>Ga0228711_1002298_pt1 | contig 29301 bp, 19 predicted proteins | sample MedpolnodulmetaG_2_FD_177996 | JGI IMG/M metagenome (GOLD analysis project Ga0228711, IMG submission 177996) | Root nodule microbial communities from Medicago polymorpha collected in Santa Monica, California, United States - brown nodules | ecosystem: Host-associated > Plants > Roots > Nodule... | reverse complement strand
CTACAATGACTTAAGCCCTAAGAAATATAACATTAGAATGTTCCACAAGAAACCACGGGCTTTTAGGTTAGAAGTAAACTAATAGGTAGCTTGTCCGGGAAGCAGAAAAGCAGCAAAAGGAGTTCTGTGAGGTGGCACGGGCCGTGCCAAGCTTCTAACTTGGGGGATGTCATATTTTTGTACCGAATCTTCGTATTTTCAACCTGAATCAGCTCCAAACCCCTTTCTTTTGCTCCAAGACTTGATCTTTAGATTATTTGTTCCTGAAATATAATAACTTAAAATTGAAGTAAAACAATTCTAAAAAGGAAATAATATTAAATAAAATCAAATCAAATCTAAATAAAACAGACTCAAATAATATATTAAAAACACTAATTTATTGACTCATCAGAAGTTGAATCAAAAAAGAAATCAAGCTTGATTACTAATGATGTTTAGTTGGGCTAATGATGTTTGGGAGTGTACGATACCTAGATCATGAATTCTAGTTGGCTAATTGTACTTTGGTGTTTTAAAGAGGTGATTCGTATTCAAAGGAATTTTCTTTGGGGAGGAGGACGGAAGATTTGTTGGGTTAAATGGAGGAAGGTTTGTCTACCTAGAAGTAAGGGAGGATTGGGGGTGCGAGATGTAAGATTGGTTAACTTGAGCCTTATGGCGAAGTGGAAGTGGCGCCTCCTTCAAGAGGACTTGCCACTTTGGAAAGTAGTGTTGAGAGAAAAGTATGGGGATTATATTACCGGTGTACCTCCACTGGACGGATCTAGATGGTCGAGGTCCTCCTCCATTTGGTGGAAGGACTTTTCGATGTTAGAAGGTGGTGTTGGTGGTAATTGGTTTTCCAATAGAGTGGTGTGAAGGGTCTCAAATGGAAGAGGTACAAGTTTTTGGAAAGAGAGGTGGATTGGCGACCAACCTTTAGCTTCTACTTTCCCTAGGCTTTATAATCTATCATCGCTTAAGGACGCTAAAATAGGAGATTTGTGTAATTCAATCGATGGTGTGATCACTTGGAATTTTGTTTGGAGGAGAGAACCTTTTCTTTGGGAGCAAAATTTAATCGATAATTTTTTGGCTCTCTTAAACGGGTTCACTTTGGGGATGGTTAATGACAAATGGTGGTGGACGCCGGATGATGGAGGTCTTTTCTCGGTTAGTTCCTCTTATAGAGTGCTAGAGGGAATTGTATAATTGGAAGATGGCTTGAATGCACTCGAGGAGAGTGTTTATGGTGGTATTTGGAAGAGCCTAGCTCCATCAAAGGTGATTGCATTCTCTTGGATGACACTTCTTGATCGTATCCCAACTCGATCAAATTTAGAGTTGCGCGGAGTCTTAACCTAAGTGGACCATCAAAATTGTGTCATATGCGGCTATAGGGAGGAAACAACAACTCATTTATTCTTGCATTGTGATATGGCTTGGTTGTTTTGGCGTTTGGTGCTCGATTGGTTAGGTGTTAATTTTATCACTCCACAAAATTTGTATATGCATTTTGCTTGTTGGAATGATGAGGTTAATTCAAGGCAGATAAGGAAAGCCTTTAGGTTGATTTGGCATGCCGCGCTATGGACGATTTGGAGGGAGAGAAATGCAAGGATTTTCAAAAACCAATTCAAGTGTGTTGATGAGTTGGTGGATGAGGTTAAGGCGTTGTCTTGGTGTTGGGCGTTAAATAGACTATGTATTGCATCTTGTCTATACTATGAGTGGTGTTGGAATCCAAGGGATGCTTAGGAGGCGTTGATGGGTGTTTCTTGGTTAGGAGTTTTTAGGCAGCAGCTGGGATGCTTTTTGGGAGCGTTTTTTTGCTGTTTTTGCTGGTGTGAGTAGCTGTTGTTTTCACTGCTGAGCACTTTCAGCAGCCGTTGGTTTTCTCGATGTGTATTCGCCTTTGTCACCTGCATTTTGGTGTATTGGCTTTGGTTGTTGTAGGTTTAGCTGCTGCTTTTCTTTCCTTGCCTTTGTCGCCTGCATTTTGGTGTATTTGCTCCCTTGTATTTTCTTTCCTTGCCTTTGTCGCATGTGTTTTGGTGTATTGGCTCCCTGTAACTTTCTGCCCTTAGCACATCTTGTGCTGGGCTATTAATGAAATATGTTGTTTACAAAAACAAAAACAAAAAAAACTATGTGTGGCATGTTCATTTATTCAAGTCTTTGGTGGAAAAAATTGGCTATAATCCACTAAAGCAAAATTTTGTATCCTGTAAATTATCACTTTGGTGAATCAGTTTTAGATACTAGAATATGCAAGTTAACAAGTCTTCACCCTCCTAGGCTATCTTGATGACGAGCCATTCATATATGATCATAAGACTAAATTTATAGTGTTTATGCATACACACGTTGAGGTACTTCTTTTAATAAGTAAAACAAAATTTATTTAACATTTTGAAGAAAAATGTATCTTTGTGTGTGCCTAACCAACCGAGATTTGATCTGGTTCATGGTCGAACCGGTCGATCCGATCCAATTGTAATAACATTGGATGGGAACGACCAACGAACGAAAGGTACAAGTATTGTATTGATGCGTCTTTCTTGGCACAATGAAATCATGTAGGACTTGATGTGTAGATTTGTGATGCAAAGGCCAACTCAAATATTTTCATCCTTCTAAAAATCATACATTCAAGATCTTAATTCATCCATGTTTAATCTTTACATTAATGAGGTCTACAATATTTATAAAAAGTTAGTTAACAGCTGCATAACGGTATCAAATCAAGTGCAACCTTTATAATAAAAGAACCACTAACTAGTTGGAACTTGGAATTAGTCGATAACAACAAAAAATGGTTTAATTTGAAGAAAAGGAAGCATAACCAACCATAACCATCTATAACATGTATTAAGTGAAGGAATAAGGTGATAGCAATGTAGCATATAGCCTCTTAGGAATAAAGTCTCGTGTCCTTAAAACCTCATAGGAATTGCTATGGAGACGGGAACTTGTCTAGGTTAGAGTAGATCAAGACGGTGCAAATATACACATGCAAATGGTATAAAGAGCGCAATGTTAGTTCTCTTCAATCTACCCTCATAAGTTGGGTTGAAAACCAACTTCGCGCCCCTTATACATTTTGAATGTGTTGTTCACAAATACCATATCAACAACATCATAATTAAAGAGTTCACAAATCAGCAAAGCAAAAAAATTAAATGATTTGGAATAGAGGAGAAATAATAGCAAAGTGTTTGCAGTGTACTTAGATCAAACCCTAGACACCATTTATATAGCCCTCAAGGTCCCATAAAAAGAATGAAAAATCAATAAGAAAGAAATTTGATATTGCAAATTTTATTCATACAGCCTGGCAGTTCAAAATTTGTGGTCAAACGTGAGACTTTAGTAGTCTATGTTGCTGCATTTTGAAGAAAGAAACATTGAAATGGAAATTGTTGGAGGGTGTAAAATGTTGCTGCAGACATTGACCAAAGTGTTGCATCGATTTAGTGTGTATTGGGAGATGGAGATTAAAGGTAATAAAATTGAAGCTTTGTTTTGGATAGATAGGGAGTAGGGATGTTGTTTAAAGCCACACAAACATGTGGACATTTAGTTTGCGTGAAAAGAAATTTTGTCTTTTTTTTGTTATGATAAAAAAATTTAAGGTTAGAGCAAAGGTTAGTAGTTAGTTTGCTAGATTAAATATTTCTTATTCAGATTTGAATTTGAATTTAGAACATTGAATTCATTTTCTCTTAGCTGAATTCGATTGAGCCACTCATCTTGATCTTACAAGTTTAAAGAACAATTACATTTACCTCCTAAAAATAATAGTTCAAAGTACGAACATCCGGTTCCAAGAAATTTTTGTCTAAAGGCCTCAATCTTTTAACATGTATTATGCCAAAACAAACTCTCCTCACTTGTTAATGCGTTGTCTTTTGTCAAAAAGTTTTGATGATCATAATCTAATATGAATTTTGGTATATAACACCTAGATGTGTGACTTATTTACCTAAAGTCTTCAAGTTTGGGCTGCAACAAGTGATATTAAAGTTCTTGGTTCGGTTCGAATGGGGAGCGAGAGCAGGATCATGCGGTTGATCTTGTTATAAAAGATGAGAACTCACACTTGAAAGAGAGATTTTGGGTTTAAGTATGAGTTATTAAGTCTCACATAGCCTATGCATGAATATAATGTTGGATGTATAAAAGAGATGACACATAAATATGGCCTTAAGATTTTGTGTGAAGATATGACGTCTCCCTCTCTTGTAGTCCTGAAGCATTGGCATGTTGTTGTTTCTGTGTCCCCCGGACTCCCCCACACTTTTGAGGGGAAGGGGAGTGGATTATTTACTTTTCTTCTTTTAAATTACAAACACTATAAAATAGTTCTTTTAAAATGAATTAAGTGTAATTAAAGTATTATATGAACACCTTACATGTTATACTTTCAATTTTTATAAAATATTAAATATATATTTCAAAATATAGAGTTTGTCATCCAAAAGCATCCCTTCCAAAACCATCCAAAAAAAACTTCTTCCAAACAAATCACGAGATGAATATGGATTCGATCATAATGACATGTACACACTACTAAATTGTTCTTCCAGGAAATATGATTATATGTTAGATATTGTATGCGAATATATTCGAAATTCTACATTTTGACTGTTTAGTTTGTCATTATACTGACAAAAACTAAAATTATATGTATTAACTTCTTTTTGGTGCTCAAGAGGTAACTTATTCATTTTTTACCAAAAAGAAAAATTAAGTTACTAATGGTTAATATGAGAAACCCTTGTTGTCATAACTTGTAATTGTTATTTCATATAATTCAGTTAAAGGTGATGATAGGAAAGTAACTTTTAAGAAAAAGATGATACGAAAGTAATCTTCACTATTTTTTTATTAGTTAAGAGATGCAATAATTATATTGCTAAGGCCAACTAATACCATTGGTTTATACAAGGTTATGACTTTGTTAGACACATTTGAAGTGGAAAAAAAAATGTAGTGGAAAAGAAGTACAAGTGGTGCAAATATTATTGGTTTAAATATGTTTTTCTCCCTATAAAATTGAAAACTTCTAATTTTAATCCTTACTTAATTTTAATAGGTTTTTTAATCCCTACAAAAAAGAATTACTTCTAATTTTAGTCCTGGTTACAACAAAGTTTGTTTAATTATCCTTAAACTCTTAAATTTTTAAACGATTTTTTTGAGACAAGTTCAGAACACTATGAAATGTTCATTTACTAAAATTTAGAATTTTTTAACATGAAACGAATTAAATATGAATTTTTTAAAACGACAAAAGTTAAAGATAAAATTAACAAAATTTGGACGTAGAAATCAAATTTTGCAACAATTTTTCGCAGAGGAACTTTTAGTAATGTTCTTAACACGTTTGTAAAAAATTGTTCAAAAACTCAAGAGTTTAAGCATAAATTAAACAAATTTGAATTGAGGAGGGACTAATACTGAGTGCAGAAATTTTTTTAGGGATTAAAAGAACTATTAAAATTAAGTAAAGACTAAACTTGAAAGGTCCCAATTTTATAGGGACCAAAAACATATTTAACCCAATATTATTTACATAAATAATGCTCTTCTCATGGAGGAATCAAAACCATACATACAACAAGTTTCCTTCCATGTTAATAGTTTGGTCTTTACAATTTTATATTATTCTCAATATTTCATGAATTTACAAGCATTTCAAACCAATTCTCTATGCAACAACATGTTTAAAACTAGGTTAATTATGCTCATAAATTATTCTCAAAGTGTATAATTTGAACTTTAAACATCCACCTCAAATACTAAAATTTGAGTGCAAAAGAATTGAAAAAAAAAGGTAGACCTAAAAAGGAAGCATAACCAGCCATAACATTTACTAATTAAAGGAATAAAATGGTAGCATAAGCATATATGCATAAACAATGCCCTAGTATTTTCTAATCCAAAAATCTTCAACTTTATTAATCTTCCTCTTCTTTAATACCACCAAGAACAACATCACGACCTTATTTATTTCCCTTTACAGACTCATTAAACATATTCACCTAAGAATCCATTGATTTTTTCCTTCCCTATACACAAACCCAAAAGTAATTGGAAAAAAAAATGTTTCCTCCTCTCTTTTATCTCTTTTCTCTGTCTCTCTCATGGTGTAAACTAGCATCAAGTGTCAAAGAAAAAATTTTCCCGTGCAAAATTGCATGAACTGCACTAAGTTGGTTCTCTTCACTTTTCCCTCACGAGTTGGGTTGAAAACCAACTTAATGCAGTTCATGCATTTTGAATGTGTATTTTGTCTACAAACATTATATCAACAACACCGTCATAAAATTATAATGAAAAATATAGATTAGTTCATATTGAATGTTGTATTGTAGTTAGGATAACATTAGGCTCATAGTAATAGCAAAATATGTGACAAATTAAGATTATATTTTACAACCTTGAAAACTCTTGACCTTGACCAACTGAATGATCACCACAATATTTTTCATCTCTAATATTATAAAATGTTAAGAGTTTAAGCAAAATGAAATAAAATTTAAACTTTCAAAAGTATAGTGTTATAAATTAAAAATAAATTTTTATTTTTAAAATACATATTTGCAAAGAATTAGACATTATAAAATTAGATATATTGAGAAGAAAAAAAATTAGAAATTGAGAAAATAAGCAAAGAAATAAAAATTTGAAAGATTTGGAATAGTGGAGAGAAAATAATGTTTGTAGTGTACGTATAACAAACCTTAAACACCATTTATATAGCCCTCAAGGTCCCATAAAAAGAATGAAAAATAAAATAAGAAAGAAATTTGATTTTGCAAATCTTATTCATACAGCTTGGCAGTTCAAAATTAGTGGAAATTTGGCAGTCTATGTTGCTGCATTTTGAAGAAAGAAACATTGAAATAGAAATTGTTGGAAGGTGTAAAATGTTGTTGCAAACATTGACCAAAGTGTTGCATCGATATAGTGTGTATTGGGAGATGGAGATTAAAGGTAATGAAATTGAAGATTTGTTTTTGGTTGATAGGGAATAGGGATATTGTTTAAAAGCCATACAAAACCATGTGGTCATTTATGTTTGCGTGAAAAGAAATTGTCTTTTTTCCTTCTTATGATAAAAAATAATTAAGTTAAAGCAAGTGTTATTTGTAATTTGTTAGATTAAAATATTTACTTCTTATCACGGATTTAAATTGTATTAAAGAACTCATCCTTCAACTTCAAAGAACAATTACATTTACCCCCTCTTAAAAATTATAATTTGAGTTAGGAACCTCATGTTCCAAGAAATTTTGTCTATAGGCGTCAATCCTTTAACATGAATTAGGCCAGAACCAATTTCAAATGAGTGGTTAAGTCTCATATGGTTCATGAATAGCTAAAATATTAGATAAATAAGAGATGTAACTTATTTACCTAACATCTTTAAGTTCTGGACCTAACAAGTGCTATTAAAGTTTTTGGTTTGTCTCCGTGATTTTAATTCAGTTGGTAGCGACACTAAATAATATATGCAGGGGCAAGGATTCAAACCTCTGACACTCAACTTCACCACATTTAAACCGTGTTAGCTCCAGCAAATAGGCTATTTGACCAACAAAAAAAACTCTTGGTTAAGCTTGATGGGAGAGCGAGAGTTGGATATTGTTATAGAAGATGAAGCACTTTAAAGGGAAAATGTTAGGTTTAAGTGTGAGTTATTAAGTCTCACATCGTCTATGTATGAATAAAATCTTGGATATACAGGAGAAGTGACATATATATCTATCTAAAATGTTTTCACTCATTTTTTTGTGGGTCCGAAGTTGCCAATTGAGATTTAAGATCACTTCTCTATTTTTACTACAATGGAAAAAACAACCTAATGTTCTTGTTTTATTTTAACTGGGCCTTGAATTTACTTTTTGAATTGTATGTTGTGCTTTAGTGTTTATGAGTGTCAGAAAAAGCAAAACTGGAACTTGTTCTTACTGCAGAACCGTTCTCCACCTTGGCTGCCACCTAAAAGACCTCCATTGCTAAAACAAAACAAATGATGTTCTTGCCTTTGAATTACAAACACTATAAAAGAGTTTTTTTAAAATGAATTAAACGTGGTTAAAGTACACACTGCTTAACATGCTATTCTTTCAATTTTTATAAAATATAAAATATATTTCAAAATATAGAGTTAGGAATTCAAAAGCATACCTTCCAAAACACTTAAAAAAAAAAAACTTCTAAATAGATCCTAAGAGATGAATATGGATTCGATCATAATGTCATCTACACACTACTAATTTATTCTCCCACTAAATATGATTATATGTTACATATTGTATGCGAATATATTTGAAATTCTACATTTTGACTGTTTAGTTTGTCATTATACCGACAAAAACTAAAATTCTAAATACTAACTTCTTTTAGGTGCTCAAGAGCTTAAAAAACAATTACCAAAAAGAAAAATTAAAGCTGCTAATGGTGAATACCTGAAACCCTTGTTCGTCATAACTTGTAATTGTTATTTCATATAATTCAGTTTTTTTTTTTTGAGAAGTACATATAATTCAGTTAAAGGCGATGATAGGAAAGTAACTTTTAAGAAAGATAAAAAAATGATAAGAAAGTAATCTTCACTATTTTTTAATAGTTAAAATATGCAATATTTATATTGCCAAGGCCAACTAATACCATTGGTTGATACAAGGTTATGACTTTGTTAGACACATTTAAAATGGGTAAAAAATGTAGTGGAAAAGGAGTACGTACAAGTGGAGCAAATATTTACACAATTCTAGGACATGAATCATCTCAAGATCAAATATTGGTGGCACAATCATAAATAATGCTCTTTTCATGGAGGAATCAAAACCATTCATTAAACAAGTTTCATTCAATGTTACTAGTTTGGTATTAATATTTTTCGTCAAAAAAAAAAATGTTCTTAATATTTCATAAATATACAAGCACTTCAAACAAATTCTCTATGCAACAATATGTTTAAAACTAAATCAATTCTGCTCAAATGATTCTAAAAAAAGAAGTATAAGTTGAGCTTTAATCATCCACTCACATACTAAAATTCGAGTGCAAAAGAACTGAAAAGGAAAAGGTAGACATAAAAAGGAAGCATAACCAGCTATAACATCTACTAATTGAAGGAATAAAGTGGAAGCATAAGCATATGCACCAACAAACCCTTAGCACTTTCTACTCCAAAAAATTTCAACTTTATTAATCTTCATCTTCTTTTATTCCACCATGAACAACATCACATTCTCTATTTCTCTTTACAACCTCGATACACCTAGTTAACTAAGAATTCATTGCTTTTCCCTTCCCTATACACAATCCAAAATAAAAATTGAAAAAGTATTTCAATTAAAAGAGTATTTTCATTTTTCCATTCTCCACCCAACTTAAAAAATAAGAAAACAATGGAAAAATTGTAAAAAGGAAAGAAAAAAATACCACAATCTCCAATTTTTACCCAAGTGAACTTCAACAACATTGACTTGAAAAAAAAACTACTAATCACATTGAAAAAAACTTAAAAAGAAAATTTCACATGTATTCACAACTCATCCGATTTAACACTTGACTCGTCCAATCCACTGTTGAGTCGACTCATAGTTCGACCACTGAACCCTGAGTCAAGCAACTCCTCCCAATCCACTTCCTCCTCTTCCACCTCTTTTTCTCGCATCATCTCCAATATCCTCCGCACCTTTTCATTAGCCTTCTCGCTCTTCATTTTCTCCATCTTTTGCAACATTTCCACAACTTCAACCTCCTTTGCCACCGCCTTAAACCTCAATCCGCCATGACTCAATGCATACAAAACCGCAACACAACTCTCTCTTGTCGACTCAGACACCAACCCAGTCCCACATAATAAACCCACCAAACACTCCACAACACCTGCATCCAACATAGCAGCCCGACCATCCGATCCAAACCCTAAATTACCCAACATTAACAAAACTTGATCCATCATATGACCCGACTTAACCATCCCCAACAAAATCGAAACAAACCCTAGCTTAACCATCTTAGCCCGATTACTCCTCACTAAAGACAAATGACAAAGAGCCAAACCCGAGTCATGGCGTGTCTTTTCACTATCCGATTTAAGCGCGTGAAGCAAAGGCATAAGAGCACCTAAAACACCAATCGCAGTTTTATTATCATCATCAAGCGCTAAACTAAACATCGCACATGAAGCATGTTCCTGCGATTCACACGATCCAAACCTCAAAACCTCGATCAAAGGTGGAACAATTCCTGACCGGACTATCTTCACTTTGTTAACTTTCTCAAGTGAAAGGTTGACCAATGAAGCAAGTGCGTTGACCTTTACCACCTCATTTTTAGACACAATCAAATAACGCAAAGAACATAGTACCCTATTGGTGCAAAGTTGAACTCTACTTTCCAAATTCGTTCTTGTGATTTTTCTGAGTGAGATTAAACCTTCTTCTACTATAACCAATTCATGGTTTCTGAGTTTTGTTACTATTTCTTCTTCTTCTGGTGTTGTTGAAGGTTCAAGTTCAGATGATGAAGGTGAAGAGTAACAGAAACTTTGAAGCTGTGGTGGTGTTGTTCTTGTTGATGATGATGACGTGACAGTAGCTATAGATTCCTCTGAGCTAGAGTACGAGGTTTTTCGTGGTGTTAACATTGATATTGGTCGTGTTTCTTCTTCTTCGACGTTTTTGTTTGATACTAGGTTGTTTTGATTCTGTTGATGTTGTTTTGATGACATTAGTTTGAGTACGAGGTTGTTTTGATTCTGTTCATGTTGTTTTGAAGACATAAGTTTGAGTACGAGGTTTTCAGTTGAGGTTTGATTAGTGTTGGTTTGGAATTTGGTTTGGGTTTGGATCCATTTGAGAATGGAGGATTTGAGGTTAAGATTTGGTATTAAGGTTGTGAAATTTGGGGTGGTGCCATCAGCAAGTTGGGGGGTATAGTTGAGATTTTTACAAGCTTGGACTGATGTTCGGTCAAAGGAATGGCCAGAGGAGACAATTACAGGGTCAGACATGAGAGAACCAGAAATAGGGCATAGAAATTCTTGAGGTGGGTTTTGGTTTTGGGTAGTTTTTGTTGTGTTGAAGAAAACCATCATTTTCTTCCATTTCATCTTTGGAGTAGTAGTTGTAATTGGTTCTAATGATTTTGATTCCTTTTTTGCACTTCCCCATTTCTTGTTTGTGTTTTTGTGAATCTCCATGAAATGGTTTCAACTTGTTTGTGTTTTTGTGTGTCTCAATGAAGTTGGTGTCTTTTGTTTTGGGGGGGTGTGAAGAACAAGTTGTTTAGAGAGATAAGATTAAGGTTAAGGAAGAGTGGAGATTCCATTGTTTAAGGTCTTGAAAATTAGAGGTTAGAAGTTTAAACTCAGATGAGATTGAGTTGAAGAGAGTTTTAAGACAAAGGGAAAGGTTGATTGTGAAAGAAGAGATAAAGGGGTAGCATGGGAATGTTAGTGTATTAGCCTTTTAGTTGTTGATTGGGTGAGGAAAGAAAAAAGGAGTGAATGGTTATGTGAGGAAAATGATGATGATTTGGTGTTGGAGTTGAAGGAAAGGTTATGGGGGAATGGAGAGTTTTGATTGATTCCTTTTGCTTTATGAAAATATAAATGTCAAAAGCTTATGAGGTGAGTGATTATGTTCCAAAGAAACTCATATTTTAAGCCATTAGCATGTTAAATTATTTTTTCCTTCTAGCTAACTTCTTGCGTGATAAACTCATTAAAAAACACATAAGAATGCTAAAGATTATGAAGTGTACACATAACAATTTAACGTTTAGAAATAGACAAATATCTCATAAGTTGGTATTAATATTTTTCATTAGTTAAGTTTATTGTGAAACAATATGAAGTTCGTTAATTATTATCATTTTTTCTTTTGAAGAGGATTATCATTTTTGTGTGTATAATCTGGAAATTGATATCAACTATTTGATCTTAAATTAATAATCAGAATTGTTTAAAATTAAATTATTAATTGTGTAATTTAAATTGTCTAATATCAAATCAATGGCCGCGATTAATTAACACAAATGGTTGATGAATTGTACTCTTGTAGATTTTAGAGTATTAAGTTTAATTTCTGCTTTAACCTGTAAAGTAAAAAAAAAAGAGAAATGATGTTTGGCTTTATTTCTTTTTAAGTTCTTCTTGATGGTCAACTCTTCAAATTGGTCAGACATTTGTTTGCTGTAAAAGTTTTGCACAGATGCATAAGGACCAATAGAAAATGACACCTCTGAATTCTACAAGCTTTATGATGTTAGAACAACTTTGGCCTTTTACTCATTTTTGAACAATGAAAACTAAGCAATGTCTTCATTGTTTATAGGTTAAAGTGCACTTTTCACATATTAAGTTTTAAAAAGTTGCGATTTTAGTCTCCTATGAAAAAAATGACCTCCTATGTTTAGAGAAATATGCTCTTTTGACCCCTAACATAAGGGAAATATGATCTTTTGACCCCTTATCTTCTCAAAAAGTTGCGATTATGACCCTTTTTTTGGGGCATGTGGCGTCTTCTCAGCAATTTTGGAACGAAAGGGGCCAAAATTGTAATTTTTTTAAGGGTTAATTAAGTTTTTAGTCCCTATAAATATTCACAGTTTTCTTTTTAGTCCCTACAAAATAAAATCACACTTTTTAGTCCCTGTGACATTTTCCTTAAGCCTTTTAGGAACCAAAACTGTTGCTAGAATTTTTTTACAGGGACTAAAAGTACTGATGGAAAAATTTATAGGACTAAAAATGTTGATAGAAAATTTTATAGGGATAAAAAGTATGATTTTATTTTGTAGGGACCAAAAACAAAACTGTGAATATTTATAGGGACCAAAAACTTAATTAACCCTTTTTTTTAAATAAGGGACCAAAATCGCAACTTTTTAAAACTTAAGGGATGAAAAGTGCACTTTAGCTTTTATAATATGCCAATAATCAGAATTAAGGAAGCTCAATTTACAAGTTTATAATACTGCCTATGAATAAAAGTTGGTTTTTGCTTCTTAATTTTTCAAGAAAACCTTATCATTTCATCTTTCTAAAACCCTTTATCAATCAATTTTTCCATTAGTCTTTTTTGTTAGCCTTTCTTGTTAATAGTATTATAGTTGCAGAGTATCATCAACTCCAAATGACTAATCTCTATCAAAAAAACTTTGTAGAACTATCTTTAGTATGATCTATTTTACAAACTACATTTTTTATTTACAAGGTTCGGGTCCGAGGCTTTAATCTACGTGCGGTTCCACTCATATCCATGTATGGGGAAGTTTAATTTATTAGAAAATTTATGTAAAGTAGAAGCCAATGAGTCTAAATTATGGCCAAATAGAGTATTAAGGAAGCTCCAACAGCTCGGACATTTTCTAAGTGAAAGAGAAAGGAAAAAAAAATAGGACAATGCTACATATTCCTTTGAGGCTAGTTCCCAATAAGAACCAAAAGTTAAAATAGAGCGATGTTTCTTTTGACTCTCCTCAATCTCACGTTCATTTTTTGTTATAGATATAAAGTATCGCTCAACATTTAAAAATGACTAATCTTTATTAGAGAATTTATTAAACATATAATATGAGTCCTTTCATTTGAACTAATTTTCTTCGTATACAAGAAACGAAAAATCAAACATCTAACAATTTGTCAAAGAGTTTGAATATCTTACCACCTTGACAAACCACATTCTAGGAGTAGGACCCTATCTACACTTGCAAATGTAGTTTTATTTTTAGACAAAAATGTCAAATGTTGTCTTAATTAATTAGACACACATAATCCTTTAGCATGAAGAAATTGTTTTTCCAACAAAGTCCACAATTTCATATAATCATTGCAATCTTAATAGCTAAGTCTCTGTAGCATGCACTAAGCACAATGATATGAAACTTTATGAGAGTTGTAGCCTTGTAGGCTGGACTTATTAGAGATCACACTCACTTTGCAAAAAAGTGATTGATTCCTTTTGCGTTTTCATGTCCCACACCATTCACGTCCAGAGAACTATATATAATACTAACCATTTATACGTGAACCTTATATATAAGCTTTTTTTTAGCATTGAACTTTATAGCAAATAAAATAGAGTTGATTCTTTTCCCACTCCATAATTAAGGGTCATGTTAGGATACTAGTTAAATAAACATAAACGAAATTTTTTGTATTGAAAATAGTATTTTTATTTTTTTTTCTATTTTTAAGAGTTTGACTGCATATCTTTCAAGATGATTTTACTATATTTAGTTATTTTGTTTGGATTTATCCAATTTGGATGGAGATAAATAATGGTTTGTTAAAAAAAAAATAGTGTTTTTTTCGTTTATGAGTAAATATGGAAGGGTTATGTTTTTAAGAATTAGTGGGGTAAGCAGCTCTAAAATAATATCTTAGTATTGATCCTGATTGGGGTAAAAATATATTTAGTTTAAGTATAACTTATTTTAAAAGAAAATTGATTCATCATCATTTATTTTCTAGACGAAATGATAAACATCACATACAATTGTGAGATCTAAAGTTTAAATTCAAATGAAGATGTACAATATAACAATATCGACATTGTCAATTGAGTTATGTTTTTTAAACCATCATCACTCATTTTTTTAACCTCTAATAGACCTTTACCAATTCTATAATTAGTTGGTATTTAGATCAAAACACGTAATTACAACACTAATTTTTAGTTCAATGGACATACTTATTCATGTTTTTTGAATTTTGATTTTAGACATTATAGGAAATGGTTGGCCCTATGCTCTTTTGTGAATGCGGGGCCATTGCAGCTGAACATCATAGGCTTTAACAGACGTTAACACAAATTTGAACTAGCTTTGTAAGTTGTTTATTGCATTTGTGGTGCAAAATTTAAACCACTGATTTGATAAAATATAAAAAAAAAAAAAATCAATCTAAACCAATGAAATTGATCTTTTTGTTGTGTGCCCATAACATCCATCCAATCTTGTGGTAGCACCTTGTTCCCAAAGCACATGGTAGAAGCAATATTATTTTGTCCACAGTTTTTAGCACAAGCGATAAAATGTCGTAATTGTTATGTCGAACGTTGTGATTGTGGTTTGAACTCCAACCTTTCCACTTGTTGTTTGGAAAAGGCTGAACAAACAAGATATATTAAAAAACACATTAATGCTATTTAGTGTGAGGGTAAACGTTTGTGAAACCAACGAACGGTGAGATGCTTAAAGTTGGATGGTTCTAACTTCTAATTTTTTAGGAATAAAGTCATAGTGGTGGTATAAAAGTTGGTCAAAGCAATTGTCATGTCCCTCGTTGATGTTCATTTCATCCCAAAAAGCATTTTCCTAAAAATTATTACAGCACAATGTGTGTAAAGCTTAATGAGTAATCACCATATATTTTTGGAAACCCAAATAGGGTCCAAATAAACAAAGCCAAGACTCTATATCATTCCAAACACTAGTCAGTGAAAGTTCCTTTGACACGAAGTCCATGTCACCCATATCCTTTCAGAAGTTGTGTCAAGGGAATCACCCCCTCGTTGAAAACAAAATTTTCATTTGATGCATAGTCATCAAGAACACATTTGACGACGATAGATAAGAGAGATTTCAAACAGAAAAGGTGACGTGGTAATGGTTGATATGGCTTACCATGTAAATTTCATTAAAATATAAACAATCAACAATAGGTGAAACAATCCACAACAATAGAGACAATGTTGCACACCATTATAAAAATAAAAGGTTAATACATCAAATCAAATAGCTCATGTAATTGTTCAGTGGTATTGACTTGGAATCTAGGAGCGTGTTGTTCCTTAAGGTGTCAAGTTCAATTCTCCCCAGTAATTTTAGTGAGGCATGAAAGTAACCCACATAAAAAACAAAAAAAAACAGATGAAATATGTGATTTTTTCCATAAGCCTAGTTTCAAATTTTGTCCAAATATTAACCCTATAAAAAAAAGAACCTTATTTTAGTGTGCATAAAAAAAGTAGAAAAGAAAAAAGAAATAAAAATTGTATTAAACCGCGTAGACGCCGAAATAGAACTCCTCCTAATAGGACGGTTACAACTAGAATGTTCTTTTTTAGATAAACGTGTCACATACGTTACCCCTATCAAATATTGGCTTATTCCCCAAGTCAATTCCAAACCTATAAATACACTCTTCTTTTTTTCTTTTCTTCATTCATAACTTTATTTTTTCGACACAACAATCACAAAAGAGACACGAAATATTCACAATTGAAACTATGGCATCAGGTGGAACAGAAGCTTTTCCAGATTTAGGTAAACATTGCCAGCATGTTGATTGTCACCGGCTTGATTTCCTTCCTTTTACATGTGATGGCTGCAAACAGGTATGTTCATTCATTTTTATTATTTTCATTTAAAATTTCTTGGTTTGTTCTATTTTTGACTGAACGATTATTGACTAGATTTTACTTATATCGTGAAAAAAAAATTAGATTACTAAAACCTCTCTATTTCTTGCAAACTTAGGGTTAAGATGAAATTGTATTGTTTGAGTTAACAATTAAGAATTAACTATGACAATCTGCTTGAGTTTACTTGATGGTGTTGGCTTCGGATCTTTGAGTGTGCTCTTCTCAATATCCCAGGTTCAATTCCCTCGATGTCAATTTTTGTGGGTTAATTTAGCTTCTTAAAAAAAAAAACTTGATTAATAGGTGCAATGTGCGCGAAGACTAGAAGAACTTGCATTATGTTCTTATTGTATTTCGATTTATCTTGTATTGTTTTGTAGTATAATCAAATATGTTGGTCTAGTCAAGATTTGGAATTGAGTTTTGACTTTTCTGATTATGTGAATTTAAGTATCCATCAAACTGTTGAAATAATAAAATATGTTATGTTCCTGCATATTCAAATGTGTCAAATCAAGTGGTTGAATTCACGTGATTAATAAACTTCAGGTAAGATTGAATCGATTGAAAACACCGGAGTTCAGTCTTTGACTAAAACAACTTTGGTCGGTTAATGCATTGAATAGTGTAGTTTCCAGTTACAAAGTTCTTGGTACCTTAAGTTTGCTAAATATGAAACAGAAAAAGTGATTAACATAATTCATTATGACAGGTATTTTGTGTGGAACATAGATCCTATAAGTCACATGAATGTCCGAAACCAGACCACAACAGCAGAAAAGTGATTGTTTGCGAAGAATGTTCCATGTCTATGGAGATCACAGGCAACATGGGACAAAATGAAGAGGCGATCTTAAAGAAACACCGTAGTTCAGGGAAGTGTGACCCTAGCAAGAAGAAGAAACCGACTTGCCCCGTGAAGCGTTGCAAGGAAATTTTGACGTTTTCTAACACGAGTGTTTGTAAAACTTGCCACATTAAGGTGTGCCTCAAGCACCGTTTTGCTGCTGATCATGCTTGTAGTAAAGGAGATTCATCTTCTTTAACAATTGCTGCTGGAAATGGAAGGTGGAATAATAGGTTTATGGCTGCTTTGGCTTCAAGAAATGGTCAAGATTGTGCCAAAAAATCTGGATCTCGTTCAACTACTTCTCCTCCTAGTAATCCTTCTGTTAAGGCTTATTGATTCTATATGGTTTATTGTGTAATACAAGTAATTCTTGCTTGGTTTGATGTATGTTGAATGATACACTGCTTTTTTTAAGTGCAATCTTAATGTTCAAACTTAAATTACATCTGAAAATACTATATTAGTCTTTCAAACGTTAGAGTCTCTGTATCTCTCGGCCGTTAGATTAGTCAAACGACAACAATTTGTTAAAGAGGCAAAATGGTTTGATTTTAAAATCCATTGTTTCGAGAAGTGTTTTGGATTTTACGAATAATTGAGATTGATTTTGTTTCTCACAAGTTCCCTCAAATAAATGTAATTGTTTTCAAAAGCATTGTCGAACATTAAAACGAACATCTCTTAACTAGGATCCACAGTTCACCACATTGTGGAAGTCTACCCCCTTCTGCTAGACCCCACTCTCATTGTTAAGAATGATTGGTTTAACAATTCAATAGTTTTGTTTGACTTTTAAGAATGATTGTTAAGTACTTATCTGTGTAAATCGATTTTACAATCTAAAACGATCGTATTGAATGATACATTGCTTTTAAGTGCAATTTGAATGTTAGAACTTAAATTACATTCAGAAATTACCGTAACAACTTCAATTTTCCGATATCGATAAAGATATGAAACTATTTATAAATGAGCTTAATCTTGGTAACAGCAGCCAAAAAATGAAAGTTATGAAATGAAGATCTGTGACAAAGTATAGGTTAGGCCATTTATAAAGGGCACAGATGAAAAAATTGCATGTGATTTTTGGTACATATACATATTGTTACACCTTTCTCTTCCCTTGTTTTTCAAAAGATACAGTTTGAAATGCTAACTCAAGTACATTGATACACAATAATCTTTGTTACATATTTGCTGTTGATTCTTTAATTTCATCCAAGGTGATAGTCTGCAAGGCAAGAAAATGTTGCATTAAAATTAAGAGAAGAAAACAAAACATAACATTCTAATCAAAATCTGTTTGTTTCATTGGTGTCAACAAACAGAATCACAGAATTACCTGTTCATCGCCGGCAAAATCGTTATCAGGAGTGAGAAAAAGCATGCAATGGCACTCCTTTCTATCAAACAAAACCACAATGAGTTGAGAAAACAATATTATAGGGGAACAATTTAGAGCTTAACTTTCAATTACAGAGAATAATGTTTTATTATTTCACTTTTTTTTTTTAATTGATCATTCCACATGCTTGACAAATAACATATTTAGAGCTAAAGCTATACCGCCTTTAACCAAGATATAAACTAAGAAAGTCACTCAGGTACTAACCCTGATAACAAAAGTATGTATAACAAAATACGACGATGGCTATGAATGCTCTGTTTGATACAGTTGTTTCATAGGTAAATGTGTAATTGTGATTCTCCATTTTATAAAATCACTACCTTTAAACAAAATATCAGTGTCATTAAATTGCGAATCCCAGAAAATATCAGTTTGTTTAAATTTTACTATGATATAGTCTCTATTTGACAATACTCTGTAGTCAATAAAGGATCACATAACAAACATATGCATGGCTCGGGCAACATAACATATTTGATACATGATTTTCCACATTTGAATATGCGGAAACATAACATATTTTATACATGATTTTACTACGATATAGTATCTATTTTACTATGATATGCGGAAACATAACTTATTACATGATTTTACACATTTGAATATGCTCAGTATTTGACCTTCTTACATAACTTGATACTTGCATGGCTTCGAACATGATAACTTAAGGTCTGAGAAGGAAAATAAGTAATAGCCAGTTGCAAATATGTGCTTACCTCTCTCTCATGGGAACACACGGGCAATTCCAAAATCCTTGCGCAGCCTCGGCAGCTTTATCGTCATAATGCCTAAAATACAGTGATTTTGGGCATGAGCTTAGGAATTTAGGGGACATAAAACACTTGTCAAACCTATGTATACAACTACACTGCCAGAACTATAGAAATAAAGACACAAAATTGCCTTTGCAACAAGGCATTGTTGTCAATTTTGGATAGCAGAAAATAGCAGGTTGTTAAAACTCCACTATACAATAGTGCTATTGGACAACATTTTGTACTAAATAGCGTATCGCGGAACAAAAGCAGTTTGTCAAAATTCTGCTACGCTATAGCGGTAAGGCGCCACTATAGTTGCTATTTAATAACACTGCAACAAGGTAAAACAACAAGTATTTACCGGCAAGGGCAGAGTGGTGCACCCAATGAATCTTTATGGTCAGCCAAACCCTGTTCCAAAGTAGAAATAATATCAGTAAGAAACATTAATTACCAAAGTAAATATCTATTATCAGTTGTATGCATACACGGATAAAGTGAAGTACTGAAGTTTCATATGCCTATCAACAATGACAATCCGGAAAACTCATTTTCGAACTTAGTACAATTTCATTCCAGTATATCAAACTTGGTGGTTCAATTAACTTTCCCTTCATTTACATATTTGCTTTTCCACTACCAAGATGTATAGGAAAATTTTCTGAACTAGTTTCTCAATTATGCAGATTCTGGTTTAGAAATGAAAACGTGATATTATGTGTTGACAATAATAAACCAAGCTAGATACTTTATATTCCCATCTTTCCACATTTCGAACCATGTAATCTAATGAAAACAAAAATGGTATTTTCCGTTAAAAAACAGAGGATCATAACAAAATTCACACAGGGTGCTCTAAAACCAGAAGATCAAAACAGGGGATCGAAACAAAGTTCACACGGTGTGAATTTGATATGGGTGTGAATTTGATAGTAATGTTCAAAAAACAAGTACCATGAGAAGATGATTTTCGAATTAAAACAAAATATCAACATGCCAAAAACCTTTATATAAAAAAGAAATGTTGTGTTTGGTCAATATCCTCCTAAGAGTACTTTGGGTATTACAATATAAAATTGCAGAAACAGTGTTCTATAATCATCATCCACACATTAGTATTGTGTTCTATAATGTCATGTTTCACACCAAAAACTTACTACGCAGTAAGCAAGTAGCTTACCATTATCCATTCCAAAAATTTAAATTAGGTTCGACCATCGTCAATGTATTATAGGATAATCATACAAGCAGAGACAGATCTACGTCTATCACTGTGGTGGCACATGCTACTTCACATTCACTTCAAATTCGTTGAATTTATACTTCGGCACTTTAAAAGTTTGGGTTCGGCCTAACTTGGCCATTACCAAAACTGGCTTAGGGAGAGGACTATCCACCACTAATAAATACATTTTCAGACCATAACTGATTAAATGTGGGACTTCTCTCGACAGACGCATTCTAGTATTTTATTTTTATTTTCAATATTATATGTGTGTGTGATAAATGTATTATATGGTGATAAATGTATCTCCCCCATAACATAAAACTTCTTGGTCTGTCACTACTTACAATATCCTAAAAACCCCACTAGAAACATATATCACCAGAAAAACATAACATTTGAAACCAATACTGAGCTAAAACTCAAGTTGAGAAAGAAGGTCGAAACCCATCATTTTGATCGGTAAGTAATTTAAGTATCGGTAAACTCGGCATTCCCAAATTCCAAGTTGAATAATGGAAATAACATATACGGGCACAATCTGGAACACTAAATTGAATTCAACAATCAATATTATACTAATCCAAGTAGCACCTAGTAGTGTGTGTGTATATATATATATATATATATATATATATATATATATATATATGTACACTGCACTCACACACCACAAAAACAGGTAAAGATCCCACAAAAAAAAAAATGAATTGCAAGTAGAAATAAGTCCTTCATGAAAATTAAACGAAAGATTGCCAACAATAATGAATCTGCCATGATTCACGTTTAACAAAACTTCAAAAGTTTCATTGCAAGACAGCCAGCCAAGACTTGATGCAACAACATTTGCATCAAACACTAAATGAGTATGAAACTGCAATTTATATTTGGCAGTGTGTGCTAATCAAACAAGAAGCAGATAAAAAATAGAGAATGTACCTTGATAACAACAGCAGTTACTCCTTTGTCCGAACAAAAGAATGTTCCTGATTTACGGGCATATTGCTCTGAGAACTTCCGCATAATTTCAACTGATTTATCAGATGGTTCCACTGAAAGAACCAGCACATTATTTCTATAGAAATGAAATTTTATCAAATCACCGAAATTGAAAGCACAACAACAGAATTTGGCCACAGAAAACTAACTTTCAAACAGAGAAAGTTAAAATAAAACAATAGTTTCCAGCAATGTTATAAATGTTGAACCAGTTACATCCTAAGATGAGTACTAGGTTAATGGGTCATTGGTCGATCAGTGAATCACCGGCTAGACCGGTATATATTTAGAAAGTTCAAAAAGCGCATAAGCAATAAATTTCATACTTGAAATATTAAAAAATATTTATACCACACTTAAAAATTCATGACATACTAGTTCAATAATCATTTGCAAATTTGTATTTAATATAGAACATCATTTATAACCTATGAAGTACAAGCATATAAACGGACACATAAGGTAAGCGTCAACATTCACACATGCGTGCTCACACACACACACATGAGCATCGTTTTAAAAAAGTTCAATTTCGGTAACAACTGTGTCCTTTTTCATATCTAGCCAAAATTGAAGTGCCGGTTAGGCTTTCTGGCCGCGTCCAAAAAAGGTGCTTTTAAATTCCTACACCAGAATGGAGTGTTTGACACGCGTCAGATACTCAGACCCCTTCAATATGAAGTGTCAAATTATAACCATCAACAATTTTATGAGAACAATTTACTACTTGACAATATATTTCATCATTATTATTATATTTTTCTAATTTCATATATCTAATGTCAGTTATAATACTGGTACCTGAATTGGTCAGTTCAAGCTGATTTCCAAAACAATTTTTGTTAGAAAAGAAAACTAATTTATTTCTATTATTTACACCTCCACAGGTTTGCACATGTGCAGCTGACAACATTCCTTTTACATGTTCAAACTTCTGCCAGAACCCAAAAAGCTTTCAAATTTGACAAACATAAAGTTCAACATCAAAACCCAATTCCCGAGGTAGCAAATAAGTGCATGAATGGTTCTGCACAAAATTGATTTTGAATGATTTGATTTTACTTAAAAGTGAGTTGAATGTAAGGTGGTGTGTTTGGATTCATTTACGTAAAAGTGAATTGAACAATGAATTACATAGTAAAAATCACGTTTAGACTCAAAAGCCACAAATCTTAACTTCATGTTAGAATTAATTCAGGAGGCAAAATCAATTCTACTCAAGAGCAACCAGATATATCAAAACATATACTACATCTCCATAACCAATTATGACTGCCCCAAGCATGGAACCAAACATAGGATGTATGTTTGGCTTCACTTTTAGAATGGTCAAAATTGATTCCATAAGTGTAGAACTGATTCAAACATGTTCAATTACTTTCAAGTAGAATTGATTTTGCCTTCAAAATTGATTCTACTTGAAGCTAAAAACTAAAGCTTTTGATTCTAGAATTGATTTTAACACTCAGATTTATTGTTCAACTCACTATTACATAAATGTATCCAAGCAAATCATTTTACCTTCATCTCACTTTTAGCCGGAAACAATTTTACAAAATCAACTCAGTCAAAATCAATTTTTGTCAACGCAGAACCAAACATACACTAAATTCAAGATGAAAACTCAAAATTTCAAAACTCAGTTCAGAAGCATTTCCACAAACATCTTCTGGATAACGCAATGAATAAACACCAACCATTAACAACACTTACTAAACAAACACTACTAAGAACATTGATTCAAAAAATCAAACTTTCCCATGAAAAATCCAACTGGGCCATCAAAAAATCAAAATCAAAATCAATCACACAACAAAAAATGAAAAAAGTTAAAAATTTGGAATGAACTTTACATTGAGCTCGAACAACGGGGAAGGTGCGGCGGCGACGGAGAGGGGAAGGGGCGGAGGAAACAGAGACGGCGAAGGTTGAAGCTTGAGTGGTCATTGCTGGTAAATTCGTTTTCTGCTATGAAATGGAGCAATGGTGTTTCTGTGGTTATCAAGTTTTGTTGGAAAAAACCAAAAGATACAATTTTGTGATGTGTGTTTTATGGTTTTTGATTTTGTGTGGAAAATGGTAAAATATTAAATGAGTTAAATATATTGTGTAATTTCTTTATTTTTTATGATCTAGTATAAATGAAAGATATTTTAAGAGTAACACAAAGTTATGATATGATATCGGGTTGAGTGTACAGAATAACGTTAGTTAGACTTTCACAATGTTACGAATGAATATTCGAGTTCGAATGATAATTATATTTAATTTTCGACATGCATTTTCTTGAGCAAGCCAAAAAAATTCGACATACATTAAATACGACTGTTTTCCTTAAAAAAAATAAGTAGCACTATTTCTAGTAGATAGATTTTATGGTGAAAAAAATGATATTAAAATTATCCCGCTTCTAATGAAATTGAACTCCTTGCATAAAATGTTGAGTTCAAGTTTTGTGGATAAAAAAATGCTTAAATGCACTTTTGGCCCCTTATGTTTATCACCATAGCCATTTTGGCCCCCTAACAAAAACAATACAATTTTGGTCCCTTAATTTTCCCAACTATACTACGAAGCCGCCACGTGATCCAAAAAAAGGGTCATAATCGCAATTTTTTTGTAAAGATAAGGGGCCAAAAGAGCATATTTCCCTAAACATGGCAAAATTAAAGGGTCAAAATTGCATTTTTATTTTGATAGAGGGTCAAAATTGCTACGACGACAAACATAGGGGTCAAAAGTGCATTTAAGCCATAAAAAAATGGTTGGAAAGAAAGATTCACCAAAGGCAGTCATTGAGTGGTTGAAATCAACAATAATCCAAATCGACAAGAATCGAACTTAAAACTTTAAGGAGCATACTTCAATGTCACAAATCAACATCATCAAACTTATTCAAGTGGGTTCAATAAAAACAATTCTAATAAAATGCTTATATGGTTATCAATCTCAGGTTGGTTTGAATGAAACTAAACTCAAACCCTTTAATCATGATTTTGAGTTTAAGTTTATGGATAAAAAAATAAAATTGATAATTTGATATGATATAATTTATAGGAAAAAAACATTTGTTGTCAATGTATTTTTAGGTTGGATATCTTTGCTAAGATACCAAATTTAAGATTTTGTAGTTATGTTTGAGTTTTATATCGTGTTTGTCATTTCGATATTCGATCATAAATTAATTTTATGATGACTCGTAAAATGATTTTTGATGAGGTTTTATTAAACTTAGTAAAACTAATTTACCACAACAATATCATGAAACTCAAATTTTTATAAGGTTAATGCGTACATCCTTCAATCACTATTATAAACAAAAATTTACTTTTTTAAATTCATTTATTAAATGTTATATGTGATCTATTATTGATTAAATTAAAGTCAAAATAAAATAAAATTGGGATCGTAATTGTTACTAATATAAATTTATCCTGAATTTATGGAATAGAAGAATAAAAAAAGTTGGAGAGGGTAGAAGCTAGCCACACGTTGTAAAAAAAATCTAGTAGTTGCTTGGTTATCATGACAAAAGAAGTTGAATATTGACGTTGAAAGTTTGAAGTTGCAACCAACCATTATTCTTTGGACTCTTGGCTCTCTTCATCTTCTTATCCACACTTCACCCATCTGTCCAATGACTTGGAGTTTGGATAACCTGAAATTTTAAATGCAAGTGCATATCAAACAAAGGACAAAAATAAAATAAGATATGATGTGTCACATAAGTGTGTTTCATACATATTTTGTTGTTTTTTACTTCCTTATTTTTAAGTGGATATATATACTTAATCTAATTAGCAATTAATTTGTAAGATTTTTAAGTGGATGTATGAACTTAATCTAGTTAACAATTAAGTGGAGTAATTTGTAAGATTTTTAAGTGGATGTATGAACTTAATCTAGTTAACAATTAATTTGTATTAATTTGTGTTTCATTTTAGCTTCTTTAAAAAAAATTAATTTGTATAAGTAAATCATTTAAATTCAAGATAGTAAATGAGATTTGTCAAAAAAAAAAAAAATACTGGTATATGAGTTATAAGATGATTTTGTACAAATGGGGTGTTGAATCAATACAAACTTCATAATCCATTTTTCTAAGAAAATTGATTTGCAGAACGTCGAATAGATTCTTCATCTTAATTAGGTTAGCACTATAGAGTAGTTATCTTATGCCGCAAACTACGAATATTTTATTGATAGAAGAGAGGTGAAAAAGCAAGAATGAGAGACGTAAATCAAAACTCATGGAAAAAAAAATCAAACAAACATAAAGAAGAAAATATTGTGTCGATTATGACTAAAATTCTCCAAAATAAATTTAGGTGAAAGAGTCCATCAATTGTAATTTATAGATAATAAAATAAACAAATGGTGCAACTTATCACTGAAATTGTTATCTTATCTATAAAATATAGGAGCAATAAATTGCATTTGAGAACACAAGGAAAATTGCATAAACAACTATTTTTCAAATGCATCAATTGTTCTTAAAAAATCAAATAAATTGCTAGACCCTCATGAAGAGATAAAATAGAAGTAGTACTCTACCCTCAAACCCCGATGAAAAGTATAATCTTCAAATGCTTCTAGAGTGATCTAAGAATATAGCCCAAGGAAAATGAGATCCATTCATAATATTGGATAATATTTTGGGGACATTGCGGTTGGTGACATTGACTGATCAACCACAATGTCACAAGTGTTCAAAGAAACAAAAAAATATTGTGAAAGAAAAAGAAGAAAGACATTTGTGACATTGTGGTTGACCAATGTCATCAACCACAATGTCACCCAAATGCTACCCCATAATATAAGCAAGGCCCCTGTCTTTTTAGGTTTGAGACACTGCCGCAACAAAAATTTGATCGATTCCACCACCACTTCAATTGAAATCGTCTTTGAAGAAAAGATTTGATCATTCCTAACCTTTCGAATCGACAACAGAACTGTATGTCAAACAAGCAAAAGAGCTTTCACCTCCTCCCCCATACTTTAGGCCTTGCTAAAACAATTACTTACTATTCACAAGAAAATACTAGTTTGTGAAAGGTATACTAGTTTAACAACCATACTAACGATTCTAACTCATGGCTCCCACTTGTGTTTCAGGTCTTGGAAGTTCAGTTCCTCCGAAAATTACCCATAAAATCACAAACAAAAAAAACTAGGAACAAGACTCCCATAAAAAGTACTAGGCTCTGCCCCTCAAAATCTAAAATTTTATCGTTTAGATCCATTTTTTATTTTTCAAACTCTCATGAAAATCCAAGTTTTGCGTGATTTATAGATTTTTTAATGTTACTTTTTTATATTTTAATTGATACGTTTTGTCATTTTTCACTTTGTTTTTTGTGATTTTTTAGGGAAAAAAAATTTGCAACTACTAAAATGGTAGTAGGTTATGCATGTTTTATATTATATAAATTGAACCATATTTTTTTTTCTTCAGATTATATAATATGAACATATATTAAATTAAAATAACATAGGACACGCAAGAAACATGTAAGATGGAAAATAAATTCTCCTATTATGGTTGCCGAGAAAACATCGCCAATACAAGGTTCAAAAATGGAATCATGTGGAAGTTGGATGAACCCATTCTTCACTTTCTTTTAATTTTAAAAGGTCATGCTAACGAGTATCTTTAACCTAACGAGTATCTTTAACACACTTCTTAATAAAATCAAAAGCATCAGTGTCGCATTGAAAACAACAATTTTTAAAATTCGAAAGTTAAATTCACCACTTTTCGTCATATTCCAACCCAACATTTCTATTTTATCATCTTGACCAATGTCCTAGTTTAGCATGTCCTTAACTTAAAAAAGGGTCTATAGTCTTCTTAAGTGGGGTCAATTGACAGAGTTTTATGGTCTAATATGTGTTAGACTCAAATTAGGTCATGTCACTAGTGCAAATCAGGGATACAAGACCTGATTTTTAAAGATTTCAGACCTGTTTTTGTGCAAAAGTGGTCTTAAATCTCTAAAAAAACAGGTCTTGTATCCTTGATTTGCACTAGTGTGTCTTTCTCTCCATAATTGACAAGATTCATGTACGTAGGATTAAATTTTAGTTTAATTCAAAATATTAATTAGTTGAACATTAAAAAAAAAAATTATTAGTTGTACATACAGTGTAACTGTTTGGAAAATTAGCTAATAAACAATTATAAGTTATTTTTATTATCATCCCTCATTAAACAAAGGTTTACTGTTTAAGCAAGTTCCATATGCTGTAGTAGTTACCCTTCTCAGTAAGAGAATATTATCTGCATGCACCACAGAAAAAGTTTGAATTATAAGTAGCAAAAAAAAAATGATTGTTTATTATGGATGAGTGCATTTTTTAGGAAAATAAATGCATTCTATTAGTCTAAGATGTTAGGTTGAATATTTTTCGTCTTACATTATCTATATAAAAAAAATAAAATAAAGAAACATTCCATCAAGATGACTTGTGTCTATCTCCTCTTTGAGTATGGTGACATATACCACTTTTTTCTTTTTGAAATAAAAACATAAATTATATAATGGATATTTTTTAAACAAACAGAAGTTCATAAAATAAATCCAAAGAGTACATCAACCCATTACAATAGAAATTTTAACCACAAGTTTAGACGTCCTAGTTCAATTGGTAAGTTCAATTGGTAAATGCTGGAATTGTAAGGGCGGACGTCGTAACCCGAGTTCGAACCCAGAACCTCACAATTATATGAGTGGATTACCACATCATCTAAGAAAGGAAAAAAAAAAATCTTAACCACAATGTAAAAAAGTTACACCTTTAAAATTCAATAGACTTGATATCAAGCTTGTGAGACATTTACAAGACCTTTATTATTAGAGCCCCATTCCTCTCATTTTTAGAGGGTTAAAAACCAAAAAAATAGATCATCTGAATTATATCAAACTATTCAAATAATTGACCTAGTGCTTATTCACGATTTAAATGGTTGATTGATTATAAAAATATTTGTAATTTCAATATGAATTTTTTTTTTTGAAGGAAATATGAATACTTTTAATAACAAATCATCAAAAATAAAACACCATTTCAAGGGAAAATGAAATTCGCCAGAGATCATTGAGGGGTAGATCCAATCTTATCTAATCATGCAATATACACTGATCTAGGCAATATACATCATTCACAAAAAAGTACTATGAATATATGATAATGATAGATTAAAAATAACACTTTGTCTGTTGGACATTATCAAAAGAAGAACCAAGTTAAAAACCATCAAACAATTTTTCCAGTTTATTCTCTGTCATCATTCAAACATATTCATCGTAGATCCTTTTACAAAAATCTTTTCAACTTTTTTTTTATGTGTAAACTTTTAAACTTGAATATGTACGTAGGTCATAGTTTTCACAAAACAAATCTAGATTTGATAAAGTATACATCAAGTATGAACGACACCTAGGGCTAGAAAACACGATCAAACATATATATTGCAGCTCAAGTAGTTGAGTTGAAACGTCTAAATTAGTTTGAGAATGAGATCTAGAATTTAAACTCTAATTTTTACAAACATTTGTTTATAAAAGAAAACTATAAACAAAATTGTATACACAATACATACTTTTCGATAGAAGAAGAAGAAGCATATATATATATATATATATATATATATATATATATATATTTGCACAAAA
>Ga0228711_1002296_pt1 | contig 29306 bp, 18 predicted proteins | sample MedpolnodulmetaG_2_FD_177996 | JGI IMG/M metagenome (GOLD analysis project Ga0228711, IMG submission 177996) | Root nodule microbial communities from Medicago polymorpha collected in Santa Monica, California, United States - brown nodules | ecosystem: Host-associated > Plants > Roots > Nodule... | reverse complement strand
ATAATAATAATAATAATAATAATAATAATAATAATAATAATAATAATAATAATAATAATAATAATAATAATTCTCATATCTGTATATATGTAAAGCCCATAATTTTTCTCTCATATCTTATAATTTGTGCTCGTGTATGCATTCTTATGGTCGTCATTGTTGTGCAAAGGCAACGTGTGGAGTTATAGTGACCGATGATAAATTTCTTTACTATTAACATAAATTCATGTGAGACTTATATTCCAAATGGTAGAACTTATATAAATTTCAATTGTTAGTGTTAAAAGGAGAGTTTAAAGCCACACTTATTTGTTTTATTAAAGTGAGTAACTTGAATGAATGATCAAAATCCTACGCCTAGGCGCAAAATGGTAGAATGACAAGAAACATATTTAAGGTACTTTTGAACAATTCTCCACCTTGCCTTTAAATCGATGATGATGTTACTTTAACTATCAACCACCTTTCTCCTTAACCTTTGTCTTGAACTACTCTTCAAGACAAAACGATCAAGTTTGAGCCCCGCTTAAACATTCATCTAGACACTACCTCCATTGCATCTAACCATCCTTGGCAGTCCCTCAAGCTTCCAAGTCTGATCCTTTCTGCATCATGCTTAACCATCGGCCTGGTTTGCAGATCAGGGTGGTCTGGTCTAGTTTTTAAAACTATGATTATGTGTTCAGTTTTTTTTTAATTCACTTTGGTAATAAGCAACTGTTGGAAATTCCTCATGTTTTTTTTACAGCGATATACAGGTCTTAACATATTTCCTCATGTTTATCTGTTACCTAGTCAGTGTAGTGAACTGTTTCAACGTGTTAACTATTAGTAAACCATCAGTAGTTATTTCTTGCACCAGGTGTTGTTGATGTCACTAAAGCTGGTGGAGTTGGTATAAATCTAACAGCAACTTCCAATGCTTTTGTCATGGTAGGTGCATATCAGTTTTGTGTTTCTTAAACTGATATGTATTTGTCTAGCTTCAGGTTTTCTAACACAGGGCAAATGAAGCATTTGAATTTGATGAATGAGAAAAAATAGGACATATGGTGAAACCTTGTGTTTCAACTACACAACGAGCTCTTTTTATATAGACATCAAAGCAATTAATACAATAATAATTACAGGATATTCTGTTCTTATTTTCACGATATGATATGATACGATATGCCGATCCTATATATATAATAAAGTACATACATGGATCGTAATCTTATTTTCAATAGGATTCTTTGGAGATTTTCTAACAAGGTTTCAGTTGATACTTGATAGAAACACTGCCTCAGAGAAACTGAAATCTAAATATGGATCTTTGATTAATTTGAAGTTGGTAGATAAATTAATGTAACAAGGCAAATTTAAGTTATTATATCCACAATACTTTTACTGATTTCTATATAAATTTACAGTTTTGGTATCCAAATAGTTAGTTGTTTTAGTATATATTTTATAGGTTAAGAAATTTAATCTATGCAATTTATAGGGAGAAGCAATGTATCTTAAATAGGAGTGCCAAGGATTCAGAAAGTTGCAGCAGAATGTTTTTTCTGAACAAGCCAAGTTGCAGCAGAATATGTTAATGAATAACCAACCTAACAGATGTGGCATTATTATTGATATTGGGAAAGATAATTTTTGTTTTGAAGTAATTTTGATATAGATAGTTTGTCAATATGAATAGGACCCATGGTGGAATCCAGCTGTTGAGGAACAAGCTGTTATGCGTATTCATCGCATTGGACAAACAAAGAAGGTGGCCATCAAACGGTTTATTGTGAAGGTACATTTAATATCCCAATTTCGGGAAATCATACATATATTTAACATTGTTTTATTATTATGAACTTTAAATTGGGCCTTGTTAATTGCTTCACTAGGTACAAGGAATTTGGTAGTGAACTAGTGAAGTTTGGGTAACAAAGCCATCAACTGAGCTGAAAATTTTCTTTTCACACGTGAATATTTCATCTATAATTTGTTTAATTGGAGTACTAAAATTTTAATGAGGGCGATGCTTGCTTATGAGTCTGATTTATGAGATTTGTCAAGGTCAAGCAAGTTAATATGGTTGTTAGCATGTCTGTTTGGTGCGTATCGCCAAATGATGTGACTTTATTGATTCGAATATGACATTTATTCTAATGTTTCACATTGCAGTGGTCAGTGGAGCAGAGAGTGGAGGCAGTGGAAGCACACAAACAACGAATGATTTCTGGTGCCTTGACTGATCAGGAAGTTCGATCTGCACGGATTGAGGAGTTGAAGATGCTTTTTACGTAGACCAATGAGGTAGTGAAAACACTGTTTGCTCCTTCATCATTTTGCAACACGTGGCTTTCTTCTCAAGTGCTTGTTTATGGTGGGTAGTGGTGACTCGTAAGATGGAAGTGCTTCTTCTTACGTGGCACGTGAGCCAGGGAGTTGTCCCTTGACTTGCAGCCTCCATTGGGACAGGTCATGTTCTGCGAGAGGGATAAGGAGAACTTCCATCTTCTCCTACACGGGGCTTGAAAATAAAGCCGGAGGAAGGGGCTGATCATTGTTATATAAAGGGGAAGGGATAGATTATTAAAATATATTTTCCACGCAGTTCTTGTTTTGTGTATATGTACCTATGTAATTCATTAACTTGGAGGGGAGGAATTTTTTAGCTTTGAAGGAAGATAAGAAGAGGTCATCTGTTCTTCCATTACATTAAAAATCTCAGGGGTCATTTCCCTTTTTCTCTTCCCATTCTAACCTTCATTCAAACAATAGATTGTAATTAGGGTTCACTTGTTTTGTATTAACTGTACAATAGTCTGAACGATCTAGTCATGGTGAACATATATTCCACTGTACATTTATAGTATGTTCACTTGTACCATTTGCCTTAGTGGCATCAGATGCAACAGTTGTGTCGTTTGTTTGTGCTTTTGATATTTTTGTAATAGTTTATGATTTACACATCCAGTTTCAAATTTTTATCAGATATATACGCGCGCATGTTTCCTTACTTTGTATGGTTACGAGTGGCTTCAAAAATAATCAGTGAAAATAATACGGTCTTATCATTTTTATAAACTATATTGCGTCACCATCTCTTTCCCTTATTCTCCAGTCTCTTTGTTCCACTGACATACCTCTGCTGTGCCACTCCTCAACCCCTACTTACCACACAACTACCGTTGAATCACCATCACAAGCTACAATTCCTTCAACTATTTGTGAATAGTTGTTCCATAACCGTAACCTGCTTGAAATTTAACTGTAATCGATCAACTTTCCTCATTTGAAAATGATAGGGAATCTTTGTTCCAAAATATTTCTCCACTTTGTATTAAAGAAATACTTAAATGAAAAAATTACTCTAAATAATCTTAATTTAGAATAATTTGTCCTTAAATTACATAGTTTATAAGAAAATGTCAAGTATTGTATATTTAAACCTTCACTAATCTTTCTTTTTTTATGATGGACTACTTGTTAAGTGATTCTATTCTATATTATATATATGAGTTCATAATATCTTGTTTACTCCTATATGGTTTTAGCATGTTAGTGCCCTGAGATTGAAATTATAAAATAGTCTTGATTTGAAATTGATAGTCCTCTATTGATTTTGTGTGAAGCAGGAATCCAATGGGTGGATTTGACTTTGAAATTGACCAAGTAGAAAAAATAGCTTTCCCAAAAATAAAAAATTAAATACCACTAAAACTAAATTTCTTACACTACTGATGTTCCCCATTTTCAGTTAGTTACATTTTCTTCTTAGTTATGTTAATACTACAGATGTCTTTGTTGTCTAATTGGGTATTGGCTTAGTCCCCCCAATCTTGTACTTTTCCCTCTATTCTTTTATTGCAATTTTCTAGCTTTATCAAAAAAAAAATACTACAGATGTTTGAAATTCGATAGTTTCTTGGCAATTTTCACTTACATAACATAAGTGTCAAGAGTATATACGCAGGAGTTGAGAAAATCCAAATTTATTCTTCTTAATTGTAGCATAAAAAAGAAGAAGCTATCTTTATTGGAGGAGCATCAGAATGAGACTGAGCCACCAAATAGTGATCCAGTGTTAATTCAGGTTCAGAAAATTGGCAAATGTTCAACATAATAAAACTAAATTGGCGAATTGAGCGGCTAACATCTGATCCAGCTGCAGGAAGTATCAGATACTGTCAACATTAGTCTTGTAAACGATCAGGATATGAACTCTGCTACTCAACATTAGTCTTACAATACTTTTTAAGATCTGCTTTAGATTTATAATAACTTCTCTGAATTTATTTTTCAAAAATATTTCGACTGGATATTGAAATAATTACTTCATTTTTTATCAGAATTTTTCCCCAAAACATGAATGTATTAAGTATATTTTCTCTAGTAATATACTCCTCATATAACTCTATCAACATTTGCATGATGAAGTGTTTGTTCTAGTAGTGCGATGTGACTCCTATTGCCACATAAATTCCAAAATTTAAGATCGGTTAATATTTTCAAAATAATCCCCAAAATTGATAATGCTCTACATTTTATTCTTTTAATTTTATTTTTTTTACTTTTTTTACCTTAAACTCTAAAGTGACAAATGGTATTAGATATTACCCTAAAAAATATTCCCTCATAAATCAGAACGTGGAGATGCATATATCTATTGAAATAACCAAGAAATAAGAACTTAATTTTTTTGAATTATTGATTAGATGGAACTTTTCAGTTATGGTATTTGATTAGTTAGAAGCAGTTAGTTATAACCAAGAAGCAGTTAGTTTTTTGTTTTTGTTTTGAGGAAAGTTATAACCAGTTAGTTACATAGTTCCTTCTTAGCTAGCTCTTCTTTCATATATCTACTGTTTGCATTCCATAGTGTTTCTTGAAAATTATAGATTAAGTTGTTCTTGAGGCCCAGAAATGGAGGAGATTGATAAAAACAAGGGGAAAAGGATGATCAGTTCCACTACTGATCAGAAAGATAATGTAGCAATGAATGAAGCCGGTGGCACAAAAATGGAGGAGGATCATAAGAACAAGGCAGAAGCAAAGATGATCAGTTCTACTACTGATCATCATCAGAAAGAGGCTGGTGATGACGATGTAGCAATGAATGAAGGCAGCACTAGTAGTGATTCTTCAACATTGCCATCCAAAAAGAGAAAAGATGGACCTTCCGAAAATGAAACAACTTCTGCAGAAACTTCTTCCAAGAAAAGAAAAGGACGCCCTTCTGGTTCTTATTCTGTGGGGAAATTAACGTTACATTTGGAAGCTGGCGAGGTACAGCATAAATTAACCAATCTTCACATTTCCGATGCAACTTTATATTTCATCAATCTACTGTTACTATATGGTTTTGGAATTTTATTATTTTGCAGGATGTGGCGGACGTTTTATATGCACTGGCATGTCTGGATTTGAATAAATGAAATAATTAATAATAGTTGTTGATAACTTGCATCGCAAGTTATCTCTTTTAGCTGGTTAGTTTGTTGAAATTTCTTAGGAAATTTGGTTTAGTTTTGCATTGTCTACATAAGAGGTACAGTGTGATGCAAAATCAGTCAGTTACTTAAGTTGAATAAACACGATCTTTCAATAATCACTTTTCCACTTATTTCTCTCTTTTCCCAGTTTTATCTCTTTCATTTGTTTTCATAATTCACTTGCTTTTTATCACATTACAAGCATTTACCCCAACATAGCATCCTGTTATAGTCGATCTGTTTGCATAATTTCTGAGACTGGTTCTGTATCAAAGGGTGCTCTTAATACTCCAAATGGTCCCTCCATGTGCCAGGTAATCAAAGGTCCAAATCTGATTAAATTTTGCATCTTATCTTATAATATACAGTATACTGGCAGAGATTGCATGGGAATAGAAGTAGTAAACTTGTGCTACCCTAGTTAGGGACTCGCGGCCACACACAAGATACACTGGATTGTGTATTGGCCATTTACATTGTATATTTGGCAATTAGTCTCAGGGGACTCTCATGTTCTAAAGCATGAAATTTGGACTAATATTGACATAGCATGCAATTCTGTTGTTAGTGGAAGTTGAACTTAAAAATGTGGTTCAGGTAACTTGCAAATCTTGCTCTAGTAATGTGACCCTATATATGATCCATGCTGGAGGTATGCATGGCTTTAAACTAATAGAATTATCCAATTTCACTATAGCCAAACAAATCATCAATCACGAGTAAAACCAATGCATGGTTACCAAAAGGTGAAACTGTGAGTAGAAGACTAAATGCTACAGAAATAGTTTTATTCATATCAGCTTCACTTCATATGTATACAGAAGCATGGTGCCCAACAAGAAAATTCAATAAACATTCCATTAGGGACTGACATATACATGTGTGATTAAAATAAACACATATTCTAGAACATAAAACAAAATGCTTTTGCAGGTGCAAATATCAATATTTGTGTTCTGTGATGAATGATGAAGTCAATTACTGAAACATTAATTGAATTCATAGATAGACAAACATGGAAATATGAAGTGACATGTAATAAATAATATAATGATATGTGATTTAGGTTTATGTATGATGTTTGGCTGGTAATATATGGATTTGTGTTACATACTATCATGGTTGCTCCAATAATGAAGTGGTTTGATAAATTTGGCGTCTAATTCATCCCAGTTAGGAAACTTATGTAAATTTAATAGTGTTGTGAAATAGTAGATATATTGTGGCTATACTTTTATAGCGTAGCGGTGTTTAGACAAACCGCTAGAGCACTATTGTGTAGTTGACAATAACAAATTTTACTTTTTTGTTGGATCAGAACAATGACAGTTGACAAGTACCTAATTGTCCCCTGAAAATTAGATTTTATGCTGCTTAAACAGTTCACTGTTTGACCTGCAAAGCAAGGGTCTCTTTCCATTTTTGAAAATTTAATACATGCTACAAAATAGGATTTCAATAATCATGGCTCTAATGGCATTTGTGCTCTGATTTGTTTATTTTCTTTAAAATGGCCGCTCTTAGGTTTTTTGGTGCGGATGGATGATCTCTCTGAATTTATTTGGAAAATAGTTCATTTGAATAAAGGACACATATACCATTGAATCAACACTTTCTGATTATTTTTTTATAGCATAGGGTTCCACTTGTAGTTCCAATTCTTCTGACATCATTTTTGGTAAAGGTCTCATCATATTTGCATTTAGTTGGTAACAGCCTTAGTCCCCTCCGACACAGCATGCCTAGCCAATTCTCCCGGTAACATCAACCTAACAGCTGTCTGAATCTCCCTTGAAGTAATTGTCGGCTTCTTATCAGACCCCTCGAGCCTCAACAATTCCTAAGCGAGTATCTCAAATACATCATTCATAAAATTGTTCATTATTTTAATAGATTTATCGAAACACCAAAGTCAGGATGAACTTTCTTCAGAACCTTGAATATGTAGATTTTGTATCTTTCAACGCTTCTCTTCATTCTCTACACAATCAAGTATGTTTTATAAGAATTATAATTTTAAGGAAAAGTTAGCATGCTTTGTGATAATGGTAGTAACTTAAACTATTGGCGAGGTTAATTATTTTAAGGAATTAGATTCATTATTTTAATGTATACAATTGTAAATAATTTTCTTTTATGCATCCCATATATATGCACATATAACGTATCTTATATTTTATTCATCACAATGTTCAGCTTCAACACATTACTATTATCGATTGTTTGCACAATACCAAGAGCAATATGAATATCTTTGAAGCATGAACTACAATCTAGAGGTGCAGCCAAGCTCACGCCCAATGATCAGTTAAATTTTCACATTCAGTTGATTCTAACTCAATTACGCGCATTAACACTTTACTCCACACTTATCAAGAAGTCAGCTGCAAAAGGTTCTTCCATGAGGGTTAAGATTGGATTAAGTCTATCTTGTTCCACTAAGACTTTACGTCTGAATCACTTGACCAACTAGCACAGAGGCTCATGCCCGAAGTTTATGAATTGTTCGATTTCGATGAGAAATTATTCGGTTCGGATATTGCCAAGGAGTTGGACTTTCCGATGCTTGCCACTTCACTTTGCGTCTTACAATTGACGTGGAGATTTAATTTTTTGTTGAGCGTCATGGAGATATAATTAGACATACTTAGATATATTGAAGGCTTTATTTTGCAAATTAAAAACTATTATTTTACAAGTCTTGATCATACTATTGAACGCATATGTTGAATTAATATCAAATATTTTGGCTTTGTTTAATAGGTTCAACCATTAATTTGAAATCTTTGATATTGTAAGAAAAACTTATATAACCCTAGTTAGGGAATCATGACCACACACAGGATATAGACTCTACTGTATATTGGCCATTTACATTGTGTGTCTGGTAATAGGGATGGTAATATATTTGTATCTAGTTAGTCTTAGGCCACTTTCATTCTTCAAAACTTTAAATCATGAAATTCTTCTGTTAGCATATATCCTTAGAAAACATAGAAGTGGAAGTCGAGCCTAAAAATTTGGTTCAGATAAGTTGCAAATTTTAGCCATATAATTTTGAAACAGGTTTCGAGTGTTGCAATGTGTGAAGAGATTTGGTACCATATATCTGTCATGAATATTGAGGCCTAACTCATCCCTACAAAACTGGCCTGTACGGTGAAGAGTGTCTCCTCTTTATAAACTCTTCTCAAGAATCCTATCTATCCGATGTGGGACTAAATCCCAATCGGGTGTTGGCCGCTAACACACCCCCTCACGCTTCAGCCTGGCCCAATGGGCCTGAAGCGTGGAGATGCAGGAAGCCCAACGATGGACCCGATAGGCTCTTTTACCATGTCATGAGTATCGAGGCCTAACTCATCCCTACAAAACCGACTTGTACGATGAGGAGTGTCTCCTCTTTATAAACTGTTCTCAAGAATCCTATCTATTCGATGTGGGACTAAATCCCACCCGAGTGTTGGCCGCTAACAATATCATCCTTCATCTCGACCCAAAAATCCTTGATGAAACCAAGATTGATGGCATCCGGACCTGGACTCTTAAAACTATCGCAGTCCCACACAACCGCCTTAAATTCATTAACAAAAAAGGGCTTGATTAAACTTCCCCCTTCCATACAAGACAACTGACGGAACTGCAAGTGTCCAATACCTGGTCGAGCCGCTCTTTGCGCACGAAAATGATTCGCAAAATGAGAACAAACAACATTACGAACAGGCTGCACACCCTCCACTAAAACACCATCCACAACAATCGAACACAGCGAATTACGGCGTCTCCGACTAGCCAAAACAGAAAGGAAATACTTTGAATTAGCATCACCATCACGCAGCCAATTTAAGCTCGATTGTTGCCAACAAATACTAGTATTAAGGCGGGACAAAGAATGAATGTCCGACATAAAACCATGCAGTTCCCCATACTTGTCTTCTGACAACTCCTCCTCCTCCCCTTTGCAGTAAAGAGTGACCTGTCTGACTTTAAGCAAAGCAATCTTCGCAGGTAAATTATGTGTATGTGACACATGTCATTCCTTCAGTGCCGATTTAATTAATTTCAACTTTTCTTTTAGGACGAAGCCGCCCCAACCTGTAATCTGAAAGGAATTCCACTTGTCACGAACAAATTGTTTGTAGCTAGGTGTATCCTGCCAACATTTCAACTATCGAGTAGGCCTAGGCCTCCAATTCTCTTTATCAACTGATAACAAGATAGGACAATGATCTGACAACCCCCTGTAAGTGAGAAACCTGTAAGCAAGTAGGCCACGACAAACACCACGCCTCAGAAAGCAAAAATCTGTCTAATTAACTCATTGAACTCCTATCAACCTTGAACCAAGTAAACTTACGACCACACAAAGGTAAATAAACCAAAACGTTATCATCAATGAACTGATTAAAGTGGACAAAATCATCGGACATGTGACCACCCCTAATAGAACGACGTTCCTCCCTACATTGCACCACATTGAAATCCTCACGAACACACACTTTTGGCTGCCTATTAATTCCAACCGTGCGGATAAAGAAGACCAGAACACATAGTTTAATATTTTTTCATTCCATTCATGAAGCGGAATACCATACAATCTTAACCAAGCACCCCTTTTAAAAGGCACCGCCTTCTTGTCCCATCTCGCAATGTTAGAGAAAAAATGGTCAAAAAATTCCTTTGCTTCCCCTAGAATTGTCAAACTATAATTATTTGATAAACTCCGCATACAAACTTTATCGGCTCCCATTGGAATGATTTCTAAGTCAGTAAACCTAGCATCTTCAAATATATTATGTACGACCGGAATCGCCTCACCATTAACCACTGAAGCTATCACACCTGAACGTGCCCGTTTTAAATCGTCTCCACTGGATCTATACATCCTAACCAACTTCTAAACTACTAGTTGTTGTTGCTGAACAACACAAACCCGACCATCTCCCTTCTCCCTCACCACGTCCACCGCGTTTCCCTCTTTCAACACCGGCTCACCCCCACCACGTTCCCCCTCCCCCTTAACCTCCCTCACCTTAACGACCACCTTCCCCACGTCACCCTTCTCCCCCTCACTCAAAACAACCTCCTTACGCCCTCCCCCCACTCCATGCACACCCATGATCACGCTTTTTCTCCCTCACCCACATTCTTCTTCCTACTACTTCCTTCCACACCCACGACAACCTTCGCCTTCCTCCCAACATCCGCTCTCCCCACCTCTCATACTCCCTTCCCATCCCTATCCCTTTTCCCCCCAAGAGCAAAATTACGGTCAAACCTAGCCACTTTAGCCCTAACACGAAAGTGACCAAAGCAAACAACATTCACAACTTTCAGTAACTTACCAACATCTTTAACCTTGGAAAACTGTACAAAGCCATAGAGCTCCCCATGCACATTCTGTCTACTAGGAACAAACACTTCCTCAAGCATTCCACAAACCTCAAAACCTTTCCTCAAATAGAAATTTGATAATTGAGCCGGATAATTTGGAAAGTAAAAAGTAACAAACCCTTTGTACTAAGAATTCCCTAAATCCCCCTTCCTTCTAACCGAAGCACCACGCGGCTGATCAAAGTCCTCATCAACTGACCGCGACCTGATTTTCTGTCGCTGTGGTGGTTTGGAGTCGGCATGCCGTGAGTGCACCGCCACGCAACCTTCCTCCATACGCCAGTCATCCCCCCGCGAGCCTGTCGGAACCCTAAACCTAGATTGTCCGTTGTCATAGCCATTCCTATCCCTGTGCCGCTGCTGCTCCTACTATCTGTCCCAACTGCGATCATCCTGTCGCAACACATTCCCACGTCGTTGTCTCACATCATGCCAATCATCCCCATCCCACCCAATTTATGGTACCCTGCTGGGATCCCTTCACCCCGAATGGACCTCACCTCCGGCAATAAGGAGCGCCGACGTGATTGCTTGTGGCGATACCGCGAACGATCACATCTCTCTCTTTCTATCGCTCGCTCTTATTTTTTTTTTATTAAAGTTTAACATTTGCAATCGAATTTGGATTTTCTTAATGTGTCCAAATCTACGACTACTTTTTTTTTTTGAGAGATCTACGACTACATCATTGTTCCAAAGAAATTAATCAAAATTATTTTAAAAGTTGTATCTATATATCTATATAATCTATATATATATAGAAAGAACATGAAAAGACGTGAATTAAATTTTACGTTTATCAATCGCTCTTTTCTTAATTTTTGTCTCTGTTCTCCACTCTATTTCTTTAAAAATAACAAATCAAATATAATAGATGATATGTACAGGAGATACAAGTACCAGAAGGTACAAAGTTGGACCAATTAAGAGACAACGGGAAAATAATACCAATTACAAATACACCTGCTACCTAAAGGAAATATAAGATAACTAAAGAGAACAGGATTAGAGAGAAACAAATTTAAATCTTTAAATTAAGGAAAATCAAGAATTAAGGAAAGTCCGTAATATCAATTAAAAACCTTCTACCCAAAAAATGCGAAAAAATAGAAATAAATTTAAAACAACGAATTAGGAAAAATCACAAATAACCTACTATCCAAAGAATACGACTAAAGAGAAACATATTTAAAACTGAAAATTAAGTAAAATCACAAATTAATAAAATCAAGAATAATATTAACAAATACAATTGCTTCCCAAAGAAAAAAAAATCCATCACTAGTCCATCTTAAACGCTAATTTTTTTTAATTACAAAAATCCATGTGTTACCGGTCTTATAAAAAGCCTTATAAGGAGCAGCGGGCGGGTCAAAACGGTTTGGGCGTTATTGGGGGATGAAGAAGCGGTTTAGGATGGGTTTGGGCGGTCGATTCCGGGTTTAGAAATTACCACTGTTTAAAACCGCAACTGACCCGTATGTTAGGAATTAGGATAGCATGTGTCTTGTAAATGTATGGGCCAACCTAGTTAGGCCCAAATACTCTCAACATTTTTCAACCCAAACCAACACAAACAACCTTTGGTATAAATACTAAAATCACCAACTCCCAAACCCTAGTTTCATTCTTTAAGCTGCGGCTATTTCTCCCTCCTCTCAAGTTCACTGCTTATTAATCATGGTTGTTTTGTGTGGTGGTTCCCTTCTAGTCACTTTTATTTGTTCAACAATACACTAAAAGGCCAAACCAACATAAAAGATTCTTCTCTTCCCCTTGTAATTTTTGCAACATGATGAAATGTTTGTATCTACACCTGATCTATCTTCATGCACATAGACTTGAATTTCTTCTATATAGATATACACTATATTGTAACTTGATATTTTTTTCTTGTATGACTTCAGATTTTCTAGATCTGGGTTGTAACCCGAATGAAACCACCTGTCTAACCTGTAACCCGACAGAACCGCCGCGCGCAAAAGCTAAAGCTGAAAATGGATGGCAGTGGAGTGGTGTTTGAAGCCCGTCAGTTTGGTTGGTTCCGAATTTTGAACCCAAACCCCGTCCAGAACCGTCCTCTGTCCAGGCCTACCTCTACTGCGAAATTTCAACACAAAGTCAATATAGCTAAGTTTCCTTTTTTTTCTTCTTCTTTATTTTAACTTCATATTTTTTGGGTGGTGATTTTAACTTCTTTATATGATTCAATAGTTGTTGTTGTTAGATTAAATAGTTGATGATGTGTGTGATTGGATTAGTTTTATGTGCAATATTCTGGGTGTATATAAATTCTGATGTGTATTATACTGCTTTGAGTGAAATTTTGTTTTAGAAATATTTGTTGTTTATAAAATTTTATTTGGGATGTTGTTGCGCTAAAAACACACTTAGAGCAAGTGTACTCTATCGCAGAAGTAGTATAAAAGATTATCGTATCCAAAGGGATTAATTAACAAGTACCAAACTAATTAAGATTAATTTATTATTTAGACGAAGAAGTAGTAGAATAGTTTCGGTAACCAAGTAAAAAGTAACGACGAAGAAGGATAAGAGTGTGAAGATGTAAATCAACAGAGAGTGATCTAGGGTTGCGGTTTCACTTGCAAGTTTTGATTCCTTTATGTCTAGTTCTAATTAAATTCCTATTTTTATTCAATCACCAATCCCTTTACTAAAACTATTAATCTGTTTGGTCATTCGTGATTAATATTCTTTTTCCTAAATTAACACTTTGTTTGATCATGCAAAGAGTTCAAATTCAAGAAAAGCATAAAGTGTAAAAAGGTTGAATGATTGGAAGACTAAAATTAAGGTTCGATCATGCAATAATTCTAGTCTAAATTGTCCTATAGGTCCACCAATTAACTGCAGTACGATCGCTGATCAGTTAACTGATTGTTAACATGCAAAGATTTAATCATTCCTATTCTTGTGATAAAATCAATAGAGCAATCTTGATTGGAATAAAAACTTAAATTCAAATTAATAAACTAGAACATTACAAAGTCTCTTAAGTTGCAAGATCCACCTAGACCCTAGAAAATATTTAGCTATTCATAATCATGAAGAATACTAAAATAGAGATATAATTCACGAAATTAAGAGTAAGAAATAACCAACAAAAGATGACAAATTTAAGCTTCAATCTCTACTCCATGCTCTTCTCTTCTCTCTTAAGTGTTGTGTTCAATCCCTTCTCTCGTCTGTAGTGTCTCTTCAAGTTGCAATTCCCCCTAGATTTGTGTGCTCCTTTATGGCTCCTCTTGTCTTTCCTTCGGCTCTAAGTCTTTCACAATTCTGCTTCTTTGTGTATTTAAGAGTAAACGCCCATCACTTTTTTTCTTTCTCTTTTCCATCTCTTTTATTCATTTGTGCTTTCAACTGTATTTTGCAAATAGACAAATTCACCTTTCTTATGTTTACACAAGATACCAGCTCTATTGATTTAATTTTGGGTTATCTTATAATAATTTCTATTAGGCCTGAAGCATTGTTTTAATTAACCCCACTTTTCTTGTAGTAATATTAGAGAGAAAGAGTAGGTGTTTGATGGCTTTTTCACTTCTTTAGTTTGATGGCTATAAAAATAGGTTATCTAAATAATAATAACACAAAATATATGAAACTATACCTAAAATTCTAATATAAAGCACATAATTAAGTGGTTTATCAGATGTCACCATTTGTGAGGTGAAGGATTAGTCTTAATCTAGATTTAAGTGGGTGTATTCTGTTGGTTTAAATTGATTGCATCACTAGTGATATTTCCTTTGCACTTTCCAAAGCCAGTCTGGTCACCGTTAGTTTGCAAAGGCAGACTAGTGTCATTTGCATTCCCATAATTAATAAATTGGTTGCTTACCAAGGAGCACTTGGAAGAAATAGCTGCAGTTGACTTGTTATCAGGATTTGGGTAACTCATATCAGACTGGTGGTTAATCGTCGAAACAACAAAATCCAGACCATATTCTGCTTTCCCCAAGTTAACACCGTTATGGTTATCTTCATCTATCTTTGCACTCTCTGGGTTTAGATGTGTTCCGTTTGGAACACATGGGTGTGAAGAGCTTTCTAGAATATTCCAGTATTGTAACATCACCATGCAAATACAGGAGTACAAAGGTCTATGTTGCACATAATCATAAAGCACTAGAATGACTTTACTAATGTCATTCTGATTGTAGTACATTATGACAAAACTCGGCACTGTTAACATTTAGCCTGCAATCGTAAATGACATTACATTAAAACCTCAAAATTAGTAAGTGCAGCTACATTGACAATAATGACCAAAAGTAAAAAGAATAAGAGAACGAAATCAAAGCCTAAGGGAAGAAAATATAACTGGACTCTGAATCTCATTAACTTCCAAGTAAAGCACATTTATTTGACATAACAAATGAAGGAGTTAAAGAAACACAACAGATTATGAACTTACACAAGTAATTAGTGGTCGCAAGTACCCATACAAATCATTTCCAAATGTTTCAGCCCCTTTAAGAGATGTTCCACGTGCAACATTTGGAACATCTCTTAAAGGGGATGAAACATTTGGAAATGATTTGTACAGGCAGCTTTTCATGGGTACTTGTGACCACTTACTTGTGTATGTTCAAAATATGTTGTGTTTCTTTAACTCCTTCATTTGTTATGCCGGATAAATGTGCTTTACTTGGAAGTTAATGAAATTCAGAGTCCAATTATATTTTCTTCCCTTAGACTTAAATTTGCGCTTTGATTTTGTTCTCTTATTCTTTTTACTTTTGGCCATTATCTTCGATGTAGCTGCACTTACTAATTTTAAGGTTTTAACGTAATGTCATTTACGATTGGAAGCTAAATGTCAACAACCCCGAGTTTTGTCATAAGTACTACAATCAAATTGACATTCGTAAAGTTATGCAAGTGCTTTATGCTTCTAAGCAACGTAGACCTCGGTACTCTGGTATTTTCATGGCGATGCTACAATACTGTAATATTTTAGAAAGCTCTTCACACCTATGTGTTCCAAACGGAACACATCTTAACTAAGAGAGTTCAAAGATTGATGAAAATGACCATAAAGGTGTTAGCATGGGAAAGCAGAATATGTTGTTTCGACTATTAACCACCAGTCTGACATGAGTTGCCCAAATCCTGATAACAAGTCAACAACAACTATTTCTTGCAAGTGCTCCTTAGTAAGCAACCCGTTTATTAATTATGGGAATGAAAATGACACTAGTCTGCCTTTGCAAACTAATGGTGACCAGACTGGCTTTGGAAACTGCAAAGGAAATATAACTAGTGATTTTGTGTATATGGGTTGCTCCTATAATAATAATACTTATTCTCATATTTGTATCTGTATATATGTAAAGCCCATAATTTTTCTCTCATATCTTATAATTTGTGCTTGTTATTAGAGATATAGTTTACTTAGAAGTAGTATTAGTCTTATAGTAGTATATATAGTTGTAACCACCCCATTAGTGGGATAACTTCCTCATTTGTAATATCACATTTTACCATCAATAGAACAATTTCATAAGCTTTTCTATCCTTCATTCATGGATGCCATGTTTCCTAACACTCGTGTATGCATTCTAATGGTCGTCATTGTTGTGCAAAGGCAACATGTGGAGTTACAGTGACCGATGATAAATTTCTTTACTATTAACAGAAATTCATGTGAGACTTATATTCCAAATGGTAGAACTTATATAAATTTCAATCGTTAGTGTTAAAAAGAGAGTGTAAAGCCACACTTATTTGTATTATTATAGTGAGTAACTTGAATGAACGATCTGCGCAAAACAACCCCAAAACATTCCTCCAGCAGGTCTCCTGCAAAATCCTACGCCTTGGCGCAAAATGGTAGAATGACAAAAAAAAAACATATTTTAAGGTACTTTTGAACAATTCTCCACCTTGCCTTTAAATTGATGATGATGTTACTTTAACTATCAACCACCTTTCTCCTTAACCTTTGTCTTGAACTACTCTTCAAGACAAAACCGATCAAGTTTAAGCCCCGCTTAAACATTCATCTAGACACTACCTCCATTGCATCTAACCATCCTTGGAAGTCCCTCAAGCTTCCAAGTCTGATCCTTAATCTTGCATCGAACCACACTAAGTTATCCCGTAGGCTTTTTCACCTCTAGCTCTACAACCCTCAAAATGCTACTCAAAACGTTATCTTTGATGCACAAGACAATGACACTTCTAGCCCTATGCAACATCGCGGTCTTGTCAGCTTGTGACATGGTAGCTGAAAAAGCAGCCTCACCCTTAGTGCCTCTGCACACCTTGGTTGAATTAAGACTGCTTGCATCTTCACCTTCCACAGCCCAAAATACAACTAAAAAAACGTGCATGACTCTTTCAAAGGAAAATGATTAATATATATAATAAATAATAATAAAACTTTAAAAATAAATATTAAACAATTAACAAATTCCAACAATTATTTCTCCCAATATATATAAAGCAAGCAAGGGTGGATCCAGATATTTGGTATATGTGTGGCTAAAATTTCAAAGAAACAATAATGCAAACTATATTAAAAATAAGAAATAACGTTGTTTCCTTAAAATAAAAAAAACACTATTTGATGCAATACAATTACGATGAAAATCGTCTCCTATCAATTTGTTGAAAATGAGCTAAAATAACATCATTACCAACAATGATACAAATTTGAAACACAAAAAGTTGAAATCAATATATGTAATCTTTACAAAGCAGTTTGACGAAATTTTTAGAGTGATCAAAACATAAAGATTACATGTTCATGATCATGATTAGAACATAGTTTTCTCAATTAATTATACAAAACATGATCATGAATTTGGGTTTTACATAACACCATTATATAGATTAACACAATAAATTTACACACTCATCCTCAAGTAACCAAACCAAACAAATATCATTGACATTCAATTCAATCACATCACAAAACAACAATGTCCAATTTTAGCTTATCATAATTCATAAACAATTCTAAAATCCTCAATACCAATCAACAATGTGTTATATATATAGTGACAAGGGAGAAATAATGACCATCAAATCCACATCAACGGTTGTTATTTAATTAAGCACTACAGATTTAGTCACACTGTATCCTTTAATCCCCATGTTCATCTCCAATTTAAAAGTCACGTGTTCCCTTCTCTGTCTCTTCATCTCTTTCCATGTTCTTTTAACGAAGCTTTTAAATTGTCAATTTAAAAGCAAACAATTTTTTGTCAATTTATATAACACCCAAGTTGTGTCTGAGCATTCTTTATGCTTTTATTTTTCAAACGAGAATTGTTGGATGCCAACAAAATTAAGCAAACAAAATTAACCAAAAGAACCCAGAAGAATAGAATTAGATTAAGCTTGTGAAAAAAAAATGAAAACGGATTTAACCTAAAAAAACCCAGAAGAATAGAACAAAATTAAAACCCAGAAGAACATAATGAGATTCAACTAGTCCTAGAGTTGAAGAAATAAGGGGGTTTTAATTAATCAAAAGTTTTACAATGATGTTGCAAGATAACTGTTATCATGTTTGCGGATTATCCCGGCTTGTTGGGAGAAATTGCAAGGAAGAACCAAGTAGCAGACACGCGTTATCATGTTTGAGATAGAGAACTAGAAAAGAAATTGAAACGAAATAAAAGAGGATCTGAAGAAGAGGCAAATCGAAAAAATAAAGAAAAGAAAGTGAAACGTGAATGTGAGGAGAACATGCCGCTAAGGGAGATGAACATGGGGATTAAAGGATACAGTGTGACTAAATCTGTAGTGCTTAATTAAATAGCAACCGATGATGTAGATCTGATGGTCATTATTTCACCCTCTCATCTCTCATTTTAAAAGGTCCTCTTGGAATTTTATTATTTTGCAGGATGTGGCGGACGTTTTATATGCACTAGCAGGTTTGGATTTGAATAAATGAAATGATTCATAATAGTTATTGATAACTTGTATTTCAAGTTATCTCTTTTAGTTGGTTAGTTTGTCGAAATATCTTAGGAAATTTGGTGTAGTTTTGCATTGTGCACATAAGCGGTACAATGTGATGCAAAATCAGTCAGTTACTTAAGTTGAATAAACCCGAACTTTCAATAATCACTTTTCCACTTATTTCTCTCTTTTCCCAGTTTTCTCTCTTTCATTTGTTTTCATATTTCACTTGCTTTTCATCACATTACAAGCATTTACCCCAACATAGCATCCTGTTGTAGTCGATCGGTTTGCATAATTTATGGGACCGGTTCTGTATCAAAGGGTGGTCTTAATATTCCAAATGGTCCCTCTATGTGCCAGGTAATCAAAGGTCCTAATCTGATTAAATTTTGCATTTTTTCTTATAATATACAGTATAGTATATTAAAAGCTCTTTTTCCTCATAATCTGTGTGCATGGAGAATTTCAGAAACTTTCTTTATCTGGATCATGTCATTAGTGACGATGGTTGCATTGTCGTGAAAATGCAATGTGCTCCCATAGCGGCCGGCCCTGTTGATGTAAGCAAATCATATTTAATTTATGGAATGAGTAGAACCGACATGTGAGACTTTATATTCAAAATGGTTGAACCAACATAAACTTTAAGGAAAATTCTATGGTGAAGTCATGAAAATGACTTTTCTGATGAAGTTAACACTATAACATCAAAAGTGTAGTGAGTAACACCCCACTGTTTGTACAGTGACATCAAAAGTTCAGTCCCCATAGTATCATCAATTCATCAGATTAACAAGACTACACTTAATCTAATTTTATCATACCTTGTTTTAAGTGTAATACCTCACAAAGTGTAAAACTTAAGACTATCACATAATATCATCAAATCTGTTTGCATGTTAAAGATGCCAACGATAAAATAGTACATGTAAGTCTAAGATGTTGCAAGCATTACTAGATGAATTACTATTGATCATTAATCAGTAATCAACAATTTAAAAATGAATCAAACATTAAAATCAAAATTAACTTTTTCAAAAAAGTCAGTTTTCTGACTACACTGTAGAAGCTCCCAAACTTTAATTAGTAATAAATAGTGTTAAAATGGAATGTCAGAGAAAGTGACAGTCATCTGTTTTAATAAAGTGAGGAACTGTGGATTAACAATTTTATCTCTTGGTTAATTGGGTTATTGCGGCCAGTTTCAAGCAAGGGGTAGCTAAAATCTTCTACTGCTGCTCAAGATGGGTAATTTAGATTCCAAAAAGGTTATTATAGAAGAAGCTTCTAAAATGTCGGTAGAAGGACAAACAAGTCGCATTTTGCCAAAAACCCCACTAGCTGCAAATGGGAACATGAATCCAGGAAATTATATTCCAAAAGCTGTAATTGTTTCCTTTTGTTTTAGTTGATTTTTAGGAAATTAATTCCCATGCCATGCTACACTTTTATGTCATCTATTAATTCGTTGTAGAAGAAATGATGATATATTTCAGGTTTCTCTTGTTGAGTAAAGTCGATTAAACATGATATTTCAGTTTTGAATACTTTTGAGACTTTAGCAGTGGATCTAAAACTTGTATCATTGGGATATTGCCAATGAAAATCTCATGATTTTTCTTAAATATATTTATAAATTCTGTAAAAATATTCAGTGAATATATTTCTGATAGTATTCTTTAAGAAATATTATAATTTAAATATAACTTGTGTAACGTCCACACTAAATGTATCTAGAAAGTTTAGTATGTGCATTATCTTTAGTACTAGATATATTAAAATTTACAACATAAAGACTTCGAATGAATATATATACAACAATTCACGTTCGTACATCTAGTAATACAACATCATCTATCCAAAATATAGTAATACACTCTTGAATCCATAAGAACATCCTGCAGCGGATACGAATGAGCACTTGCTGATTATCCATCCAGCCACATGTCTGCTACACCTTGCTATACTAACCTGCTGATCTGAAACAAAATAGGATTGGGATGAGAGATAATGTCTCAGTGGGTTCTACCTAATCGTAGGCTATAGGTAACCTCGGGGAAAACCTAGGGTCGCCGCGTGTCTACAATACAACAGAACAGTTGATTATACGTGTGTGAAACATGCTTACCTAGACGATCGTGCATACTAGTATCGTCATAAGGCTCTTCGTATCTTAACTTACAAGTCTTGTCATATATCTTACATGCCATGGCCGTCAAGGGAACCTAAGACCGCTACGTCGAGATACGATAAACGCATCAAGACCTAAACATAAACCATTCATAACATGATACTGAACTGGACGATCGGGGAGGTACTAAGATCGTCGACAATATATTTTCATAAACTTTTCCTTGTACATAAGTTTACACATATCTCCTAACATATCATACTCGTATCATATCATAGTTCATAGCTTTCAATTATGTTAGAGAGTTAGCGTGTAACAAACAACATTATCTTGGTTCGTTTTACGGATTAATCCCGAGTGTAACATTATCTGATGCTAACACCGGTACTCCTCTTAATGTCGTGCGGGCCTACCTTGCGGAGCATGTCCCGTCCACCTGACGTGAACCTCTTGCATTCCCCTGGCGTGGATAACAAGAGACACAACATGTTCATATTACTTAGTCTTATACATACATGAGGGCTTGTAACTTATACTTACTTCAGTGATTACCACGGGTCCGTAGCCTACCCCTATAGTGGTAAATCATCATGTGCATGTTCTTAATCTTACATAACTTATACCTAATGAACTTAGGTTACATACTAGCTTGGTTGTTCTCGACTATCTAAGTCGAGGCTCTACATATCCCCTAATACCTAGAGATTATACGCTACCTGAGAGTATTACATGTCATCTTACTCTCGTGTTTCTTGCTCCACCAAATCAAACTTAATACTTGTTCCTTAATTCTCTTATAAAATGGCTTGAAAAATTAACAAGAGAATATTGTTTGGAGGGATTTGCATTTATAAGAAACCATTGAAAAACTAAACATAAAACGGCCACTGATTACTCGAAACAAGTCAACTGCTCATTTCTGTGATGTCCATCTCGCCCTAGCGAGATACTGCTCGCCCTGGCGAGCTGCCAGCTCGAAAACGTGCTTTCTGTTTCAAACTTCCCGCCCTGGCGAGATTTGGCGTGCCGGGCGAGCTGTGACAGTACAGAACGTGAAAACAACAGTTTTGTCCAAAAACCTCCAAATCAAACAACCCAATGCATATTTCAAGCCTAGAAATCATAGAAATACTGAAAACACTTAAGATTACAAGTATTTACTAGTTTAGTTGGCATGACATACAAAGGGGCAAAATCATAACCTAGAATTTCATACTTTTCATACATAACTAATCACACAAAACCAAAGGTAGGTAATCTATCTAAGAACTCACATGACATGTTTTGATTCCATCACAAGCTTAAGCTTCATCTATCCACAAACCAAAACCCTAGCCTTGAATTTCTTGTTGTGAGGAAGAGGAGTGAAAAACATGCTTAATCCAAGCTTCTTCTTGCTTTTAAATCATGAAGAGATCACAACATGAGCTTAATCCATGAGTGAAGGAAACTTTGGAAGGATTGGAGAGGAAATGAGGAGAGGGAAGGCGTGTGGTAGAGAGAAGGGAGAGCAAATTCTGATTTTTGCTTTCTAGAGAGAGAAACAACATGCATTTTGAAGGAAAAAGGCCCTTGTGGCCTTAAATGGCCCTTGTGGCGAGATTACATAAATACCCTTCGTCTTAACGTGTACTTAAACTGATACTGATACAGATACCTGAATCCATATGTTCAATTGGCACTGCACGACAATACTCTCCGTCATAAATAATTTCGTAAACATATATCCTCTAACACATTCGTCTGATGAGACTTGATAAACTGACGAGTGGGATGTTGCAACTTGATTGTTTGTTACTTGCAGAGATTGCATAGAATAGAAGTAGTAAACTAGTTAGGGACTCATGGCCACACACAAGATACACTGGATTGTGTATTGGCCATTTACATTGCATATTTGGCAATTAGTCTCAGGGGACTCTCATGTTCTAAAGCATGAAATTTGGACTAATATTGACATAGCATCAATCACGATTAAAATCAATAAACATTCCTTAACATTAAATTTTGGTGTATACCAGCTGTCCATTAGGGACTGACATATACATGTGTGATTAAAATAAACACATATTCTAGAACATGAAACAAAATGCTTTTGGAGGTGCACATATCAATATTTGTGTTCTGTGGTGAATGATGAAGTCAATTACTGAAACATTAATTGAATTCATAGATAGATAAACATGAAATATGAAGTGACATGTAATAAATAATATAATGATATGTGATTTAGGTTTACTGGATTTGTGTCACATACTATTATGGTTGCTGCAATAATGGAGTAGTTTGATAAATCTGGCCTCTAACTCATCTTAGTTGGGAAACTTATGTAAATTTTACTAGCGTTGTGAAATAGTAGATATACTTGTATATGGTAGCAGTGTTTTGACAAACCACAATTGTTCCACGATAAACTATTTAGTGCAAAATGTTGTCAAATAGCAGCTATAGTGGCGCTAGAGCACTATTGCATAGTTGACAACAGCGAATTTTACTTTTTTGTTTGATAAGAACAAGGGTTAATTATGTTTAAGGTCTCTACAAGTAAGCGAGCTTCCAATATTCATTCCTATTTAAATTTTATTAAATTTTTCATCCCCAACGTTTTTTTCCGTTTGTAAGTTTGGTCCTTGCCGTCAAACTGTGTTGACTAGGCTAACAGAATGTAGACCCAGACATGCCACATGGACATTTCAAGTGACATGGTTGCCATGTGGTAAATGACTTCATATGTTTTTGGTCCCTATAAAATTGGGACATTTTAAGTTTAGTCCTTACTTAATTTTAATAGTGTTTTTAGTCCATATAAAAAAATTATGCACTCAGTTTTAGTGCCTACCAAATCTAAATTTGTTTAGTTATGCTTAAACTTTTAAGATTTTGAACAATTTTTTGCATAAGTGTTAAGAACATCACGGAAAGTTCATCTGCAAAAAATTATCTCAATATTTTATTTCTGCGTCCAGATTTTTGTTACATTTATTTTGAACTTTTGTCTTTTAAAAAAATTCATATTTAATTTATTTAATGTTAAAAAATTCCAAATTTTAGTAAACGAGTCTTTTGTAATGTTCTAAACTTGTATAAAAAAATCATTGAAAAATTTAAGAGTTTTTAGAAGAGCGTCGTCGGCGTGAACGAGGTGGTGAAAAATCCAAACTCTCTCCACCTACTCTTTTCACCACCCCGTTCACGCCGGCGACGTTCTTTTAGCATTCGCATGCAAATTCATCTAAGACATCAATTTCAACAACTTAATCACACGTCAACTTCAACACACAAAAACTCAACAATCTTCACCATTGAAAAATCTAGCAACAACCTTTTTGAGAGAGAAGCGGAACCATTCAATTTTTAAGGTTCAGATCGGGAAACAAAGAGTGGGAGCGAAGAAAATTGAAGAGAGCGAAGTAGTAACAAAGAGAAACAGTAACACATATTTGGTTTTTTTTCCGTCAAATTCAGGGAATGAACGAAAATATTTGTAGGGTGAAATATTTTATGGATCTAGAAGAATAAAAAAGAATGAAGGAGAGTGATAGACTTTGACAAAAATTATGGGAAAATTTGTAACTATCCGTAAACTCTTAAATTTTTCAATAATTTTTTTGATACGAGTTTAGAACATTACAAAAGACTCGTTTACTAAAATTTAGAATATTTTAATATGAAATAAATTAAATATGAATTTTTTTAAAAGACAAAAGTTCAAAATAAAAGTAACAAAAATCTGGACGCAGAAATAAAATTTTGAGATAATTTTTTGTAGATGAACTTTTCGTAATGTTCTTAACACTTGTGCAAAAAATTGTTCAAAATCTTAAAAGTTTGAGTATAATTAAACAAATTTAGATTTAGTAGGGACCAAAACTGAGTGCATAATTTTTTTTTTATGAACTAAAAACACTATTATAATTAAGTAAGGACTAAACTTAAAAGGTCCCAATTTTATAGGGACCAAAAACATATGATGACATTTACCACATGGCAGCCATGTCACTTGAAATGTCCATGTGGCATGTCTGGGTCAGCATTCTGTTAACCTAGTCAGCACAGTTTGACGGCAAGGACCAAACTTACAGACGGAAAAAAACGTTGGGGATGAAAAATTTAATAAAATTTAAATAGGGACCAATGTTGGAAGCTCGCTTATTTGTAGGGATCTTAAACATAATTAACCCTAAGAAAAATGACAGTTGACAAGTACCTAAGAAAATAAGATTTTATGCTGTTTAAACAGTTTAATGTTTGACCTGCAAAGCAAGGGTCTCTTACCATTTTTGGAAATTTAATAATGCTACGAAAAAGGATTTCAATAATCATGGCTCTAAAGGCATTTGTGCTCTATGAAACACGGATACGGATACGGACACGACACGGACACTAACACGCCAATACCGTTAATAATTTAAGAAAATCATATAATTCAGTGTAATTATATGTGTCGGTGTCGGACACGACACCGGAACACAGCTTATTTGAAGAGTGTCCGTGCTTCATAGGCTCTGATTTGTTTAATAATTGGAATAGTAATTTCTTTTCTTAGTCATTCAAAGGTTTTAGGTTTTTTGGTGCGGATGGTATTGTAGTGGTCAGTTGGAACATAAAGAATTTTTTAAGCCAAAAAAAAAAAAAATACTGTTAACATAATCATTCTAATTTTCAAATCGTTAACAGTTATTGATCAATTGGAATTTTTCAGTTATGATAGTTAGAAGCAGTTAGTTACATAAAATGGAGAAAGATCTCAAGAACAAGGCACATTTATGTTTATGTTTACATAACCAGTTAGTTACATAAATTGGGCCCAACCACGATTGCATTTAGTTTGGTAACAGCCTTAGTCCCCTCCGACACAGCATGCTTAGCCAATTCTCCCAGTAACATCAACCTAATAGCCATCTGAATCTCCCTTGAAGTAATTGTCGGCTTAAACTATTGGCGAGTATAAAACATGGTATATATTATTTAAGGAATTAGATTCATTATTTTAATGTATACAATTGTAAATGATTTTCTTTTATGCATCCCATATATATGCACATATAACGTATCTTATATTTTAATCATCACAATGTTCAGATGCAACACATTACTATTATCGATTTGTTTGCACAATACCAAGAGCAATATGAATATCTTTCAAGCATGAACTACAACCTAGAGGTGCAGCGCCCCAAGCTCACACCCAATGATCGGTTAAATTTTCGCATTCAGTTGATTCTAACTCAATTACGTGCATTAACACTTTACTCCACACTTATCAAGAAGTCAGCTGCAAAAGGTTCTTCCATGAGGCTCAACATTGGATTCAGTCTGTCTTGTTCCACCGTTACTTTACGTCTAAATGACTTGAGCAACTAGCATAGAGGCTCATACCCCAAGTTCATGAACTGTTTGATTTTGATGAGAAATTATTCGGTTCTGATATTGCCAATGGAGTTGGACATTCCGATGCTCACCAATTCACTTTGCGTCTTACAACTGTCGTGGAGATATAATTAGACATATTTAGATTTTTTTTTTGAGGGAAACATATTTAGATATATAGTAGGCTTTATTTTGCAAATTAAAAACTATTGTTTTCCTTGTCTTGGTCATACGCATATGTTGTATTAATATCAAATATTTTGAAATCTTTGATATTTGTAAGAAAAACCATAATATATATTTATAGGGTTTCTTAAGATATATGTCAATTGTGTGTCTGGTAATATATTTGTATCTAGTTAGTCTTAGGAAACTCATTCATGAAAACATTAAATCATGAAATTATGATGTTGGCATATTTTCTTAGAAAACATAGTAGTGGAAGTAGAGCCTGAAAATGTGGTTCAGATAATTTGCAAATCTTATAGCCATATAATAAGTGTTGCATTGTGCGAAGAGATTTGGCACCATATATAGTAGTAATCCATACCATTGCCAAGGAATTTATGGGTGGATATTTTGGAAGAGGGGAAGACTTGTTTATATCAATCTAGGACAAAATATGGCATGTGATCCTTTTGTCAATTAAATCTGATAAAGTTTTGCATCATATCTTATCTTATAAAAATAATAATAATGATTCTCATATCTGTATCTATATATATGTAAAGCCTATAATTTTTCTCTCATACCTTATAATTTGTGCTCGTGTATGCATGCAGGGAAAATTTCAGATAAGAGTGATGCTATTTATCTAAAAAACTTTTATCCTGAGAGGACCACAAAAATGTTTTAGCCAATCAAAAGCCTTCTTGTCCAGAAATCATGGAGGGTGATGGGTGTAATATAGGAAATGTATTTAGCAGCTATACAGTCATGAAATTCTCGCTATCCCATTCCTCGCTATACATATCATTTCCCTTCATATAATTACTTTAGCTGTATATAATATGTCTCGTCATTGTTGTGCAAAGGCAACATGTGGAGTTACAGTGACCGATGACAAATTTATTTACTTTAATTTCTTTACTATTAACCGAAATTCTTGTGAGACTTATATTCCAAATGGGAGAGCTTATATAAATTTCAATTGTTAGTGTTAAAAAGAGAGTGTAAAGTCGCACTTATTTGTTTTATTAAAGTGATCGTAACTTGAATAAACAATCCTGCGCAAAACAACAACCCCAAAACATTCCTCCAGCAGGTCTCCTGCAAAATCCTGCACCTGGAAGCAAAATGGCAGAATGACAAAAAAACATATATATTTTAGGGTTAAATATGTTTTTGACCCCTATAAATATATCAACTTTTTGTTTTAGTCCCTCTAAAATTTTCCTTCAACTTTTAGTCCTTATAAAATTTTCAATCACTACTTTGGTCGCTATTTTTATGTTAATTTTTGTATTTTTTTTTAATGAAATTGTGCAGAAATATGTAGGACATTGTAAAAAAAATTAGGACTTTTTACAAAACATAAATTAAAAAGGAATTTTTAACCGTAAAAAATATAAAAATTCTTATTAAATTCATGTTTTGTTAAATAATTCTAATTTTTTCTGGGAGAGATTTTCGTAATATTATGAATTTCTCTTCATAATTTTATCCAAAAATATGTATTTTACATATGAGTTTACTTTTAAGGAGGGACCAAAAGTAAAGATGGAAACTTTTTGAGGGATTAAAAGTTAAAGAATTTTTTTAGAGGGACTAAGACAAAAATTTAACATATTTATAAAGACCAAAAACATATTTAACCCTATATTTTAAGATACTATTCAACAATTATTCACCTTGCCTTCAAATCGATGATGCTGTCACTTTAACTATCAACCACCTTTCGTCTTTAACCTTTGTCTTGAACTACTCTTCAAGACAAAACCGATCAAGTTTGATCCCCGGTTAAACATTCATCTAAACACTGACCTCCATTCCATCCAACCATCCTTGATAGTCCCTCAAGCTTCAGAGTCTGATCCATATCCTTGCATCAAACTACACTATGTAATCCCATAGGCTTTTTCACCTCTAGCTCTAAAACCCTCAGAATGCCACTCAAAAGTTTATCTATTATGCACAAGAAAATGACACTCCTAGCCTTGTGCACCATCTTGGTCTTGTCATCTTGTGACATGGTAGCTGAAAAGTAGCCTCACCCTTAGTGCCTCTGCACACCTTTGTTGAATTAAGATTACCTGCATCTTCACCTACCACAGTCCAAAATCATTATTTTCGTTGAATTTCTCGATATCCCCTTGGCACTATGGTGCTCCCTAAATGATTTGTTCTGATTGGCCCATAGTGGACACCAATTGTAGTGAATTCGAACAAAACTCACACCAATACTTTGATGCATGGAGCAAAATTAGTAGCAACCAAAACCAAAGTCATCAAACAAGCACAAACAATAAAACATGTTAAATGAGAAGAACGACAAAAAAATGACGATATTTGTTGATCTTGTTCGGTTCAAATTTGACATACGTCTGAAGTAGAGAGATCTCTCAAATTCACCATCAGTGAGTTTTTTACAAAGGAATACAAAAAGTTACAAGAAATTAACTTTCAACTAACTCTCTAAAAGAAAACCATAATTTCTACATTTTTCCCAAATATTTTCTCGTTGCCAAGAGACTCGATGGTGGACCCCTCACCTAACAAGTCCGCTTTTGTGAGGTGATTATTGCCCCCAATATATACAAAGTAAGCAAGGGCGGATCCAGCCATTTGGTATACGTGTGGCTAAAATTTCAAAGAAACAATAATGCAAACTATATTAAAATTAAGAAATAACATTCTTTGATGCAATACAATTACGATGAAAATCGTCTTCTATCAATTTGTTGAAAATGAGTTAAAATAACATAATTGCCAATAATGATGCAAATTTTAAACACTAAAAGTTGAAATCAATATATATATATATATATATA
>Ga0228711_1002293_pt1 | contig 29313 bp, 13 predicted proteins | sample MedpolnodulmetaG_2_FD_177996 | JGI IMG/M metagenome (GOLD analysis project Ga0228711, IMG submission 177996) | Root nodule microbial communities from Medicago polymorpha collected in Santa Monica, California, United States - brown nodules | ecosystem: Host-associated > Plants > Roots > Nodule... | reverse complement strand
TCTTTTTTTTTTTTTTTTTTTTAAGTTCGTCTCTGTCTAGTAGTCCAAAAAGGGGTCTCTGTTTATTTTACTATAAAAAGATAAGTTTTTTTTTTTTTTAATTAAGAGCTTTTCAAAAATATGTTGGGCTCCTAATTCTCCTTCTAATGGGTTGAGAAACCCAAAAAAAGTCGGACTCATTCTCATCCCTAAATAGAAGTAAGGTTTTAAAAAATAACTTTATTTTAATTAAAAAGTATAAACTAGTATATTTTCGTCATTAAAATTTATTTAGAAGATAAATGAATAAAAATTTAGTTTGATTTTTGAGTGAAATGATTCTTAAACAGATTTTATTTCTCAATTGATTTTCGAATTACTATGACCTCTAGAAACCATATGATTAATACAAACAAATATAAACTATATTCATCATTAAAATTTATTTAGAAGATAAATGACTATCTAAATATCAATTACCTCACAATTAAATTCAATTAAATTTATTTACTTTTTTTATTTTTTTGAACAAGCCAAAATGGAATATAATAAATCATCGCAAAAGATTCATCTCGCACAAGGTATGCAAAAGAGAAGAACACTCGCCAAAATACAAATCAAATGTCTAGTGCCATTAAAAGGCAACAAAAATAAAAACAAGAAGCAGAGTACTCCCTAACACCCAAACAAAGTAAAGGGTGCCGCCACCAGTCATGATAACTGAAAGCGAAAGTGAGCCTATTAGCCGTTAACCATAAAAAGGCATAAATTTTGCATTATCCAATAATTTACACAAATCCGCAGCTTTTCGATTGAAAATCCTGTTGTTCTGTTGCTTCCAAACAACCCAAATACAAGCGTGCTAGATTACTTTAAGAAAAGGATATGTAAATCGCGGTAACCCCACCAAATTCTCAAAATGATGAAAGTGATCCTGAACCGTGGTTGGTGCAATAAAAGAAACACCAACCCACTGATATAAACGGTACCACAAGGTTCCAAAAAGCTCACAATTAAAAACAAGATGCTCGGCAGACTCAATGAAACCGCACCCTCTCGCACAATGTGTGTCATCATGCTGAAGGACCCGCCGTGGAAGAAGATTGTCTTTGGTTGAAAGTCTATTACTTTTTCTATGTTTTGTCTCAAGTAGGTCATTTATGCTTTCAGAACGTTAACTTAACATTCTTTTAACGTGGCCCGTTACGGTGATTATGTGTTTGTCTTACGCGGTTGTAGTATTTTTGTAAAACTTGTGCCTCAATATTTGTCTTATGAGTTGTTTCCTTTTGCCCAGAGGCACATGTGATGAGCTTGAAAGTTTTTTTGTTTGTTTTTGGAGAGCAGCTTGAAAGGCTAATATGTAATTTTTGGTGCAGTAGCTAGCAAAAGAGAATCACTTGTATAAGTGGGAGTCTCATGTCTCTCTTCAATGAAGCTCTTTTTAGCAAGCAAGCAGGGATGTAGGCTTGTATCAAACCCTACCCATTTTTGTGAAGCCAAAATAGACAACAGTCTTAGCTACACCGGGTGCAGTATATACAATGCTATCTGGATTTTCAAGAAAGGTTGCTTATAGAGAGTAGTGAATGATAACAATATAAAAGTTTGGGAAGACAATTATTACCTAATCAAAACGAATACAAAATATAATCATAGAGCCATATGCTTCCTAGCAACACTCTTAGTCCGGTATAAGATTTGAACATTAATAATATTTTTTAGTTGGATGAAAGCATCACATGTCACCAAAAATAATCATAGAAGGTTTAATTAAGGACATTTATGTCCTGTTTATTTTTGTGAGGATTAAAAGTCACAATTTTATCTTCGAGCATCCACAATAGAGATATCTATTTTTGGATTTTTAAATAGGTCTCACGTGTACACATAACTCACAAAAAGTTCTTAAATGGAACCCACTAATCAACTATCAATAACTTTATATCATTATATTTCAATTTTTTAATATTAAAAGAGTGCGGATCCCGCTTAAAAGTGGGGGTCTTAAATAAGATCCTGAAAAAGATTCTCCCCATTGGGGGTACCTAATAGATACCGGATCTTAAATAGTTAAGACCCTCCAAATAGAGATGGTCTAAGGGATCGAAAGAGTTCTTAATGTTTTGTCAATAGATCAAAACGAGTTTTTACTCATTATTAAAAAAAATTGGTATGACCTTGCCTGAGGTAAAAATATCTAATTACTAATTACCTCATTTTAAAATTCAAATAAATTTATTTATTTTTCTTTCAAACGAAAATACTAATTTTTTTAACTTTTCAATCAAGAAAAACGAAATTCAGTAAGAGAATCAAATATCGAATATTCGATGAAGTAACCACAAAACCCTAATACCCTAACTCTAGTTGCACGTGAGACACGTGACTACGAAAATACAGAGCGAGCGCCGCAACGCTCAAACACACTATCCTCGTTGAAACACAAAACCTTTCATATCAACTGTCCGATACATTTCCACGTCATCAATCCGCGTGAATTCTCGTTTCAACGGTTCAGATCTGTTTCATAGCTACTGTGTTAGCGAAGAGAAGAGGCGCTGTTTTCTCTATTCTTCTTGCTCGATTTCAACACCGAATTCGAATTTCGAAATCCTACCGAATTTTTTTGCTTAAGTTTTTGAAAGGTTTGAAGGATTTGGAAGATGAAGTTAACAGAGGAATTGGATTTGAAGAAGCAAGTGGAGGAAAGCGAAGTTATCGTTTTGAGTGAGGATGATGAAGAAATTGAGTCTGTTGAAGAAGTAGTTGATGGAGAAGACAGTGAAGATGATGAAGGTGATGAGGATGATGGTGAAGACAATGACGAGGATGAAGATGATGAAGATGACGGTACTGGCGGTGGAGATGACGATGAGGAAGATGAAGATGAAGATGGTGAAGCAGCTGAAGGTGCACGTGGTGGTGATCCTGATGACGACGATGATGACAGTGACAATGATGAGGATGACGACGACGACGATGATGATGATGAGGAGAACGAGGAAGAGGAACAGGTAGATAACTAATATTTGTAAATCTGGTTTCTGGATTTTTGTTTCGTCACTCTTGTTCGTTAATTTTTCTTGATTTGTTCAATTCCTTTCTGAATTTGGTTTTTAATTTTCTAATTGTGAAAACAAGTTCAATGTTAGGGTTTATTTGTTTAATTTCCTTTTGAATTTGTATTTAATTTTCTGATTTTGAAAATCTGATTTAAGTTAGGACTTAGAGTATCATTGCTAAAACATGTGAATTTTTCATTATTTGATTTTTTTCCGTATGGATCTGTCATCAATCGAGACCAGTTGTTTGTGAATTGTGATACAGGAGAGTTCTAGATTCAGTTCATAAGTATTTTTTTTATTTTTTATGGAATTTCATATGTTTGATTTTTGTTTATGTTTCTAGATTTCAATTTATTTCTTTTTTGCTAATATATAGATTTCAATTTTTGTGAGAAGTTAAAGCGAGTTTAGAAATATGGAATTGATTTTGATTATTATTTGATATTTCTGGCAATAGAATTTCTTTTGACTCAAATTTAGAATTTGACTTTTCCATGTCTATGAAGAAAAATTATTCTAGTGTCAATTCACTGTTACCTATTTTGTAATTTTAAGTAAATCCTATTACAATCAGTCCATTTTTAACTCAAATCACTTTTACTAAATCATATATCCATTGTATCTTCAATACGAAGAATTGCCGAAATTATTTTCATCAATCAAGTACACATTATTTGTTCGATCGTTTATATTTCCTTCTTTTAAATTTTGATTTGCTCATTGATTGGATCTTATTGTCTCAATGATGCTAACAGTTACTAATGTTGGAGAGAAAATTAAATCCTTTTCACGTTCCTTTATTGGGATAGTTTGGATTACTTGATTTTGGAAGTTTAGTTATGCTATAAGATCTCCAACACATAAATGGCCATCTTTGTGTAGCGAGCCACACAATTTTTTTGTTATCTGAATCAATTTTGTTGCTTAACTATTATATTATCATGTTACTGTAAATTATATTTCAATTTTTATGTGTCTTTTTGCATTTGAGTACACCTTCTTACACAAACTTTTTTAGGAGGATTTGGGAACAGAGTACCTTGTCCGTCCTCTAGGTGTTGCTGAGGAGGAGGAAGCATCTAGTGATTTTGAACCTGTGGAAAATGGCGTGGACAAAGATGAAGTGGAGGAAGACGAAGGTGAGGAAGATGAAGGTGGCAGTGATGATGATGGTGAGAAGGCTGATGTTCCACCAAAAAGAAAGAGGTCAGACAAAGATGACTCCGATGACGACGATGGAGGAGAGGATGATGTAAGACCCTCTAAACGATAGAGTTAGTCCATTCTTTGCTGGAGAACTTGTCAACTATCAACACATTTCAGAGAAGGGATACACCAGTTCATGGAAATGTTTGTTGCTATATATTGTATTTGTTATGGTGCAGGATTATTAGGTTTATTACTATATTTATCAGGCAGCATAGTCAATAGTTGGCTAAATCATGTGGTAGGACAAATTTTACAAACTTGATTTTTATCTTTCACCCGCTCCCTAGGATGGTAGATGTTGTTCATTACTATTTCTGCTGCTATGAAAATGTTGGTAAATCTCTTTTGTTTTATACAAAAGTTTTTGACTGTGTATAACTATTTTTATATATGCGTTTAATGACGCCTGATTATGTAGATAATTTTTGATACATTTTAAAAATTGATATAGTTGAGTATAATAGGAAGGAGAATGATGCATTTAGAGTAAACTACTATAGTTGTGATGATGAAAGGTTGTAAGCTGGTAATAATATTCGATATATTGGAGGTAAGTTTGCCACTTAATTTTTGTGACCTTTTCCACTAGTTTCTTTAAAAGGAATTTTTTTTTACCGGTGTGTTAACTTTGACATATCTTATCGTTGTTCTGACTTCTAGGGGGTGTATTGGATTAGGATTTTAAAAGACAATTTTTGGATGAAAAAGTTTAGTGGATTTTAAAAGACTATGCAAGATTTCAATGACTTTTAAGATTTTAAAAGATTCTCAAGATTTGTAATTTGCATTTCAATGTATTTATATTCTAGGATTTATAAGATTTTAAGAGACTATCAAGATTTCAAAGGATCGATATTAATCGTGTTTTTGCTAAATGCTTATAGGATGTTTTTATTTTTTCTAACACCGTGTATTACCCTATTACATTCATTTCTAACTTTAACATACTTTGAAGCCTGTTAATACACGAAGAATGGTTCTATACAAAGTCTTCGTTAATACACCAATAAAATTACTGTTAATGCTTATAGTACTGATTCATCAAAAATAGTGTACTCACAGTACTGATCACCAATAATACACGAAAAAGTGACAAGAGTCATCTTAAAATAAATTGTTTGAAGTAGAAGTAATTAATTGAACAAGGTACACCCAGAACAAAGTTAGAAAGGACCTTACTCTGTGCACATGAAAACTAAAGAGAAAATGGAATTTTGTTGGACAACACGGAAAAGAAAATTGTGAGAGTCTCACAAATTTTTGAATACCCATTTCATAAAAGAATCCATCAAAATTTAGATTTTTGAATACCACATGACATTTTATAAGTTGTGAGAAATCCTAATTGAATACCAACATATTTGTATTGTAAAGAAAGTCTTGATTGTCTTAATTGAATACCACAAAATTATTTATATTTTATAAAAGTCTTGATTGAATGTTGGCACAAGACTTTTTTATAATTAAAAAGTCTTTTAAAATCTCTTGAAATCCCAATACAATACTACATCCCCTAAGTTGCACTAGGTTTTTTTAAAAGAAAAAAGTTACGAATTCTGCTCTTTACCAAACAGAAATTGCTCGTTCTCAACTGAAAAGACTAAAATACCCATGCGTGAGTTAACTCATGTTGGTGTTGATCTCTACGTGAGTTAACTCACGCTTTTCAATCTTTAAAAACAGAGCATTTTTTAACGACAGAAGTATTTTCCTTCATCGCCTGCAATCTTTCATATTACTCTTACTGTTTCGGTTGAGACACCATAATATGCAGACAACACATTAATTCTTTCATTTTATGATTGAAAAAAGAAAAGCACACAACACATTAAACTCTATGGAAATTTAACCTCTGCTTTAATTACAACAATTAATTGTGTCGGCAAACAAGTCTTCCATTGGAGAATTTACCTACGGTAATATATGCTTTTAAATTGGAGAATTTACACATTAAACAAGTCTTAACTGTGTCGGCAATATATGAGGAATTGGGGGACTGATTCCAGCAATATACGCTTTTAATGAGTTCAGATTTGCAATTGATTTGTTTATATTTCTTAAATTCCTTTGTTGATTCCTCCTCCTCTTAAATTGGGTGGATTGATTTTTTTCCAAGGCAGCTTGAGTTAAATCACACAAGTAAATTTGTCTTTACCAACAATTTCTGTTTGGTAAAGAGCAAAATTCAAAAGTTACCTCGATTGGTTGGACGCCTGGATCGTTAGCATCAGGCCATTTACAATAGTTAAAAAACTCAACACACACTTTTTTTTCCCAACCCTCCACATCATTCCATATCATCGATTTTGTACAATCAAACTCCATGAAGGGGTAAAACCAAAAATCTTCAAATTACAAGGACGTAACCTAAACAAAAAAATTTACAGGGGGAGAAATAAAAAATGACCTATATTGCAAGGAGTGAAACAATATTAACCCTATTATAAATCGATTAATTTTGTTTAAATTAAGACCGAATAATATACCTATAAAGCCTAGTTTTAACAGCAACGAATTTAGACATACCAACTTAATATTAAAACGAATATAGACATACCAACTTAACATTAAATGTTCACCAACACTTATTTTAACACAGGGTTAATAGTGTTTTTCACCCTTGTAATATATGCCATTTTCTGTTTTCACCCCTACGAAATTTTCAGTTTGATTTGCATCCTTGTAAAACTTTTTTTTTTCTTTCGGAAAACACCCCTCCCCCATATGACTGTGCATATTTGCTGACGTGGTACATTGTGTGGCATGCTGACTGTGCATATATGGATACGTGGTGCGCTAATTGTATAATTATTAGGCAAATTCTATGGTACACTAAAAAATTTGAGTGTATTAGTACACCAAATCCTTAAATTAATAGTTAAATGAGTTAGTTTTTAAAGAAAAAAATTATTTTCTATCACCTATAATTTTAATAACTAAATCTTATTTACCAAAAACGTCGACAATGTAAAATTTAATTTTTCTGAATTTTTATTACTCATAATAGAAAATTTGACTATTTTTTACAATAAAAAGTAAAAAAATTTAGTATGACTTTTATAAACTATGAAATGATGTTTTTTCTTATGAAATAACATTTTCTAAAATGTAAATATCAACAAAGAGCTATTTATTTCATAAAAATGATTGTTAATTTATAGATTTTTGAAGTAAGCGTACCAGTACACCTTCATTTGCAAGTGTACCGTAGAAGTTCCCTAATTATTATTTTTAAGGGTACACATGGCATTTGTGCCTATTTTTTTTTAAAAAAATTATAATATAAATTCATTTATATTAATTTAGAAATAAAAATAATTTAAAAAATTTTAAAATTAATTTTTGAAAATAAAAAATTGTAAAAACTAGAAAAAAAATTCAGGAAATTTTTTTTATCAAGGAAATTATTTTCCAAATTTTTTATGTTTTGTTTAAAAAATAAAAAACAATCTTTTATTTTTTTTCTAAAATTTTAATTTCAAAAAAGATTTTATAAAAGTCTGGAATAAAATTTTCGGAAAAAAAAATCTGAATTTTTTCTAAATTCTTTAAGAAATCTGTATCCAAATTTTTTAGAAATATTTTCTTAAATTTCGAATTTGTTTTTTCTAATTTTAATTTTGAAAGTTAAATTCCAGAATCTCTAAAAATAAAAATTTCAAAAAACAAAAGATTATTTTTTCTGATTTTTTTAATATTTGAATTTCGAAAAAAATCTTATCGTTTTTTCTGATTTTTTTAATATTTGAAAAAAAAATTAAATTTTTTGGAAAAAAATCTGAATATTTTTCTGATTTTTTTTATTTTTGAAAATTAATTTTCAGATGTTTTAAAAATAAAATCTGATGTGACCAATTAAAAATAAATAAAAATTAAAAATAAAATCCATGTTAGTGCCACATAAGCTCATTTTGTGAGTTGGAGGGAGGAGGGTGGTAAGCCGGAAAAAAATAACTTTTACAAGGACACAAATCAAATTGAAAATTTTTATAGGGGTGAAAATCGAAAATGACATATATTACAGAGGTGAAAAACATTATTAACCCTTTAACATTAATGAAACTGTTAGATACACTTCTTCCGGATGATGTTTTAGGCAACAATTTCGTAGATTGTGGCTTTTAGGTATTTGGATAATTTATCGGTCTATGGACTATGGAGGAGGATAATATCATACAATTGAAATACGGGTGACGAAAGAATACAAAGTCCATTCATCCTGGACTAAGACTATTATTATTCCTAATGATGTTGCTCCTTACTTTTCCCCTATATATTCTGCAAAAAGTGTTGATATTATTGGACCGATGGTGGTAGTAGATTGGTGAAGTATAATGATCATGGACATCTGTTAGAGCATCGCTTCTACTGTAGATCCGAAGTGGTTCTGTATAAAGAGTCTTTGCTTTCACTACCTGACGACCATGAGCATTTTTATGAAGATGACACTAATCCAAAGTGGTTATGCATACAGAGTCTTTGCTTTCGCTTCCTGATGACCATGATCAACTTTATGAAGACGACAAATAAGAAGAACGACCTTTTGAAATATTCTCTTTCACAATTTTCTTGATATTTATTACATAGTATTGTGAACTCTTGGGTGGCTACGTTTGTAAGGTAATATATGTTTTTGACTGCATTTTGTAACATGGCCTAGTATGCCACATAAGTTGATCCAATATGTAATAAAATGGTTATTTCTTAATTATATGGAATATGCTTGGAAATATTGATTTATGCATGTGTAATTGGATTGAGTTCTAAATGTCTGTTGTTCTCACTATTTGAAATTGTTTTATATGGTAAATAAATTAATCTGATCAGTTTATGGATGTTGAATGAAAATGTTTTGTTCTCTACTTAATTACGGTGGACTTTGTTAACTTTGGCCCTTGCCATTTATCAGACTTCAGATAAGAAGAAACGTCAAAATTAAATCACCCCATGATCCTAAGTAGTGCTACAATCATATAGACCTTCCCTCACCCTACCAAACTCTTGTAAGTAACCGTTAAGACAGTTATAACTACTGTAAAATACAAAAGAATCATAATAGAACAATACAGTAACGATTCAAAACAGAATTATGAGCAATTTATTGGTATCAGATGAGCACTGCAGTTGAAATTTCTGTCATCGTCAACGCTGCATGTTTAAATTTAACACAACTTAAATTCTCCATTTAATTCAATGAATAAAACTGGAAATACTACTAGTGAAAAGCACTATCATATCTCTTATGCGTTTCAAATGTGTTTGTAAGTCTTGGTTTTCTCTTATCTTTGATTCCCACTTTGCAAATTCACATTTTCAATTTACCGCCATAAACACTCCTAAGATTTTGGTCATATCAGTTTTACCTCCTGAATTTCGATCTATAGATTTTGAAAACCACGATTCTGCTTCACTAAACCTTAATTTTTCGCTTCCCCAATCTTATTTTCCTTTTCAAGTTAAAGATTAGGGTCGAGGGATTTTGTTTTTGCACTTTGATTTCTTAAGAAACTACCTATGGAATCCACCAACTAGATTTCACAAGAAAACACCTGTTTCTCCTATTCATTCCAACTTAGAAGTATATTATCTATTCGGTTTTGGGTATGACGAGTCAAGGGATGATTACTTGGTGGTTTTAATTTCCACCTTATCTGATAATTCATCATCATATTTGGAGTTTTTCTCATTAAGAGATAATACATGGAAACAAATTGAGGGTGATTGCTTCCCTTATATGGATGCTTCGAGTGATCGCATTCTAGGGCTTCTCTTTACTGGGGCTATTCATTGGTTGGCTTATCGTCATGATTTATATGTTGATGTTATTGTTGCCTTTGATTTAATGGAAAGGAAACTTTTAGAGATGTTTGGAGAATTTCTTAGTTTATCGGCTATTGATTATGTGAATGATACAATTGAATTATGGGCGATGAAAGAATACAAAGTCGATTTGTCTTGGACTAAAACTCTTGTTATAAACATTGATGATGTTGCTTACTTTTCCCCTATATACTTTACAAAAAGCGGTGATATCATTCGAACAAACGGAGGTAATGTGGTAAAGTACAATTATGAAGGGCAGTTGTTAGATCATCGCTCTTATTCTGACGATCCAGATGGATCCCAAGTGATCATGTATACAGAGTCTCTATTTTCACTTCCTGGTGGCGCTGAGCAAGTTTAAGAAAATCACATAAACAAGAAGAATGCAGGTTGTGAAATATTCTCCTTCACCATTTTCTTGATATTTTTAATTATATGTTAGTATGCAGCACCAGCTGCATTTGTAGGATAATATGTGTTTGACAGCATTTATAACATATGCTAGTATGCAGCACAAGCTGATCTATTTTGTCATGAAACATTTATTGGTGAACTTTTGTAATATGCTTGTTGGAAATATTGACAACTTTGTTTCATTCACTGTTATTTATGCATGTGTAGTGAGATTGTGAAAAAAGCTATAACTTTTAACAAGATAATTTTTTTGTTAAAATTTAACACAACTACAGTACATGTCTTTTTCTCTACATTAGTTTGCAGTCATGTATAAGTAAGAAATACCAGAGGAAACAGTGAGTGACCCATGAATCTATGCTTAGGTTAATTTGTCATCTTTCATTTTTTATTTTTTCATCACTTTATTATTATTCTATTAATTCCTAACTTGTTACATCCTTTTCTTTTGTCCCCCTGATGAATTTGAGTGATCAACTACTCAGTCATCTTACATGTGTTGTGCACTCATATTAGTTCAACCACTGCACGTTCAAAATCATTTATTACCACCATTAACTGATCAGTTTAATTTATATAAATTCTGATGAGGTTCGTGATAGTAGTGTGTTAGATACTGCAGAGGTAGGAGTTGTGACTCATGAGCAGGGGCAGAATAGGCATCCTCCTGCATGGATGAAGTATTGTTACTAGATAAGAATTATCTGACAATAAAAAAAGCAATTTGTTTCTTCTGATTTTAATATAAGTTTAATTTTAATGATATGGTTTTAATTAGGTAAGATGAGGTGTTATTGTTAGTGTCTACGTAAGAATTTCTCTGTAACATTGATTCCTTTGAATTAAAAGTCATTAAATCCTACCCAAGCATTTGACTTCGATGAGACATATACTTTTGTTGATCAAGTTAGTGATGAAATATATAAGAAAGCATGTTCTTTTTTCAAAATTCTATTGGCCATACAAATTGATGATCATTCAAGTGTTTTGAATTTTAGAAGGGTTTGTAATGGTAGTTCAAATGATGTTTCATTAGAAAATGTTTTCTCCTTTGAACAGTGATTGTCTTTTAAATGTCTTTCCTTTTCACTCTGTCTGCAGGTAAATGTTTCCCAAATTCTGGCTTCGATACCATCCACAAGTCATGCTTTTTCGCCATAGGATTCATGCTATGATACTGTCATTCATTATTAAGTGAAGCTACGCCGACATGCTTAATTGACTAAAAACTAGATTTGGAAGTTTTTTCTTTTTTTCTCTTTCAACTTGGATTTAGAAGCAGCATTATTTTATATCATTTTTAGTAGGTAATATTATTATACTGCAACTTTGATTTATATTGCACATGTTCTTTGATTCTTTATCATTGCATTTTATCATTTGAACACAAATATATTTTGTGCTTGATTCCTCATCCTTACATGTAATGAATAGATATTTTATTCAGGTTCATTCTATGTGTGTTTGTAGCAATTGAAATCAAGCATGCAGTGCTGCATATTTGTTGAGCCTCATGTTCAATAACACTAACTTTTTTTGAGCGACCAATCAAAAATTTATTCAAACAATCTATTCCGAACACAAAGGCGTATCAAAATAAGAGTAAAATGATACAACAATCGAACAAGAGAAAGAAAAAATTGTACAACTATGAACTCAATCCCAAGAGAAGGAAATCTAAAATCAGTAAAAAAAGGAAAAGTAGTACAAGAGATCAGCTACAGGGGGACGCTCTCTGAAGCCAACAGGAAAATCCTAGACATGTCTGTTGATATAAAAATTCTGGCAGAAACTTGATAGGTACTCACCACCGAAACACCTAAAACCTGCACTGCAAACAACAAAACCAGTCACCAAAATGGGAACCTAGCAGCGGCAGATGGCCTTAACACTGACATCAGAGGGCATCGAAAACCAGTGTATCGATGGGCCTGTAGTAGGATCAGAAGCTTATCTCCCCATACAACTGCAAGGATCCCAAGACCATTCGTAAAACAAATGGTGAGGCATACTCATTCTACTCAAACCCCACCTCCATGACAACACTTTGATCTCATCCACCACTTTCAAACGGTCTTCAACCCTATTTGAAAAGATTTTGTCATTCCTTTCCTTTCCAAATTAACCAAAAGATTGTGCGCAATCAACCAAAATCCCTTTTCTTAAATTCTTTTTTTTTTTGCAGCCTTACTCAAACATTCAAAAAGAGCGAAAAAAATCCCGGGGAATCACCAAAAATAAACCAAGACAACGAAAAAACATTGTACCACACTTTCGAAGCAAAATCACAATGCAAAAAAATATTTTTCGAAAAACAATGCAAATACAAATGCAACGGTGTTTCCTCTTTCCAAACACAGAGAGCACAATCAAGTGATGCTCCCGCTTCAATCAAATCATTTTGTCACTTTTATAGATCAGCTCTAAAAAAATCTCAGGAAATACCTATGGCATAATTTAATTGGATCCATTTGCAAAAAAAAATAATTACCGTCAGTGTTTAAAAATTAAAGTCTTATTATAAAGTAAATATTATACAGTAGTGCTATTTAGCACGACAGAAACCACCGACGAATTCCACGACATCATGTAATTTTCAGCAATCAACAAGGCACACCACCCTTTTCTATTTTTATGGGTATTATTATTCTAAAAATATACATCCTATCAAAATTACGCTGCAATCAAGTCTCTTGCACGGCATAGTATAGTGGCGCTACGACCAACATCTCAAAATTTAGCTACAACCAAGTCAGCAGCATAGTTCATCCTTCCCATGACTGACTCACTGTAGTTGTCTTCATTATCATAGTTGTTGTATTCATTATCGCCGTTGTCGCTGCACAACTACCATTGTCATCAATTACCATTGTAATTGTCTTCACTGTCGGTGTTGTCATTGCCACTTTGATCGTGATAGTTGTCTTTGTAGTTGCAGTTATCGTCCCTGCGAAGTTGCAAGAGAGTGGTTGAAGGAGGTTTAATGGAGGATGGGGTTTAGTTGAGGGGTTCATGGGATTTGCATGAAAATTTTAGTCGTGCACTTTAGCATTATTCGTACAACTAATTATTGTAACCAACTATTACATCTAATATCTCCGCAAACTGAATGTATTTGCTACATTTTTAGCTTGGAAAATACAAACGAAAAAAAATCCATAAAATCATTGATATAAAAGATTATCAATCAGGTGACCCACAATTTATATCAACACACCAAACGCTACGGTACAAGACATGCGACGGTGAGAGTATAAACTAGATTCAATGTAAAAACTTAATATGAATGGGGAGCTTATCATTTTTTCCAAAATGATTAATTAATTAAAAATGTTGTTAAATAAGAAAAACATCTTGACCGTTAATGTTTTGAACGGCTGAGATAAAGTAACACAAAATTAATACGGGTTACGGTTTTGATTACATTTTCATCATCATAATAAACCAAACCTATTCTAAACCCTTCTTAAAAAATAAAAAAAAAACCCTAACCTAAACCCTCAAATTGAGTCCGCAAAAGAAAAACCAAACCCTAAACAATACATTCACAAATAGCTAGCTCTTCGCGGCACCACCGGAAGGAACTTGTACGTCACTGAATTCCTCAGTATGAAAAGGAAGAGAACAGATTCTCTCAATCCTTTGCAAAAAATTATGGCTTCTTCTATCAAAACAATGGATTCAACAAATTTCCATTTACCTGATGAGTGTTGGGAACACGTTTTCAAATTCCTCGATGACGACGATTATCATCGCCACTTGAAGTCTATCTCCCTTGTCTCCAAACAGTTTCTCTCTATCACCAACCATCTCCGTTTATCCCTCACTATATGTGATCAAACATATCCATTCCTCCATCGCCTATTCCACAGGTTCCCCAACTTCACCTCCCTCGACCTCTCCTGCTACTGCTTTTTTGACATCCATAAGCTTCTCCGCCGAATCTCTCGTTCTCCATTGAAACTCACATCACTCGATCTCTCCAACCAACCCACTATTCCCTTTAAAGCTTTGCAAGCATTCTCCGAGAAGATTACAACTTTGACCTCACTCACTTGTTCCAACATTGATTCTCTTGGTAACAACGATATGGTTCTTATCTCTCATTGTTTCCCTTTCCTTGAACAACTTGACCTAAGTAGTAGTAGCTCTTTCTCGAGTAGGGATTTTGACATTATGAATGTTGGGGTAATTTCCATGTCAATGTCGCTTCCTAAACTCCACAAGGTTAATCTCTCTGGACAATTCTATTTAAACGACTCATCACTTTTACACTTGTGTAAGAATTATGAGTTTCTTGAAGAGGTTATCATGTTGAAATGCCCGTTCTTAACTCAGGAAGGCATTGCTTCCGTCATCCGCGAGAGACCAACTTTGAAGTCTCTATCCATTAGATGGAGATCAAATGGACGCCTTCACGATATTAGTTCACACATTCTTGACTCGCTCGTGAGTTTGAGGGGCTTAACTTGTCTTGATTTGTCGTCTTTGCATATCTCGGATAAGTTGCTTTCCTCTATTGCAATGGGAGGTCTTCCTTTGAGAAGGCTTGTTCTCCAAAACTCTACTGGCTATAGTTATCATGGACTCTTTCAATTGTTATCCAAGTGTCAGTGTATACAACATATGGATCTTCAAAAAGCCGAGTTTCTGAATGATCACCATCTTGTCAAGTTGTCTTTATTTCTTGGTGGTTTGGTGTCTTTAAATATGAATAAATGTAGGATGCTCACAGGATCATCCTTGTTTGCATTAGTTATAAAATGTCCTTCACTCAATGAGATCAAAATGGAATACACAAGTATTGGGAAAGAGAGTGTAGAAAATTCTAATTCTTTCATAGATGTTTCTATAAGCCCTCAATTAAAGTCTCTCTATTTGCTGGCAATCCATACTTAAGAGATGAAAACATCATATTTTTTGCTTCCATTTTCCCAAATTTACAGCTTCTTGACTTGAGTTATTGCTATTACATATCTGAAGAAGGTATTTGTCAAGTTTTAAGGAGATGTTGCCAAATTCAAAACTTGAACTTAGCATACTGCGATGGAGTGAAGTTGCTTGGATTGAATTTTGAAGTTCCCAAACTCGAGGTGTTGAACTTGTCATATACAAGTGTTGATGATGAGACACTTTATGTGATCCCAAAGAGTTGTTGTGGGCTTTTGTACCTGTCACTGTCAGGTTGTAATACTGTTACAAAGAAGGGCTTGGAGCATGTTGTAGAAAATTGTACGCAACTTAGAGAGATAAATTTAGAGTTTTGTGATAGAGTGCATGCTAATATTGTTGAGAAGATGCTATCCTCAAGGCCGTCATTGAGGAAGAAAATTATTCCACTTGTTATCGATTCAGTGACCGAATCAGGGGACCCTTCTAGCGTCATGTTTTGCTAGTATTTTGAAATTCTCTGCTGAAGTTTGAAGGCTAAAATGTAAGATGTATTTTATTTTCAGATTTACTTCACTGAGAATTTACTTTATTTTTTTATCTGTATTTACTTATCAGTTTGTGCATGATAAGATTTTTATATAATTTACAATGTAATGCAAGCAGTTTAATGTTATATACAGATTTAAATTGTGTTGTTTTTCATTGCTTTGCCTTGAACTATATTTCATTGATAAGATACTTGTGTCATACTTATTGAAGCCATCATTGTTAGCATGGGTGTAAGGGATTTGTCTAGTAGTGTGTATCACCTAAGAACTGTGCTCTTATTCAATGAATAAAACTAACAAATATAATTAAGATAACATTTTGGATATAATGTAACACATCTAGAATGGTTTCTCTACTAGAAGAACCATTCTTTTATAATTCCTTCATTTACGCTTTGACGGACTTGTTGATTGGTTCTTATTGTCTCATTGATACTAACATTGCATATTTTTATTGGTGGTGAGATTAGCGAAATCACGGTGGTCCATAATGATCGATTTTGTCTTCATTGTGAATCCAAACATTTGCACAATTATGATAGAGGCATATACTTTTGTTTATATCAAGCTACACATGAAATATAGAAGAAGGTTGATTCTTTTGTTTTTCTTTCAAAATTTGACTGCCCATGCAAATTGAAGATCATTCAAGTGTTGTGAATCTTAGAAGGGTTTGCAATGCTAGTTCAAGTGACGGTTAATTAGAAAATGCTTTATGCTTTGTATAGTGATTGTCTTTTAAATGTCTTTCCTTTCACCCTGTCTGCAGGTAAATGTTTCCCAAATTCTAGCTTCGATACCATCCACAAGTCATGCTTTTTCACCACAGGATTCATGCTATGATGCTACTATTTGTTCATTATCAAGTGAAGTTACACGCAGAGTCTTTTTACATCGTTTTTAGTAGGTAATATTATTTATGATAGTGCAAGTTTCATTTATATTGCACAGTTCCTTTATTCTTCATCACTTTGTATTTTGTCATTTCCAGATGAATATTTTGTGCTTTGATTCCTCATAATGAATAGATATTTTATTCAAGTTCATTCGACGTGTGCTTTTATCCATGTTTAATGGCACTCATTATCTATTACACAACATTGTGCTTCTGCAGCAAGCATACATCAAACACTAACTAACTAAGGCACGATCATATGTCAATAAACAATTAATATAGAAGATTAATTTCTAGATTGGTTGAAATTGGCTAGCTTAAAGGTAGAAGATGAATTTCAGTTACTTTTTGGTATTTGTCAGTTATTCAGTGTTGATCTAGAGCAATTTAGTTTTTTTTTTTTTTTAATATTTCAAGCATTCCTAATCATACACTCAAAAGTAGGGATGACAAAAAAATACAAAATATCTACACGTATCCAAGGATAAAATCCCGGTATGGCGTGGCTTACTTAACGGATAAACACAGGTAAGGTAAAATAAATGGATATTTTAGCTAGGTGGTAGTTAATGGAACAAATGTAGATTTAATGACACTATTTTAAAGGTGGATTTAATGACACATGTACCTCTACATCCGCTTATAAATTAAAAAAATTACGTAAATATCGCTTAGTTAAATATAAAGGTTAGTATCTTCACTAAAAAAACACATTACTATATTATTTACCTTGTATAATTAATTTTTGCTGAATTTGAAACTAAAAGTAGGGAAACTAATTTTCACTATCACACTAAACCAAAACCTAACCTAAACGCTCAAATTGAGTATGAAAAACTTAAACCCTCAACAATACATTCACAAATCGCTCTCTTTGCTCCTTATGGGGAACTTTGAGATTCGCTTGCCCTATAAAGTTAAATTAAAGGTGGTGCTTCTTCTGCTAAGTATATTTTTAAACACATTAACATATTATATTACACTTTAGAAAGACCACACTAAAAAGTCAGACATGGCATATTCGCACCCCAACTTGTCATAAATGAAACTTTGTAATATTATATTGTCTAAATGAATAGATATACTATATTAATTAATTAATTAACCCTCTCAAAAAAATATTAATTAATTATTTAGTCTTCTCTGTTAATTGCTTAATGAAATCTTGTTCCCGTAAAAAAAACAGCTACCTAGAACTTTTCAACCCCTCGGTGTGACCCCTTTTCCATATGTCATTGTCTCGAAGATGGAGACGGAGAACACGACACTACCGTATCTGCATCACGAATTGATCATTCAAATTTTGGTGAGGTTGCCTGTGAAATCCGTTATACGTTTCAAGTGCGTTTGTAAGTCTTGGATTTCTCTCATCTCCGATCCCAATTTTGCTAATTCTCATTTTGAACTTACTGCCACATCACACACTCGTAGAATTTTATCTATATCATCACATTCACCTCATGAGTTTCGATCTATAGATTTTGAATCATCATCGCTTAACCATCATTGGGCTTCACTCAACCTTAATTTTTCACTTCCCCAGTCTTATTTTCCTCCTGATATTAGAGGTTCGTGTAGAGGCTTTATATTTTTGCATTGTTCTTCCAACATCTGCATATGGAATCCATCCACCGGATTTCATAAACAAATACCATTGTCTCCTTTTGATACCAAATTAAAGGAATATCATTTTGATCATCTATATGGTTTTGGTTATGACCGGTCAAGAGATGATTACTTGGTGGTTTCATTGTCCTATGATCCAACCATAGATGATATTTCACCAAATTTTGAGTTTTTCTCGGTGAGAGATAATACATGGAAACAAATTGGGATGGAGGATACTCAAATCCCTTATATGATTTCCGCTAATGATCATCGCAAAATAGGGGTTCTCTTTAATGAGGCTATTTATTGGTTGGCTTTTCGTTATGATTTAAAGGTGTTTGTAATTGTTACCTTTGATTTGATGGAAAGGAAACTGTTAGGCATGCCTCCTCTTCCTGATGATTTTATCCATCAAACTACATATTGCGGTTTGTGGGTATTTGGAGAATTTCTCAGTCTTTGGGCTATGAAGGGACGTAACATATTTCAAATGTGGGTGATGAAAGATTCCAAGTTGCATTCATCTTGGACTAAGACTCTTGATCTACGGATTGATGATATCATTCCTAACTTTTCCCCTATATGCTCTACAAAGAGTGGTGACATTATTGGAAGAGATGGTGATTCTGGATTGGTGAAATATAATAATGATAAAGTACAACTCTTAGACTACCACTCCTACTATAACAATTCAGTTGGATCCAAAGTGGCTATGTATACAGAGTCTCTACTTTCACTCCCTGGTGACCATAAGCAAGTTCAAAAAGATGACACAAACAAGAAGAATAAGGTTTTGAAATATTCTCCTTCACCATTTTATTTATATTTATAATTATATTGTATTTTTATCTCTTGGTTGGCTGCATTTTAGGGTCATATGTTTTTTAACTGCTTTTGTAACATAAGCTAGTATGCCACACAAGCTTATCCAGTATGTTGTGAAATGTTTAAATGTATGTTGTTGTCACTGCTTGAAATTGTTTTATATGGTAAACTAATCTGGTTAATTTATGCATGTTGAAGGAAAAAGAATGTTTTGTTCTCTAATTTTAGCGAACTCTATTAATAGTGGCCTTTGTGATTTCTCTGTTACAAAACAGGAAGGAAAAAAAACTAATTTCAAGTTAATGAGCAATGCTTGAATTTATAAGACTTAATTAATTAGATCAGTAGAAACATCAACATTAAATAACCGATGCTCTTAATACAATGAAGAAAGCTAAGAAAAACAAGAGATTTTTTTGTTAAAATGTATGTAACACATCAACATGTCCTGATGTCCTTTTCTCTACTTAAGTTTGCAAAGTTTCATATGAGTGAGAAATGCTACTAGAGGTATCATTCTTTTAAACTCATCTATTACCTTCTTACAACTTACACTAGTACACTAACAATTTCCTCACTCCACCATTATTTGATCAGTATCGTTTATGTACATTCTGATAGTAGTGTGTTCTGACTAAATAGGAAGGAACAATTTGTTTCGTTTTATTTATTTTTTTATTTCATTTTAATGATATGGTTTTAATTGGATGTGTCTAAATATGAGGTGTTATGTTAGTGTCTACCTAAGAACTTCTATGCAAGACTAAATTTAACACATCTGCATGTTTAAATTTAACACAACTTATAAAGTCTCTACACTTCATTCAATGGATAAAGCTAGAAATAGGAATCCTCCTGCATGGATGCTTTTTGTTAAAAACGTAACACATCTACATGTTCTTTTCTCACTATACACCCAATTATTCGTTTCAACACGACATAGTATCACTGTTAAATATATACAGTAAACACTTTTTGTTTGATTTTTTATAATTCCTTTATTTACACTTTAATTTACTCGTTTGATTGGTTCTTTTTCTCATATATGACGAATTGTTTAATTATACATTACACATTATTTGTTTGATATTTTATAACTCTTTCATATACAGTTTGATCTACTTACTGATTGGTTCTTACTGTCTCATTGATGCTAACATTGCATGTTTGGATTGGCGGTGAGATTAGCGAAACCACAGTTGTACCCTGATTATGTCAAACTCACTGACAATCTAAACACCCACACAATTATTCAACTTGGAGAGAAAAATTAAACCTTTTCACATGGAATGTACATTGTATAATATAGTGGACTCATTCCTTTATTGGCATAGTTTGGATTACTTATATTTTGAAAGTTAAAGTTTTGCTACCAGAACTCCAAACCATGACTTGCATAATACAAATTTTAGTTTTATGTATCAATTTTGCTGCTTAAACTTATATTATCAATCTATTATAAATTTGTAATATGTAATTCAATTTTTCTGTATGACTTTTTGCATATGAGTCACTCTTTCTTTCAAAAATTGTTTTTAGGAGGAAGATGAATGTGAGGAAATTGAAGGCGACAATGATGATGACGGTGAGAAGGCTGAGGTTCCACCAAAAAGGAAGAGGTCAGACAAACATGATTCAGATGACGATGATGGAGGAGAAGATGGCCTACGAGTAAGATCCTCTAAACGATAGCGTTGGTCCATTCTTTGCTGAAGAGCTGGTCAGCTATAGCACCATTTGTCCTTTAAAAACATTCCAGAGAAGTGATACTCTTGTTGTTCATGGAAGTGTCTGTTGCTATATTGTCTTGTTATGGTGAAGTATTATTAGGTTAAAAGTTAAAACTTGTGGTAGGACAAGGTTTACGGTTCAGGTTTTTATCTTCCACCCATTTCTTAGGTGAGTAGATGTTGTTCATTATTATTTCTGGTACTCTGAAATTGTTGGTAGACAAAAGTTTTTTTGTTGTGTAAAACCTTTTTGATATTGTTTTTGAAATATTTTGAACTAACTAATAAAGTGATATCTTGGTGCGATTTGATTAACGGTTTCATGAACTAAAGTTGTATTGTTGTGATAAGTCCAGCATATAGTGAACAGCGAATTTTTCATTATAAGGAGTGTAAACATGCTGACTTCTTGCAAAGAGAAGTAAAAATAGGCAAACTTATGTTTTCTGGGGTGAAACAAAATGAAACATATTACAACGTCTCTGTCGATTGAACTATTTTTTTTTTTTTAATATTTGTTTTTCAAAAAGCCAAAGGAATTACAATCCTTAAATTAATTTCATGTTACCATTTGATTCCTTTTTTTTTTTTCATGTTTTTTTGTCTTATTTGCTCATTTTCATATGATTTTTAAATTTCAAATCTATGGTTTTATTCTCCGACGAAGAAAAATTCAGCAAGTTTCTTACATGTTTCAACTGTGTTTCTAAGTCATGGCTTTCTCTCATCTCTGATCACAACTTTGCAAAATCGCACTTTCAACTTAACGCAGCAACACGTAGAATTCTGCTCACATCGCTCAACTATGATTCTGCATCCTCAATTTTATTGCCTCCCCGATCTACTGATGTTAAAATTAAAGGTTCATTTAGAGGGTTTCTATGTCTGTACTATTCTTCTAACATTTACCTATGGAATCCATCCACAGGGGTTCACAAACAAATACTGAAACATCCTATCTTCTCTATGGAATATTTTAGAAAATATTCTACTCAAGACAGAAACTTGTTTGAAAATGGCTCAAAATGGATATTTAAACTTTGTGCGAAAATGGACATTTCAGTGAGAACTTTAAAAAATATTTAACATAATGTCAAATTTTAAATCATTACAACATACAATTTTACAATCTTATACTCTAGACAATTGAAGCAATCCGGTTGTGACTCAATACATTGGATGGCTGACGAGATATTAGATACTCCTCATACTTTCCAATGAAATCTTTTAGACCTGAAAACATCACCCCAAAACATAGTGAGTAAAACTCAGTAACATAGAATTCGTATGAGAAATATTTTGATGCTTTCAGCCATGCCGAAGTGCTAAGCATGGAAAATCCTCTCAAGAAATAATCATAATCAGAGATACTTACTCTTATTAAAAATATAATCAACTTGATTTTAATTCTTGTATACAAGGTTCATACTCCTAGATAAAAATTGTATACTTCATTTTAGTTTAACATTCAGGATTTGCCTTTCTACTGGAGGTACAAAGTTATCCAGGTTTGCCCTGCAGTGTCTAACTATCTAACATACATATCCAAGTCACTAAGTGTGAGGGGACCCAACGACTTGAATCTACTCAACTTGTTGGTGCTTCATTTTTCATAGCCAACTTGTTGAGACATACTTAACATATGGTAAGATCGGGCAATTATAGCGTCCCGTAAGTGGTGCCCCACTTACACTTGCTTACCAACTATCCATCGTATATAGACGGAGAATCCACCTTGCAAGGATGAACCCTAACCTCACCCTATCATACATCTAATATAATTCTTATATATAAATATATAATTATAGTAGTATATTCAGCTGACTTGACTCAATGACAAGAGGTATGCGATTACATACATATGCACGTCAGAATTTCTTTGCTAAATAACAGTCGAGAATAACCATGAACGTGGGGTGAAATGAATTCAGAAATTTACGAAACTTTTACCATAGATACTTAACTCATATGTGGACATAATTCAATTTGTCCCGTATTAAAACTCAAAACCAGTAATTCATGAAAAATCACGCACCGGGACTAATGCAGAAACATGACAGCATATTTTTGTCAAACTTGCAACATACTTTATAATACCTATATTGAGTCTTAGCCTAAGAAATTTATGTTCGAACTAAAGCCCAACGAGTCTATTTTCCAGAAAATTAACAATCTTGCAAAAAGGAGATCCATAGAAAAACTTATGACTAAAATACCACATGCAGGTAAATACGAATTTAAGCTAGTAGCCTTCAAGAATCAACAAAACCACCTCATAATAATACTAACAAGGAGAAGGGAAATTTCTAAAACATATCAACAACAACATTAGCAAGAAACATACTCAAAATAACTCATTAACTCATAAACATGCTCCAATTTTAGAAATTTTACTCACATGCAAGAAAGGGGAAAACAATAGAAAACTAAATCAACAACATTAACAAGACCTAAGCACACCTATGAGAGGTTTTTATGAGGGTTTTCTATGTTACCTCAAGGGATTTGAACCCAAAGCTTGATTTTTCCTCCTCTTTTTCCCAATTTGAAACCCTAGCTTCCATTCAAACAAAATTTGTTCTCCTTTATTATCCACTGTTACTTCTCAATCACCCATGAGTTTTCATATCTGTAATGGATCAAATTGTAACAAAGACAATTGTTGCTATTGTATTAATTTGAACATTCAATTAATACCCCAGTGTATACTAAGGAGGAATAACAACCAATTTGCAAGTAAAATAACAATAGAAAGAAAAACTTGAAGAAAGAGTACAAGGAATAAGAGAGAATCAGAGAGAGAAGAAGAGTTTCATCACATATTTTCCATGCTTATTTCCTTGGCTTTTCTCATATTTATAAGGGTCCATATTCCTATTTCCCATAATGCCCCTTCTAACTCTAAGACTCATTACAATATCATACATGCAATTGAAAAGGGGAAGACTAAGATTAATCTAAGTATGTGATTTAGGAAAAACTAGAAGAAGATGAAATTACCTTACTTTCATGGATTCTAACCTCTTCTCCTCTAAATCATCTTTCTCTCCCTTGACTCTATCCCTCGTCATCTTTCTTTCCTTCTCTCTACAACTTTGCTGCTCCCTCTCTCTTGGCTCTTACATTCTTTCTTCTTCTATATCTCTCTTTACGTCTCTCTCTCATTCTAATTCTATTTTTATTTTTATTTATTTTCCAACTTAATGGTGGTAAGGATGAGATGAAGAGTCTATGTGGATATGCCTAAAGAGGTAATCCTAATGTATCTTGTCATGTGTTCTTGGGCTAATTGAAACTCGGGCATGGTTCACTTTAATATTCTACTTGGTCTAATTTTCAAACATTAACCCAAAATAAAAACATATATGATTTGTCAATAGTGTGAATATTCATACATTGATGGATAATGATGAGTAATAACAATATTAATAACTATAATAATACTAATAATAATAAAGCAAATGTTCGATCATAAAAATTAGGGATGTTACCAATACCTTTTAATCCCAAACTAAAAATATTTAATTTGTGTCATCTACTTGGTTTTGGTTACCACAGGTCAACAGATGATTACCTAGTGGTTTCGATATCCTATGACTCAATCATTAATTCGTCGTATTTGGAGTTTTTTTCATTGAGAGATAGTACATGGAAACAAATTGACGAGGGTACTAACTTCCCTTATATGAGTGCCAATGGTGATCACATTTTTGGGCTTCTTTTGAACGGGTCTATTAATTGGTTGGCGTATCGTAATGATTTAGGAAAAAGAGTTATTGTTGCCTTTGATTTAATAGAAAGGAAATCGTTAGAGATGCCTCTTCCAGATGATTTCGACGGCGCAGCTGCATATTGTAATTTGTGGGTATTTGGAGAATGTCTCAGTTTTTGGGCTATGCAAGAGGGTACTTATAAAACTGAAATATGGGTGATGAAACAATACAAATTGCATTCGTCGTGGACTAAGACTCTTATTCATGATGGCATTCGTACTTGGTGCTTTTACCCTATATGTTCTACAAAAAGCGGTGGTATTGTTGGAACAGATGGTAATCTTGGATTGGTGAAGTACAATGATAAAGGACAGCGCTTAGAGGGTTGCTCCTACTTTGTTTATCAGAATGGATTCCAAATAGTCATGCATTTAGAGTCTCTGCTTTCACTCCTGCCTGACAGAGAGCAAGTTGATGAAAATGACACAAACATGAAGAACGAGGTTTTGAAATATTCTCCTTCGCCATTTTCTTGATATTTATAATTATATTTATATTCTATTATTAACTCTTGGGTGTCTGCATTTATAGGTTAGTGTGTGTTTTACTTCATTTGTAACATCAGTTAGTATTTGATATGAGCTGATCCAATATGTTATGAAATGTTTATTTGTTAAAATTTAACACAACTATATGTCTTTTTCTCTACATAAGTTTGCAGAGTCGTATATAAGTAAGAAATACTACTAGAGGAAACATTTTTTAAAAGTATAAACATTCTTTTGTCCCCCTGATGAATGTGAGTGATCAACTACTCAGTCATCTTACATGTGTTGTCATGTGCACTCAGCTTAGTTCAGCCGCTCACATTCAAAATCATTTATTACCACCATTAACTGATCAGTTTAATTTATACAATAAATTCTGATGAGGTTCCTGATAGCAGTATGTTAGACACTGCAGAGGTAGGAGTTGTTGTGACTCATGAGCAAGGCAGAATAGGCATCCTTCTGTAACATTGTTTCTTTGAATTAAAAGTCATTAAATCCTCCCCAAGCATCTGATTACGAAGAGACATATACTTTTGTTGATCAAGTTACATTTGAAATATATAAGTCATATTTTTTTGTCAAAATTTTACTGGCCATGCAAATTGATGATCAATTCAAGTGTTTTGAAGAAGGGGGTGCAATGCTAGTTCAAATGATATTTCAGTAGAAAATGTTTTCTCCTTTGCACAATGATTGTCTTTTAAATGACTTTTCTTTTCACCCTGTCTGCAGGTAAATGTTTCCCAAATTCTCGCATCGATACCATCCACAAGTCATACTTTTTCACCATAGGGTTCATACTATAATACTAATGTTCGCTCATCAAGTGAAGTTACGCAAACATACTTGGATGACTAAAAAGCTAGTTTTGAAAGTTTTTCTGTTTTTTCTACCACCTTAGATTTAGGGGCAGTTTTTTTTTACATCGTTTTTAGGTAATATTATGATAGTGAAACTTTCATTTATATTGCACAGTTCCTTGATTCTTCATCACTCTGTATTTTGTCATTTCAAGATGAATATTTTGTGCTTTGATTCCTCCTAATGAATAGATATTTTATTCAAATTGATGTGTGCTTTTTTAGGAATTTCAACCTTGTTGATTCTTCCGTTGTGGGAAGTCTTGCATATTTAGGAATTTCAACCTTGTCGGTTCTTCTATCGTGGGAAGTCTTGCATATTTAGGATTTTCAACCGTATTTATTTAGGAATTTCAACCTTATTATTTAGGATTTTCAACCTTGTTTATTTAGGAATTTCAACCTTATTTATTTAGGGTTTTCAACCTTACTTATTTAGGAATTTCAACCTTATTAATTATTTAGGATTTTCAATTGTATTTATTTAGGAATTTCAACCTTATTTATTTAGGATTTTCAACCGTTGATCGCCTATGCAAGGTCGCCCTTTTTATTGGTTGGGCTGCTTGGAGGTGAAGTTTTACGCATTATCTTGCTTCTCTTCTTGTATTTGGGAAACTTGCAAAATAAAAATTAAAAATTAAAAGAGGTTAAGACAACTTCGTGTTTCATCTTTATGTTGTTAATGGCGGGACCGTCAACCTTATGCTTTCTTTTTCCATGGTTTATTTTTGGAGTGTTGTTTGGCGAGTTCTCTTTTTGTTAACCTTGCCCTAGGAGGGCTTGTTTGCATCCCAAGCTAGATTTATCTCGCCAAGTCAACTGTTCATCAAACCTCACGCTGCTGTCGTTGAAATCTTCATTCGACCTTGTTTTGCAGTTTTCTCCAGACAGAAATATTAATACACATACTTGAACAAAGTTATGTTAGCCACTTTTAAATCAATTATAAAAAACTTATAATATCATAGATACAGTTTTTTAGAATGACATATAATTAACTAATTAATAAAAGCAACTTTTATTTCCATTTGGTTTAAATAAAACCTTAAAAGGCATCTACCACAGTTACATGCCATGTTTGATTTGGTTCGAAATTGCTCAACAAAGTGATAGTATCCAAAACTAGTTCTCTTGATATTGTTCAACTACATGTCATTCAATATAACACCTGAAACTACACATCTCGCAAATATGACACCCAAAACATGACAACACCAAACAACCGTAAAAGTGGCACCGAGGAGTGAAGAAACTTATTTTGGCATCATGGATTTGTTTTGCCTTTTTGTTTCCCTTTTCTATAGCGAGTGTGAATTTTTGACAATTCTCCATGGTTGAGCTGAGATATATCAATGCTTGCAAATATCCAAATGATAAGTACGATAATAATTAGCGGACGTACGAATTTGACTAACAACTAATATCTAAGAGCTTGCAAGAATAAAATTTACGGCGAGCTTGTTAACTCGAGCCAAAACGGCCTTTAGTTTTACTAAACTCGGCTAAAATAGTCCAAAGAGTGAACAAATATTGAAAAGATGTAGTGCAAAGATACATATATCTACCCCTCTTTGGAAATCGGAGTAAACACATTAGCTATGATGGTACCACTACTAATATACACTTGCCATAACTAGTTGTGAAATCTTCAAATAATATTAATCCAATAGTTTTTTTGTTCAAGATTCTTACCAGGCAACAAAATAACAAGTTCAGACCAAAAAGAGTGAACAAATTATATGATGTTCTTCTAGGAGTGAACAAGATACCCAGCAATGTATATTGCTATGATGAATTAATAAGGAAAAGATAGAACCTGGATGTTTTTCTTTATATGATGTCGTTCCGCTTGTGCGTGGTGTTCTCTGGATTTTTTTGTGCTGACCCAAGTCCCTCACACCTGTTAAACTATCATGTGCTTGTATGCACGCACTAAAAGATTAATACATAGAGATCATCCATTTAAAATAAATAACCAATATAACCAAACCTCAAATAAATGTTTCCAAAAAACATTTAGCTTCCATAACAAGGAATTGATAAAACATAATCTACCCAATCAGATATATAACTTATTTGTGGCTTCCACAACAAAGGAATTAATAATAGGTTAAGACACCCAATCAATTATATAACATGATTTTTATGCAAAGGAGGCAGGCAATTTTACAATGTTAAGAATTCTGTTCACGCCACCTACAATGTTGTGTTGTTGAATAAAGAACCAAACACATAAAAGCCCATATTACTACCTGACAATTTGGCTGAGATATCAACACTAATTAAAATCCCTTTTGCTGAGAAGCGGCAATGTTAAAACTATTATGCTTTCTTAAATAACTTGTGTGCGTACTATGATGAATTTCAGCCGTTAATAAATTACTAACGAGGTTAATATAACGCCTGGTTGTTGGTTAAGCAATTTTGACTTTTCAAAATAGAGTGTGGAGGTGGGCGTGATTGAGATTCTAAAAAACACATATGCCCGAACAGTAGATATTAACGTAAATAAAATACAAACCGGTGAAACCTGTTAAGTGCCGATTCTCCTTCGATTGAAGGAACTTTCACAAGCATGCTTTCATTATTGTAGCGATTCTGACTTTGCCTTGTATAGCTTCGGAAGTGGTCTCTTTTTGTGAGAACGAGATGAGGTGCAGGCATGGCGGCGACGAAACAACTTCTTATTGGCAAGGTTGCTGCCATGCTTCCGAATTGATTTTCATCGAACGGTGTCGTGATCGGAGGATTCGGTCATCGTGGCGGTTGGGGATGATGAAGTTAGGTTCCTAAATCACGAGAGATGCGATTTAGGGTTTTGATGTGGAAAGGTTATCTGGATTACGATTCAGAGAAGTGGTCTAGGTTAGTTTTACCTTTTCCCATAGACGGCGCCAACTGTACTTGCAAAAAGCACAGTAAGGGATACTGAAGGTGAGAAAAACCACAAGAAGGGGGGGTTGAATTGTGTTTTTGGAAACTTCTTCTTTTACGTTCTAGATAACTGTTCTCAGGTTCAGAGTCTGAAGTAGTTCAGAGTCTGAGTGAGTTCAGAGTCTATGTGCAGCGGATAATGTAAAGAACAGAAGAAGAAAGAACACAAGCAATTATACAAGTTCCTTCCACAAACCGGAAGTAGTCCTGTCCTCCTTGCACTTCCAAGGAGAGTTCCACTAAAATGTAATCTCAAATTA
>Ga0228711_1002290_pt1 | contig 29327 bp, 12 predicted proteins | sample MedpolnodulmetaG_2_FD_177996 | JGI IMG/M metagenome (GOLD analysis project Ga0228711, IMG submission 177996) | Root nodule microbial communities from Medicago polymorpha collected in Santa Monica, California, United States - brown nodules | ecosystem: Host-associated > Plants > Roots > Nodule... | reverse complement strand
GAATTTTATGGATGAAGAGGCAACTGTGTACTGTTTTTGTTTGTTACCATATCTAGCCATTTAATTTGACTCAGCTGATCTTGTTTTTTATGCGGGTGTGCGTTCTGCAGCTGAGCGAGAAGCAGTTGCTGCTGCTGAAAGAGCTGAGAGGAAACATCAACTGAGAGAAAAAGTGAGCATTGCTTTTTTCTTTCTTACTTTCAAATTCATGGAATGTGTTTGTTTATAATCATACATATAATTTTTTTCTAATTCTCATATATCACACATTAAAATCAAATTATTTCTCAAAAGCTACTAAAAGTCATTATAATCCGGTGTTTTTATTCTAGTTGTTTCCTAATGCTGAAATAAACAGATAGAAAATCCTAGGAAGTGATTAAATTTGAAACAAGTGAGTTCCATATCATTGTCAAACTCATAACATATTTTACAAACTCTTTTATTAGATCTTGACCAATGGTTGTGCTTCGAAACAAATTGATGAATGATTGTTTGTATTTTTACCGCTGTCTTTTTACCTGCCATGTTGCATTCTCTTCAGGGCACAGTTGTCTAAAATGTAATTTATTTTTTCCTATGTTCTGGTGCACTGCTTGAGTTCTTTGAGTCACTTTCCATCTTGTTGCTCTTTAGGATGTTATGTTTGTAAACTTTGTTAAGAATTTTAGAATTCAGCCTAAGGTTCACGGTGTCTTCTTTGCCTGCTAACAATGAAATATCTTTGTAGCGTAACATTTCGGTGTCTTCTTGATCTAGTTCAATTGTTTTTTTCTTGAACAATTACTAGAATTAAATCACATTTTTCTGTGTGCAGAAGCATTCTTTGTGACTGCCATGTTGCATTCTCCTTGGGGCATAGTTGTCTACTATATACTTTATCTTTTCCTCTGTCCTAAGGCACTGCTTGAGTACTTTGTGTCACTTTGTATCTTGTTGTCCTTTAGGATGTTATATTTGTGAACTTTGTTAAGAATTTGAGGATCGGGCCTAAGGTTCATGGTATCTTCTTGGCATGCTAAAAATGAAATATCTTCTTTGTCGTATAACATCTTAGTGTTTTCTTGATATACTTCAATTGTTTTTTCTTTGAACAATTGCTAGAATCAAATCACATGTTTCTGTGTGCAGAAGCGCCGTGAGGAAATAGAAAGATTAGAAAAGGAGAAACAATCAGAGCTTAGGAGCTACAAGGGTTTGATGGTTGCAGAAAATATGACATCCAACAAAGACATTGCTTCAGGAAGCAAATCATTCCAGGAAGTGGAGGAGGATTTCATGTAAACAATGGTTATTGTTTTATAGACAGATGACTGGTGGTTAACTTGCTGCCATGATTAAATAACCCAACTGGAATCTGAAACTGCATCATTGTCTTGGTTAAGGAAACCAAGTGGTGTGTGTACCCAACTGTGATTTAGGGATAAAGGAGAATATAAAATAGGGAAGGGAGAATGCAATGATTGGTTTTCATGCCTTGTGATGGTTATATACCTGATTTATAACTTTGCTTGTGACAACGGTTTTTATTTTATTTTCTCACAGTCGAGTCAAAAACTGATGTTTCTTGCTATAATTTTACGGGCTTGTCAGGTTTAAACTTTGCTTTTACGAAATTGTTAACTATGCGATAAATTATCAGGGCATTTTGAAGTATTCATGGTACTGGCAGAGAAGCTCTTTTAGTTTTTTTTATATCACAAGACTAATGGTAGGAATAGAATATTATTTAGTGAGAGGCTGTAAGAGTAGCACACTAGCACATAAGCATACATGCACTAAGTTATGTATATATGTAGATATGTATGCCCTAACAGTGGGATGATATTTTGCTGGTTTGCACATTTCATCATGAAGCTGATAAACCACTCTTGTTGGAGAGGTTATAAGCCAGCCATGAAGATATTAGAGACGTGTTTTCACTTCATAGTTCAAACGCAATCCAATTTACTACACTTGGAGCTGAATTGAACAGGTTTATTGTTATTATGGTTGAGTCTTGGTGAAGATCCTTATAATTTTTTTACATACAGATTAGAAAGTCTTATATAAAAGTCTTATATAAGTTGATACATAGTAAAATTTTATTAGACGTATATTGTAGATACTAGTTTAGAAAATCTTATATAGGTTGACATCTAATAGTACACTTTTATTGAAAGTACAGTGTTGATGCTAGTTTCATCAGCTGGGACGGGAACAACTTTGATACGAACACATGGCTAACATGAGAAATAAGAACAAATTAATATAAGTATATAACCATAAGAGGGGGTTGGATAGCTCAATTAATCTGTGTTAAGGGAAAAAGTCTTGGAGGTCTTGAATCAAACCCGAGCATGGAGTAAACTATTGATCTATCAAACTAACTACTAACATTTACTATAAAAAAAAACCTAGGATCTATTCATCAAAAATTAGCTGACCTGGTTGATTCATTGTGACTAATCCTAATAATAACAATACTCTGGTTTTTTCTAATGCTATAATTAGACATATTCTTCATGTACCACATCCATCCTTGGCTGTAATCCTCAAAACTGTCATGTATTTGTTGTTTTGAACCCTTGAAGGAAGAGACTCAACAGAAAAACATATATTGATTCAAATGGGTGCATGCCCAATTTGAACATGTAGATCCATGTTTCCTACTAAATCCCATGTGGATGTGAACAAAAGTGTTTAATTAAAACGATGATTCGATCAATTGAGCAGAACTGTCCAAAGCAAAAGTCCATTTTTAATCACATATTTCCGTGAAGAAAAGAACAAAAACCGTCCTGATTTGCCGAGTTTTATTGAATTCTAAAGCCATCGTATGTGTTATTATATTATTGAGTTGATATTTGAACAACCATTTGTAACAATTTTGGGACAATCATTTTTACAAACAAAATAAGGTATTGACACAAAAATCACAATAGAGAAAGAAAGTAAAAATATAATGTGAATATGAGGAAAAAAGTTGTAATAAAAATTGTCAAAAAATCATTGTACAAATGTCATTTCTATGTACATGGGAAGTTGAGGGGAAGAAAAAAGGCATTCACTCGGTGCAGGTCTTGGGAAGTAATGACAATAGGGAGCACATGCCTTTTTTGATAGGCTATTCAATCACAACAACTTTGAAGGATTTTAATTCAATCAAATCGATATCCGTATTAAAGGATAAAGTGATAACGGACTATTTATTATAAGAAAAACACTATTCATCAGTTGTTAGATAAAGTAAAAATTCATTTGCATTGGTGGATGAAGGCAGCCGATGCTAATTTTGTATTAAGGGTTCATAGCTGGTTGTCGTGCCATCTTGTTGGCTTGTGCATTGACTAATTCAATTTTTGTTCTACGTGTGTAAGGACCTTGTTGTGAACTTTAGTTGTCTTCTTTGGCATGTCTTGTGTTAGAGAAACTTCTACTTTGTTTTTTTTTTTGTGAAGAAAAGATGCTTATAGCATTTCATTTATAATCGAAGATTCAATACAATTGGGTATAGCATAATAAACTACGACACTAGCTAATAATGTGGCCTCTCTAGCGAGAGTATGAGCTACCACATTGGCTTGTCGCCTAACAAACTCCACCCGAGAGTTAGAAAATTTGGAATGAAACATAGAACGAGACGCTTCAACAATGTGCCCAAATTCAGATATATCATCTCGTTTAGCAGTAAAAGCATGTTTCGTGATTTTTGAATCTACTTCAAAATCAATGTTGTCCATTTGCATATCACTCAACCATTGAATAGCATGGAACAAACCTAAAGCTTCTCTCACCTCAAGAGAGTACACACCTTCAAAATTCACAGTTTTGGCAAGAACAAAAGTCCCTTCGTCATCTCGCAAGCAAATGCCAACACCGGTGCGGTTATAAGGGATAGAAAAAGCCGTGTCAACGTTACATTTCAAACGACCACTCGCAGGGGGCTGCCATTTGATCTGCTGTGGTTCAGCAGTAGCAGATGCCGCAAGAACAGCAGCTGAACTGTTCACAGCAGCAGCCAGTTGCTGCAGATCGTGTGGTGCAGGCTGAGTTGCGGGCTGCATATTTGTTCGCAAACTGTTAGCGAACTCCCAATCATCTAGCATAACTTTAGCTCGTTCAATCACAGCTGCACATGACTCCGTAACATCCTCCCAAACCTTTAAATTACGACGTTTCCATAAACTCCATGATAGCATAACCAACTGTTTTGCCTGCACACTAAAAACTTCTACTTTGTTGTTAATTAATATATTTCATTTTTTAATAATATCGGATGTTACATTTTTTAGATTGGTTTCTAAAAAGTTTTTATAAATATTAGAGATAATTGCTATCAATTAATAATGTAAAATTATTTTACACATGTTAATGATGTCTTACAACGTTAATAATGAATATGAAAACACACGAGTTCTCGTATTTATTAATTGACGTGACAACACATCGTTGAATACATGTGTAAAATAATAATAAGCGGACAATGTAGACTAAAAAAACGAAAAATGTAGTTAGAATAATTTGATTGAATACATACGTAAAAAAGTTTTGCAACGAAAAACCGAAAAAAGCATAACAATTATTTGCTTTATTTTTTTACGAAAAGATACTTACAAAAGTAATTTTAAGAATCAACGTAAGTCTTCATAAAAAAAAGAATCAACATAAGTAAGTGATATAATGTAAAAATATAATTAAATACCAAACATACCAACAATACATATTAGTAAACACCAAAAAAAATATGTGGAGGAAATTTAAAGAAAGAAAATAAAAAATATGACCGTTGCATTTTTGAAAGAAAAAAAAAACTCAAGGTGATATGTAAAATGTGAACCTTGACTCCGACGTTTCTCATCACGACCGTCCATTTTGAAAAAGTGAATAATATTATTTGTGAAAAAAGGAAAAAAGAAAAGAAAAGAAAAAGAGAAAATAGTTTCCGCCCCTTTATGTTTGAATATTGAGAAGACCGTTTCCTTTAACACTTTCTCTCACTAAAACCCCTTCTTATTCTTCTCCCCACTTTGAATGTTGATGTGAAATTCTAGATCTTTCTTCAACATCTATCCATTCGGATTTGCATTTTCACACAGTTTCAATTTCCTCATCTATTTTCTGGAATATCGTCATTTCTGAAACTCCATCTGGTTGGTGAACGCTTGCATTTTGATTTTGATTTCTTCATCATGTTTATATTTATGTTTATTCTCCGATCTACAACTCATGATTATGTTTAAATGTAAATTCTATTTTAAGTTTTCGAATTACTTTTAATTTGAATTACTTATTTTTTTTCCTTCCTTATTTTTTTTAATTGTTTGATTTTGAAAGGATCGATTCTGTTAATATTGCCCTATTTCATTTGTAATGCCGCCATGTGTTTGATCCATGTAGCGGATCCCACTTAGTGCAACTTAGGTGATTTATTTTTGAAATTTGAATTTAATTTATCTTGATTCATGTGTTTCTTTGCAGGAATTTTTGCTTGGATAATTTTACAAGTGTGGATTAGGGATTAGAATGATTTGGAAGACAAATTGTGGAGATAATTGCAGACAAGTCGAAATTGCGATACACTATGGGAAGTGAGACGACAATTCCTGCTCTATTAGATGGTGTACAGAAAATTAGAGCATTACATGGGTAAATCTTAAAATCATCTTTTGCTTTACTAACATGCTTGATATGCATTTGTTGCTTTAATCTCAGATACTCCTTTTGGAAGTAAAATTTAGACTCAATGATATGTTTATGTTTGGAGTTGTTATTTGCTTTCTTTTGGGTATGAAATGATTTATTACCAAGGGCAAGGACTGGATCCTTATTTTACCAATTATAGCTTATCATATCTTTCATTACAATTTTCCTAAAATTCAGCTTTATTCTTAGTTTCATCATAATTATTTCTCAAATTCAAACAATTGCTGCGGTAGATCTTTTAACTGATTAACTAAGAAAACACATTTTTATAACCTTTTGAACTTTCAAATTAAATAATGTTGCAAATTTAAAGAAGAGATGCATCTTTTTACCAATAACAGAAGACCAAGATAATAAGCACATGCTAATGCCTTTTTAAGCTAGTTGAAAAGAGGTCTGCAAGAGTGGTAGTATCATTATACTTGTGACATTTTCCTATCACATTTTTCTGCCACATTGATGCTGATTTGATTTGTTCAACCAAAGTCGAATAGATGCACCCGTCCCTTGTACACTCCAACACTTCCAATCGGTGCCACATTGCTGGCTTAACACCTGATTGTGAAGTTGCACAAGAAAAGCCAAAATGAGGCACTCTCTAAACTTTCTCAACATCAATGGGGTGTATCCACTTTAATCTCCAATACTATACCTGGTCAATCAATGGTGGCAGCTTAGCTACTATAATGAGATTGAGCAGCTGCCAAACAAAATCGAAGATTATGAAAATTTTATATGCAAAAGGCAAAAGACATATAGTTTATGAGGATTTTAATACGTTCCGACTTGAAAAATAATTTTGTGCAATCTATAACATGTCATTATATATTTATAAGCAGTGAAATGAGTTTACTCTTACAATAAAGCACGTATTTGCAGGAGGACTACTGGCCCTACAAGGCGCTCCACTAAAGGACAATGGACACCTGAGGAGGTGAACTTTTAATACTTTAACATATCACATCTTTATAATGTTTGGTAATATTGCTCCACTGCAACTTTATTTGTCTGTTTTAGGAGTCGCACAATAAAATTTTGTATCATGTGAAATTTAGCAACTATATGACTTATTGTGTTAACTTTTTCACTTTCAATCATTATAGTTTAGACTTCTTTGAAGATCATAAATGGCTACATAATGCAATAGCTTTTATTTTTTATTTTTTTTATACATGTGCATTTAGAAATTTTACTTAATTTTTCTATGTAAAAATGTATTATATGATCAAGTGAAATACATGAATTCTGTGAATGCAGGATGATATATTGAGGAAGGCTGTTGAGCGTTTTCAAGGAAAAAATTGGAAAAAAATAGGTAATATTTTCACGTCATACTACTTTTGGTGTATAGCTGCATAGTGGAGCATTGGTTGTGTCCATTTCTTCATAAAACTAGACGAGCTTTTTCAGTTGGACCTTTACAGGCTTAACTGAGGAAATTTAAAATGGGAAAAAGAACCGGTGTTTGTTGGGGAATCAATCTATATATTTGTAGTAAACTCAATTTATATTTTTTTGTAGTCTTTACACCTATTCAATATTGTCTTTTGACTTGTTATGACTGTACAATGTGTTTGCAGCGGAGTGTTTCAAGGATAGAACTGATGTACAGTGCCTGCATAGGTGGCAAAAAGTCTTAAATCCAGAACTTATCAAAGGTCCTTGGTCTAAAGAGGTAATATCAACTTCTCATTTCTTGCCGGTGTTGATTATATACTTAACAATTTTGTGTTGGTTCTGACATGATAGTCTATTCTATCCATTTTCTGTTTGGATATCTGTTATTTACTTACCTATCAATCTGAATGCAAACAGGAAGATGAAACAATTGTTGATTTGGTAAACAAATATGGGCCTAAAAAGTGGTCTACTATCGCACAACATTTACCTGGACGTATCGGTAAGCAATGTCGAGAAAGGTATGGTTATTGGATTTCTAATAATTAATGTATGTTATGATTAACATAATGTCCAAAAACATTAAACTAGAGTACAATGTATTTAATATTTATTCCGACTAAATTTTCTTATTGCCACTTAGTGGGATAAGACTTGGTTGTTGTTGTATTTTTTCCATATTGCACATATATATAAATATAAATTAAATTATGCTTGGGGGGTTGTAGTAGTCAATTCTCATTCTCGCTGATAATTTTTGAAAAATTATTAGGTGGCATAATCATCTTAATCCTTCTATAAACAAAGAAGCATGGACGCAGGAAGAAGAGTTGGCTCTAATACATGCTCATCAGATATATGGGAATAGATGGGCAGAATTATCAAAGTTTTTGCCTGGAAGGTAAATACACGTTAATTTGGTTTTTGCATTTCATTTAAATAAGGAATGAAGTTGAAAAGTGCATGCAACCATGCTCTCACTTCATTTTTGGAATCACAGTTTCTTGTGTATTTTCTGGGGCTGATTTCATTAGAGATCTGGATACCCTACAGTACTGGCGTCAGGTAGAAAAAAAATATTGATTTTTATCAATAAAAATATCATGCTATCAGAATATGTATGTTTTTCTGGGTGAAATTTAGATTCATTTTTTACTTCTTTTTTAGTTAGCATTTAAAGTTGTGATTTTTCATTTTGTGATGTGGAAACAGGACAGACAATGCTATAAAGAACCACTGGAATAGTTCTGTTAAGAAAAAATTGGATTCCTACTTGGCGTCAGGCTTGCTTGCTCAGTTTCAAAATGTCCCACTTGTTGGAAACCCGAACCAACCTATTGCTTCATCCTCTGCAAGGTTGCAATTTAGTGTAGATGATAATGGTCCTAGGAGCACGGAAGGTGAGGAAGTTTCACAGTGTAGCCAGGAGTCAGTTAACGCTAGTCATTTTCCGTCTGGCAGAGAGTTGAGCATTGCCGTTATACAAAATGTGGAGGAGTACAGGCAAAATGAAGAATCTAATCAATCATCATGTTCAGAGCCATATTACATGTCTCTGGATGGTGTTACTCGCCAAGAGGTTTGCTCCTCTCAATTTCTTGAGCAAAAATATTCAAACGAACCTGGGAGTTCCTCCGCAAACTTGGACTGCCAATTTAATTTACATGCTTTGCCCACCTCACTGGACTTTGGGCAGGAATCGACGCAGTTGCAAAATGATTCTTTAGCTTCTAGTGAAAGTCATGACATGATTATTGTTCCATATGAATATCGGCCTTCATCTATGGGCAATGCTAAAGGAGAACAAAACATGTTGATAACTGATGATGAATGTTGCAGATTCCTATTTTCAGAGGCAATGAGCGATGAATGTTTTTCCTCTGGAGGAGTAAATAATGTTGACTTGTCTGGATACACTTCATCTCTTTGCCATTCGTCTTTACCATCTGATAGTAGGATGATAATGTATACTGCCGAAGAAAATCAGTTGGTCGGCTCTGAGGATCAGCAGTTTGTCTCGAGGGAAGATGTTGTGAAAGATGATAGTTTAAAATTGGAGCCTGTAAGTAGTTCTGGATGTGGATCAGATACGATGCAAACTTGCTATCCAATTGATGAAAAGCCAAATGTGCATACACAACAGGAGGAAACAGGAGGAACTCTATGTTATGAACCACCTCGTTTTCCAAGCTTGGATATACCTTTCTTGAGCTGTGATCTTATACAATCTGGAGATATGCAGCAAGAATTTAGTCCCTTAGGTATCCGCCAGTTTATGATGTCTTCCATGAACTGTCTGACTCCTTTCAGATTGTGGGACTCGCCTTCTCGCATTGATAGTCCGGACGCTTTGTTAAAAAGTGCTGCTAAAACTTTCACAAGTACACCGTCCATAATGAAGAAGAAGAAACGAAACCGAGACAGAGACCTTTTATCTCCACTATCAGATAGAAGAATGGAGAAGAAACATGAGATTGACATGACGTCAACTTTGATTAGAAACTTTTCCCGTTTGGATGTCATGTTTGATGACAATGAGACTCAAGGTATTGAAGATGATAAAGAAAATCGTGGACCAGCTTTTAAGGTGGAGGATAAAAGTAACTCTAAAGAGAAGATTGAGCAGCCTCCACTTGATGCCAATTCTAAGATGAAGAATGATATTGATACTACTGCTGAAATTGTAAGTACTACTTTTACTATTCGAGAAACCACCATGGTCCTTGTCTCTTAAGAATATGAATAGTTGTAAATACTAACTTGTCACTGTGCTCCAAAATGTTATTATTCTATTGTGGTCAATTGCAGTCCAAAGTTTGTAAAATTGACTTGTTATTTTTACTGGTCAGGTGCAACAGCCTTCTCGAGTTTTGATTGAACATGATATGAATGATCCATCGCTGTATTCTCCTAATCAAGTTGGTTTGAAATCAGACATAGTTCTAAGTTTAAGTGCTCGAAGTCATAAAAAATCAGTCTCAAGATTTAGCTCTCCTTGTGTTCGTTTAAAGGAGCACGAAAGACTCTCAGTTTCTGTTACTTGTGTACAATCCGTCTGTTCATCATCAATCCCAGGAGAGAATATGGGTGATCAAACCGGAAACGATGGTGGTTTTGAAACAAATAACATGTACTATTCTTTAAAGTGATTTTATTGTTATCTAATTTTTTTTCAAAGTTTTTAATGGATCACATTGTTTCTGAGTAACGTCTTGTTTGGTTTCAGTTTTGGAGGAACACCTTTTAGGAAAAGCTTTGAATCACCTTCAGCATGGAAATCCCCTTTGTTCATAAACACCTTTTTATCTAGTCCTAGGATTGATGCTGAAATTACTATCGAGGTACTATATGTTCTGTTGATTTAATTACCGTTGTTCTGAACTATTAGTTTCTTTCTCCTCGATTAAAGAAGTGAGCATGCGTACAGGACTACGGATGTTTCTTTAGCCCGGGTGATAAAAGCGGCTATGATGCACTTGGATGGATTAAGCAGATTGGTGAACACACTGCTGCTCAATATGCCAATGCTTTAGAGGCTTTAGAAAATGAAACTCCTAAGGCACTACCAAACGATGCCTCTGGAGACGACCAGGAAAACAACGATCCTCATAATCAGCCTGGGAACCATTCTAAGTCGCCTTCAAATGCTTCGGTAAAACTGGACTTTATCAATGCTTCGTTTCCGTATTTTTTCAACAAAATTTCAATTTAGTCCTAAACTTGTTAGACTGAGAATAGTTTATATTTATTAGTTAAGAACTAATTAATAGAAAGTAATCATTGAGGGGTTATTTTTTCTAGTTTTTGTCAGTTATATATCTAATATCGTAAAGAAATATATTTGTTTACAGGTGGAGCGGCGCATGCTTGACTTCAGCGAATGTGGAACTCCAAACAAAGGTGATAAGGGCAAATCCTCAGCTATGAGTGTTTCAAGTCCCTCTTCATATTTGCTGAAGGGCTGTAGATAGATAGCTGCTTGTTCATTGTTATGGCTAATGCCCCCAGCTGTTTTGCTCTTTGATGAGTATACTTTATATATAAAATGCCGTTTATTTATAGAAAAAATTATTTTGTTGTTAAGCTTATAGTACAAGACTTGAATTTGTAAGTTTGTAACAACAACAGCAACAAAAATTATCCCTAAGTTATGATGATTCTTGATTCTCCGGGCCTGTTTGAAACGTAAAAAGGTAGAGGAAAGATAAGCAGAAGAGGGAAGCGATGAAATAATAGTTATATTTCTCCTTTGGTGTTGATAGGTATGGCAAAGCGAGTAGAACCCCATGTGTTCGACAGTATAACCCGCGATATTAAGTTGAACGGATTGATGTTTTGAACTTGGCCATTGAAGTTGGTCCACTCTGTTTTATTTACAGAAAAAATGGAGTGGTGAATGTATAGTAAAAAAAAAACTGTTTTCCTGATGCTTTTTAAATTCGAATCAGTGAATCTAGTAGTTGTAGAATTTGTGCAATGCTGAAATAAGGAAAATTCTTGCAAGATTTCAGTTCAAAATAAAAAATAGAATGGCTTGTAGTTGTATTTGTGGTTCTCAGTTCTCGCAACATAATCTAAAGATCTGATTTATTTTATGCAGTTTATGTATTAAGGTGCAAGCTATGGGGCGTTCTGATGCTGTAAAATGAAATAGGGACAATTATTAATTATGTTTATTTTATTTATTTCAATTTTAAAATCATAATTCTAATTATAATTCTCCCCTTATCAAAAAAGCCCTAAACATACACAGGGTAAATATATGGATGACTTAAATGATTTCAATTTTATAAAAACTTAAACAAACATTTAAATCCGTAGAATATCAATAATATCAAATGATACTTATTCCTCCTGCGTTCAAAGACCATACAAATTAATCAAGACAACACAAGGAAAGCTGATTTTTCTTTTCAAAAAGGAAGGAAAAAATAATTTAAACTCCTAGTATATTTTTTTTTCCTTCCATGACATGAGTTTGAATCACTCTATAAAAGGTTTATGAAATATAGCTCTACCCTCCTACATATTTATTTATATTGCGTATGTGTACACTCGTCATTAATGCTATAATAATTTGAAAGGGAAGGTCTCTGAATAAAAATATTGAAAGGGAAGGGTGTACTAGAACTAATAAGGGGTGCGAATAGTTAAAACTGAAAAGCAAGTAATGGGCTGAAGTAGGCCTTTCCGTTTGTTAATTCCAAAACCCTAAAAACCCTACTTCAAATTTCGACATTGCTAGAACCTTCCATTCCGATCTAGAACCAGTTGCCTTTAGTACCCTATTAAAACCCTAATCCATTTGTTGAATCTCATTTCTTTTCTTTTCTAGAAAACAACCTTCATCCTCCTTCAAATCACCATCAATGGCTAAGCGTCTGATTCCAACCTTCAACCGCATCCTCGTCGAGAAAATCATTCCTCCTTCCAAGACCTCCGCCGGTATTCTTCTCCCTGAAAAGACCTCCCAGGTTTGTAGAAACTTTCTTCTACGTTTTTTTTATATATGTCTCTGTGTTAATCGATTTCGATTTAATTGATTATGGTTTCAAAACAGCTTAATTCAGGAAAGGTTGTAGCTGTTGGACCTGGATCGAGAGACAAATCTGGGAATTTGATTCCGGTGTCTGTGAAAGAAGGTGACCATGTTCTCTTGCCGGAATATGGTGGCTCTCAAATTAAGCTTGATGACAAAGAGTTTCATTTGTTTAGGGATGAGGACATTTTGGGCATTCTGCGTGATTGATTCATGGACTAGTGCTTGTGTTTGATAAAGTGCAGATTATGATGTTTAGGTTTATTAAAATAACTTCAATTTAGTGTCCAATCCAATGTAATTTGGTGCAAACATTTGAGAGGGATTTTCATTTTTCCTGAAATATTGTGATTTATGCCTCTTTTATATTCTGAAATATTATGGCAATGAGGATAGTTTTTTTTCTTTCTTTCTTGCAGTTTTGAATTTGATTTTAATCTTGTTCTGATTTTCATTTTATTAATGGTCTTTACATATACTTGTTCAAACTAGTGTAATAACATTACCTAATTAGGACCAGAGACCATAGGAAAAAATACCAGATAGCTGTGGCAATTCAAGATTGTTTGTGTGAGGATAACTTCTGCTCTATTTAGATTGTGCAGCGGATAGTGTGTATAGAAAATTTGAGAATTACATAGGTAATTCTTAAAACACTAGATAGTTGTGTACTGTATATCCATCCATTGTAGCCTTCGAACGTTCATTAAGGTCACTGTACCAGGCCAATCAATGGTGGTAGTTTAACTTTATAATGAGATTGAGCGGCCACCAAACAAAATTGAAGATTTTTGGAAGTTTTATATATGAAAACATTCATACCTAACTTATCAATAGTGTTAGCTTAACTACTACGTGTGTGTATTGATTCTGAAAGTATTGACTTTAAAAAAATTGATTTTGAGAGAATTGATTTATGTTTGAATACAATAATGCAGACAAACTGAATGTTGTTTGGATAGATTTATCAAAATTGCTTTTGAATGTATAATTACTAAAATGGACATAGCTAAATTCAAATAAATGTGCATAGTTGAATGTATATGTAGATTAATACTAAACATTTAAATAAATTTTCTAATATACTTTTAATTTAAAACATTTAAAACGTATTATCATTAAACTATTTTTTTACAAAATATTTGCCAAAAGGTAAAAGATAAAATATATTTAAGTTAAATAATACTAGAGTTAGTTGTCAAAAATGATAAAATATAACGTAAAAGGTAAAAGAAAAAATATAGCTAATTTGGTTCTTTAAGTTTTCTGATGAAATTTTGGTTCATCAAATTACAAAGAAGAAGGAGAATTAAGGGCAATAAAGGAAAATAATAGGTTGTAATAATCAAATATAAAATTAATGTAGAATTGATTTTAGGAAAGTTAAAAGTTAGGAATTGTAGCTTTAAAGAGAATTGTTTTTGGAGGATAGAAGCAATTCTAAAAAATCAAACCAAACAACATTCAAAACTCAATTTCCACTTTTAAGGTTTGTAGAAGTGCTTTTTGTTGCTGGAAAGCCAAAACATACAGACCTTACAATGAGATTGAGCAGCCACACACAAGAATTGAAGATGATGGAAGTTTTATATCCGAAAGACATTTATAATGATGATGTTGTCCAAAAGACATTTTATAATGATGATGTTAATTTGTGAAGAATATTGTTTGTGCAACCCATAGTAAGTCTGTGTTAGAGTTGTAATCTGATTGGACTACGAACAATATATTTTTGTTTTTTGGGAATTCACATATACATCTATTTTAGACTTTATTGGTGATTCTTTTGACTTTTTTTTTTCTTTTTAGTAGACTATCAGCTAGAAATACAACATTTTTAAGGTGAATAATCGAGGAATTTGGGTTCTAAGGTGAATAAGCGAGGAATTTGGGTTCTAATGTGAATAAGTGCGGAATTTAAGTTCGAACCCTAATCCAAGACTGAACTATGTTTACACGACTGTTTTTACTTGTTACTCTTGATATTTATCTTTCGTTTACTTTGTTTTTTCTTTCTTCTTTTGCAATTTTCTTACTTTTGATAATGCTAAGTGACTTTGACAACCTCGCTCAGCTTCACATATTTAGGAATGGTTTAGAACAACAACGTAATCTTCAGCTTTATACAACATGAGAATCTATGCCTCCAAATAATCACATGGCATTCAAGAATAGAGACACACACCTCAGAAAAAGGGAGGATTATCGGAGCTTTGACACCCACGATGCCATCCCTCCACGTAAGAAGTTTCTAACTCAAAGTTGAGGAACTCAACAAATTGCAAAGATACCTCGACAAATCAAAAACATGCAAGAGGATAGGCATAAACGCAGTGCGAACTTTGCTTTGGAGACGACCATATTAACTTTCGTTTAAGTCCTTCGTTGCTTGGAGTTGTATACAACATACATTGACACCATATGTCATTGTTTATATATAATAATAATGGATGATTAATGACGTGCAAATATTTGCTAAATTTTCATTAATCATGTGGTTAATGAATTGACAATTTTTGACAGGATGTGAAGTTCTTTTTGGTGAATTAACAAACTCGATTAACCAAGTATGATTCAGGCATAAAATGTAGAGAATTAACAAATAGTTGAAAGTCAATAACAATGGAGTCCCTTATTGTGGGTTATGAAATGTAGCATCAAAACAATCCAATAGCAAGGGACGTAAATTAGTTATGAAAAAAACTATGATGAAGTCGTGAAAATGACTTTTCTGATGAAGTTAACACTATAATATTAATAGTGTAGTGAGTAACACCCCATTGTTTGTACAGTGCTATCAAAAGTTAAGTCCTCATAGCATCATCAATTTATCATATTAACAAGACTACATTTAATCTAATTTTATCCTACCTTGTTTTAAGTGTAACACCCCACAAAGTGTAACATTTAAGACTATCACATAATCATCAAATCTGTTTGCATGTTAAAGATGCCAACGATAAAATAGTACCTGTAAGTCCAAGATGTTGCAAACATTACTAGATGAATTACTATTGATCATTAATCAGTAATCAACCATTTAAAAATGAATCAAACATTAAAATCAAAATTAACTTTTTCAAAAAAGTCAGTTTCCTGACTGCACCTTAGAAGCTCCCTAAAAGGAAAATCAAAGTTAAATTACATCCTTTGAGTTATTTAATTGTAATAAATTGGTTTTATGTTTTTTTCATACCACTAACGTTTTTAAGTTATATAAATGTGACAAGTTGGTTAAGTATTTTTCGTAACACTTAGATGTTTTAAGTTATTTAATTGTAACTTTTAGACCCCGAATAACTTATATGATTTTTAGCAAAACATATATGATTTTTATTGTCATTATTTAAAATAATTTACATTGTCGACAAAAGATGTGTCTAAAAGAAGTAACTACACTTCTGCAAAGTAGAAAATCAATATTCGAATTTTAGACAGAAGAGGGACTCACGTTTAATGTACGACGCACTTTAAATTAGATAATCTTTAGAAAAATAACCTATAAAAATAAAAAATTGCACCCTCTGAACCAGGGTCTTAGCTACGCCCTGTTATGATGTATTTACATTTAATTTGTTAATTAACATTTGTTATTGTCCACTTTACATTTTAAAGTGAGTTGCTCATTTCAAAGGAATTGGATCATTTGTTAGGTATGTGCATATAATATTAACCATCATTTTGATTAATACTGTCGATATTAATTACTTTACTCGTTAAAGTAAACTATTCACGCTTAATCTTTACTTTTGAGTGGATTGTGAAAGAAAAGGAAAAAAAATTTGTGTGAAAGTAGCATGGCAGGACCCAAGCTTCTATTCTATCCAGGTATGTAAATGATGATTGTATTAATTGATTGATTGGCATTGTTTGAGACTTTGAGTAGTGTGAAGGAAAGGGACAAACTTCTACTTTGTTGGAAGTAGGTTGCTTGGTTGGTTCAGGTGAATCATGAATGTATGTTGAGAAGTAGTAAGTGTATTGTATATGCATTGCATACGGAGTATTATTTATGTTAGCATGCTTGTTCGCTTTTAGTCCCACATCGCTTAAATCTTTTACGTTTTAATTGTTTATATAGCCCAGACAAACATCAAGGCTTGTCCCTTCGGGGACATCCGATAAAATTGGAACGATACAGAGAAGATTAGCATGGCCCCTGCGCAAGGATGACACGCACAAATCGAGAAATGGTCCAAATTTTTTTTTTCTTTTCAGATTTTTTCTTCGTGTAGGTATGTTTTTCTTCCCTTTTCTGCAAATTAATTTCGTTTTTCATTCGGTGGTTCCTTTTCTCGCTCTTTGATTTTCGCGTTTAGGGTTTTGTTTAAAATTTTGCAATTGGGGGTTTTTGTCTCCTATTTCATTCATTCAACAACCTGTATTTCCATCAATGTATTACCATTGGATTGGGGATGGTCTTGTTGTTCTGTCAGTATTGCATTATGCATAGATAGTTTCATTTCAGTCTTCTATCGTTTCAGTATGTCTATTCAAATGCTTCACTAATCCATATACCATAGCTTTCAATTAATTATTCAATGAATTTTCTGATATTTGTTGAACAAGCAGTCACTCGAGTCGAGTTGTTGAAACATTGTCTCATCATTCATGATTTGACGAATACTGTTAATCAGTATGTTTGTATGCCATTCATTTAGACAAATTTTCACCCATTTTCCCAATCAAGTGAAAAGGAAAAATATTTACAAGTGTAAAAAATATGGCTATTGTTAAAATGTCACTCTCTTGCAGCTACAGATTTACAGCCCATTGAAGCGAGAAGTGATATGCAAAAAACATCTTCTGTGCAAGGAATTGTGAGGCCACCCATTGGATGATCATATCCGAATTCTTCCTCTGCTCGACTCAACAAGTCTTGAAATGAAGTTTGGTTCAAGTAGGACATAGGGATCACAAACCACTTCATTTCTTCTCCAACGTACACTGCAAGATAGCCCTTTGGCACATTTGTGGCTTTTGTTGATGCTTGGCTACTGCTAAAGGAAGCCCTTCTTATAGCTGCTGGTAAACGGAAGCCCATTTTAAATGTTTCAAACAACAGACTAAACCTCTCAGATTTAAGGAAAAGAGTATTTATCTTTTGATGCTTGAGTATGTGAATGATTTGTGATGGTTGTGATGGAAAGTAGTAGTGTATTTATAGTCTTCAAGAGTTTTTTCAAATCCATTTCTTTGAGAAATTAAATTATTGTTAATGGATGGGCTCCATGAGATGAGGGAACACATGGTATTGTCTTTTGACGTCTCTCCATAAATCAAGGCTCAACAAGTTCAATAAGAGTGCATATATAATAAGCCCCACCATTTGAAAGAAAGGCCAGCAGAGTACCCACTTGGAAGTCAAATGAGTTGGCTTGATTTAAATTAAATTTCTTTTATGGATTGTCATATTTTGTAGACATGCATTAGACATGTAACGTGTGTTCTTCCTATTGATTGCGCGGCTCAATGCCGACATATAGCTAGCTACCAAAAATTTCTGTTGTCGTGTGAATTCTAAGGTAATGGCTAGTTGGCTCATAAATGTTAGGAGGGAACTTGGAACCTGTATCAAAGTCTTGGTCAGCAGTCAGAAGATAGTAGTACATGTTTTGAACCCACAGATAGCAGAAAAGCTGTACTCTGAAAATTGAATTTTTAATTTCAACATCCGTATATATTTCGTTTTAAATAATTGCAGTCTTTTGAAGAAAGTCTCGGAACAACTGCTTTGACATGATTATAAGGAGGACTATGGATCAAAACTTGAACTTGTACCAAAGTTTGTTCGATGACTTCTCTGCATATAAGATAATTAGCCAGTAGAACCTTGATTCATGAAACTGCATTAAACTGGCATGTAATGTCTTTTTCTGTAGTACTATATAAGCAATGCTTTCTAGGTGAACATGTTGAGTTGTATTTAATGTTCAATAATATTTTTTATTTTTCTTTTCCTCCAAAGAAGGCCTGATGGTTTTTGTTACTCAAGAGTTCTCCATTTAAAATTGGTTAACAGATATAAGGAGGCAAGAGATCACAGTTTAAAGAATTGAGATGATTATTTGACTCTTGGTTCTATTTTTGTATGTTTAGGTTTGACTCTTAGCTAACATACACTTTTATGAACAGTTGTGGCTGCAAGGAATTCAAATTAAAGGATTTCCGTTAAATGCGTGTTTTAGGACAACAACTTTGATAAGAACTTCATGTGATTATGGTCTCCTCCACCTTCTTCCAACATCACGAGAAGAATCCAACTTAATAAATAACTGGTAAGAACTAAGACGTTTTATTATGTGGTACATTCTTTTTGTCATTTTAATTTAACTTCTACTGGCTTGTTTTCAAAATTATATGATGTGCCAATCAGGTTGAAAATCTTTATAGGTTAAAGAAAGGGTTTTCTTTAAATATTTATTTGTTTCAAGTTTTGTTGTATATCCTTGTAATATATACCAATTTTGCATCACCATATCAATGAGTAAGTATGTAATAAACAGTATCTATAAAATCAGTGCATGGCTTGTGTTTGTGCAATGCAAGTATTTCAGGTGACACAAAAAACAATAGCTAAATTCAAAAGAATATACTTTTGTAAGATTCCCATTTCTGATTTCCACTTAAGAGGAAATATCAAAATAAACAAAACAAAATTGTGATATACAAAAGTTGTCTCAACTCAACTAGTCAATCCTATTGTGTTATGTTATCGTTAATATGAACTTTTGCGGTATGAATTTATTTATAGGCCGTTCAAGCGGGAAGTTGTATGTAAAAACACATCTTCCTTGCACGGAATTGTAAGACCACCCATTGGATGATAGTAACTGAATTCCTCTTCAGCTTGCCGCAACAATTCTTGAAATGAAGGCTCATTCAAGAATGACACTGGAATCAAAAACCTCTTATTTTCCTCTCCAACATACACCGCAAAATGGCCTTTTGGGATTTCCACTTGTTTGCTAGATGATTGACTTGCACTATATGATGATTGTCTAATACCAGGCAAGCGAAAACCCATTATTGTTTTGTTTCTTGACGACTGAATGATCTCAAAGAAGTAGTAGAAAAAATAAGTGAACTTGAATTATGATGCTCTGAAGTAAGAATGATTTGTGTTGTTTCTAAACCCAATGATGTGTATATATAGACTTTGAAAACCAATTGTATGGTGAATGAGTTGTTCAATGGGTTTAGTTGGAGACATAGCTCATTAATAATCACATGGCACTGTCTTGGAGGTTTTCACTTAGGATTAGGCTTGTGAAACAGACCTGTTTCAGACAATCTCTAAACATAACAAGTATTTTGTCCTTGGGGATGTGACAACTGGTTGCTATTATTGCTTGAAATTCAACCAACCATGAAATATACTTTGAAGCTGTTGCCAATCTTCATATGGATATAATCTTGCAACATGATTGAATTTTAATCTAACAATCAAAAGATCCATCATGTGTTGAGTTTTCACTCTTCCAAAGAACTAGCAGGATTTAAAATAGGACATACTTTGTATTATTGCAAGCTTCACTGCATTGTAAAGGCAGTGTTCCAATTAACTTGGTAGTTGTTAAATCTTCTTCAAAATTGATGAGGAATTTTAACTTTTAAGCTGCTTACATTGTAGAATCAGTTTTTTTATTGGGATAAGTCAGCTTCAGAGATTTGTTGTTACAAAAAAACTTGAGCTTATAGCATTTAATTCTGATCGGTGGACTTGCATCCTGGTTATCTCAGTACAAATTTTTATACATGTTGCACGGAAAATGATCATAAATTGATAATTTGTAAGGTATTTTGGTAGGAAATGTGGATCTAACCAATTAGGTTTGCATCCCAAAGATGAGTGGTTGACACCGTACGTCAAATTAATTTGATCAGTATGGCCCATTTGAATCTCATTATTATCAGGAAACAACAGATGTCAATCTTGAATAACAACTAAATCAAAATTTGGACTTCTATCCTCTTTTGCAGTCCCTTACAATTGACCACAATCATTGTTGTCTATGTCTGCTAAATTAATTTTGTAGGCCACCTACAGTTTTGTTATCAGAAATTTTTAGCCTTTATAACAACCAACTCTCTCAAGTCTTAAGCAATTATTCAATATTTGAGAAAGACCTCTTGAGAAGTATCATGTGAACCAAAATCTGCTTGTGTATTGTCTCCAATATGTCCCTTCAAGATCTAAATAAAGAACAATAAATAACCACAGTTGATAAATAATGTATTTGTGTATGACTAACATTTCTCTCATAATTCGTCAGGTTTCATCAGCATTGAGCTGTGTCATCAATGCGAAGATAACATGTGCCATGTCTGATGCATGTCTGAAATGAAATGAGTAGGCACTATACAAGCATTGAGTTTAACATGAACCTTTCGTTCCAAAGTGGGGTTTTCACTCTTATTGAACTTACTGATCCTTAATAGTGGCATCTAAGACAACCCCATGTGATATCTCATCTCATGGCCCCCATCCTTTTAACAATCATTTCTCTAACAAAGGGATTTCAAGAAACTCTTGGAAACTATAAATATTGTGTCCTCCTTCACAACAATCACAAATCACTCAAGCAATCAAACTTGGATACTTTTATCTTACATCTGAGAAATTCATCTTATTTCTTCAAAACATTTGAAATGGGTTTCCGTTTACCTGCAGCTATTAGACGAGCTTCATTTAGCAGTAACCAAACATCAAAAGTATTGAATGTGCCAAAGGGTTATCTTGCAGTGTACGTTGGAGAGCAAATGAAGCGGTTTGTTATCCCCATGTCATACTTGAACCAAGCTTCATTTCAAAACTTGTTGAATCAAGTGGAGGAAGAATTCGGATATGATCATCCAATGGGTGGCCTCACAATTCCTTGCACAGAAGATGTTTTCTTGCATATTACTTCTTGCTTCAATGAGCTATAAATCTTTCAATAAAGGAGACTGACATAGATTAGCGGGGAAATTTTGTACAATAGTCATAATTTAGATTTTGTAAAGATTTTGTTTCATTTTCCTACCTCTGGAATGGGTTAGAATTGTCCATCTGAATGACAAATTCATTCAGGAACAAATTATTTGTTATTATTTATTTCTATTTTCTAATCATAATGACAGAATACATTCAACAACTCCAATATGCCTCTCTTTATAAATTACAAAACTGGTGATTCCTTGGCAAAAAAAGAAAAAGAAATTATGAAACATTATCTAGATTTTCTTGGTTTACTATAATGATGACATAAGAGTATGTGCTGTAAGCAATATCGAGCTCGAATATTCCTGCAAATTTCTGACCTAATAAAACATTCAGCCAAACTGTAGTAGTTGATAAGTTATCTTGGATATAAGCTCACAATTTTTTTTACATGTATTGTGCATCTATCAATTGCTTCTTCATCTAGGCAGATGAATTAGCTATAATAAATAAGAAAGCTCCTCCAACTATTCCAAGTCCAGTGAGATTCAATCATCAACTTGCACAAACCCAAACTCTGAAAGCAAGCTTCTGATGATTAAAGATAAGATCGGTTTAGAGTTTATAAAGAGTGACACCATCACCTTTTTTAAATTGGGTCCAGGGATGGTGCAAAAAAAAAACTGTTTAATCACTCTAGAGAAAACGTTTTTACTTTTAATGTTTGGCTCAATTGTGTTATTATTTATCACTTCTCCATGAATGGTGTTATTTTACTTTTAACTTTTTTATATCAATTTATCTTAACATGCTTTATTTTGGTAAAGTGGAATTCTGCACTGAGGGAGCAAGATTTGTTTGCTGAGAGGGTTGAGAGTGAATCAGGGCTACCATAGATCATCACAGCAAAGTGACTATACTCATCCGGTAATCCCTCAGGTACAACATCAATTTGATCCTGTTCAGTTATAGGTTCTCCGATTACAAACAAAGAATCCGCAATCATTTTGATCTGAAGCAATTGCCGTAACTTTGTATGGATAGACTACTTCCATATTGTTGATCTAGCTGCAAAAATGGCCGATATATCAATCCCAGAATGAGAAGGATCATACCACGAAATTTAGTTCCACAATTTAGCCAAACATTAACTAAAAACAGTTAAAAGTAAAACCATATTCGCAGGTGATTATAAAGTTTCATTTTGTACCATCCATCCTTGTAGCAAAAGGAGAAGATAGATTGACCAAAATAACACGTAAAATGGTAATAAAAAAATATATCCTTTATAATCATCACAAGCTATAATAACTACTCCGTTCAATTATCCTAAAAAAAACTACTCCCTTCAATTTGTTTCATTTTTTTTTTCTTTGAATAAAATATGTTTCAAATTTTCACACAGGCTGTATATTCGCCTTCAACACAAGTAAAATAGGACAGATTTGACTGAAATTTGAATTTTGATAAACGTAGTATACTTTATTTTTATCCCAAGCAATCATTAGTTTTGTAACTTACAAAATAGAAGCATATAGAAGCCCTTTGAGTTGTTGAATATATCGTGTCATTATGATTAGAATTGGAAATAAATAATAACAAACGATCTCTTCCTGAATTTATCATTCAGATGGACAATGCTAACCCATTCCAAAGGCAGGAAAGGGAAAAAAAATCTTTACAAATCTAAATCATGACTTTGTACAAAATGTCACTTCTAATCTATGTCAGTCCCTTGCTGGTTTAGATTTATCACTTCTAATCTTTGTGCAAGGAATTGTTAGGCCACCCATTGGGTGATCATATTCAAATTCTTCCTCTGCTTGACTCAACAAGTTTTGAAATGAAGCTTGGTTCAAGTATGACATAGGGATCACAAACCGTTTCATCTTGTCTCCAACATACACTGCAAGATAGTCCTTTGGCACATTCACAACTTTCGATGATGCTTGGTGACGTAGTACGGAAGCGTAGGGTTAGAAATCGCTAAACCTAGATAGAAAAGAACAAGTTTGCAAGCGACAAACTTGTGAAAATAAGGTTGCAAGCGACAAACCTATCAAATAAGGGTTTCCGGAATCCACCAGAATTGAGAGAAAAGTCTCGAATATTATTAATGAATAAAAGTGTGTCTCTTAGGCTGCACAAGTTCTGCTTATATAGTGAAAAAAATAACAAACCCGTGAGCCAAAATAATAATAGAAAGTTCTAGAAAATCACTAAGATTTGGCTAAAATAAAATACTATAAAATTACTAAGGAAGCCCTCCTACATCACTTGGCTACCTGTAAATGAAGTTCGTCTAATGGCAGGTAAATGGAAACCCATTTCAAATATTTTGAAGAAAAAACTGAATTTCTCAGATTTCAGCAAAATGTTTATATATTTGTTTGCTCGAGTGATTTGTGAAGTTGTGAAGGAGGACAGTGTATTTATATAATTCAAAAGTTTCTTTGAAATCCATTTGCTAGAAAATGGTTGTTAAAATAATGGGGTCCATGAGACGAGATCGCATGGTATTGTCTTAGACGCCTCTATCAAAGGACCAATAAGTTCAATAGGAGTGCAATATGAAAGGTCGATAGAGTATCCACGGTATATCAATGCCTACTCATTTCTTTTAACACAAGCATGAGACATGGCACATGTTCTCTTCACCTTGATAATGTAACATGGTGTTTGTTGATGTTTGTTGATGAATGACCTGAAGGATTATGAGAAAAATATGAGTCATACACTAACACATTATTTATGAATTGTGCATATTTATTGTTCTTGACTTAGTTGTTGAAGAGTATAGTTGGAGACAATCAGGCTATGGTTCCCAAGAGATCACATGATACTGTCTATAGAGGTATTTCTCAAAGATTGAATTATTGCTTAACACTTCAGAGATATGTCCCACTTCATTGAGATTGACCCCATCGTGGATGTGAAAGTGCCTAAAAATAAAGCTCGTAATGAGAAGGGCTTTGCAACAGCTTCCAAGCAGATTTCATGGTTTATTGGTTAGATTTTTTCAAGCATTAACAGCTAACAGTTGTCCTGTCCTATTGAAACAATGACAAAATATACTTGATAATGATTTGTTTAGAGCTTGTCTGAATTCTGAAAGATGTGAAGCAGGTCTCTATCACAAGCCTAATCCTCGACGAAAACCTCCAAGACAGTGCGATGTGATCGTTAATGAGCTATGTCTCCAATTAAACCCCATTGAATTATAACCCATTCACACCATACAATTGGTTTTCAAAGTTATATATATATATATATATATATATATATATATATATATATATATATATATAACCATCCTTGAGTTTACAAGCAACACAAATCATTCTTACCTTGAAGCTCATAATTCAAGTTCGCATATTCCTTCTACTACTTTGTGATCATTCTGTCGTGAAGAAACAAAAACAAGAATGGGGTTTCACTTACCTGGTATTAGAAGATCATTATTTAGTGCAAGTCAATCATCTAGCAAAGAAGTGGAAGTCCCAAAAGGCTACCTTGCAGTGTATGTCGGAGAGAAAATGAAGAGGTTCTTGATTCCATTGTCATTCTTGAATGAGCCTTTATTTCAAGAATTGCTTAGCCAAGCTGAAGAGGAATTTGGCTACTGTCATCCAATGGGTGGTCTTACAATTCCCTGCAAGGAAGATGTCTTCTTACATACAGCTTCTCACTTGAACAAACTATAATTCATATATGAGTGATAACTTAGGATAGTAGGACTAACTAGTTGAGACAATTTTTGTACATCGGCAATTTCTTTGTCAATTTTGATGCTTCTTCTTAAGTGAAAATCTTAAATGAGAACCTTAAGAAACCATATATTTGTGAATTTATGTGTTATTTTTTGTGTCATCTCAAATAGTTGCATTGCATGCACCAAGACTGGTAATTCTTTTGCATATATTACGAGGCCTTACAAACCTTTCCATGATCTTGACATGGACTTGTCGTCAAAGTTATTGTAGAAAGCATGTAATTAGTGGCGGCAACCCTTTACTATAAGTTCCTATCAGTCTCCACTATTCATAAAAGTGTATATTATATATTTTTTTAATCAAAAGATTATCCTAATCTCCTTGCATTTGGTATCCTCTCTTAAATTAAATATGCACCTTTAGTAAAGAGAGTGACTAGACAATAAAAATTGCTGTTCACATGTTTCAGCGGTTGAATTCCATGAGAGTTCAGGTTTACCACTTCTTGACCCAATTATGAGAGGTCTACCATTGCCAGTTCTCTAGGACCAGCCATAATCTACAAATAGAATAGAAGTAAAACATTAATTTCAAGTACCAAATAATCTCATCTCAATTGCAAATTTGAAAGTTCCTAAAAGCTAGAAACTCATCCAAACCAGGTCATGATCTCTTGCTTGTGTTTGGATTGAGGGTTTAGGAGAGGAAGGGAGGGGAGGATTTATTTTTCATTTTTAAATTATGGACACTAGGAAATGTTTTTTAAAAAGTTAAGATATTAACATGATAGACGATCATATAATAGTTCAATCACGCTTACTTTATTTTAGAAAAACATGTTATATAGTCAGTAATTTAAAAAAGAAAAGTAAACTCTCCCCTCCATTCCCCTCCTAAACCCTCAATCCAAACACAACTTTAGTATGTTTATCATTTTTAAATTGAGAACTTGGAATAATCTGATAGATTGATACTTAAAACTGGCATTATTCAGTCAGTCATCAACAGTATCATAGTTAAACTGTTATATGGCTCTTAGAAAAAACATTGGGCCTTATCCTAGAAGAAACCAAGAAAAATGATGAAACATTAAAATACAACTGCACATGTCCCCCTTTGATTGTTCAGAATTTCATGAATAAAGGTTCTACTAGCTAATTATTATGTGCAGAAAAAAAAATCATTGAACAACCTTTTATCAGCATAAGTTAAAATTTTGAGCTATAGTTTACCTTATAATCTCTGTAAAGCAGATATTGCTTGACTTTCCTCAAAAGACTGCAATTATTTAAAACTAAATATATAGCATATATTTGCTACTTGTAGACTGTAGTTGTGGGTCCAAACATATACTACTCTCTTCTGAATTGTTGTCCACTTGCTATCTTCTGGTCAACATGACTAATGACCAAGCTCTAGATAAAGGTTCCCTTTTGCTTCCTATCTTTTATGATTAGTAGCCAACAAGTCAATATATACTTCAAAATTCAAACTAGAACAAGATTTCTGTTAGCTAGCTATACGTTGGCATTAAGCCGTATTATCAATATGAAGAGAACATGTGACATGTCTAATGCATCTCCAGAAAAATATGAGTATCATAAGTCAAGCACAAAGTTTAACCTTGGCCATCTCATTTGACTTTTAAGTGGGTAATCTCTTATTGAACTTGCTGATACTTGCTAGAGAGACATCCATGACAATACCATGTGATCCCTCATCTCATGGACCCCATTCTTTAACAATAATTTCTTAAAAAAAAAATGGATTTGAATTTTGAAGAAAATCTTGAAGACTATAAGTGCACTACCTTCCTTCACCACCGTCACAAAGACAATACAATGTGACCTCTTATTGAACATGTTGACCCTTGATTTATAGAGAGACATCAAAAGACAATAGCATGTGTTCCCTCATCTCATATGGAACCCATCCTTTAACAATAAATTAGTTTCTCAAATAAATGGATTTGAAGAAACTCTTGAAGACTATAAATAAATACACTACTACTTTCCATTACAGCCATCACAATCCATTCACATACTCAAGCATCAAAAGATAAATACATTTTTCTTAAATTTGAGAGCATTAGCCTGTTGTTTGAAACATTTATAATGGGCTTCCATTTACCTGCAGCTATAAGAAGGACTTCATTTAGCAGTAGCCAGGCATCAACAAAAGCCACAAATGTGCCAAAGGGCTATCTTGCAGTGTACGTTGGAGAGGAAATGAAGCGGTTTGTGATCCCCATGTCCTACTTGAACCAAAATTCATTTCAAGACTTGTTGAGTCGAGCAGAGGAAGAATTCGGATATGATCATCCAATAGGTGGCCTCACAATTCCTTGCACAGAAGATGTTTTTTTGTGTATCACCTCCCGCTTCAATGGGCTGTAAATCTGCAGCTGCAAGAGAGTGACATTTTGAACAATAGGCATTTTTTTTACACTTGTAAATATTTTTCCTATTCCCGTGATTGGGACAAGGGGTGAAAATTTGTCTATATGAAATGACACACAAGCATACTGAATAACATTATTTCACTCATTTCTATATTTTGTCAAGTCAATTTTATCACCGATGACAATTTGACATTTTCATGTTGTAACAAACAATACTTATCTTTTTCGATGACATCAAAAAAATGTAGTAAATATAATATAAATTTTTATCTTTTGAAATGATATCAATCATATAACATATATTCTTTTATAAATAGTACATATAGATTTATTAAAAAAACAATTACATTATATTACATTATTAATTATTTTTAGCTAGATTTTAAGGAATATGTGTAATTCACTTTTAACAAAAAAAATATTTACTTTGTTATTTTTAAATATATTTGAACCCTCGTGCACTAGAGAAAAGAAAGAATGATTTAATATGACTTTTGGCAGAATTTAGACTCACAAGAATTCGATGTTCTATCTCTATTTCTCTCAATTTTCTTTTGCAAAGTGTTTATGTATTGAGAAACTTATGTCCCATCAGTGAAGTGAAACAAATCCTTTGGAAGAGTTTGTTCATGGATGGTTACATTGCTTCAATTGTCAAGCATTACACCTTTACTCTTAAAAGGTCTCTGTTTAACCATTGCAACTTTTCAAATATATTTTGAAACTTTCTCTCAAAACGCCTATAAATAAGAGAAATACATTCAAAGTTCCAACAACCAGTCTCCCAAACACGATCACGATGTCTTCAGCCACCACCAAGAAGATCACTCTCAAGAGTTCCGATGGTGAAACCTTCAAAATTTCCAAGATGGTGGCACTTGAATCGCAGGTGATCAAGCATATGATCGAGGAGGATTGTGCCAATGACGCAATCCCTCTTCAGGACGTCACCGCAAATATTTTGGAGATGGTGATTGAATACTGTAAGAAGCATGTGGATGCAAGTTCCGATGAAAAACCTTCAGAAGAAGATCTTGAGAATTGGGATGCTGAATTTGTGAAGGTTGACCAGGGTACGCTTTTCGAACTCATTCTTGCTGCAAACTATTTGGAAATCAAGAGTTTGCTGGATCTAACCTGCCAGACTGTGGCGGACATGATCAAAGGGAAGACACCAGAGGAAATTCGAGAGACTTTTAACATCGAGAATGATTTCACTCCGCAGGAAGAGGAAGATGTTCGCAGGGAAAATCAATGGGCATTTGAATGAATGAAACTATGCTTTCAGTTTTTTTCATTGTTCTCTTCTACCGGTGGTTCTTGTTTTTGTTTTTTGAGTGATTTTCTATCATGTGTGTTTTATCGTTATTATTATATTGTTATATTCGTTTGTCAAAAAAAAATAATATTAAAATCATTTATTTAAATTAAAGAGCACAGAAAAATAAATTTGAGGGTGATTTAGGGCAAAAGGGCCTGCTAGGTTGATTAATGTCCAAATATTACAATTTAATCTTGGTCATTTTTCTTCTTTTATCATTCTTTTTTTTTTTTAGCAAATTCTTTTATCATTCATAAATCTTAATTTGTTTTTACTATCTTAATATTTAATGTCTAAATCAAATATTATTTTTTTAAAAAATTCAAAGTTTGTCTTGAGTCAATAAA
>Ga0228711_1002289_pt1 | contig 29335 bp, 15 predicted proteins | sample MedpolnodulmetaG_2_FD_177996 | JGI IMG/M metagenome (GOLD analysis project Ga0228711, IMG submission 177996) | Root nodule microbial communities from Medicago polymorpha collected in Santa Monica, California, United States - brown nodules | ecosystem: Host-associated > Plants > Roots > Nodule... | reverse complement strand
TTATAAATTAATGTTCTTTTAATTTCCTTATAAAACAAACAGAATAATGAAAATTCTAAAAAAATCATCACATTCTCCTCCATACTGATTTTCGTCTTCAACACATAGATTCTCATTTGTGCACTGAGATTGAAATTCCCCTTGATATTTTGTATGAGGGCTGATTTGTAATAAGGTAAAGTTTAGTCTTAGAGTGGTCCACCAGCAAGACACTAGATAACATGGTATGAACAATTATACTATTAATATTGGATAAACAAAATAACTTTTTCAAAAAAGTCAGTTTTCTGACTGCACCATAGAAACTCCTAAAAAATAAACCGATTCAATTTTCTTCTTAGTCACATTGGTAATCATGAACGTTAACCGATTCTCCTTCCTGTTGTTGGCATTGGAAATGTTAAATGCATGGATAGAAGAATTAAACTCGTTCAATTCAAACGTGCATTTATGAGTTCCTCTACGACATTGCATAAGCCATTTTATTTTGAAAAGAAAAAAAAAAGTTAGACACCCAAATTCAATCTACCACTTGAGATGTCAGAGAGAGAAAGAGATAAAGAGAATGATGTGATAGACTTATATTATTCTTCTCATATGGTCCATTTGAGTTTTTCACAATTAACAACAATTAATAATGTTGATTTTAATTGTTAAACTAAAATATAGTAGTTTGCAACATAGTTTGTTGTCTTATCATTGAAATAAGTTTTATAGGAAGATGCAAAAACAATTTTGGGTTAATAGTGCTTAAGCCCCCTGTAATATAGGGCACTTTTGGTTTTGCCCGCTGTAAAAAAAAAATTGAATTCGGTCCTTGTAAAAGTGAGATTCTTCATAATTGCCCCCTAGGCCATCTGACTCGCCAGATTCCATGATGTGGCGCTGACATGGCATGTTGAGTCAGCATTTTTGATGACGTGGCATAACGACTGTATAATTAATTTGTTTTTAATTTTTTTATTACGTTATTATTAAATGTCATTTTTTATTTTCAACTAAAAAAAGAAACTTAATTTTTTTAAATAATTAAATATAATAAAACAAAAAAAAAATCATAATTCTCTTCTCTCCTCTCTCTCTTCTCTCCCTGATCCCTTTTTCTCTCTTTTTTTTATTAATTCTTTCTAAACCCATAAATTCATAAATTCAACACTAATTTTTTTTTTCTCCAAACTGATAAATTGATCAATATAAATGTTCTTCCCAAACCCAGAAAATTTTCAACATCCAAACTCAACACAACAAAACTCAAACATCAATTCTAAATCAGATCCTGAAATTCAGATTTAATCTCAACCCAATAGCACATTTGTGAATGCAAATTCCAGCAAGAACAACAAGAACATAAATCTAACAATTTTTTTAGATTTTTCTCTTTTCTCTCGATTTTTTTTTTAGAATCTTCTCTCTTTTCTCTCTCAAATTCCAGCAAGAACAACAATAACCTAATATCTGTGTTGTTGTTGAGAATCTCTTCTTTAATTTTTTTATAATTTTTTTCCATCTTCTCTTGAATCTCTTATTTCTTCTCTTAACCCCAACAACACTTTTTCATCTTTCTTTTTCCAGCAAGAACATAAATCCAGTAATTTTCCAACACAGCAACCCATAGAAATTGAACAACAACAATCTCCAGTTCTCCACCATTGTGTTTCGGTTCATCAGTCAACACAACAACAATTCCCTCTTCTTCTTCCCTCTCCAAATCCCTTACCCCTTTTTAATTTACCAAAAAAATAATCAAAAACCCAGCACTAATTTAAACTCAGAGAAAGAACAACCCAAATCTACGATTTCGTGAACAAAATCGAACAACCTATAATGGGTTACTGTTCATCTCTTTCGCTAGAGCTCTTCGCTAGAGAAATATCTTAAAAAAAAACCAACATGATTGTTCTTGTTGTGTAGAATAAGAAGAGAAGAGAAAAAAGTGTTGTTATTTTGGTGTTGTTCTTGATGTGTGTGGAAGAAGATAATAGAATGATGGGAGAAGAGAGACATCGAAGGAAAAGAGAATGGAAAATATTAAGTTTCCTTTTTTAATTGAAAATAAAAAAAATTAAGTTTCCTTTTTCAATTGAAAATAAAATAATGACATTTAATAATAATGTAATAAAAAAAATTAAAAACAAAATTAATTATACAGTCAATGTTCCACGTCATCAAAAATGCCGACTCAACATGCCATGTCAGCGCCGCATCATGGAATCTGGTGAGTGAGATGGTCTAGAGGGCAACTATGAAGAATCTCACTTTTACAAGGACCGAATCTAAAAAAAAATTTACAGTGGGCAAAACCAAAAGTGCCATATATTATAGGGGGTAAAGCACTATTAACCCAACAATTTTTATTGGTTATTGGTTATTGAGAAGATGAAAAAGAGAGCAAATTGAATTTACTTTGCATTTAATTTTTCTTTGGACAAGATAATTTTTTGAAACAACATAATTAAATATAATAAAAGTTGGTCATTTTTGCTTATAATCTGGGACAAAGAAAATGAGTTTTTTCCTTATAATTTGAGACGGAGAGAGTACTATTTACTTAAATACTCTTATTTATTATAATTAGTGAAATAGTTGTATTGATAGTTGAAATAAAATAAATAAGGTTATATATGTGGAAAAGAATAATAAATGTTTTATTTGTATCATAAAATAGACAAATAATTTAAAATCTATTGTGAGTTATGCCTAAAAGGACACTTTATTTCTTTACTTATTTAGAAATGTTAGTATGAAATAAGTGTTTACCTATCCTACCATGGTAGACCTTGATTATATTGAATAGACCAAACTTGAGTCTCACTTTTTATAATTTTTTAATAATAGTATCTAATAGGTACTCAACCACTCCAATAGAGACGTTTAAATGGTCCCATCAATAACTCTTTACTATTTACATTTCAACAAAAGCAACTCAACAATGATATTTTACTAAAAAGCAGTGTGGGGTCCACTTAAGAATGAGGGTCTTAAGTGAGACCCTGAGTCTTAAGAGACCCCAACAAAAAAATCCCCAATGGGGGTACCTATTAGGTATCAGTCTTAAATGGTGAAGACCTCACCATTGTGGATGGTCTTATAAACTTTTTTTTTGAAGAAGGTAAATTAGCCCACTCAAATTGACACGAAAGAATTGAACCTGAGACCTCGAGGAGGAATACACTCTCAGATCCCAAGTCAATGCCATCATGCCAACCCAAGTGGTAAATTATAAGACCTCGATGATGGTCTTATAAACTTAAAGGACATATCTGTTACAAACGTGAAACTTAATGATCCACAAAGGTATTTGGCTTATAATATAAGTGTTCATTTTTTTTTTTGTGTTAGTAAATTTATTTTTATTTTTAAGCTTATAATATTTTTTTTAAGAGGCTAAAATGAAATATATTACCACATCAAAAGGTCCCCTTAGCACAAGGTGTACCAGGGTGGAAACCACCAAGTCATAACAATATTTACGTTCACAAAACAGGAAAAAAGAGGCAGAATAAAGTTTTAGCCTACGCCTAAAATGGTGAATGGACTAAGCCACCACGCATGATAGTTGAAGGGAAGAGAAGGGTATTTCTCCTTCAACCACATGAATGCGAGCGACTTAATTTTGTCTACAAAATATTGTCTACAAATTACTTGATTTTTCTCTCTTTTTTTATGCAATTCATTTTTCCATTTTTTTTTTTTGAAGTTAAATTAGTCCACATAAATTAACACTCGGAGGAATCGAACTCAAGACCTCGAAGAGAAGCACACTCACAAGTCCCAAGCCAATACCACCAGGTCAACCCAAGTGAGTTTCATTTTTTCAGTTTTAACTTAACCATTTTGAAAGAAAAAAGGAATCTAACCAATTTGAACTCGTATTATAGATGCGAAATAACCATTTGAAATTATCTTTCAAAAAAAACTATTTGAAATTAATATATATTTTTTGGTAGTGTGAAATATTTACTAAAACTCCAAGTTATTTACCATTATTTACCAAGAAAAATTAATTCAGATGGTTACGACTTACGACAGAATTTGTCTTAAAGTCGAAAGATGTGGTGCCACCCCCTTCAAATAAATAAATATTCTATTGTATATGAGAGTTTTGTTGGATATACACCAAATATTTAATCATTTATTAACAAGTCATTTTTATTCCTTAAAAAGACATATCATTTTTATATTTCATTATTTGAAAATAAATTTAAATTTTGAATTAATTTTCTAAAGAAATCATAAATAAACAAATACATAGATAAATAAATAAAGATCGCATGTTGGTGGGTAAGAACAAGAATGCACTAATCACGTTGTATTTCTTTCCATTTTTCATTGTAATTTATTAGTCGATCCTCCTATATAAAAAAGTTAGTAAATAAAAAAAGTGTGTTTTTTAAGGGAGTAAATAAAAAAACTGTTAGTTATTTAAATCATTAATCCTAGAAGAAAACTTCACCGCTGAAGTTAACAGACGCCTAAACTTTGTTTTTATATAAAAAGGAATCATAGGATTACAAATCTCTTCCTAGCTATGTTCGAGGATATCATAGATCTTTGATTCGTCGGTTATACACCAACTTAATCATGGGAGTAACCATGAAGAAGAATATACTATATGTTCAGTATCTGAGACTTCTTACGTGTGTTTTTTCTTTTTTAATTTTGCTGTCTAGATCGACCACATTATGCACAGCTCAATCATATATATCTTCATACTGCTTGCTTCCTATAGTATAATTAAAATATTTTTTTAAGTAGATAAGTGAGAGGACTCACATTTACATTGCACGCCAATACCTAGGTGAAGTTGGTACACCCTCCGTCGCTAATTATAAGCACATTTAATTTTTTAGATTTACTTAATTAATGATGTATGTGGTCCATAATACAAACCACATACATCATTAATTGAATAAACCTAAAAAATCAAATTTAGTTATAATTAGTAAGAGTTCCGCGTTGATGAAAAATAAATGTTGAAAATTTATAGGATCGAACATGTGCTAATAAATATTGAACAAGACAATACAAGAAAAGAAAAAGTATAATATAAAACAAAATAACAAAAGATAAACTTTTTTTTGTCAAAAACAAAACTATAAACTTTTATGATATTGTAGAATTTTTTGTCTTATATGATTTTGGGTGGATAAAAGGGTTATTTTGTTATTTTAAAGAAGTTGCATTTGGGACAAGAGTTTAGTCAGTTGTGGTTTAATTAAGGACAATAATCTTAGTTTTTGTCTTATACCTTATCCTCCATTTTGTTCGGTCACTAAACAAGTATTATAATCACACACGATACAATATGAGTTTGTCATGTTCAATCTCTTATTTTTTAGCAAATCAAACATATCCATTTGTAATTATTTTTTGTAAAGTTTTTAAATGATTCGTCAATCTAATGTCTTAAAGTTTTTTATAGGATATATATTTGTAGGATTTTGCTAACCGGTGCCCTAAGGGCATTGCTTAAGGGTATCAAAAATCGAAAATTTTCATTAAAAACAATAACTTTTTGCAGAAGATTCGCTTGGTTTCATTAAAAATAGACAATTCTCAGTCATGCTTCAGGTGCGATTGTTTCAAGGTTCGCTTGGTTGGAGAATGATCGTTAGTTAGAACACTATCGCTCAACGGTGTGTTGTTTTGCAGGGGGCATCATTTTGGTTTATTTGGCTTTGGGGGTTGATTTAGTTTTGATTATTGTGGCGAGGAATGGTGTTTGTAAATGTTGAATGATTTGACTTTTTAACGCGGTGATGGAGTTTGAGTAAGATGAATTTTGTAGGGAAGATTGTTGTGTATCGATTTGTAGTTGGACGAGGTGCAACTGTTCAAAGTGGTTTCGACTATGTCTCTCAATTTTGGGTTTTGGCAATGGCAGGGGTGTTGGTGTATGGCGTTGTGGCATTTGTTTGGTTTTTAGGGCTGTTGTGGGAAGGTCTTGTGTTGGAATTTGAAAGTTGGTTTTGTATTGGCTTGTGTCGGACGAAGTGTGGATGTGTTGGAAGGTTGTAGTAGGGGTTGATACGGTTGTTGCTCAATGGATTCTAGCTATGGGTTTTGTTTGTTTGTTGTTTGGAAATCATATTAATGCAGTGGCTTTCGGATGTGGACATATTTTAGTGGGCTTTTAGGTTGGGTGTTGGGGTCATTGTTAATGTTCACGAGTGTTTGTGTGGTTTGGTTTAGTTGTTTTGCGTAATTGTTTGGTTGTTGTTGGTAGTTCTTTATGGGGTGATTAATATGGCTTTCATTGCGAGGTCTTGTACATGAACTTTGCTTTGTTTGTATCTCTCTTTTGGGGTGTTCCGCCTATATGCGGCATCGTTGCTGCTTTGTAAATCTTGTTTCACGTTCGTCTTGAACAAGGATTTGTTATTAATAAATTGGTTTAATTACACTTTTGGTCCTCACATTTTGACCAACTCACGAAAATGGTTCTGCCTCTTTCAAATCAAACAAAACTGTCCTTAAACTATATGTTTTTTGCAGTTTCAACTCCAGAAACGCAGAGAAATGGCAGTTTTAGACCTACCCCCTATGCTCAACCATGAAATAAACAAAGAATAAAACATGTGGGTACAAGGAATCCACTTTATGCAACACATTAAGCAAAAAACCCTAATTTCTAAGATATGTTTCAAATTAGGGTTTTTTTGGTTAGTGTGCTGAATAGAGTAGATTGCTTGTACCTACATGTTTTATTCTTTGTTTATTTCATGGTTGAGCATAGGGGGTAGGTCTAAAACTGTCATTTCTCTGCGTTTCTGGAGTTGAAAATAGGAGGTAGGACTAAAACTGCAAAAAACATGATAGTTTAGGACAGTTTTGTTCGATTTGAAAGAGGCATGACCATTTTCATGAGCTGGTCAAAATGTGAGGACCAAAAGTGTAATTAAGCCTAATAAATTTAGCCTTTAAAAAAATGAAGGTGTTACGGTAAATGATATTAATTTTATTATTCAAATCAATTAATCGTTTCACACAATGGTACCTTTAATCCGAGAGAAAGAGAATATTATTGTATGTGAGCAAGAGAATAAATATTTTTTTTTTGAAGGGGAAATAAATATAATGGGTTTTGCTAGAAGTTACACATGTAGGTGTTTTTTAGCAATTCACACCTCAAGGTGTGATTTCCACTTTTTAATTATAACTTTGCTAAAAGACACTTTCATATAAATTAGTTGGTGTCTTTTACCAAATGCTCATAGAATAACTTGCTAAAATAGCAAAACCCAAATATAATACTTGAATAGCAGAAGAACTATCATTATAGCCGGTTATATGGATATTCGATTTGTTGAAGTTCTTGAGATGATTAAAATAAGTAGTTTCAGGTGAGCTGTCTATTACATTAACATCGAGGGTCTTGTTCATGACATGAACTGAACTAAAAACTTGTTATTCAAGAACTTTGAAGTTTGAACGGTTATAGTCTTAAAGAAGAAGTATAAATAAAAAGGACCTGTTTGGTTTTAAGGCTTTTGCTTCGGTCAGATGTTATGGAATTTTCGATGTGGTTGAACTGTCATCTTGTGCTTGCCACTATAGTTCAACAATGGAAAATTGGTATAAATAGAGGAAAATGTTTCAAACTTGACAATGATTGGATTACCAACTAGGAAATATTAATGATTGAATTGCAGCTGGCACTTTACAAAGTTTTATTTAATTTAACCATACCATAGTGTTGCTTTTGTATTCTTGTTTTTAAAAGGAAGTCGCAACTTTTCTTTATAGGTTACTTGCTTACGACATTTCACATTTGTCTTTTGTACTGTCTATGAATAAATAAAATCTTATGCCACACGACCAGACCAAAGGTTATCCAATGAGTTACTTCCATGACACAAAAACGTCGTGGTAACTCATACACACTGGTCAAAAACATTCTTGATAAATGCATGCTTCGAGTATCATCTGGTTTAGCCAAAGGATTAAGTGTCATAAGGGAATCTCAACATTGGTGGTTAAATCACTACGAATTGAATCACTTGTGGGAGAAGTAACCTTATGGCTAATCAATTTCCTATTACGAGTGTGAGTGAAAATAAATTACTTAAAACTCTAACACTAAGAAACTTACAGTAAAATCTCGAAATTTTAGAAGACTCAGCAATGAAAAGATATCCTAATTTTTTACAAGGAAATACTAGCGAGTGTCTTTAGGACATCCTTTGAAGACTTAAGATAGTAAGTTTTTATAGAAATTTGTGCATTCAATGCATCAGAAATTGAAGTGTTGCATGTTTTTAATGAATAATTTCTTAATTGAGAATCCTTAAAGAGCGTCTTTAGGACACTCGTTAACAAGACAATTTTTTATATAGTATCACGAAAACACACCGTTAACAAGTAACAACTCATTAAATAAATAATAGGGATGGCCATCTAAAAAAAAAACAGTGTTAATTGATGTAAGAGATGATAACTTTTTAAAAAAAATCTTGATGGGAGGAGGTTGGTGTAAATTACTAAAGAAATGTAAATTTGACTTGAAGAGATGAAAGTAGTATTAATAATAATATATTTCTTGAAGTCACTTCACATAAGAAGAAAAGGTTGTCTCAACCTTTAGTTGGGTTTTAGTCCTCGTCGCAGAACCACAGCTACAGGGAGATTAGTTGAGGGAAATTACATGTCCATTTTAAAGAGACGAAAATAAAACATGAACAATCAGCTTAGCTGTTTGCAAGTCCCTTCACTGTTCTTTATGTTAAGACTTTCTTTGACAATGCCAAATTTCAAGTCTACTGAGCAAATAACATATAAGTCCGTATAATCAAAATAGACTAGTTAATTTGGTAGCAATTTTTTTTCCAACTGTTTAAAGTTTCTTATTAACTTATAACCATTTTTATATAAACCGCTGCAAGTTGCGTTTGAGCTAATAATTTATAGAGCTCATGTCAATTAGCTTATTAATTATTTACTTTTTTTTTTTACAAGAATTATCCACTACTTTATATTTTTATATTGGATCTATCTCATATTTACAAAATCAGTGGCACAACTTTGTTTTTCAAATTCACCCCCTTTTTTTATCAAGCAAGGTATTGGTATATTTTTATATTTGACTTAATACATCTTTATAAAATTAGTGGGGCATGCAATTTGGTTTTTCAAATATAGTCAGTCACGTCCAGCACTATTGAATTTGAAGCGTGAATAAAATGACTGGTGTTCCAAATCATTTAAGGCTCAATATGTAATCGATGTGTGACTTAATTTTTCCAACAACGCATAACATAATGTCTAGAAAAATAGTAATACATGCGTAGTCAATGCTGTGAAGACGAAGACATTTGAACAACCTTAGTATTCAAGTCTAAGAAGAATGCAGAAGATGCAATGTCTAGTCGAAGAACGGCAATCCCACTCCTTTCACTTTCACATGCACATTGCAGGTTGCAGGGGGATTAGGAAATTTCTGCCACCATTGATATCTGGTCTTTGTCGAGAGAAAGTCTTATATGATCGCAAGCATGTTAACATATAATTTGAAGACATACACTACTAGAAAAAGTAAAATTAGCGAGGGAAATTAGTGACGGAAAAAATGAAATTCCTCACAAATTCCTTGGCCGCAAAATTTAGTGACGGAATTAGAGAGGGATTTCACGTTTTCCCTCACTAAATATCCCTCACTAATTTTTGTTTTTTCAGTAGTGATATACTGGAAAAATACATATTTTTATAATTATAAGAAAAATACACATTCTTTATTATTTTATCTTTCAAACTATTTTCAATTGTATTTAAATAGTGTCCAAGTATTTACGACTAACTAAGCATTTTTCCTCTTATCTATTGTATATTGGTGTCCTATGATACTATTTGCCAAATAGTACGATCCTAAAAAAAAATGTTTGGACATAAAAAAAATTAAAAGCAATAAAAATATATATGATTAAATTATTTTTCTTTCAAAAAATTTATTTGTGTATGTTCAAATAAATTTATTTGGATTGTGCCCATATAAAACTTGCTCATGTTCCAGACACTTCATTTTTGCTTAAAAAAGATAAAGGACCAATATACATTATACCACACTATTTGTTAGGTGCAATCCCTTAAGTTTGACTTTGCCTTGAATTGACCCTTTAAAAAAACTTCTACAGTATTAAATAAATGCACATGTGACATTTTAATGTATATAGTTTTACTACCCCTATTTGTGAGTCATGGTTTTTTTTTTAGGCATAGTATTGTTATTATTAGTAGTATATTATAGTAGGTGCCCAAATAGTCAAAAAATACTTGCTGATTTTTTAAATTAGAACAATTCCATTATCTTTATTAAAAGAGCTACAAAAATACTTAATCGGTCATTAGTTTTATTTTTATTGAAGATAAGATGCCACTAAAAAAGAATATTGACAATAGATTAAAGAAACGGGGAATCTCTAAGTCTGCAATTTGAAAACGAAAGTTCAAGAGTAAAGTCACTTAATCTATACCTTCCACAACACAGTTGTTGTTTGGTCTTAATTTGTTTAGCTTTTTTTATAATTTAGTTAAGAAATTAAACGAATTAAAATATGTAAGGCGTAAGCATGTGTTTTGTATTGTACACTGCCAAAACAAATATTGCCGACTTTTTGTTTAGTTTTCTTAACGATACAATTATAGTTTATAAATGGGGTGATGCCCACAATTTAAGTAGAAAAAATCTTCTAGTTCAAAAATTCAAAAACTTCATAAAAAAATAATTACAAAAAGAATTACTGCATTTATCTCACTCTAAAGAGTAAAGAGATTAGTGGAAGTTTAAACCGGCTACATGTCCAATAAAGGTTTGATTATGCTCTATTAGATCAACCCCTTTGAGTCTACTTGTTAAAGAAATAGACTAAACTAAAGTGATGGTGTGCAAGGATAGTCAAGAAGATATATTATTCATAAATTTGAATCAAGTTTATCATAATAATTTGCATTATCAGTTCAATGACTGGGAAATGTACTTTTAATTGAGCCAATGAATAAATATTAGGTGGGAGATTAGAAAGTTATGATTAGTATTTAGGCTGATTAATTATCTACCTTCCTGCGTATTCAATACAAAAGGTTCATTGTATAGCTTACGGTTTGCTCACGACCATTTAACAACAAAAATCCACACAACGAAAATACACAGATGTTATAACGATTATGGGTTCATGTTAAATCACCTAATCCTCTAAATGAAGAAATTTGAAACTAATTCAAACCACTATCAATTAGATAATTGAGCAAGCTTCAACTTCTCCTTGACACATTTTAATATTCCATTGAAAGCAATGCACCATGTAAATATTTAATGATTTGACCGTAAAAAAATCTTTACATGGTGCATATGAATTAAATTCATACTAAACAAAACTGTTGGTATGAAGTATATTTACAGGTAAAATCTTTGAACCTACTAGGTGAGTTGTTTTTGCCATGGTGTTATGTCACAATTAAGTTCTTTAATTTCCTCTTTTCCAAGTATCTCAGTAGATATAATAGAGTCTTGCTTTCAAAACAACCGAAAATGTTAAGATTGTTAAACCGAATATTTTTCATGGTTGTCTGGATTCAAATTTATAATCTCTTTATTATTCGTGTGAGTTTTTAGATGATGTTTGTAATTTCGTCTGTACGTCTATAGATCAATAAAAATATTTGAATATTTCATTTATCTATGAAAAAAATGAAATGATAACATTATAGTTTTAAAATAAAATAAAAAATTAGTCAAATGATTAATACGTTTTAAAATTGTTTAATTTTCATTAATACTTTTATGTATATTGACATTAGCAGCTTACCTTAACATGCTGATGCCATATTACTGTTCCCCAATTTTTAATAAGCCGCACACATGTGGTTGAGGCTTCAACTTAGTACTATAAAAGGCATTCAAGAGAGAGATAATAATGCAATGTACCATATAAAGAACTCCTAAATAAACATAATAAAAAACATTCTCTTCTCTCCCATTTCCCCTCTTATCTCTTCTTTTTTTCCTTTCACATTTTCTTTTGTTATCTACTTCTGCTTTTTATAAATGTGTGTTCTGCTTCTCTTTTCATTTGATCACAGAAGCAGCAGAACATAATTGACTTTCCACACAAGTCTAGTTCTGTGGCCAGGTTAATATTTCCATTTCAGATGAAGCATACCTAGTCACATGAAAAGCTAAAAAAAAGTTGTTTGTTAAGTTTGAGATCTAGGAACTGGTTTTTCTTTACTCTCTTGAGTAACTCACATTGTTTTGCGTGGACCAGAAGCAAAACATAACAATTTATTACAAAACAAAAAACAAAACAAAAACAAAAACAAATATTCCTGTTTCTTTGCCAAAGTTGATTCCTTTAAACTCTTTTGGATCTATTAGTGTTTGTCACATCTTTGTCTTCTTGAGTTCTTGTCCTTCTTCTTATTCTTCTCTTTTGTTTTTGTCAAAACTACTATTTCAAATGGATCGTTTTTCTTCTACTACTACTACTATCCCTTTTGCATTACAAGGAGCCAAAGATGACCTAACCATGCAGATTTCTTTGATTTGGAGTCAAATCAAAGCTCCATTGATTGTTCCATTATTAAGAATATCAGTGTTTTTGTGTTTGATAATGTCGGTGATGATGTTCATTGAGAGGGTTTATATGGGTGTTGTCATTACTCTTTTGAAGTTATTTGGAAGAAAACCTGAAAAACGTTACAAATGGGAACCAATTAAGGATGATATTGAGTTAGGAAACTCTTGTTATCCTATGGTTCTTGTTCAAATACCTATGTACAATGAAAGAGAGGTACTTTATTTTTTTATTCTAAAAAATGCAACTTTGTTAAGCATAGTAGTTAAGGCTTGATATTGAGTTTTCTTTTAATGTATGTAGGTTTATCAATTGTCAATTGGAGCTGCATGTGGTCTTTCATGGCCTTCTGATAGGATCATTATACAAGTTCTTGATGACTCCACTGACCCAGCTATCAAGGTAACCACTAAATTAAAACTATTAAATCCAAGATTTTTAATTCACTTTGCGTCGCAATTCTTAATATTACAAAAAATCATAGTCGTTTATGATTTATATCGACTCAACTACTATGTCTTTTAGTCACAAACTTGCATAACATAAAAAACATTGATGTCGCAGCTAGATCGTAGTCACATACCTTTCAACCATTCGGGACAAAATAAATGTTTTATTGGTTTTACCCTAACAAGAAAAAAAGTCTAATTAAAAATACATTGATCATTGATGATTAACATTGATTTTATGGTAACAAAAAAATGTAGGAGTTGGTGCAACTAGAATGCCAAAGATGGGCAAGCAAAGGAGTGAATATAAAGTATGAAGTTAGGGACAATAGAAATGGATACAAAGCAGGGGCTTTAAAAGAAGGAATGAAGCATAGCTATGTGAAACAATGTGATCATGTTGCAATATTTGATGCTGATTTTCAACCAGAGCCTGATTTTTTGTGGCGTACCGTGCCATTTATGGTGCATAATCCTGAAATTGGGCTTATTCAAGCTCGCTGGAAATTTGGTAATTTTCGTTCTTTTTCTCTTAAGTTTCAACAACAAAAAAGCACTTTTCTAAATTTATATTTTGACATAATCTTAAATTAAGATTCTTAATATGGAATTTGCTTACAAAAAACTGTCGGTGGGTGATTTTGGTTTTGGAGTGATGGTGGGTACCACTTTATGGTTGAACAACCCTGTGTAATGTGTAAAGTTGCAAACATCACAGTCTATGGTACCACTTTCAGCTTTCGCGGTTGCCTTCGATTTAAGCCACGTTTGTTTCTCTTTATTTTTTTTAATTAAACTTATTTAAGTAAACTCTTAGTTTTCACAAGGGACTAAAAATGTGGTGATAAAAAATTGGTAAAAAATTAAGAGAGACTAAAATTTAAATTTTAAGATGGATGTTTTTTTTAATCGGTTGAATATCTTCTACGCGCAGAGATTAATATTTTGTATCAGATAGGATCATAATAAGTGGCAAAATTTTATCTCAATAAATTTAACATCATTACATTGTAGGGATGGATTCGTACCAAAATCTTTGGTTTAAGGCCGGATTAAAAGTAAAGTCGTTAAAATTCTCATTTTAAATTCATTAACAATAAAATCTGTTTTGCCCACCTCTTAGTTTTTTAGGGGATTATCTTAAAGAATGTTTTGTTGAGACTAGAAATATATTTAGCTCATTTTATAAATAAAATAAATCAGCCCTTCCTTTTTATACATATGGACCTACTTCGTTCTACTACCCTCCAAAAAAATCATTACAGAGAATGTGTTATTTCAGGTGTTGTTAAATATTTTTTCAACACCTTTATTTTATATTTTATTTTGAATACATCTATTTTGTTTGGTTTCTTATGTTCCATGTTGGAAAAAGGGTTGGAATGGCATATTCGTAAACCTATAAAATATATATTTTGCGGACAGCCTGTCACGAAAAGTTGTGAACGAAACTGAGGCCCATGATATGATATAAAATAATAATGGTTTTCAAGTACCATATTACCCTGGCTAATGATTCATTTATAGCATAATATGGTTTGGCTGTGTAATTTTGTGGCCGAAAAGTTTGATCAACACTTTAAATTCTACTAGTAAATAAATGCCACACACTATTCACATAAAGAATTGCTATGGCCTATACGAGTATATGTGCAATTCCAAATTTATGTTGTATAATGTTATCAGATAATAATAGAAGATTTTGTGCGGGACCAACCATTATTATTGTTGATTTATTTATGAAGGGCAATGCTTGAAACATGCATGTGTACTATTTCAAAGAGCATTGCTGTCTTACACATCAACAACACCGTTGTTGGAATTATTGTGGTTGTTGATATCATCATTATTCTTATAGTGCTCCTTCATCCTCCTTTTGTTCCCTTTTACTACTCTTCTGCTAATACCGGCAATTGCATGTGCAAATTTAATGTTGGACTCACTTTTTTATCTCAACTAACCGACAGATGCATTTATTTTTAACTTTATAATTTCTGCATAATTGATTAATCTAGTTACATGATAAATTTCATGCCAGCAAGGTTGTTACTAGTAACTGAATAGACAGTTTTTTTCTATTTTTTATTATTATGTTTTTTCAGTGAATTCGGATGAATGTATGATGACTAGAATGCAAGAGATGTCACTAGATTACCATTTTACTGTGGAACAAGAAGTGGGGTCTTCCACTTATGCCTTCTTTGGCTTCAACGGTAAATATTTAAATAAAATAAAATCTTATGGTAAAAAATTGAACAAATGCATAATAATGTAAACTACCTCATTTTGTTGCATGAAAAATAGCTGATAATTTATGCTGTTCTGAACTACAATAGGGACTGCGGGAGTATGGAGAATTTCGGCACTGAATGAGGCTGGTGGATGGAAGGATAGGACCACAGTTGAAGATATGGACTTGGCTGTCCGAGCTAGTCTCAAAGGATGGAAGTTCTTATACTTGTCTAACTTGAAGGTCCACTTCATAATTATTTCAAACTTAATAATTCAATCTGGATTTTTAAAATATTCATAATTAAAGATGTTTTAAAAAATGAACCGGATCAGATGGTTCCTCTGGTTGAACCGGGAATCTACATTGTCTATGGTTTGGTTATTTATTAAGTGGTTCAACTGAATATTTATCATGTTTAAGCGGTTTAAAGCAGTTGAACCATGATTCAGGTTTTGTTGTTAAAGTATTGATTCGAAAAGAAAAAAAGTTGAATGTTATAACAAATAAATATATGAAATGGATTGAGTGTATATTATCAATTGGTCACTGATTTTAGGTAATTATTTTGCATACAGGTTAAAAATGAACTGCCAAGTACTTTCAAGGCCTACCGTTACCAACAGCATCGTTGGTCTTGTGGACCAGCCAATCTCTTCCGAAAAATGGTTATGGAGATTATTAGAAACAAGGTAAGTTTAAGGTTGCTTCGTTGAATTATTTTCAATCTACATTACAAAATATATTCATGCTAATAAAGTGTATACATTGCAGAAAGTGTCCTTGTGGAAGAAGATACATGTAATTTACAGTTTCTTCTTTGTTCGGAAGGTCGTAGCACACATCAATACGTTTGTGTTTTATTGCATTGTTCTACCTGCAACAGTTTTGGTACCTGAAGTCGCAGTCCCAAAATGGGGAGCTGTTTATATCCCTTCAGTTATCACTCTTCTCAATGCAGTTGGAACTCCAAGGTGTTTATTTCTCTCAATTATTCCTCTATAATTTAAGACATTAGTTAGTTAAAATATCAAATAATATGTGCTTAATTGTATAACTTTTTCAACTACTACTGTGTAACATGCAGTACTAGTTAGTAAGACCTTTTTAATCAAATACATAAGCCAAATTTCCATTTAAATACAAGAAACTTGTTATGCAAGTAAAACTTTGTTAACTTGATTGTGTTTTCTACATGTCAGGTCACTCCATTTACTTGTGTTTTGGATTCTATTTGAGAATGTCATGTCTCTACATAGAACAAAGGCAACTGTTATTGGTCTACTGGAGGCTAGTCGAGTGAATGAATGGATTGTCACCGAGAAACTTGGAGATGCTCTCAAGGCTAAAGCAGGAACTAAAGCCCTCAAGAAGCCTCGATTCAGGATTGAAGACAGGTATAAATTGGTACTATTACCTTAGTTGTTTGATAGTAGCATTCAATGAAAAATTGTGATCTCAATTTTGATTGCATAGCAGTTGCAATTGCAAACCACTTATAAAAACTCCGGCATTTAATGATTTCTAAATAGTAGTAAATGTTATATAGCATTTCTTCTTACTTACATTTGTCATCTTTGTTCTCAAATTTCAAACAGAATTCACTTGTTGGAACTCGGTGTTGGAATGTACCTCTTCTTTATCGGCTGCTACGATGTCATGTTTGGGAAAAACCACTTCTTCATCTTTCTCTTTATCCAAGCAATCGCCTTCTTCATCATGGCATTTGGATATGTCGGAACCTACGTTCCCAACTACTAGAAGGACTTGGTGATTCTTCAATCAGCAATTTCATCTTCTGTTGATTCAACATTGAACACGTTGTAACATATTGCGTTTTCAGCATACTTCTTGCAAATTATAGCTTGTTAGTTTAAAGGAAAAGATTGTTATTCTTTGGGGTTTTGCACAAGGGTCAGTGACTCTTGAAGAGTTTAGTTTTCTTGTGAATATTCAAAAAAGACAGAAATTATATGAAGTCCTTCTCATGGAAGATAGATAAGTCTACAGAACAAGAACAAGGCAGCAATCTACTGACACCAATCCTTAAGGAAGCAATAATGTTGTATTGGATGGATTGTTTATAATAAGATTTTGTAGTTTATTTTGATTTCATTTTTTTTCTTGAAGTTGTATTTGTTGGAAGAAATAAGTCGCTTCAAGAAATTGATAAAATACATAAAGTTCCATTTTGCATAATATTTTCTAGAGTCTCCTTGTCCGACACTGTGTATATAGGATATCATTATGGGTCATGCTAATGTGTCCTTAAGACATACATGATAATTTTAAATTTTAGAGAAAATGTGATACATGTTTCATTGAGTTACGATCATCTCCATTTAAAATTCTCTTGGTTTCTTCTATTTGAAAAAAAAATAAAAAAACACATAAATTTGAAAAAATAATTTGTACAAACTTTCATAATTTGGGCTTCTAAATGAAACTTATGCATAGTTTATTTGAATCAAGTTCAATCCAACGTTTGTACCCACACAAAAAAAAATTGAAAGTTATGCATGGTTTATTTGAATCGAGTTCAATCCTGCATTTGTATAAAATATATATATATAATCTAAAGTACCTTCAGCCTAGAGAAATGGTGTGAATTCCCTTCAATCTTCTAATAGTCCAGCAAACTATATGATCGTAAAACTGTTCGATAAATGAGAGAGAATGAGTGTAAAAGTGAGAGACGTCTCATTTGAGAGAGATAACGAGTTGAAGAATGACAGAGATGGAGACGGAGAGGATTCAGGGTAGAGATTACAATGGATATCTTCGGGTAGTAAAGTAATCATCGGCTACTCATATGTTAGATAAAATTGATATTCTTATCAACTCCATATTAGTCCTTGTGGATATCCACTAGATGGATAGTTTACGAATTTTGAATTATCGTCACTAACGTGTGTCCATCATACACCCTGGAATACGTAGCTTCTCGTCAAACATGAGTTTTCATGATGGAAAATTTGATTTTCAAACATATGCTTAGCCATTTTACCAATTTATTAACAAATAGGAATATGTGAGTGTCGAATACAATATCATTGCTCAATCTTTGTATCCATTAACCCGTGAATGGTTGAAATATACATTTAGATATCCATTCAGCTATCCACCCGTGCTTGTGACGAATTTTATCTAAGGACTCATGCTAATATGGATGCACGAAAGTAAACCTGTTAGGCGTAAACCCTAACCCGTTTGGTGCGTATGATAGAATAGAGACATGATAGGATTAAAATTGGATAAGAATAAGATATGATAGACACATATCCTATCACGTGTTTGGTGCACAGATGATAAAAAATATGATAGCAATATCTAGACTTCATCTCTTTCCTTGTGCACACGGTGGTTTTCGGAGTAATCTCAACACTCATAATTCTTCAACTTTCCTCATTCCAATATCAAATCAACCATGGAATTGATATCAAAATATATTAAAGTAACCAAAATTTAATTTACAAAAGTTATGAACATAGCAGGATATGGATTCAAATTAAGAAGCACAAAATAAAAAAAATTGATTGGAATAGAAACAAAAAATTAAACACGAATTACACAATAAGAAGTTTGAAGAATTGAAAAGAAACAAAAAAATGAAACACTAAACACGATTGGAATTGAAATTCTATTGAAATTGGATATGTTGGGAAGAGAATCAGAAGAAGAATAAAAACGATAGAAAAACAGGAGAAATGTATTGGCAAGCAAAAATTAGAAGAAATAACGAAACACGATAACGATTGTAGAATAAAATTGTTGGAGAGAGCAGGAATCGAAGGAGGTTTTTAGAAGGTTTGTGATAGTTTTATTCCTATCAGGTTGCTAACCCACCAAAAACCAAAGATAAAAAAAACAAAGGATGAGTAGGATAGGATTAGAAATAAGTTTAAATTAGCATGTCCTATTGGTGCAACAAACAACGAATTGAATTAGAATATGATAGTTTTATCATATACTTCCTCCGGTCTCAAATATAAAAAAATATTCTTTTTTTAGGTTTATTGAATAATTAATATATCTGCTTTACAATGTAGACCAGATACATTAACTACTCAATTAGTGCTATCCGTCTTGCTATCATGTGCAAGAAACGGTTATTTGGGGTGGAGTATCAAGTAAGTTAACAACTTTCCCTCTAATAAGCTGAACGAGGAGTTTGAGAATTTAGTAAAACCCTTTGAACCCTCTCTTGCACGCCTCCGCTTTCCCATACACAACAGGAGTAACAATGTTTTTGAGAAGACGCGCCTTTCTTCATCTTCTTCCCAATTCAAACTTCAACAATTCCATTTCATTCTTCTGTTCCGAATCACTCACACTTCCTCAAAATCAACAACAATGGCTTCAAAAATTCCAACATATTCAATCCTTAATCGACCAAGATCGCACTCAACACGCCCAAAACCTCTTCAAATACCTTATTCTCTCCAAAGTTCCTTACTCTTTTCCCTCGCAAATTCACTTCCTCCTATCCAAACCCATCTTTCTAGAAACCCTCTTGCCCTTTTCTTCCAATCCCAATACCATCCACAGAGTCATTGAACTCTTCTATTCCATGAAAAACGACGGCTTTGTCCTTCCCAATTGTTTTATCAACCGTCTTCTACAAACGCTTGTTGATTTACGCCACTTTCAAAAGGCCATTACTCTTTTTAATGATGTTGTTGAATCCGGTGTTCGACCCGATAGTTTTGCTTATGGAAAAGCTGTTCATTCTGCTGCTATGTTGAAGGATTTAAATAAGTGTTTTGAGCTGATTAATTTAATGGAGAAAGATGGGATTCGTCCTACTACTTATGTGTATAATTTAGTGTTGGGTGGGTTGTGTAAAGCCAAGAAAATAAAGGATGCAAGGAAGGTGTTTGATGAAATGATTCAAAGAAATATTGTTCCTAATACTGTGACTTTTAATACGCTTATTGATGGGTATTGTAAGGTGGGTGGAATAGACGAAGCTTTTAGATTGAGGGCTAGGATGAATGGTCCATATTCGAAGGCTAATATTGTTACTTACAATTGCTTGTTAAGTGGTCTTTGTGGTTTGGGGAGATTGGAAGATGCTAAGAGGGTGTTGTTGGAGATGGAAAGGAATGGTTTTTTGCCTAGGGGGTTTTCGAGTCTTGTATTTGATGATCATCAGATGGGTGGAAATGAAAATGGTTTGTTAAATGGAAATGGAACACAGGTCGATGAGTGGACTTGTAATGCTTTGTTGAATGGCCTGTGCAAGGTAGGAAAGGTTGAAAAGGCTAAAGAGATTTTGGCAAGGCTAGAAAGTAATGGAGTGGTTCCAAATCCAGTATCATATAATATACTGGTGAATGCTTATTGCCAAAAGGGTGACTTGAATAAAGGTATATTGACAACTGAAGAAATGGAAAAACGGGGGTTGAAGCTTAGTTATGTCACCTTCAATACCCTGATTAACAAGTTTTGTGAAACTGGGGATTTGAACCAGGCAGAGAGATGGGTTAAGAAGATGATAGAGAAGGGTGTTTCTCCCACTTTGGAGACTTATAACTCTTTGATTAATGGTTATGGAATGGCGTGTGATTTTGTCAGGTGTTTTGAGATTCTTGAGGAAATGGAAAAGAAAGGGATGAAGCCTAATGTCAAAAGCTATGGTTCTCTTATAAACTGTTTGTGCAAAGATGGTAAGCTTCTTGATGCTGAGATTGTGCTTGGGGATATGGTAACTCGTGGGGTTTCTCCAAATGCAGATATATATAATATGCTCATTGAAGCTAGTTGTTCACTGAGTAAACCGAAAGATGCGTTCAGATTTTTAAATGAGATGATACAAAATGGAATAGATGCAACTCTTGTGACATACAATACTCTAATAAATGGAATTGGGAAAAACGGAAGGGTAACAGAAGCTGAGAATCTGTTTCTCCATATGACCAGCAAGGGATATAAACCAGATGTGATTACATACAATTCCTTAATGTCAGTATACGCTATGTCACGAAACCCCGAGAAATGCCTTGAATTGTACGATAATATGAAGAAGCGGGGCATAAAACCTTCAATCGGGACTTTCCATCCTTTGATCAATTCATGCAGGAAAAAAGGTGTAGTGACAATGGAGAAAATGTTTCAAGAAATGATAGGAATGAAATTGATTCCAGATCGAGCTGTATATAATGAAATGATTTATGGTTATGCTGAAGATGGAAATGTTTTGAAGGCAATGTCTTTGCACCAACAAATGGTTGATCAGGGAATTGATTCCGACAAGGTGACTTACAACTGCTTGATTCTAGCACACCTTAGAGATCGAAGGGTCTCAGAAATAAAGCATCTTTTAGATGATATGAAGGCAAAGGGTTTGATTCCAAAGGCTGATACATATAAAATTCTGGTTAAGGGACATTGTGACTTAAAAGATTTCAATGGTGCGTATTTTTGGTATAGGGACATGTTTGATTCTGGTTTCATTTTAAATGATTGCATTTGCTCTCAGCTAATATCCGGGCTTAGAGAGGAGGGAATGCTACACGAAGCTGAAATTGTATCCTCAGAGTTGACTAGTGAACTTCAACAACTTGAAGGCTAACAAATGGTACACACCATTGTACATTATCCATCTTTACCATTTTGGCAATATTATCTGAATAAGTACCAGTTTCTCTTTTACCTCTCTCTCTTTCTCTAGATTCATCAAATAGATTTTTAGTTGGTAACTTTGACAGATTAAATATATAGTTGAAATAATAGGGGATTAATGGAAAAGGAAGAACGAGACCAAAAGTATAAGTTTCACTGATAATTTTTTTTTAACAGTAAAGATTCACTAATAGATGTTTATATATAATACGTTAGTAAAATTACTAGAACAAGTTTTATCTCACAAGGTATTAAATCAAAACGATGTCACAATTTCTTATCATGCGTCAGGTTCAATGATATTAACGTTACAATTTAGTAAGGTAAACACAATTAGTGTATTAACATAATAAGGCTCCCAAATTGATAAATCATAACATTCCAATAGTTTGTGTATTGTATCTTTTGTTGCTGAAGGGTCTCCAATACCACTTACGCCAGTCTTGTAGAGACGTTTTTTTTTTTTGCGGTTTGTAGAGACTTTTGTTATTCATCAATTTTCAGTCATGAATGTGCAGTTTCATTTTCCTAGTATTTACCATTGTAATAAATCATGGAAAATCAAACAAATTCTGATGCAGGTACTTCACTCCCCACGCCCCCCCTAATAACTGTTGATCGCACCATCCTGACTTTGCTTACGTAGTTTCTTAGCTCTTCAAGAACATCAATTCCATGCAGAGGTTCATCACTGAGCCATTCAACTTTTTCTCTTCCCATCTCTAGTTCAGATTTACTTATGCCACAAGAATATTGTGCATTCTCTGAAACTGTCAGACTGCAACAGAGAGTTGAAAACTATACATTCTAATTGACTAGGTATTTCATTCTTTCAAAACTCTGGAGCCTCACCAGTTCTCTGCTTGCAGTGACCTATATACTTTTGCTTGCACCGTACAAAATGAAGCTTGTGCCTGTCTTTATCCTATATATAGGCAGTTCTCCTTGGGAGCTCTTGTTTAAACAAGTGTTATTTGCTGCCTTAGACATCTTCGTTTAACTGGTTTAACTGGTTCTGCATAATGGATTCACTTCCTTTTTTGTTTGCTCAAAATGCATGTCAGTTGAGTTGCATAGATTCTTTGTACTTAATTTCACAAAATACATGTGGAGAAACTTGATGGAACTTCAATCCCGAATTGGTCAGTGTATCTCCTTGATGGATACTTTGGGTACATGGTAGGTAGGTATACCTATACCACTAGCCTAAGGCCTGGTGGAAATTGAATATAAGCTTTCAATAAGGTAAACATTCCACTTATTGTGGAACCAATCCCACGAGATCCAAGTTCACAACAGAACAACACCTTTCTCCTTTCATTGAACATCATGGACAGAAGCCCGAAAATTACACAAACACTCGTCAATACTCAATAGACATCTTGTACATACTGACCCTCTCATGCCACTCCTGACAGTTGAAGTGTAGGCGCATGACAATTGAGGAAGTGATGGTTTGTTTTACCAGGGAATGATACCACAAGATCTAATCACAGGTTTATTGCATCTTTGACTAGCTTATGGTGTATATGATAGTGTAACTTATCGTTATCCTGTTCGTGTATTTGAACAGAATCCTTGAAAAGAAAACCTGGGGATCAAATTTCTACAAGCTAACCTTGTAATCTCATGTTCTTAGTGAACCTCTCACATGGAATAGCTTCGACACATTGTTCCAAACTAATGGGGGAGCTATGGGTTTGTGAAGATCGAAGTTGGATCTCGTAAATTTATTTGATTGTCCCCTATTCTTGTGTAAGATTATTTTTCTTGTTACAACTTGCAATTTTGTAGCTCCCTCCATCCCCACACTCATTGTACATATCAACAACAACAGCCAAACTTTATCCCCGCACTCATTGTACATATATTAAGAAAAAATGGTTGTGTAACTGATGTGTATATTAAGACCTTAATAATTATTGTTATTAACTCTGTATATACTAGATTTAAATTCTAAATAAATTAAACAATTTACATTTTTTGGGTACCAAAGAGGGCAAAATCACAAGAAAAATAACTACAAATCTAAATGAACATTTTAAGGCATACAAGAGTCGGATATGTCATCAAAAAGGATATTTTGAAGCTCGCTAGAAGGCAAATCAAAAGAGTTCAAAGTTAAGCTAAAGTTAGATAGCCAATTAGCTGCTCTACTGCCTTCACGCCAAGTATGGTTAATTTGCATTTGCCAATTCACGTATTTAAACTCACAAATGCATCGAATAAAGGTATGAACACTCATTAACATTGCAACTTCATGTTATCATGTCGACCAACACCTTGGAATCACTTTTAACTTGAAGGTGGGTAATCCCATATCTCTGAGCTAGCTTGAAACCCAAATACATGGCCCACATAAACGCATCGCAAGCTCCAATTTTACCAGCATAACTGATCAAACAAATGTCATTGCTATCTCGAAGAAGACCACCACATCCGAAAAGGTTAATTTAGCTTATATGTGCGTCATCACAGTTGAGCTTGATCCATCAATCATGAGGTCATCCAGTCATATGTGTTTGCTCGCAACAAATAATCTCCATTGTCATCTTGAGAATGACATTAGTTGGATTGTTGGGACTATGAAAGTCTTCTTCAAATATGCTTTTGTTCCTCCACTTCCATAAGTGCCAACATGCCACCATGAAAATAGTATGTCACCCATTTTTGGATTGTTGTTGAGCAATTTACTTCATAACTATTAGTAAGTGCAGGTTGGTTAAGTAAAAGTGCGGATAAAAATTTATTACATGAAGTCCATTCAAAAAAATGTGCTAAGAATGAAATTGAAAGAGAGAAAATTCTACTGAATTTTTAACACAGCTGCAGGCAGCAGCTACGTAACTAAGGTTGGAATTTTTTGTTTTTTAATATACTCATATGCTTTATGTATGAATAAACTGTGAACTGAACAGAGAAGAAAAGAAAAAAGGGGAAAAAACTCTTTCTATTCAATTGATTGAGAAATGAGTACAGAAGTGTATTTATATGTGTATAGTTTCAACAACTTACTTAGTTGTGTAACTAATTGACTAATCCTATTGTAACTAACTACTTATAACTAATTACAACAATTATTTCTACACACCCCCTCAAGCTAAGGCTGGTATATGTTGAGCAGACTTAGCTTGGCAATCAAATGATTGAAACTTGCCGGATGCAGCGCCTTTGTCAAGATATCTGCAATCTGCTCTTGACTAGAGATAGGAAACAATTCCATGAGTCCACTTTGAAGTTTCTCCCTCACTACATGGCAATCAATATCTAGGTGTTTCGTTCTCTCATGAAAAACAGGGTTAGAGGCAATATGTAGTGCGCTTTGGCTATCACAAAAGAGGGCTGGTACTTTGGAGCAAGTCACATTCAAATCAGTGAGAAGATAGACAAGCCACTGCAATTCACATGTTGCTGCAGCAAGAGCTCTATACTCGGCTTCGGATGATGAACGAGAGACTGTTTGTTGTTTCTTAGATTTCCAGCTAACCAGAGATTTCCCAATAAAGAAACAGTACCCTGTGATAGATCGTCGAGTATCAGGACACCCTCCCCAATCTGCATCACTGTAACCGAGAAGGTGCATGGAAGAATCTCTAGGAAAAAACAGACCTGTACCAGGGCTGGTTTTCAAATAGCGCAGCACTTTATGCGCAGCCTTGAAATGAGTTGCAGTTGGCGAGTCAAGAAATTGACATAGCTGCTGCACAGTAAAGGAAATATCTGGGCGAGTAGAGGTCAGATATAAAAGTTTACCAACAAGAGCTCGATACTCAGATGCATCAACATATGGCTCACTGTCATCACGGTGTAAACGCTGACTGGGATCCATAGGTATGCTAGACGGCTTACAACCCAATGTTCCTGTCTCATTTAGCAAGTCAAGACAATATTGTTGTTGACATATTGTGATGCCCTTTGCTGAATGGGCCACTTCTAAGCCCAAAAAGAACTTCAGGATTCCAAGATCTTTGATACCAAAAACATTGTGCAAACTGTTTTTGATGAGTTGTATTTCATCTAGATCATTACCCGCCAAGACAATATCATCCACATAGACTAAGAGGACAGTAAATGTGGAAGTTGTCCTCTTTATGAACAAAGTGGGATCAGATGTAACTGATGCATACCCAGCTGAAATAAGGAAATGAGACAGTTTTTCATACCATTTGCAACTCGCTTGTTTTAAACCATAAAGTGATTTATCAAGTTTGCACACTTTATGTGGTGGAATGCCTTCTAATCCTTGAGGAATCTTCATGTATACATCTTCACTTAAATCACCATGAAGGAACGCATTGTTAACATCCAATTGATGGATATTCCAATGATTGATGGAAGCAACAGCCAATAGTACCCTGATTGTTGACATTTTGGCAACCGGAGAGAATGTTTCAAAATAGTCTACACCCTCAACTTGATTGTAGCCCTTGGCTACTAAGCATGCCTTGTATCGTTCTATGCTTCCATCAGATTTTCTCTTTATTTCATATACCCATTTGTTGCCGTTTGCCTTGACATGAGGGGGAAGGTCAACTATGGACCAAGTGTGATTGAGAGCAAGTGCATCCAATTCTAACTGCATTGCCTTGACCCAACAGTCATGTTGACAAGCTTCAGCATAGCTAGTGGGCTCATGCTCAATGAGGAGAGAAAGTGTGTACCTGTGCTGAAGGGGTGAAATATTGGAATGACTAACAAAGTTAGTAATGGGATAAGGTGTCTTATGAACAATTTCGTCACATTGATAGTCCATAAGATGGAGGGGTAGTCTTTTTGGTCTGGCGGATTTTCTTAGGGAGGTAGGCATAGTTGGTTCAGTTGTAGTGTTAGTGTTAGGGAGAGGTGAAGATGGAGAGGAGGGTGGTGTGTTATTTGTGTCTGGTAGGTCAGTAGGAGGTGAGGTTATGGGTGTTGGTGGTGGTGGATTGGAATGTGGTGTGAGGGGAAGTGTGAGGTACTCCCAGCTAGATTTAGAAGGAGATAAAGATTTGTATGGAAAAATAGTTTCTTCAAATTGAACGTGTCTAGACACAGTGATTGTGAAAGTATGTAAGTCTAGAACAACATAGCCCTTCATCCCTTGTCTAAAACCGAGAAAAACACATTTGCGAGCTCTATGGTCCAATTTAGATTTTTGACAATCTTGAGTAGTAGCAAAGCAGAGTGAACCAAACACTTTGAAACTAGACAAATAAGGTAATTCATTGTACACTAGTTTATAAGGAATTTCTCCTTGAATAGCATTAGAAGGTACTCTATTCATAATAAAAACAGCATGAGCGACTGCAAATCCCCAATACTTGGAAGGCAAATAGGATTGTAAAAGAAGAGCTCTTGCTATATTCAAAATACATTGATGCTTGCGTTCCACCCGTCCATTCTGTTGTGGTGTCCCTACACAACTGGTTTGATGAACGATACCTTTGCTAGCATAGAAATCAGCAAGAGTGAACTCCGGTCCGTTATCGCTACGTAAGACCTTGATTTTGGCATTAAATTGTGTCTCAACGTAAGCAACAAAATTCTTAACTTGTCTCATTGCCTCATGCTTGCCCTTTAAAAGTACCAACCATGTAAATCTACTAAAATCGTCAACAATGGTGAGAAAGTACTTGTGTTCGTGCATAGTGGCAGTAGAAAACGGACCTCATAAGTCCATGTGCAATAATTGAAAACAACAAGAGGCTCTATGGTTATTGAAATTAAATGGCAACTTCTTTTGCTTAGAAAGATGACAAATATCACAACTCGCTGTATCTTTATTCCAAACAATATTAGGATACAATTTTGCCATGGCCTCTATCCTACTACATGATGTATGACCAAAACGGAAGTGCCATAGGGCAGTTTTAGGAATGGTAACTGAGTTACAGTGAGTACCTGCCATATAAACAGGTGAAGGACCATGAGAAGTAGTGCTCTCTAAATAGTAAAGTCCATTGACCATTCTACCCGAACCAATCATCTTCTGCATGGAGGATTGAATCAAACATAAATTGTCAGTGAACACAAAACTGCAACCCAATGCTTGAGTTACTTTTGAGATAGATATCAAATTGTAATTGAATTGAGGTATATAAAGGACACTAGTGAGAGTGATCAAATCTGTGACGTGAATATCACCAATAATATTTGTGTGCACTAAGTTCCCATTTGGCAATCTAACAGGAATATCAGGCACCCTTTTATATCGACTAAACATGCTAAAGGGACAACAAGCATGATCGGTAGCTCCACTGTCCAATATCCAGGCATCTATGGAACCAGAAATAGAGCAGCATGAGACACAAGTCTTACCTTGTGTCATGTCTGAGTGAGGCTTTGGTGCTGATTGTACATAGTGTCCAAGATGTCGAACAACATTCATTGCATGCTCAACATCATCACCCTTGACAGTGTTCTTGAGAATAGATCTGAGAGCTTGCATCTCCTCAATGCTAAAGAAAGCTCCAGGGCGAGAGTCATCCACATGAGCAGAGACCGACCTAGTATCTGTATCATCAGTATCTACACAATTAACTGCAGCCATCAGGTGCTTAGCAGGTGCAGAACCATCGCGAAATCTGAAGCCCGGAGGGTAGCCATGCTTTCGGTAACATGTATCCACAGTGTGACCAGTGCGATTGCAATAAGAACAAGGCTTAGTGTTGGAATTGCCCTTTCCTTTACCATATACAGTGGGTTTCTTACCATCAGAGAGGTTAACCATGACTTTTAAGTTCTCAGTAACATCCAATCCATTGAGACTCTCATGTTGAAGAATCATTCCAAAAACAGAATTAAGATTGGGAAATGGTTCCATCAAAAGAATTTGGGAACGAACAATTGCGTAATTATCGTTCAAACCTGTGAGAAAGAGGAGTATCAGATCCTCGTCGCGAAATCGTCGCGAATTGCGCATAGCTTCACAACTGCATCTAACATTGCAAGTGCAGTTAGGAATTGGACGGAAAACCTCTAATTCTTCCCAGTAGCTCTTGAGTTCGGTGAAGTATTCAGTGACAGAGAGAGAATTTTGACGAAAACTGTGTAAATCGCGTTGTAAGGTCGAAATGCGAACACGATCAGCGCGAGAGAAACGTGCCTGCAAATCGTTCCATGCATCAGCAGCGCTATCAGTGTAGATGAGGCTTTGCGCGATTGAAGGAGTGACAGAGTTCATCAACCAAGAATGAACAAGGTTGTTGCAACGGATCCACACTTCAAAGGTTGGATCAAAGGAATCCGGCATGGGAGACGAACCATCAATGAATCGGAGCTTATTTTTCATGATAATCGCTTTCTTCATCAATCGAGACCAAGAATGGTAGTTTTTGCCATTAAGCGGCGGAGAAACGAGCGCCGCCGTCGAGCTTTCAGTAGGATGAACATAGAAAGGGTTCTGAGAAGGATCGGTGAGAGCCGGAACGCTGGGAACCTCCACCACCGGACGGTTGCGAACCATTCTGTAACTGCCTCAACAAACC
>Ga0228711_1002288_pt1 | contig 29335 bp, 12 predicted proteins | sample MedpolnodulmetaG_2_FD_177996 | JGI IMG/M metagenome (GOLD analysis project Ga0228711, IMG submission 177996) | Root nodule microbial communities from Medicago polymorpha collected in Santa Monica, California, United States - brown nodules | ecosystem: Host-associated > Plants > Roots > Nodule... | reverse complement strand
TAGAAATAGAATAGCAATCTATCTTAAGTTATCACTCTAGACATGGATGGTAATATTTGATAATCACTTTTAATCTAGAACTTAATGCTTTTGGGTAATTTAATTGGTTGGGAAATCGTCGATTAAACTACCCAATCGACTTTGTGATCGTTTAAATGTTTGGGAAATCGATGTTTAAACGATCCCTTAGAAATAACGATATCATTTGAACACGAATGATATTGTCGAGTGATTGTGATAATATCGTTTAAAAAGCTAGAATCCGTTATTTGGTCGAAGGATTGCAGTTGTTACGCTTGGTTGATGTCTCTGACCCCAAGCGAAATAGCCCTATCTCTTCTCGTTTTACTTTTATGTCGAATGGAACAATAGTTTTACAAAAACAAACAATTTATACCCAAACACTTAACGTGATGACTATTGTGAAAACGTTTATGAAATACGCAACTCCCTGCGGATACGATCCTATTATACTTACGTGTAAATAGTTTTATGACATGTAAAAATCTTACATCACTAACCCTTCGTTGTCGCATTATGAGTTTGATACTTGTTAATTCACTATAAAAACGGTGAAATTAGATTAGAAAGTAGATTTACATAAAATTAAGGTTCAAGGCTTGGTTTGATTAGGATTATGTCATTAGACTCATCCAACATTCCCAAGACAAGAAGAGTCTACTCACTCATGTTCATTGTAGACATAGAAGAGAAGAAGGAGAAGAACATAAAATAAAATAATAAAAAGAACTTTTATTCAAAGAAAACAATTGTCACTATTAATTTCAAAGAACAAAAGATGATTATACAAGCTTGATGGCTGCTCTATTTATAGTCTAACAATGACTTAAGCTATAAAAAATAAATCACTAAAGTGTTGCACAAGAAACCACGGGCTTTAGGTCAAAAATAAGCTAATAGGCAGCTTGTCCAAGAAGCAAAAACCAGCAAAAGGGACTCTGGGGTGTTGGGACGGTCGTGTGGCTGGTGGTGTAACAGTCCGATTTTCGCTAGATTTATTCTATTATTTATTTATGTGTGTTTATATGTGCTTATATGTGATTAATTGCCTCTGTGTGTATTTTGGGTTAGGATTGTGCAGGATTTAATAATGAATTTCTGTGGAAGCCATATGAGAATTCACCATGCATTGAGGTTTATAATGAAAAGGATGTATGGAGATGTGATAATCCTTGTTTAGATGAAGAGTTAGCGCCGTTTTCTCGATGTCTGAAAGTTTGTGAGTTGGTTGGTATGGTATGTAAAGAGAAGTACTTCCCTCATCGTGTCGCAATGCAATTTGGTATGGATCAAGATATTCCTGCAGGTGAGGTTTTTCTTTGTAAGAAGGATCCTTGGATGAGCCAAATGTTACTTCTAGATACTATGATTGGCTGCAGCAATCGAAATCAAGTGAGGAAGGAGATAATAATAGAATCAAGGTTGAAAACTCTGATGGCCTAACTCCACCTGGTTTTACTTCAAAGTTTGAGAAACATCAAAAGGAAGCTTCTGATGAAGAGGGTCACAAATTAGTTTATGAACTACCAAGTTCTGATGATGAAGTAGTTGGAAAGGGTAAGGCTTTGTGTAGTCCTGAATTTGGTGATTTTACATCATCAGATGTGCTTGATGAAGATGAAATCAAAAGTCTATTTTGTGATAGAAATGATGAGAAAGAGGAAAGTGTTGGACCTTTTGATATTAGACATCGCATTTGATGTTGAAAACAGGATCCAGAAACTTGAAACAGCGGTTGCTAAGCTCAAACAAGCAAGATTTGGCTCTAAGGTTTAAATTGTTGGAGCCAAAGCTAAGCCATAGTATGTTTTGATTTGTTATAGTTGCTTTCAATTGAGTAATTAGTAGTAGGTGATTAATATTTAATATGAACTTGGGATATTTTGCTGATCATAAATATCAATGGGAATTAGGTTACTGATTTTGAAATATAGCAAACTATGGATTGCTTTTAATGAAGATCTTGTGCATTAGAAATTATTTCAATTATGTGGACATAATCATAGAGATCTTTATTTTTATCTAAACTAAAATAGGAATTTTGATTATTTTGGACCTCAATTTATTCCGGTTATCATGATTAACGTATGAAAAGTAACATATTTCACATTTAGTAATTCCTTGATGATATTGAAACTATTAAGATGCATGGTTTATACTTTTGTTTCTAACATCTAGCTGTTCATTTTTTTCAATGGCAAAGTAATAATATATATATATATATATATACAAGGAGGATCAAGTCACAAATAGTACAAAGATAGAGTAACAAAAATTGAACACGAGAGGGCAAACAGGAGCCTGGCTCTGTGTACCAGAGGTACTCCAGAAAAATAAAACAAAAACACCAAACTACAACCACCTTGAAAAATTGTAAGGCAAGAAACAAGGAAAACAAACAAAAAGAGAACACCTCCTCGACAAGCCGGACAGGAGCGGATGACTCATCACAACACCCTAGCTGAGGACTTGAACCCACAACACAAACACCCTACCGGAACCAGCACAGGACATGTTACGCCTCCCACTCGTATAAGGAGCAGAGGATGACAAAACTCTTACCTAGGAACCACTTTCAGGAAGAGAGCTTCACCCTATCTACAAGAAGCGCGACAGATGGAGTTCCTCCTGCAAAAATAATATCATTACGAAAGTTTCAAACAACCCACACAGCAGCAAGCCAAACCAATATTCATAGAAAACTTTAAAAATAATTTATTTAATTTAAAATTGATAAAAATATGAGAAATAATAGAGGAAAGTCGGTAGTTGTTGGTAGTTGTGTTTTATTTCCAAGAATAAAATATTTTCACCCTCTAAACATTAAAATAAAAAGAGGCCTCATTTGAAACCGTAGGCGGTTTTTCTAAAAATATATGTTCTGCTTTTAATCTCATTTGGCTCTCGTGTGTATGGGTGATTTTGAGCGAAAGAAATGCTCGGGTCTTTAATCTAAAAGAGGCCTCGTTAACTCATCTGCTTGACAAAATTAAACTTCAATCATATTGGTGTCTGAAAGCGAATCGCCCTAATTTTGCTTTTACTTATCATTTGTGGTGGCTTTGTCCTTTATCTTGTTTGGGAATATTTTTGTAAAGGAGCGGATTTGACCCTTTTCCTTTCCCCGTGCATTGTTGTTTCTTGATGTAAACTGATACCCATTTTTGCTGGTTTTTGGCACTTCTTGTGCTGTAATTTTCAGGCCGTTCAGTAATATATTCTATTTTAGCTTCTTAACAAAAAATTGAGAAGTTGTGTGTAAATTGTATTCTTGAAAATAAATGAATAATAAAATGATTTTTTTAGACTTGTGCCAAACATAGGAATGTTATATTTCTTTGTTTTTTTTTTTTAGGGAGGAATGTTATATTTCTAACAGAAAAAGCTGTTTGGTGCGATGGTAGACACATGAAAAGCAACGAATGAATTCTATCTATTGGATTATTTATAATAACCATTGAAATGGATTTTGATTTTAACTTTTATTTATTTCAAAAATATAAACCACAACCCACCGTTTATCGTGTACAGGTCGTCCTTATATCATTCGCACCGTATAGCAAAGCTGATTTCTAACATCACTTTTGTGGTAACCCTAGCAGAGAAAATGATCCGCTCAGATTTTTTTTCTTTTATAAACTTATTAGTATGCTATTATTTATTTTGGTCTCTATGTTTTTTTTTAAACTTTATAGGATAGGATACTGTAAAACTGGCCTTCTTTTTAAACACTTATGGAAGTCTTTTGACCAAGTAAATTATAAAACAACCATGAGGATTAATTGTTTATATGAAAATATTGCCTCAGATATGATAATTGATGATTATAACTATATAAAACAATTTGTCAAAAAAAAAACTATAAAACAACGACAAGCACAACTTCAAAAGTAAGTTTTAGTTTTTTTTTTTATATTTATTTGACAATATTGATTTTGAAACAAAGTTAGCTGGACACGTTAGTTTGTTAGTAAGGCTAACCTTGCAAAAAGATAAAATTTATCAATCTCCACTTTACAGAATACCTTCAAAATGGAGGTAAATAATTTAAATTTATATATAATATTTTCTTTGCTCTATATTTAGAGTTCATATTGAGTCATCCGTATAGCTAACTATACATCATACACAACTTAATGCATGATGGTTGTATAAAAATTGCAAGCTTTGACTCAAAATGAGAAGCTTGCATTTGCTATTGGCACATTATATGCATTACTATTTCCTAACTCATCAACGTGAGTGGACATTTTGTTCTTCTATAACTGAAAAAAAATAAAATACACATGAAACATATAGAATGATATCCCATTGGTTGAATCACCTGGATATATATTTTTACGGTACAATATATAAATCTATATGTAGATGTTATCATATCTTGGAAGCATCGGCAGTGACTCGGTTAAGGGCAATGGCAGTCTTTGAGCCAGAGGGGCGCCCCAACTGCTTGCCGATGAAGTCGCCAGCTGACATGAGCTTTCCAATATCAACGTTGGTTTTGATACCAAGTCCATTCAGCATGTACACAACATCTTCAGTAGCTACATTTCCTGATGCCCCCTTAGCATATGGACAGCCACCAAGACCAGCAACTGAAGAATCCACAGCACTTATTCCCATCTATTTATATGCATACAAACCAATAATGTCCATTAATAACTGAGACTACCAAATCACAAAATGCAGACCCAGCTTAAAGTTAAACCTGGTTATACAGATTCTAATAAATATATGATCCAGATTTCTTACAGCTAGAAAATCCTGAGTTTGCCAGTCATGTATCTCTGGCAGTTGCAACATGATTTGTTTAATCTTAATCAGGCAGCCCTGAGATGCAAGGCTGCGGCAAATTCAGGATTTTCCAGCTGCAGAAAATCCAAATCTAAGGTATACGGTATTCATTAATGCTCGTGAATTTCCATTAATCATAGTCGTTTGATAGTTCATTCATTAATTGCCGCTTTTATTACACATTACATATATAGAAGAGGAAAAAGCTCAATAAGTTCTACTCACCAATAAACAAAAATAAATGAGAAATTCAAGCTATTTGTTAACTTACTTGGAGGGAGACAAGAATATTTGGAAGGGATTGCCCATATGTGTCATGGAAGTGGACAGCAAGCTTTTCTGTTGGTACAACAGCCATTACAGCCAAAAGCATTGGAACTACGGTGCCTGATCACAATTAAAATAATAAACTCTCAGAAAGAGCATACATATATTCGGGATTAAGAGGAAAAACACAAAGTTTGACAATTGACATTAATTCCATAGTTCTTCCTAGTCTCAATTACATGTTTGACACTCTTTTACTATTTTCACTAGTATTAATACAAAAATACTTACCTTATTTGTCCTTTGATTTCTGAATTCAATTAGTTGTATAGAAAAATGGTGAAAATAACATTTATGTTATCAATTCTTTGAAAATATGAAATGGTAAAAACATTTTTATGACTATGAGTAAACAAGAAGCAAAACCCAAGTTTTTCTTTTAATTTTCACTGTTGTTAGTCTTTGCCGTCTCTCTGTATAAGGTATACCATTCTTGGTTCTTCCCTTTAGGTAAATCTTGTGCTTAATTGAGTTGGTTTTTTAATATAATTTTTAATTGGCTTCTTCAAAAAAAAAAATAATAAGAAGCAAAAAGAATGATTTTCTCAAACCAAGTACGACTTTAATCTAAAAATTTAAAAAACAAAAGTCATCTAACTCATTACCTGGCGTGCCTACCCCAATTGTGTCACCAAGTGAGATTTCGAAACAACCCATATCATATAGTGCTTTAGCTACATAAGCTACTTTTGATGGAGGAACTGGTCCTTCAACTGGGCATCCAACAACGCATGATACATACCTACCAAATTTAAATACAGCACTGATTGGAATAAGTACAGCAGAAACAGAATTTCTCTGTCCATAAAATTTACAATATCAACACAAAGGGACTTTCACATGTGTAACTGTTAAGACCTTGACGGTTTGACCTGATTGAGTTTCAAAAATACAAGGTCTTCACCAGTGCCAAATCATCTCAAAACAACAATACAGCAATAGATGTTGAGACTGGTATTAAGTATTTCATAGAATTTGAGGTCGTATGGGATAGCATTAGGAATAATGGTGATAACCAGTTCAATGTTAAATGAACTTTTCAATTAATTTATACATGAGCCACCAAATATAGAGAAGGTTGCAGAGAAAGACATGTGAATCCTATAGAAAATATCAAATGGGGAAAAAATGGAATCTTTCAATCAACCATACAAACCCACTTGCATCTTGCAAGTATATTAAAGTGGATATAATTGATGGATGCTTAGAATAATGGAGAAACAAAATGCATACCCTCGAACTGGAATTGAGAGCTCTTTGGCAGCACGAGTGACAGCTCGATAGCGGGAAAGACTCTCTTCAATACTACAATTAATGTTTGATTTTGAGAAAGATTCAGAAGCTGATGCAAAAACAGCTACTTCTCTAGCTCCAGCAGCAACGGCAGCTTCAAACCCCTATAAATGTAAAATATAGATAAGACATCTGAATGTAAAGCTGACAATCTATGGTTGTTTTAGATAGTTGCACCTTTAAATTAGGAGTCAGAACTGGCAATCTGATGCCTCTCAGGTTATGAACTGCTTGCATCACATCTTTTGCATCAGCCAACTGAAAGACATAAATCAAATGACATTGAAACAGGTAAATCTCACATCACAGTGGAAATAATTGGTTAAGGATAACAGCTGTCAACTAGTACTCTAGTTGTAAATTTGTAATCGTATCTTTTATAATGGACAAATAGACTACAACTGTGCACTAAATGCGTAAGGTCTGTTTGGATTGAATGATTTTGGGGTGAATGAATCTGTTGGGAAGAAAAATGGATAACATATCTTTTTTGTTGATCACAAATAAAAACTGGGGGAAATCATTTTGGAAGAAAATATAATAGTTCAGTTATAGAACAGAAAATGATTTTTTACCATTACCTTTTAATTTATGGGATTGAGAACTAATATCATGTAAATGCACTTTGAGGAAAGCGTACCACAACAATCATTCATAATATCAATATCAAGTTAAATAAATATGACAAAGGCATATAATATATACCTGTGGGACCCATTTGGGAGATACAAAACTAGTAGCCTCAATGACAGATAATCCAGTAGACGCTAGTCTATGAATCAATTCAATCTTTACATCTGTTGGTACAATGTTCTTCTCATTTTGTAATCCATCCCTTGGTCCAACTTCAACTATCTTAACAAACTCAGGCATACCTTTCATAAACTGCATTGCCCAGTTAAAAAATTTAAGTATCTCGCATACCAACTAACCAAAGAAATATGATAAAATCACCAACTGCAATGAATTTAGACTTTATGACATAAGACATAAAATGTAGATACAAAAAGAGACACCAAAGAATTATAATTTAATAGAAATAAAAAACTGTCCTTGAACAGAAAGTACTGCTGCCACTGCATACCTTATATGCCATATCTTGCATGTCTTTGTTATTGCGCTTTTGACTATACTGGTAATCTGAGGTACAAAATGAATTGTCAACGATTCCAAATTTCATCGTGTTTCTCCCTGTGGTCATAGTCCTTGGACTGAAAGAGTCATTTCGGGACATGTCTCTTGTTTGCCTTTTCCAAGGGTATGTTTCTGCTGTGTAATCTTCATTGTCTTCACTGCAAGGAATATAGTTGGCAGATAATAGGTCAGTAATACATGAAAGGAGCTAATGTAAACTAAATGAGGACAAAATTAAGTTGAATGATATTAAATATATGCATAAGTATTGACTTGTACTAAGTTACAAAATTCGACTCACTTGCAGCTATTAGATGTGCTGCAACTTCGTCCTTCAATCCAGCAGTTTCCCATACCCAAATTATCTACTTGTGGACGGCAACAACCAGACGAGAACCTCTGAACTCTGTCCATGGTACTCATGCTTGGCAGCTTGTCATGGCCAAGTGGCTCCTCCAAACTTGACATGGTGAAGTGGATGAGAGAAACAAAGCTGGAAAAAGATGTTGAGAGTAACTATTATGCAACATGAATTTATTTAAAATGATTTCTACCATTTTCACCAAGTTGTAGGGAAATATATACATTCATAAGCATATTAAGTGCCTATTCTATATGGAGAAATCCAAATACAGCTACAAGCAAAGGACTGACTAATCCAGTCAAAGGACCGACTAATCCAGGAGACCAACCACACCGTCGACTAGCAGGGGCCCCAATTAAATGCAGAGAAAAACTCTGTATGGACTAGCCAACTGAAATTGGCACCGGGAGGATTCGCACCTGTGACCTTGAGAGAAGCACACTCCAAGGTCCCAAGGCTGCACCACCAGACAAACTAATGTGGGTTTTAATACTCTACTCCCTCCGGTCTCAAATATAAGAAAAGATTCCTTTTTTAGGTTCATTGAGTAGTTAATATATCTGGTCTACATTGTAAAGCAGATACATTAATTATTCAATAAACCTAAAAAAGGAATCTTTTCTTATATTTGAGACCGGAGGGAGTACTTGTTAAATGTTTAACAATCAAGAAGATGTCATTGGCTAAAACTGCAAGACAGATTTGTTGTCTTTATAAGACTTATTTACAATGCAACTCCTTCCAATAACCACCAAGAGTAATTAATTTTTGCATCCAAAACTTCCATCCATAGCAAGTTGAGACATACTCCTTTTGGTCAAAGAAAATTGATGCATTTGAATTTGAACCAAATGCAAAAACTTTTTTTGACTAGTTTCTGCTTATATTTGGGACCTGATCAATATGCATTATCTGCTTTGGATTCTTAAATTGCAACTGACATCCTTCAAAAATTGTAATTTCTTCCTTTGGTTTAACATGTCAAAGAGCTAATTCAGTTTCATTCCTCATTCAACCAATCAAAATTGACTCAAAATGTGACAAATAAGCATGTAACAAATAATTCAGAGTTATGAAAGTTGAACATTATTCTGATCAATTAAAAGCAATAAAGCATAATCAAAAATATAACATTATGTATTGGATCATTCAATCCACCAAATTGCCTTCAAATTACAGCAAAATAAGGAATTTTAAGATGCATGCTGACCTGAAACGAATGAAAATTAGACGAAGAATTGGAGAAAACGTTGAGGGATAGGGTTTATACGAAACCCTAGAAATTGGGGGAATTTGAATTTGGTGATGTTTACGAAGAAGAACGCGTAAAATAAAGGTTGCGTGATGAAGTTGTGAATATTTATAAATGAAACAAGTTAGTTGGTTGGTGAGAGGATGGATGGTTCACCAAATTAGAATGTGGTCATTTTTAATACAAGAAGAAACGGTATGTCTGCTTTTCCTTTTCTTTTTTTCTTTTTCTTTTAGTAGAAATTTTAATGTGTTTCTTTATTCGTATTTTTTTCTTCAAATAATTTAATAATTAGAAATTCATTTTAAATTCAATAAGTCGGAGTTTCGTGAGTATGGGTAGGGACATTGCATGTAATATGTAGGAGTTGAAGTTCGAACTCCGAACACTCAATCATTTTATGGGGTGAATATCTAACAATCATACTACTTGACAAAAAAAAATTGAAGAATCTAATGTTCAAACATCGGTCCCTTTATATTTAATTTTATTTATTATACTTTATAATATAATATTTGTGTTACTATTATTTATTTTTGGTTTACACTTTTATAAATAGAAAGTTTGACACAAGACTTAAACATCGAACTCAAGATCATTTAATTAACAATACAATTTTTTATTGAAACCAATAATTATTTATTTAAAATTTATATATTCAATATAAAATACACAAATTACAATACAAACTTACTACTTTTTCTTTGTTCTTGGGTCAATAACTTTTATAGTGTTGGTTCTACCGGCAGGTCGCGGTTAGGGTCAAGTTCCTTGCCTGTTTTAAAGACGGTCCCAATCGGTCACTTATCACCCACTTAAGTCGAGATGGACGGAAAAACATAAATACAATAGACCTGGTGAACCGGCGGAAAGCACAAAATAACAAAAACCTACATGGTCTACATCCCACAAAAAGAGAAGAAAAACATGCAGCTACCTAAAATGTGTGCATCCTTGTAACGCCATATTTCTATTAAAGTGATAAAACACACAAATAATACAATTATTCAAGAAATAGACGTCACGTCTACAAAAGTTCATCAAAATATAACATGCATTCAAACAGCTACACAGCAGATATACGTATATATCATACATCTCTAGAATAAACATGTCATAAAAACATCACCATATAAAATCTCCAAATCTCAATATGTGGGTAAAATCTCAACAACATAATCCAAAACAAAGATAACAACTGACATCCTAGATCAGAGTCTAATCTAAGACATCGAAACAGATAAATAGAGGAAGCTCCCGTTATCCTCGAGCATTCACCAAACAAGCAAACTACTTCTGCACTCCGTCTACCCATTCATACAAACAGGTAGGCGGTCAAAAATCACTGGGGGTTAACTTCACATCACTCATAATCAACATAAATAATTTGAAAAGATAAGCATTTCAATTAATTACATAATCGATAATTCAATTCAAATTATTCAACCCAATTATCATCAAATGGATTTACCAAGGGTATAAGCACAAACAAATAAGACATACAATTAGAACATAGTTCAATTATTCTCAACCGTCAACGAGGTCCACCAATGTACATATACACCAATCCACATAACCACAACGTTCAACAAGTTTACCAATGCACAAATTCACCAAACACATAAACCATTAAGATTCATGTACAATGCACCCATACATGACACCTATATGCATGCGGTACCATCACCAACAAGGTCATCACCCTAAGATGCCAACTGAACATCATATCACCAACATTTAAATACAAAGTATTCGGTCACCAACATTTGAATACAAAGTATTCGATCACCTCACATGGATATAAATATCCAACAACATATGATGCATGAACCTATGACACACTATGCATAAGTTCAACAACAAATCACCAATGTATATGAATTCACCGACAATATCACCATCAATTAACATATATGCATTCACCAACAATATCGCCATCAATTAACATATATGAACTCACCAACATCGACTTCATCATATGATTCAACAACTTCACACAATTTCTCACAATTCAAAATAAAGGAAAAAATACATCACATTATGATAAACATCATATTCAACACCTAACAATCATTCACATATCTGCATGTAATCATATCAAACTATCCCCAAAAGATTTGTCAAGTATTTGGTCTGAAAGATTATTTTCGACAAAGTTCGTCTATCATTTTACAACTTTAAAACAATTGAGACAATTGAATCAAAACTAAGCAAACAAGCTCTAGTGCCTCAACTATGTATACACTTAGATCACATATGAGTGTAGTAGCGTATACATGTGCATTTCACCAGTCAATACCGATAAATCCCAAAGTTTCACCTAAGTTCATCTCATGGTATCATTTTGCAAAACCAATTCATTTTCAAAATGAAACCAAATTAAACTACTTCTAAACATCACAACTTCATGTTTACGTACTCATTTATTCACTATAAGGACTTCTTAAACTCAATATTAATTTTGAAGATGTTTCATTGTTTAGTGAAAAAGTTACAACAAAGTTTCATGAAGAATGCCGCGTGACCTATGCGTAGTAATTTGACTATAAATCAAGTTCTATAAGACATTTTGAAGTGGAACCAAAGCCATTGGAAAGATGACATCCATATCTAAAACTTTCATGTTTACAAATCAGGCTGAATCGATTCACATCCTTTTGAATCGATTCAAACAAGTCAGAGAGAAAAATGAGACGATTCAAAACTGTCTGAATCGATTCAAATCTGCCCAGATGCAGATTGATACGATTCAAACCTTTCTAAATCTACTCAATCGCATGGAAAACACATTTTGAGCTACGGGTTCATCCCCAAATCATCCCAAAAATCCCTATTTTGATCCCCAACATACCCAAAACGATAAAAATTATTTTCCAAAGTTCGATTATATCATTTAGACTCTTTTTGCCACAATACTAAACAACTTATACTTCAATTCACTTAATTCTTCAAGGTTCCAACAACAATACATATGTCACACTCAATTCATGAGATGACATTATCAACAACTCTTAACAACAAACACAACTCACAATCATGAATTCAACCATAATTCAACAAACAATATCACAATTCATCAAATTAAGCAAAATTCACAAAGTACCCATTTCTATATAACTTGAGCATGCAAATTCAACATCAACAACTTAATTATCATCAAATTTACATACCCAAACATAACACTAACATAAGAGCATGAATTTCACCAATTGAATTCACAATAATCACTTTTTACAAATAAGCACTTTTGAATATAAGTAGAAAAGAGATTATAACTTAAAGATTATGAATGAAATCTATCCTCCTTACCTCAAATCTTCACAAATCTAAGTTAGTGATTCACTTTAGCTACAAACCCTTGAGTCTCTACCCTCTTCTTACTCTTCAAGTTCTTCTCTCTTCAAAACCCTCTCTCTAGCTCTTTCTCTCTCTACCTCTCACAAAATGTTTTGTGACAATGAACGAATGGTACTAGGTGGCCTAATTTTCTCAATGACTAAGGTTTAAATAGGCTCACCACTACTGGGCTTAACCCTTAATGTCTTAATGGGCTCAACACACTCATTAACTAATTCAAAATATTTTTATTCACTTACACATAAAAACAACGATAGTTACCGGCTCTAAATTAATTACCCGACTTTCTAGTCAGTTAATAAAAAGAATAACTATTAAAACTCAAAACAATAAAATAATTCTACTTGGTAAAATTACTAATTTACCCTTACTCACAAAATGACCAAAACACCCCTCTAGCACTAAAACTCACTAAAATACACACATAAGCAATTAATGACATACAAGCATATATAAAACACACATAAAAACAATTATAATAAATCTAACGAAAATTGGGTTGTTACAATCCCCACCTGTGGTATCTCAGCAAACACGAAAACTAACATACACCAAATTGAACCTCCCTTACCAATAAGAGAACCATCTAGACAAAGCTACGTAAGCAAGCACTCCTTCGAATTCCAACACTACTCATAATACAAATGTTATCTTCAACAAACAATACACTCTAATACCAAGATAAGACCTTGATGCTATCAACAAGCTCATCAATGTCCTTAACGTTATTGTTAAAGCTTATCTCATTTCTCTCCTTCCAAATCATCCAAATAGCGACATGCCAAATTAGTCAAAAGCCTTTTCTCATATCTTTTGACCCCGCCTCTTGTGTCCAACAATCAAGGTGCACAAACAAGTTAGGAGGCATGGTCAAATTCAATTGCAACAAATTGAACACTTTAAGCCACACCTTTGAAACCATCTCAAAATGTAAGAAAAGATAAATTGTGGATTCCTCCACATTACTGCAAAAATTTAAGTTTCTAGAGGTTTCCACCTCCACAACACCCATCTTCGCTAAATTTAAATGAGTTGGAATACAATCAAGAAGTGGAGTCCAGGAGAAAGTAAACCCCTTAGACAGATCGGGACTCTTCCAAAGGTAACCAACCACAATCTATTCCTCCATAGTAATATCCTCCTCTATAACCCACAACTTTTCTAGCATCCTGTAACAAGACTTCACCGATCCCCCCACCCACACTCCAGTCTCCACTCCAAGAATCTAACTCCCCTAATTCGGTAAAATCACCAATCAAACTCTGAAATTGTTGCACAAGCTCCAATTCCCACATAATACTCTCTTCGCCACGATAACACTCAACCCCCACATCCATTATAACGATGCCAAACTTCCCCCTCCTTAAGTGCTTTTTGATTTGATAACGCGTAAAGAAATGAGAACGCTTCACATAAAGGGATATTTTTGACTCAAGGTTCCATCCAAAAGTTTGTAGTCCTACCATCTCCCACCTTCCTCACCACATCCCTACTAAACCAATTTATTCCGCCCACACCCTCCAATTACATCAAATCTTTCCACAAAGTAGCAACATACGAGGGCCAAACCTGACCACCCATAACTGCAACACCTTCCACCCTTGGGCCATATTTATCCATAAGTACCATCTTCTAAAGTTGATGATCCACATGAAGCAACATCTATCTCCATTTGTCAACCTCCATCACCTAGGCCACCCTTTGCTCTTGGATAACACACCCTACACCACTTTACCCAACAAATTTTCATCTCTCCAATAGCCCCCCACCCCCAAAGGAAATTCCTATGAAGTCCTACAATCACCTTGATCACCTATGTCGGCATTTTCAAAAAGGATAGATGGAAAATATGGACTATATTCAACATTGAATTTAAAAGGAAAGTTCGACTTTCCAAATTAACATACTTATTTCCACATGTGTGAATCCTACTCCTCAATTGTTCGAACAAAGACTCCCAATTTGAGAATTTGTGCGGGTTGACGCCCGCGCAGAAAGCCTAAATACATAAAAGGGATGAAGCCTTGACTACAATTTAGAAAATTGCAAGCCTAAGCCATGAAATTTGAATGCACATTAACACCTATTCGACAACTCTTGTGGAAATTAACTTTCAACCCCGACACCATTTGAAACCCCTTTAACAACGCCTTTGTAGTCCAATGGTTATCCACTGTCCCCACCCTGATACAAAGTGTATCATCCACATATTGGAAGTGTGAAAAGACTGTTCATCCCCTCTTTGCTTCAAACCCCTTAAACCGCATTTGCCATTAGACCCTACTAAAACTAGGGGCGTAAGTGGTTTGGACAAAACCAATGAAACCGAAAGTCCAAACCGAACCAAACCGAAAAAATATCCGACCTTGTTTGGTTCGGTTTGAAACCGATCCGAACCAATTGACACCGATCTAGTTCGGTTTGGTTCATGGTTTTTCATTTCGAGATCCGTTAAACCGATGAACCAATCCGATGATAACCACACTCCTTATTTTACTAATATTATCCTACCTCACACAAACTTATGGTTATGCCCAAAATTAAACAAAATACTTTTTAATCCATTCATTTTCTCTCATCTTCATCTCATATCGTCAGTTGACGATTCACGTTGGAATTGGATTGATTTAGTTTGGATGTTTTTATTTAAATTCATGATGTTTAACTTTTAGAATGTTTTAATTTCAGTTTGCATAGATTTGTTATTTTGACTATGTTTTAATTTTCAGATGTTCTTTTTGGAATTTTTGTGTTTGTTGATGAACGATGCATGTATGGAACATGAATGATTAAAATATTTGAGTTTGATGAAGTGGTTTTTGAAGAAGGATGGATGAATGAATCTTGGATCATATGTATGAAATATTGAGCAAGGTTAGTTATAAAAAGTTGTTTGAAAAATAGAGAACATGAAAGAAAAATAATATGAAATACAATTATACAAAGATCTATGAAATATTTTGTGAGAATATGAATTTTTTTAATTGTATTTTTAAATAAACCGATCAACCGAACCAATCCAAACCGAACCAAACCGATTAGTTTGGTTCGGTTTCTTTTTTGAAAAACAGTGAAAACCGAACCAATCTAAACTGATGAAGGTTTCATCGGTTCGGATATTTTTTTGACTGAAAACCAATCCAAACCGAACCGTTACACCCCTAACTAAAACCTTCCTCCACTAATATTAATTAGGGGTACATTTGAAAAGAAAACAAGTAAATCAATATTACATTGAAAATTGAACCTAATCATTTTGGGACAAAATATTTTAAAAACAGGTCCATTATTTTGGTCCGGGAGACTAAATATGAACAAAATGGTTATCCAAAAGATTTCAGTTGAGCGGTTAGACTTAGAGCTTGACTTTATAACCTCAACGAACTGAGTTTGAATCCCACCTAACAAAGTTGTAATTGTAATATGATCATTAATGTCACTTCACCACTAATTTTTTTTAATGAACAAAATGTTTAATTACATGACACTATAGCTCATTGAGACAGTGGCAAATCGCGTGGTTTAAAATGTACAGAATTCCTTGACCCCCCAAAAAAATGAATGCATAGAATTCCACCGCAAGTGTGAACAAGATCGCTCTTGATGTTGACGTGAAAGCTATAAAACGAGTTAATTATAGCCTCACAATCATATACTTTTGATTCCCTCAAAAAAAAAAATCATATACTTTTGAGTATAATTTGAGATATATTTCATTGCAACTGCCACCTACGAATGATTATACCAATGACACAATAACTTTCAACATGTTTCTATTTTTTTCAAGTCCCTTGATTTTTATTCTTTGAATCTTCATCTGGCAGTAACTTCACCTCCAATATTTATGTTTATAAACAAGTCACAACCATGCTGGTTGTTATTAAAACTTAGTTGACATCTTTCCCTAAAAAAAAATAAAAATTAGTTGACATCTTGTCAAGGGGAAGGCAAAAATACCCATGTTCACGGGTATCCGTGGGTAAAATTGTCATAGAGCGGGTAGCTAAACGGGTATCCACGGGTATAATAAATGGGTATTTGACTATCCATTATTATATAGATACGGATACGTATTTGATTGTACCCATACCCGATAATAAATTAAGTAAATTACTAAAATATTCTTATATATCTTATCTTATTACTTAAAGTTGTTACCTTATTGAAGAAAATTTGACCGTCCACCTAAAATTCCTCATTAATAACCTATTTTTATTTTTTATTTTTTTAATTTATCTTATTAAGTTCACGGTATCCACTTCATTCACATCATAAAACATATCCTATGGATTATGTAAGAATCGTGAGTTTTCTGTGGATTATGTATGATTTAAGAATTTTCTATGGATTATATATGATTTATGAAATTTTGAATGGATTAAAAGTTAGGAAAAAACTTAAGTACAATTCCTTATGTGCTTTTCGTATGGTTCTTAACTAAATTTACCCTGATTTCCTTAAATCCATAATTCTCTCAAAGTTTGTTATCTCCAAAAAAGTTGTATTTTTAGTTAAGAACCATACGAAAAGCACCTAAGGAATTGTACCTAAGTTTTGTCCTAAAAGTTATTATTTGTACCAAAAAGTAAATAAATTCAAAAATTCATGGGTACTCATGAATACCCATGGATACTTCAATATATGCGGGTGTACCTGCATAGTGGGTACACACGAGGGTACGGGGCAGACACATGTATGATATTTATCCAACAGGACGGCCACGGATATCATACTATTCGTACACATGAGTACTCATTGACATTTGTCCCCACCACTAAGTTGGATAGGTACGATAAGACATTTTAGTCACCACTATCTATCTACATCATGTATGGTTTGGACTTGCCCATCTTTTAGTATATTAATTAAGACAGACCTGGCTATGGTTCAAAATCACGTCCATTCAATTTGTGTTCATGCATTCTCCTGAAAATGAAACTACACAAGTCATAAATAAATATCTAGAATACACCGACGGATGGGAGATATCCGCCATCTCATACCACATGATATCATCCGCAAGTATACAAAATCATATTGTGTGAATAGGAATAAATTTAGAAAAAGAAAAGAATAAATAATCGATTTCCTACAAATTATCATTTTCTTTTTTATGTCTCTAAACCATAAAACTATATTAAATAGCTCCTAAACTAATATTTTTTTTGGGAAAATAGCTCTTAAACTATTATCAATCTCATAAAGATTGTGTGAAAGTTTGTGTGTCTAACGTGGCTACATTAATACTATATTTATATTTATATTTATATGAGTTGAGTACAATTGATAATGTAATGAATATTGTTAATTATAATATGACTAATCAATACTAGTTGACTAATTGATTCTTAACACGCTCCCTCAAGCTAAAGTTTGTTATGTTTTGAGTTTGTTAACAAAATATCATGATCTTTGACGAGAAGAGAAGACACAATTAGTAATTCATCTATGAGAAAAGAGTCACCATTGGATGACCATCACCAGTAGAAAGAAAATTCACCACTAATTTGATTCATATGTAGGGAGAGTTGTTACTGGAATGATCATCGACAGTGGGAAAAAGTCACCTCTAATATGGTCCTTATGTGGGAAGAGTCGTCATTGAATAATCATCAGTGGGACTAGTGTGTTGAGGCAACGCCCGAGAGGCCAATGTACACATGAGATCACTATTGACGGTGATCTTGGGGTAGGTTGGTTTTGAAGAGGCGATCTTGGTTGTGTAATTGGTTGATTGAAAGGTCACCGAAGTTGATGGCGATGGACGATTGTATGTGGCCAAAATTGGAAAGAAAAAAAACTTAAAGGTAGTGCTGCCGGCAGCAAAAGTCGCCGCCGCTAGCAGTGGTGAAGCACAAAGACAGGTCAAATAATCAAAACTGCTCTGATATTATGTGTGAAATCTTGTGTGTCTAATGTGACCATACTGATATTATATTTACATTTATATGAGCTGACTACAATTGATAGCGCAATAGATATCGTCAATTATAATATTAACACTAATAAAGACTAATCAATTCTAGTTGACTAATCCATTCTTAACAAATTCATTAATTTAATCCTTATATTATACTCAATCTATCACTTTAACCTCTAAATCATCACTCCTGTTTTAAAATATTTTTGGTTGATATTTAAATCAATTTTTCATTTAAAGCTTTTTTCTAAAAATCCATTTTTAAAAACAGTTATAAAAAGATGTGTTCTGGATCGGCCAAAGTCTTTAGGCCCAATACAATTACAGTTCAAATTACGCATTTGACAATATTACTTGCAACACAACCCTTCTCTGCGGGGGGTGTTCGGAGCAACTAAGACCAGTTCAAACGAACTGTAATGTCTCTGCCCACGTTCTCGCGAATCTCTCCTCGGTGGTTACACTTCCTACGAATTTGTAACCGTCGAGCACACGTGTGGCTTACAACGGCTCTGCAAACACCCACCTATATATAAAGGGGACTCTTCGCAGTCCCCAAGGTAGAATCTATCTTCTCTCTAAAACCCCATTCTGATCTCTTACTGACTGGAGCGTCGGAGTATGTGCAGGTACACACCCCACCTCCGTTCCAGTTACCAAGGTAACGCATTCCACTAACATACAACCACCGCATTAAACAACACCTACAATCACCTTCTAATCAGATACGGTGAAGATGAAACACTTAAATTATTTTTAGAAAATGTTGTAAAAATGGACTCTAAACAAGGGTCATGGTTAAAGTTTAAAAATCAAATTGAAGGTTTTTAATTGTGGTGTCAGCGTGTATATGTTATAGAGGTGTCTTGTGGAAGTTGCGGTCTGATGGAACATATTTGTTGTTTGATAGTTAGAGTCTTGTATTTTTGCTTGTTGGTAACACATGATATAGGTGTAAGCCATTTGTAATCCTTCAAAGTAGTTGAGTAGAGTGTCTTCCTTCATACTTTAGTTTAGTGGACATCATTATTACTAAAATTATAACTACTTATAAAACAAAAATTGATTAAAATAGAAATGCCAAAAATCTCTAGCTCTTCATTAAGAATCACATGTACGTCGATCCAAAGATGACAAGAGACAAAATCATAATGTGTGAATAGCGGGTTTAGTTTGTAATTGTGGGAAACAGAGCAATCAGTGGGAAAATAACTTTGTGATTGATTTCCCTCAAAAAAAACTTTGTGATTATTATTGCTATAGTTATGATTTTATTGAATTTAAATTTTTGAATATCCTCAACCTGGTACTTCTAGTGGGGTCCTAGGGTTCCAGGTGGCAGGTCTCTTCCCATGTAATCTTGGACCCCATTGTCTTTTGGATTTTCTATCCTAGATTGTTCTAGTTTCTATTTTCCTTCTATGTCCTATGCTTGTTTGTCTTGTCTCTCTCTCTAGTTTGTTTTCATCCTCACAATGGAGAATGTGAGGAACGCCAATCTTTTAAAGGAAGAAGTGAATATCATTGTTTGATGAAATTTAGACGGTCGAACATAGGGGTTTAAATAAATTTTACAAAATCGATTTGTATGGTGAGAAATGCTTTTCACTTGCGGTTTTTTTTCCTGTCAAGTCATATATCTCATATAATGTGTAACTCTCGACATATCCTACTCATACTCAAGACTAGACATATGGAGTGTGACAACAAGTGATCCGATAAAGGTAAGTAGAATGGATCTTGAAAAGATTTTGAGTAAATTACACTCCCCTCCCCTCAAAGATGTTTGAATTACACTCTCCTCCCCTCTTATGTTAAAATATACACTCCCCTCCCTGGAAAAGTAAATATGCACTACACTTTAATCTATTTTAACATAAATAAATATTTTTATAATATATATTAATTTTGAACCACCATTTAAGAAAAATTAATTCTTGCTAAAAAAAAACATTCATTTCTTTATAATTTAAATGTCAATGATAATTAAATTTAAATATTTTACTATTGATTTTATAATTTAGAGTATAAAATTAACTTTTGAATAACCATGATTTATTGTCTTTAGTAATTTTTCACATATTTTAATTTTATTTTGGGTTGTTTCATATTTTATAATAGGGTTTAAAACTACACGTTAATGAAATTGTGAATAAAGAATAGCGAAAAAATATGTATTCAATTTTCTATTATATTGAAATACACCAACATTACTATTTTTTTCGAAGTGTGCTACATTGTTATTTTTTTGCTAGATTTTTAGAAATAAAAAAAATATTGAGGGAGTAAAGTGTAGATTTTAACATAATAGGGGAAGGGAATGTAATTTAAGCTTTTCTTAGGGGAGGGGAGTGAAAAGTTTTCTAATATGTTTTGAATAAGAGAGGAGGGGAGTGTATATTTTAACATAAGAGGAGAGGGGAGTGTAATTCAAGTATCTTTCAAGGGAGGGGAGTGTAATTTACTCAAAGATTTTTATACCATTTTAAAATTAGGTCGTAACGTCCCGTGAGCATAGCTCATTTGGTAGGACAATGCATTATTATATGCAGGGGCCGGGGTTCGAACCCCGGACACCCCATATTCACCTTATAAGGTGAATTCTAACCACTAGGCTACCTGACAAAAAAAATAAATAATATTAGGTCGTAGCTAACTTAACCCTACAAAAATCGACTCATATGATCAAACACGTCTCTGATTTAGAAAGACTTTTTAAAGTCATATATCTCATCCAATGTGATACATATGAATTTTTCGATTAATCTCTGGCTGAAAAGCTTTTGTCCAACACAAGAACCTGGTGGAGATTCAATAGCCAGGGAAAAAATCTTCATCTCTTGGTTATCCACAAGGAGGCTGAAAATGTCCTTAAGGATGGTCCCTAGTGTTTCCGATAACAGCCTCCTCGTCCTAAAATGCATTTCAAGAATAGAGTAACCCTCATTCTGGACTAGGGTTTATGAACTCTCCCTCAAACTCAGATCGACTCCAATGGCAGAAAAGTTATGTATCTGTGGGAACTACATGGTGCTATCAATATGCATTAAGTGTCAAGAAAATCTCTTATTGTTTTTGACTGTTTTGAGTGTCAATCTTATTTAAATGACTAAAAATCACTTACCATGTAAATGACATCCTTACAGAATAAAATATTCTTTCAATTTCATGATCAACTATCTATCCACCCTGCATATTAAAAGGATGTACTAAGATGGAGATGTTTTTCTCTTGTGGATCAGCAATCTATCAAATGTTAAGTAATTTTAGTCTTGATTAGGAACTAAAGTGAAAGTGCTACTGTGCTACTTGACCGTAAAAAAAGGAACTAAAGGCAAAGAGAGAGGTTCTGTTTTTTCACTTCTCCTCTTTTGATTAGCCTCATTGTCCTTTTTTCTTCTATCAATTTTTCAAGTTTGACAGCAGTTATCTTTTGAGAACTTTTTGATAACTTCTTTTCCTGCAAACTAATGTTATATTTGTGCAAGATCAATTGAAAACTTCATCACAATTATTGGTAGTTATAACTGTAATATTATTTTCTTGCATTCATCGCCATCAGCTATGCTCACCAATAACAACTAAATTTGACAGAAATAGATGTCCCAACAACATCATAACATGTATTATACAATTCTCTATTAACATTATTTCCCTGTATCTCTCTCGCACCAATGTTGAAAGTTCATTTTTTTCTTCTTCTGATTGTGATGGAAATGACAATCTCAATAAAAGAGGTTTATATAACAAGAGATGGACAGGTTTATTGATTTCAAAGCTTAAATACAATCTTATTAAGAGATAGGGAATAGAAAACGGTGGAAGAGTGAAAAATTTTGCAAACTAATGTTAAATCATAGAAATCACCTTTGTATATTTTTTATCCCTAAAGTTGACTTTACTCCTTGCTGCCTTCATCGTCAACCCGAACCTTATTCCCGCAACAAAGCTTTTTGCTATGCTCCTTAATTTCTGACTTTTCCCCAGAGCAATCTACAACTACATCCTTTTTACCAAGCTCAGACCTTCTCTCCAAGAATTCGGTGTTCTCTTTCCAGACCTCGCCATTTGAATAAACCTCTTTTTTCCAAATAGGAACGGTTGCTTTTATCTCATCTATCAAATATCTACATGCCTCAAGCGCATCAGCCCTGTGGACAGATGACACTGCGATGAAGACACTCGTTCCTCCAACAGGTACTGTACCTAGCCGGTGAGCAACAGCAATGGAATGTAGATTCCAGGATTCTCTAGCAGATGAACAGACAGACTTGATACAACGTATTGCCATTGGAGTGTAAGCTTCATATATCAACTCCACAACTGTTTTTCCATCAAAAGTGTCACGAGTGGTGCCTGAAAATGTAGCTATAGCACCAGCTTGTGGGGCACTGACAAAATTCATATATTTAGCAACATCGATTGAGTTCAAGTTTTCAACGATTTCAATCAGATCCTTATTATCTTCAGCAGCCATTTTCTACAAGAAGATTAGATAATATTCTGATGAATTGTGAATATCTTCTGGTTTCAGGGCCTTTTCTTTCCACAAAGATCAAAGCGGATGAGATCAGCAGTTCATCCTACAAATTGATTACAGCTTCTTATATCAGCTACACAGGACATTATGAAACTCATGCAAACATCGAGTTATATTGTCCACAATCAACATCAAATAACAAATAAAATACAAAATGCAAAAATAAACAAAAACAAAATGCATGTCATAAGAAAAATATGCATTATAGACCCTTCGAAATAGGGAGCTTGCTTTCACCTAAACTTGACGTTTAGCATTTGATGATTCGTCAACATGAAAATGGCTGGTCAAACTGATGGCTTTTCAATATAAGGTACTCCGACCATTTCACCAAGTATTGGAATTCCTTAATTGCCTCAGAGGAAAATACACCAGTTGATAATTTATGTTACCTATGATTAACTACACACCGTTTACGTCATATGATCTGAACTCTGAAATGAAAATGAGTTCTGGGTTAAAAAATTGTAATCTGTGTTAAGACACATCCAGGAACCAGCAGAGCAGCAACCAATTTTAATGGTTTGTTAGGAACCAAAGAAATTGAATTTAAAGAAAGACAAACTTGTATTACTGAAACACTCGTTAGAAGCCAAACAAATTAATTACTGTTTTGTTTTAATGAGAAAAAAAGGGCACAGATTAATTTCATTTTCTTTTCTACTTTTTTTGTTTGTATAATATTTATTGACTGATCACAAATCATCATAATGATCACGTGTAGTTCTTAAAATGATTAAAAGATTATGAATTTGTTTCTCAAACTCCTTACAAAATAATGCAGGAACATGATTAAAAGATGAAAAATGTAGTACCTAAAATTGTTTCTCAAACTCCTTACAAAATAATGTGGTGATTACTAGTTATAAACTTATAATGCAAGAACTCTTACACTCAACACTGCCGGTGTATTTGGCAACAGCCATTGCGAATAGAATATATTTAAGTCCAAGACTTTCTTCTTGGAAAAATCATTGCAGTCCACAAATAAAAAACAAAACCCATTAGATACTATATGATATATCCATTTAGACTTAACCTTATTGGTCTATTTATTAAATCATATGGACATATAATTGGGGCAAAGACTCGCAGTTAAGTAGCTAGCTCATATGAACAAAGATTTTCAATACTTGGTTTTGCTTGTATATCACCAACATACACAGTCCAAATACAAATAAAGATTAAAAAGGAAAAAAAGAAAGGGAACATGCATGCCTGAAAAGCTCAGTGGAAGTTGGCATGGATTCACCATAGTTCTTAGCATCACTTAAATTACAGGGCCGTCTCTATAAATTTGTGGCCCGACTCACATAGTAAAAGTGGACCCTTAATAAAAAAAAAAATGCAATTGGTTCTTAAAAGAGTAATCTTCTATGTAAATTGAAAACAATACCCCTAAACATAAAAAAAGCTAATTTCTATCGCACTTCTCTCCATTTGATAAAGTTCTAGTATACAAATTAGCCGTAAAACGTCTAGAAGATTTATCTTTACGACGCTTCACAATAGTAAAGTCTCTTTTAGGGCCTTTTGCAGCTACTAACTCATACAGAAATGCATACAGATTCAAGACATTGAGTGAAATTTCACAATTTAAAACTAACATTCAAACTAACAGTGAAATTGGACACACCATGTGTATAATAAATTAATTTTTTTCAACAAAATTAGCAACAAAAACTAACAAGATTATACCCATACAGTACAATTTCACAATTTGCAAATACAATGAAATCAACATAATACAGTGAAATTAGCAAAGAATAATAAGTAATTAGCAATTAGACAAGAGGAAAGAAGAAGAAATTTTCAAACTAAGTGTATGTTTGGTTCCAAGTGATATAATGCATTGCATATGAATTTAACAAGTAAAAATTTATTACCTCTAAATCTTAGTAATACAATCTACATTGAATAACTTCATGAAACAATGAAAATTAATATCAATAACACTGTCCAAAAACATGCACAAGTAATCTCAATAGAACAAACCCAGTTGAATTCAACTACATAACAAAGCTTCAAAGTCAATCACAGTTCAGAAAATCGATCTAAAAGTTTAATTTTTAATAAAAATTCCCAATTGAAGAAAAATTAAAAGTTCATATAATCAGTATTTGAGTCAACCAATACGTACCCGATTGAAAAAAATTGACAAACAATCAACGTAAGATCGATCTTAGAACATCAGAGAATCAGATAGAAAGAAAAAAAATCAATGTGTTTTTTAGTTTTTTTTTCTTTCTCCTCTGTTTGTTTTATTTTTTGTGCTATGTGTTGAGCTTGGGGAGGCTTTAATAGCCTTATAAGCAATGGGAATATCAAGCAAATGTGATTATAAAAAGTCAGTATCATGGTTATTATAAAAATTTACATTAAGTCAAAATTATGAGTTTTTAGAATATTTCAATAATATTTTGGTCAAAAAGTATGTATCAACAATAACAATTTGGTCTCATAAAAAAAATTAGATGAGAAAGATACCATTTTAGTTACTCTTACGTATTGTTTATTGATGGGAATATCAAAAAGTTACTGGATTGTGATACTTGGGGAGGAAAATTAATATTTATAAAATGTATATACATCATATTCAATTGTCTCAGAGGAAAATACACCAGTTGATAATTTATGTTACCTATGATTAACTAAACACTGTTTACCTCATATGACTTGATTGAACTCTGAAATGAAAATGAGTTCTAGGTTAAAAAATTATAATCTGTGTTAAGACACATCAAGGAACCAACAGAGCAGAACCAATTTTAATGGTTTCTTAGGAACAAAAGAAATTGAATTTAAAGGAAAAAAAAAACTTGTATTACTGAAAAACTGAAAGAAAATGGATTGTAGAATCCACCGATGAATTTTCATCTTCATAAACATTTTCATATTTTATTTTGTTTGGTAATCTAGAGGACCTACGCCTAAAATGAAACGAACTACGAACCAACCAACTGCGGAGTAGAAATTACCAAGCTATGAATCAAAAGAAACTTATTTTAGCCAAAGCATCCGCACACATATTTGCCTTAGGGTAGTAAAAGTGACAAACCTTCATCTTGTAATCCATTTGACGCAACCTTCTAATGTTTTGAATCAACCTCATCCCAGAAACGTTGCCTTTCTTATTATTACGCAAATTACCAACCACGATTTGAGAACCCACATTCAGCTCAATTCTTCTGTACCTAAAGACACCCCATAAAAAAAAAATCCATTCGAGGCATGTGCTTTTGTGGTGCGTATGTTGCACACTGCAACATACGCACCACAAAAGCACGTGCCTCCTTCCCTCTAACTAACTACCTTATTTCATCGTAACTACTCTAACTTCCCTTCATTCAGTAAACAAAATATCGAGGCGTGGAAATCAACATGATTTCATTCTTTTGATTCTTCAAGCTCGAGGTAAAACTCTGGTCACTCATTATATTGCAAAAAAACTCAAACCACATATTTTCAATAATCATCATAGAAGCCTTTAAAAAACAACAGTGGACAACTAAATATTGAGAATTTTAGTCCCTGCGAATAGCACTAATTGAAGCAAAGTCAACATGACCAACCATAAATATTGAGAAGTTTAATTATGTTTTTATCATTTTTGGTCAAGTAGCCTAGTGGCTAGAGCTCACACAATTAAATTGTGGAGAAGTGGAGTGTCTAGGGATCGAACTCTTGCCCCTGCATATAATATGTAATATCCCTACCAACTCAGTTTATCATTATCAATATAAATAATCAAATTAGCTAGCACCACAATAAATATTATTAATTTGATGAGTTTGACAAAGTTTTCAAGAAATTAAGATGCATGGAGAAACAAGTAGATGAGAAGGAAATCGGAGAAATAAAATGGAAAACCTGTTTCTGGCGGCCGATGACTAACTCCGACTGGTAATAAAGGACAAAGCTGCAGCAGCTGTGTTTTGTTGTATATAGTATTTGAATTGATTTGATGGAACTGGAACTGATGATGACTTTTTGTTATTGTTTTTGGATTTTTATTCATTTTTTAATTAAATAATGATGGGCCTCTTCAAATAAGAAGCAAGTTGGGTTTGTGGGATAATAGTCGGGAATTGCTGTTGATACATGGTATATGGCTGAAAAACACTAGTAAAATAACAAAATACTCTCTCGGTAGTTCACTGTCGCAGAAATTAACCGGCGGAAATTAAATGCCGTGGAACTTTGGAAGTTAACTGCCGCGAAGATTCAGACCTGAAATTAAAGGAATTAAACATAATTCTTTTTAGGCTTATTTGCAGTTTTAGCCCCCTAACTTTCCCAAAGTTGCGATTTTGGTCCGCTAAGAAAAAAACCACAAAACAGCCTCTAAGTTTTGCAACTGTAGCAGTTTTGGCCCCCAAAGTTGATATTGACTCGATCTACGCTGACGTGGCACCCTAAGTGAGGTGCCACGTGTTATTTTTTATTTTTTATTTTTGCCTTGAGGGGCCAAAACTGCTATAGTTACAAAACTTAGGGGTTGTTTTGTAGTTTTTTTTCTTAGGGGGCCAAAATCGCAACTTTAGAAAAGTTAGGGAGCCTTCTTTTTATGATCTTGTTGATTTCATTCATATGATTTTGTTGACATAAATGAAGAAATATGATAATATTAGATACGAGAGATCCTAGAATTCTATTAGTGTTTGGCGTCTCTTCCGCAATAGATGGCCGACAAAGTACAATTTGGTGCGTCGAGGCATAATTGCTAGTGACAATCAATTATGTGTTTCAGGGTGTGGTCAACAAAAAACAATAGACCATTTAATAATTCATTGTCATATTATTGGCGAACTCTGGAAGTTTATCAAGACTTGGATTGGTTTGTATTTAGTGGATCTATTTCAAGTTACGGATCACTTCAATCAATCTGTTCATTCTTCAGGTGGTTATGCTCTGCGCCGGTCATTCTTACAGTTGATATGGCTTTGTTGCATTTGGGTTATTTGGAATGAAAGAAACCAACGACTTTTTGCTAATAAAGCCAATACAACAGTGCAACTACTGGAAAAAGTTAAGATGTGTTCTCTCTGTTGGTTGAAAGCTAAAAATGTGTGCTTTCCTTTTGGTTATCATTTATGGTGGCAGCAGCCCCTTGTTTGTTTGGGGATTGGCTCATATGTTACTTCCATTTCTAATATTTTGATATGGTTGGATTCTTGTATCGTTGTAGCTTTGTTTTGCCTCTTTTTGCACTCCTTGTGCTGAGGAGCAAAACTTTTGGGTGTCAATATATATCTCATTTTAGCTTGTTCAAAAAAAAAATTACAAATTCAATCATGTTTCTTACTAATAGAAAAGAGGTTTTATTGATAGAACAATTACAAATATAATTATTTGAAAGAGAGATGAATAATATCTGAAATATATAAAGTAATAATAGGTTAGTCAAACCTATGAATAATGATAGACGTCAATGAAATTAATTACAAATAATTACAAATATAATTATCCTATCATTTATAACGTTTTTTTATTATTGCATTTTTGTTTTATTGAATAATCATTTTAGGTCCATTAACTACCGATGTTCTTTACCGATGATGGAAAATCCAACTTTTGCTCATTATGATGGAAAATTTCAAGTTTAAAGCTCCACGACAGTTAACTCCCGAAGTTCCGCGGTAGTCAACTACCGCCGGTTAATTTCCGCGGCAATTAACTGCCGAGGGGGTATTTTGGTATTTTACTGGTGGTTTTCAGCCATATACTATGTGTGAACAACAATTTTCATCTTACTGAGAGTGTTCAAACGTCTGATAGAAGCATTCCTCTTCTTTTCTTTTTTTGGGTAAAGGTCCCGTTTGGATAAACAGCTTATATAGATGCTTATAGCATTAGGGCTTATAACATTAGAGCTTACATCATAAGCTCTTATACTTGATAAGTTATTTATGTTTGGATATGTACACTAAAAAGTACTTATATAAATTGAAGTGTTTGGATGTGACATTACATAAGCAATTATCGAAATTTTAAATATTTTTAATTTAACAAAAAAATCAAAGAATCGAACCACAATTATCAAGATTTTTTTTGATAAAATTAATCAAGATGTAAAAAACAATATTATAATATATTAATTATAATTATATATATAGTATAATCAATAGTTGTACTTGTTAACCATTTGTGTGACTAGTTTTGATCTTGCAGCTTATTGTGATGCTGATTATGCTGGAGACAAAGTCGAAAGAAAAAGCACAAGTGGCACTTGTCAATTCTTGGGACAAGCCTTGATTGGATGGTCTTGCAGAAAACAGAGCACAATTGCACTCTCTACAACTGAAGCTGAGTATGTCTCTGCAGCAAGCTGTT
>Ga0228711_1002285_pt1 | contig 29352 bp, 16 predicted proteins | sample MedpolnodulmetaG_2_FD_177996 | JGI IMG/M metagenome (GOLD analysis project Ga0228711, IMG submission 177996) | Root nodule microbial communities from Medicago polymorpha collected in Santa Monica, California, United States - brown nodules | ecosystem: Host-associated > Plants > Roots > Nodule... | reverse complement strand
AGGGAGGGAGGGAGGGAGGGAGGGAGGGAGGGAGGGAGAATTTGATCATCATGTAGAGAGAAGACCTATAGATTAATGTAGTAAGGAGAGTAGATCAGATGGAGGATAGTCAGCTCACTAGACCTAGAGAAACTATTAGGAAAGAGTTGGAAATTAATGAGTGGAAAAGGCTTGGTTGTTGTTGTTGCTTTATTTAAGTATTTTATATGTGAAGAAAATTAGTTTTCAATGTCTTATTGAAGATCATTATGACTGTGTCCTCACAGACAAACATTGTTAAGAAACTGTGGGGGAAAAAAAGTATAAAAAACTAAACAATAAAAAATGGTATTTTGTTTTATAAATTTTTAAATAAATAGGATGAATCATTTTCAATGGTCAGTTCTGCCGTTTTGCAGAGTTGCTTGTAGGAATTAGATGTCCTGCCAAATGTGTAAAGTGTTAATAATTATTTATAATTTCTAATGATCTTCATTTATTTTTATATTTTCAGTTTGTTGACGGGGAACCTATTTATAAAGGAAGCTGTCGCACTAATATTGGTGGATTCCATGTGACTGATTATTTTCAGCGACTTCTTTCACTTAAATATCCTTATCATATGTGAGTATGAATCATCCTGCTTTTGCTATTACCAAGCTAACTCCTAAATACGTACTATTTCTTATGTCTTATTAAATTCTCAATACAGGGCTAGATTTACATGGGAAAAGGTTGAAGACCTGAAGATGGAACATTGTTATGTTGCACAGGACTATGTTTCAGAAGCTCGATTGTTTCTGGTAAGAAATAGGTTCTTCCTCCCCGTCTAAGTTTGTCTACTTTTTCTAAGACTTACACGCCATTTAATGGTCTGGCAGAAAGGAGCTAAGGAGGCCGAAGAAAAAACCAAAATGTGGCAGCTCCCTTGGGTGCCACCTCCAGTTGAGGAGCCTCCTTCTGAGGAAGAGATTGCAAGAAAGGCAGCAATAAGGGAGAAACAAGGTCAAAGGTTGCGAGAAATGGCTGAGGCGAAGAGGTCATCAAAAATAAATGAGCTGGAAAATGAATTACGTGGTTTGGAATTTCTTTTGAATCAACTTGGACATGTTCAAGAGAGTGATGTACGATCGTTCTTAGCAGAGACTGGCTATGTCTCTAGGCAGGAAGTAGAATCTGCCCGTAGTAAAGTTGTGCAGTCCTTGCGGAAACAAAAAGGTGAGCAAACTGAAATTGAAAAACCTGACGCTGCGTCTAATGAGAAGTATACGCTTATAAACATCCCTGATGACATGCTGACGGCAGAGCAGGTGAATTTTTCTTTTTACAATTGTTTTTCTGTCACGTGCATTGTGAAATTGAACTCCCTGTCATCACACCCTTCAAATATGCTTGTGGCTTCTTTTTTTTTTTATTTTGCTTCGATCCAGCTTATAGTCTTAATATCCAAATAATTTCTTTGAATATTGTTTTCTGTGGCTTGCAAAGTTGACAATGTTTGTTGGGTTTTGCTTTTTTTATAGCTTGTTGAAAAGAGGAAACAGCTATCAATTAAATCTATGTCTGATGGGAGGCAGCGATTAAAACAGAAGCGCTATGAAGAGGAATTGGAAAGGGAGAGGAAACAACAGCTAGAGGAGGAGAGACGCCTGTATGTTCCATGCTTCAATTTATTCAAGCTTGATTAAAATTACTCTGTTACATATTCATGCGAGCAAGAGATGATATTCATGTAGAGTGATTTTTTATGCTTGAAATGTTTCTGATTGGTTTCTTTGGACCTTCTTAACATAGGGAGAACCCAGAGCTTTACTTGGAACAATTGCGTGCCAAATACAAGGACCTTTCGGAGAAAATTGGCCAACGTAAACGGCTCAAAACAAATGGAGGCTCCTCCACGAATGGAAATGGAAATAGTTTGACAGGTAGTGTTGGTCGTGGTGAGAGACTCAGTGCTGCTCAAAGGGAGAGAATGCGCCTCCTGACAACTGCTGCCTTTGATCGTGGTAAGGGCGAGGATACATTTGGTGCCAAAGATGAAGATTGGCAACTTTACAAATTGATGAGCAAAGATAATGATGACGACGACGATGAACCAGATGAGGATAACACAGAGCTTGCCCGCATCTCTTCAAGGCTCCAGGTTAGGTCTCTTTTATAATGTGGAACCTAACCTAAAATTAGCTGTGTTGGTATGGTTATTGTAGATTTCCTTGTATCAAAGAAATCTTATGACTCAAAAATCCTGTTGATATGTTGGTTTGGTAGGACTTGGATCCATCATTTGTGCCCAAGGTAGAAAGTAGCTCCCAACCTGCTGAGGCGCCACGCGTTCGTCCGGTCACCAAAGAAGATTTTCAGATTGTTTTCGGAGTTGAAAGGTTTAGGTGCCCTGAAATTTTGTTCAGTCCAAACTGGATTGGAGTTGATCAGGTGGGGTTAGATGAGATGGCCGGGGTCTCAATGAGAAGGTTATCATGTAAGGACGAAAAGCTGGAACAGAGAATGACTAATTCCATACTTGTGACTGGTGGAAGCTCTCTTTTCCCTGGCATCATTGAACGCCTGGAAGCTGGAATTCGGATGATTAGGCCCTGCGGTTCGCCTATAAAAATAGTTAGAGCACTTGATCCAGTTATGGATGCATGGCGTGGTGCGTCTGCTTATGCATCAGCCCCAGGTTTTCACACACAAACATTCACTAGGATGGATTATTATGAAAAAGGTGAAGATTGGCTTCGTAATTATCAACTGAAATATTCGTTGTAATTGACTTTATAAAGTAGTACAGTTTAATGCCTTGAACATTATACCTCGATTTTAGACAATATATATTATATCCAGTAATCTAACTAACTTTCCATATTGTTGCTAGGGATGTCTATGGGTACCCACGGGTACGGATAATATGATACCCGTGCTCGCCCCGTTGGATAAATATGATACCCGTGCCCGCCCCGTACCCTCGTGGGTACCCACTATGCGGGTACTCGTGGGTACTGAGGTATCCATGGGTATTCATGGGTATCCATGAATTTTTTAATTTATTTATTTCTTGGTACAAAGAATAACTTTTTTTAATTACCAAAAAACTTCAACTTTTAAACATCCATACATAATTCATTAAAAATTTCATAAATTGTACATAATCCATAGAAAATTCGTAATTCTTACATAATCCTCACAAATTCTTGAATTAAAATAAAGGCATAAAAACATTCAAATAAACATCTAAGTTTCATATGAATTCGAAACTTCAATAACTTCATTTGACTTCCCAATTCCTGACGTAAAAACATAAATCTCTAAATCAAAATCCAAATAATCAACATGACAATGAGGTAACAACTTTAAGTAATAAGGTATATAAGGATATTTTAATAATCTACTTAATTTATTATCGGGTATGGAAACCCGTGGGTATGGGTACAATTAAATCCGTGTCCATATCCATATAATAATGGGTAGTCAAATACCCGTTTATTATACCCGTGGATACCCGTTTAACTACCCGCCCCGTGCCCATGAAGGATTTTACATGGTTATTTTTGCCACCCCTAATTGTTGCTTAAGCTAGGAGTGTGCTATTGATATTTTCACTTTTTTTTAGTCTGATGAATAACTTTCACATGAAAGAAAGCACTTGCTTTATTTTATTATGTACATAGTTTTTCATTCTCCTCTCCTATGAGGACTGTTTGCAATCTGTGATTTCTGCAAAGTTTAAGTTGGTCACATGTACTATTGTGTGTACTATTAAGCAACGAGTCTCATTATGCGCCAATTAAGCAATGCTTGTAGTAGGATTACATCATGTACTAACTCTGTTTAAATTATCTAAAAAATACACCAACCAGTGCAAATGAACCGGTCTTGTTTCTAACAGAGACTTCATCATATTAAGAAAATAAACATAATGGTCAAGACAATATTTAAGCTATCTGCCATAACCAATAGAATGGTAACCATAAAATAAATAAGTTGGACTAAATCCATATTATCCAATGTAGCAAACTACCGATTATCAATGTTTAAAACCCTCGAATTAGTCGGTCTTTAAGCCAGATACCGAGTTTTTTCTATATAAAAAAAAAAAAAACTTTCCATTTTAATAACTGAAAGCAGAAGAAAGTTTATATAAGCTATAAATTTTTTAATCTTTTTAATAGAAGATAATATATTTTAATTTTATATATTAGGTTTTTTTTTTCGTTTTAGTCTTTAGATGAAATGACAATTCTACTTGAAACTCTCTCACACAAATGGGAGATTCTAGGATACCACAAATATCCAGCCTAACAATTTTTGCAATTCACATTTGAGTTAAGACTTACAAATTATAGTAGTGTCTTTTAAGTAAGCGTAAAAATGAGACAAAAAATTATAATTTATTAAATTTTGTCCGCTTTCCAAAAATAATATAATGAGAGGAAAGCTTATGACTACTTTTTGGAGGCAACTTTAGGGGTATTTGGTTATTTTTATTAATATGTATTTTTCGTTCTTTTACAATGTTATGGAATCAACAAGCAAATAATTTAAATATTTCCTTTCAACAATCTATCTTATTTAAAAATAAGAAGTCAAAATTATTTAAGGTTTTGATTTTTAGTCTTTTGGAAGCAATAACTTATGCTCAATGACCACTCTCATTTTATATTGATAGGTCTCCAAAAGATTTTTTTTGAAAAGCTAAACTTGCCCACCAAAATTAGCATCGGGAAGAATCGAAAAAAAATCCTATTTAAACCCTAAAAATTCAAAATTCAATCATTTAGACTCATTTTTATTTTTTTTTAATTTTTTATATTCTCTGAAAAATTTGAAAAAAAATTGCATTAATTTTATTTGATTTTTAAAATTTGTGTTTTTATATTTTTATGATTTTATTTGACAGGTTTTTACATTTTTTACTTTTTTTAAAATTCTGATTGCTGATTATAAATAAACATATTTCGAATTATAAAATTCAAACATAATTTGGATGTGTTCGGATTTTAGAATAAGAGTAAATTCAAATATTAAAATAAAAGTATAACAAACACGATTCAAATATTAAAATAAAAGTGTAACAAACACGATATGAGTATATATATGTCCAATTTTTTTCCTTTTATCCTTTAAAACATGTAAAGATAAAAATAAAAGTGTAGCAAACACGATATGAGTATATATGTTCAGTTTTTTTTCCTTTATCCTTTAAAAGATGTAACAAACTAGATGAATATATCTATACTTACTTTTTCATCATCCCAATTATACCCTTAAACAACTTTTCTATAAAAAATATTGTTGTTGGTGTCATTAAAAAAAATAAGAATTTAGATTATATTCTTTTGTTATATTGTTGGTGTCATTGAAATAAATAATCACGATTAGTTTGATTTGTTATAATTTTAAAGTAACAAACATTTATATTTTTAGTTTTAATAAAAAACAAAATTTCATAAAAAAATATCGTTCATTATTTTCAAATGTTGGTACAATAAAAAGAGCGAAAAGACGGCCACATAAGTGTCCGTCTTTTTGCTAGTATATATAATATTATTTGTAATTTATACGCAAATTTCTATAAAATATTGTCGATAATCTACACGCGTTAGCGCAATAAATAGAGAGGAAAGACGGGCACGTGAATACCCGTCTTTTCGCTAGTTTTAATAACTGTAATAACTGAAAGTAGAAGAAAGTTTATATAAGCTATAAATTTTTAATCATTTTACAAGAAGATAATATATTTTAATTTTATATATGAGGGTGTTTTTTTTTATTCCTTTTGGTTTTTATACGAAATGACAATTCTTCTTGAAACTCTAACACACAGATGGAAGAACCTGGAACACCACAAATATTCGGTCTAACAATTTCGGCAATTTTCAATTGAGTTAGGACTTACAAATTATAGTAATGTCTTTTAAATAAGGGTAACAATGAGACAAAAAATAATAACTTATTTAATTCTGTTCTCTTTCCAAAAATAATATAATGAGAGATTTATTTTGTTTCGGCATGAGATTAATAATAGAATGCAAACTATGTCCTATTCTGCTTGGGTATGACAACATGTTGGGTTGGAGGCAAGTTTTGCATCCTCATACCTGGCCCTCGACTCATAGGAAGAAAAAAAAAATGCGACCGTTTCATGTCGGAGTTGGAATTTGAATCTCCATCCCCACTCTTGACGGAGATTGGTTTTGTCCGCCCTACACCTGACCACGCCATATATCTTTTATTGAAGAGAGAGTAAAATAGATAAATTATATAATTAAAAATAAATGAGATGAATAAATTCTTTAAAACTTGTCTCTAAATGTAATAACACTGTAATATTTAGGTAAATATATTCTTTAAATTTGTTTGATTTTTATTATTTATCCATTTCCCAGAGCCTAATATATTCTTTAAATTTTATTTAAGAAGGGGCTCGACTACTGAGGTCAATATGATTATGATTATATTTGTGTTGTTTATGAGAGGCTGGTTTTAGTGGACGCTGATTGTTAATTTTCATGTTTTATGTTGTTTACTGTTTACCACCAATTATTAAGGAAGTTGCATACTCTTTGACCTTTGTATGCTTCTATGTGTTGTTAAGTTGTTTTTATTGTCGACGAACAAGTGCATTAGTGTTGTTTCCATGGCGTATTTAATTACGTATATGTTGACATTGAGAGTTTTTGTTATTTGTTATCAGTGCTTATTTTACATATATTATTTGTTATCAATGCTTGGTTAAGTATAGGGCAAAATGGTTCCTTCATGTCTCCCCTTTTCTCTCACACACAAACTCTCTCCCCATTGCTTCGGAGAACATTAACTACGACTTTTGGTGAAGTGAAAGGTTCCAGAAAACATGATGATGGGGTGAATGGGTAAAATTTTTAAAAAGAGTTAAAATCAGTAATTTTTATGATTTGTAGGGGTAAGGGTAGAAATGTTGGGGTGTGGGTAAACTTTACCTCAACGGTTCGCAAACTTATGTGAGAAGCCCAGATTGATAATTGACCGTTGGAATATCTCTCTCATTCAGCAAATAATATTAAATTATTAAAATTTAACAAAATCAGCTCCTTCACACTCTCTATAAACTCTTCACAAATTCGACCGTTATAAACCTAAAATAATCTCTCTGTCTCTCCCTCTTCTCTTACAGAGAGATTCACCATTTTATTCAACAACTTCTTCTTCTTCTTCATCTTAATATTATTATTATTATTATATACTTTTTTTTTATCAAAGAAAAAATATCAGAAAAAAAATGGAGTCACCACAAGCTAAAAAATCAGGTCTAAACCTCCCAGCAGGGATGTCAACAATAACCTCCCTCCGTCTGGAAACGCTATCAACACCCCCTTCTTCTGCTTCGCCTCGTGCGATTTCAAACCTCTCATCAACCCCCTCTCCATCAAAATCCTCCAAGTGTAGTGACAGATTCATACCTTGCAGATCATCTTCAAGACTGCATACATTCGGATTAATCGATAATCCTTCACCGATTAAAGAAGGGAGTAATGAGGCTTATAATAGGTTGTTGAAATCTGAACTTTTTGGACCTGATTTTGCTTCTCCTTCTTCTTCTCCTGCAGGTTGTGGTGTTGGTTCGCCGTTGGTGAGTCCGAGTAAGAATATGTTGAGGTTTAAGACGGAGAGTTGTGGACCTTCTTCGCCTTTTTCGCCTTCAATATTTGGAAGAAATGATGGTTTTTGTAATGAGGGTTCTACTCCTCCTAAGCCTCCTAGGAAAGTTCCTAAGACACCCCACAAGGTAAGTTTTTATCTTTTTCTCTTTTACCGTTTTTATGTAAATATTTTGAACATGAAATTGTTTAATTTTTATTGTATTTGAGAATTGGGTTAGATAATATGTGACCTTGATTTGCAGGATTTGATTAGGTCTAAAGTGTATACTGATTTTGTAGTATATAGGTACATTTACACCTAAACCTTAAGATAGAGTCATAGCATAGCTCTTAGTGAGTGAAAATGCTCAATTTCCCTACGAAAGTGTATAAGGAAATGCTCAATTTCCACTCATGACGATCCTAGTTTTACGAATTTGTTGTGATTTTGAGGTAGATTCGAGCCGTGTCATTACATTGTAAGACTAGGGTTTTAAATAGAGGTCGCGGTAACAGTTACAATCATTAATATTGTGGAAAATTGCAGTCAAATGCAGCCGATGCGACCTGAGAATCTATGCCATTGCAATTTCGAAAACATAAGAAACTGTTATTTTGCTAACCTCTATTTAAAACCCTAGTTGTAGAAAATCCTAATCTGGTTATGAGTTGAATAAAGTTGAGTTATTCAACTCCAGATGTAAAAGAGTTTGTGCATGTACATTTCAAGTTCTAAAACCTTTGTAAGCTTAAGTATTTGAGAGGGTTTGTGTTAGATACAGTAGACAAAAAATTCTTAGAGCTAATAATGATTGTTGAATGTTGATTTTCTAAAATTGAACAATGCTGTGTGCAGGTTCTGGATGCTCCTTCACTTCAAGATGACTTTTACTTGAATCTTGTGGATTGGTCCTCACAAAATACTCTAGCAGTGGGACTTGGCACTTGTGTTTATCTCTGGAGTGCTTCAAACAGCAAAGTGAGTATGATTATGAACTTGCCAAGTGCCAACAATTTTACCATTCATGTACAATAAAAATGAACACATCTTTGTGTGACTTTCAGGTAACTAAGCTGTGTGACTTGGGGCCTTATGATGGTGTCTGTTCTGTTCAGTGGACCAAGGAGGGTTCCTTTATATCCATTGGTACAAATGGTGGTCAAGTTCAGGTGTGCCTTATTATCTTACTTTGATTTGGTTTTATGCATCCATGTATTTGATTTGATGATTGAGAATAACAGTAAGAGAACATTTTTGCCTTATCGTAACAGATTTGGGATGGTACTAAATGCAAGAAGGTCAGAACAATGGGAGGGCATCAAACAAGAACTGGTGTCTTGGCATGGAATTCTCGCATTTTGGCTTCAGGAAGCAGGGATAGGAACATACTTCAGCATGACATGAGGGTTCCAAGCGACTTTATTGGCAAGCTTGTCGGCCACAAGTCCGAGGTATAAAAACCATTTGACAAATACGCATTGAGCTAGCAATAATATTTTTTAAGGTAAATTGTATGTAAGTAGTGAAATTGATGGTAATTGTTATCCTTCAACTTGACAGGTTTGTGGATTGAAATGGTCCTGTGATGACAGAGAACTTGCTTCTGGTGGTAATGATAATCAGGTATGCCAACACACACAAAATTGCTTCATTCTTTCTAAACTTTTTGTTTATTATTTTTCTTGTGGTTTGATGCCATGTTTTATTGTATATATGAGCAGCTTTTGGTATGGAATCAGCACTCTCAGCAACCAACTTTGAGACTTACAGAGCACACTGCTGCTGTAAAGGCTATTGCTTGGTCACCTCATCAGAGCAACCTTCTCGTATCCGGAGGTGGAACTGCTGATCGGTGTATTCGATTCTGGAACACTACAAATGGCCATCAATTGAACTCTGTTGACACTGGAAGCCAGGTTTATTTTCTTACCTCATTTTTGTTCATACTATAACAAGTAATAAGAATCAATATTCAAACAAGATAGAGTATCTTATTAAATTATTTAATGCATAATCTTTCAGGTCTGTAACCTTGCTTGGAGTAAAAATGTAAATGAGCTAGTGAGTACACATGGTTACTCACAAAATCAAATCATGGTGTGGAAATATCCATCACTAGCAAAGGTATTTTACATTGAGAATTCTAGACATTTTAGACATATTCCAATTAGAAATGATTATCAAGTATAAAATTAAAATGTCTTAACCATATAGAATTTTATTTTCTTAATTAGGTTGCAACTCTAACCGGCCACAGCATGAGAGTACTATACCTTGCAATGTCTCCTGATGGTCAGGTACTAATGTCCACATAACAACATAATTCCTTTTATTATATCATAAACAAAAACAAATTGTCCCTTAATTTTTACATCAATTTTACTAAATATTACAATTGCAGACAATAGTTACTGGTGCTGGGGATGAGACTCTGCGGTTTTGGAATGTTTTCCCATCAATGAAAACACCTGTAAGTATTGTGACAAAATTTAAATTATTGCATATTATATTCCTAGTATTGCTTGAAAGGACTCTCCTAATTTTTCTGTTTACTTCATTTTAGGCCCCAGTTAAAGATACAGGCCTTTGGTCACTAGGCCGCACCCAAATCCGATGATCTATTAAGCAAGCATGGAAGGTGGAAGATGAGGAAAAGAAGTTGTTTGTACAATTTTATTTAGATAATTTACTATGTATATGGAATGACACATTGACACTGACTGTCATATATAACAACATACTGTATACCAAACACGGGCAACAAAACCTACAAATTGTAAAGCTTTTCGTATAGTTTCATCTTGTGTTGCAATAAATAAGTTTACATTTTCCCTGTTGAAACTGTTGCAGCATTTTTTGTACTTCATTCATTTTCTGAAACATATTTCTCTCTTCAAATTTCAATGAAGCAAAAAAGGTCAGAAGGGGAGGTTAGATGAGAAAAGTTTATGAAGCACTTGGCTATAATAATGGAAGGAAAAATAATACACGATGTGAAAATTTTATGAAACCATAGTAGCAAAAATTATCGGATAAAAAATGTGTTTAATGGGTGCACTCATACCGTCATTCAATAATAATTAAAATTTGCAGATTAGTCCTCACTAATCTGGGTCAAATTATTAGTCCATGCTTTATTATTTGTAAAATTACCATTTGGGTCCGGTATTTGTAGCTTTGAATTTCTATTTAGTCCTTTATTTCCCTTTAGTAATTTACATTTTGATTCCAATTTGGGTCTGGAATTTGCAGCTTGATATTTGTTCTATTGTTCAGGCTGGTTGTGAGTGGAGCATAGCATATTTAATGTCTTTTTCCAAGTGACATTTTGTTGTGTTTTGTTTTAGGTGTTTGGCGTGGTGTTGGTGTTTGAGTCAATGGTTTTTCTTGTTCTTGCGGTTCTAGCTGTTCTCTCTTGTGCTGCTCACTATTTGTTTTTGGTTTAAAATTCTGTATTGGTTTTTCGATGTATAGTTGTGCTGTGCTGTGCCGTCTATTTTATGTTTTTCCGTTGTAATTTCTTATGTAGTATGTTGGCTTGGGACCTTGGGTCTGTTAATTGTGAAATTTTATATTATCTTTTTGCTCTTGTCATTTCTTGTGCTAGCTTTATGATAATGACCAACATTGAGGGTGTTAAAGAGTCTAAAATTAGATAAGAGATGATATGAACAAGTATTGTTATGCTATTTACGGTTAGATTTTCATTATCAAGTCATCCATCGTTTAGATCTACACGTCAAACTTATAGTGTTGGACGCGAAGTAGTGTGTTAGAGTAACAAAAATACATAGCTCTATATTTGCCAAGAGGTTTAGAGTATGATCGGTACTATCAACAAATTCCCCTGTTAACATGTATTGTAAGTTCTATGAAGACTTTTAAATTTCAACAATTAATTACTTATTAAAATTACAAATGATTTCTTACCAGCCAAACCCTATTAATGTTATTAATCTAATCAAGAAAGTTCTAAAAAAAATCCTTATCATGCGTTTGGCCTAAACATTGATGTGTCAATTTGATGAAGTTTTTTTAGCATCTCTTCCCTAATCAGAAAGCAACATAATATATGTTTTACACTCTATGTCATTTAAAAAATATAACAAATGAATCATAAGACTGAAAATAATATATTTTAATTACATCAAAAAATACTTATAACCAAAGAGACAAGATGGTAACAGTTCAATTATGTTCTCTCTACGTATCAAACACTATCTTACTAAGCCATTTGGATTATGCACTCATTACTTTAGCAATTAGGAAACGGACTGCAGAGAGTGGTTAGGCTGGAATATGACTGGGTCTCTCCAGGGTAGGGTACCATGATGTACAGGTCACCCAGGTAGAATAAATTAAACCCTGAGCTACACAAAAAATGGGGTCAATCAAATTTCAATTGGTAATGTAAATAAATATTGAGTTTCAAGTTTTAAATCAATTTTCTTGTCAAAAAAAAAAGTTTTTGATCAATTTAATTTAAGGGGGTTAAATTGTATTTTTTAGAAGTAGGTTGTTTGGGGAAGGATATAGCCATTGTAGTAATATATACATAAGTTAATATGTAACATAACAACTAACATTTAATATTGGCCACTCTTCTTAAGAAAAATAAAAAATCAATAATGGCCACTAAAAAAATTAACAATTAATATTGGAGATTTATAAAAATAAAAATAAAAACTGTTACACTTTCTCTCAAAAAATATTTCGTCTTGGGGACTAACTCATTTCATCTCCTCTAGTTTCATTCTTTTCGGTTTCGCACATATTGTTAAGACAATTTTTAAAGTAGTCTAATAACTAGAAAGAAAGATGAATAAGTATTGAAGCGGGGTGTTTGATGTTCGACTATCAACCCCATATAATAATACTCCCTATGTTTCTAAATATAAACAAAAATGACTTTTTAGATACATTCATTTAATGATGTATGTGATTCATAATATTAGACTACATACATTATTAAATAAATGAACTTAAAAAGTCAATTTTTCTTTTATATTTAAAAGAAATAAAATGTTTCACTTGTATGTTGGATAATCAAAATATGTGCCATATATTCTTTAAAAACAATGTGGCATATATGTTAATTTAAAACGGGAAAAATTGAAATTTTAATTTATTCTTGAGTTATAAACATATTTTTAATTTTAATTTTTTGAAAGAATCGTAAATTATCGAGGTTTCTCTTACACAAAAAATATCTCATTTAGTTCGTTGTAGACATTAAATCTCTCTCTACCCTTTCCTTTCTCTGCCTTCTCTCTAAACAAACCACTCCACCGCCCTACCCTTTCCCCTCCGATCCAAACCAGAACCATCAAGATGTAGACCTTGCACGCGGTGGTGCGATGAGAGTCTTTCTTCTCTGCACCACCCTTTTCCTCCGCGCCTGATCATTCAGCGGATTTTCAGGACTTCTCGACATGTTCAACTCTGTTCGGTGGTTGAGACGAGGGTTCGCCGGTGCTACGCGAATGTTCTATGTTCGTTTTGTGCCTTAGGTTGTTTCATCATCCTCACCGCCGTTACAGATCTGTCCTCCGAGCTTTTTTGTGGTTGTCGTTGTTCCGTGTTTTCTGCTTTTCTTTTCTTTTTTGTTTTTTTTGTTTTGTTCTCAGGAAAAGGAAGCTGTGAAGCTGGTGTGGTTTGTTCCGGATCTCTAATTGCTGTTAATCTTAAATCTGGTTTTCCAGAGTTAAGATCAAGTTTCATTAGTTTTGTTCATCGGTGAGATCTGTTGGATGATTTCTGGATTCAACCTTCATCTGATGTGGCTTGAAAGGGCCAGGTGCGTAGACACATCGTGTTGATGGTAGTTGTCATTGGTCATACCTCAAGAACTTCATCCTCCGTTGTCGTTGTTTCGTGCACCGGCGACGGACTTTGTTCCAATGTTTGTTCTTTTTGGACTGCGATTGGATTGGTTTAGCCCGAAAGGGTGTTGACGCTTGCTAATGTTTTAGGGAGCTGCTGGACCTTGGATCGTTTCTGTGTTGGCAGACGATTCATAACCTACTTTAATACTCTGAACATTCACTATGCGTTTTTTTTTTTTTGCAATTCGGTTTCACATCCATACGTGGTTGTGCTGGATTGTCCGTGATAGTTTTGTTTAGAGTTGTTTTTTATACCACTTGTGTATTGATTTGTTGTATCACCCGTTTGGGTTTGTACTTGTGATTTCTGGGTCAGGTTCATGCCCCCTAGCTTGTACTTCCTTTTCATTTTATTTAACTTTCTTTCGCTTAAAAAAAAAAGAAGAAGCTATATATTATGATATAAAAAAAAAAAGACATTAAAATATGTTGGGCCTACACCGATTTTGTTTTATTCCGAAGTTAAAAATATGAACGTCATAATATTCATATGGAAACAATTCTTTTTTGTTGCATTAATGGCTATATTATTCCAAAAATTAAAAATATATTTTTAAACAAACATTTCAACGTCAACTATTAAACTAAAAATTCTATAAAAAAATTATCAAACTAAAATTTATAAATACCAATTAATAACGTTGTTTTTCATTTTCTTTTCTCCTTGCAAAAAAAAAAAACGAATATTCATTTGTAATAATTCAAGAAATTTGTATGGTGCACGTGCATATGATATGGTAGTATTTCGTTCAAGGTGCGGATAAGGATCCCTTAAGAGATGGAATATTCTTGGCTATGGCCATCAGTGTCTTCAAACCCACTTTGTCTTAGTCTTAGTCTACTTTTTATCATTTTACTACAAAAATAACAAGAGATCGTAGTCATCACAAACAACTCATATTAATGGTGGACCATACCCATGAGCTCATGTTGTTGATATATATGGATAAGATGTGATTTCAATTTTTGCTAGTCATTCATAATTCATTCTCACCAAATACATTGTGTGGCAATTATGACTCATTTGGTAACCCTCAATCATTATCTAATATCAAATACAAGAATATGATCATTTCTATGTATCAATTATTTTCATAAGTCTCATCCTATTTGATTACACAAATCATCAAAAGCAAACAAATAAATAGATGGTGATTTTAATATGGACCTCAAAGTTAACTTGATTGATATAACATGTTTTTACCAAAATTTGATACAACACTTTTTTAATTATTGTTAAAGAAAATATAACATTTTTAGCAAACTTATAACAACAATAATATAATATGTTGTTCCTGAACAATCTATAAAGTCTGCTATAAAATAAGGACCATAATAGTCCAAATAAAGTACCAAGAAAAAACAATCCAGCACATAGAAAGTACAATTTGGACCGAGCAAACATGAGCAACAACTTTTATAAATGTTTTGTCAAAAAAAAATTTCTATAAACAGAATGAAAGATGGTACAACAAGGAGATCAATTTCCTTTTTCCTATGTCATATTCTTTTGACAATTGTTACATACAAATGAAAAATGAATTGACAAAATTATAAAAAAAAATCAAAGAACAGCATAAGTTCCTGTTAGAGTAACCTTTATTGCATCAAATCATTTACAAAATACCAACCCAAATGAAATTAACGGTTGGCAAAGAATTTGGTGTGAGAATATTACATGAAATTGAATCAAAATGTACAAGTTTTTTGTTTTCTTCTTTTCCTGTTCAACAACACAAGTAAGTCCTTTTCTACACTTGAGTGGACACCCTTTCAGCTGAGGCTTCTGTAATCTTCGAAGTTCCTGTTCCACATTGATGCTTACCATGTTGCTTTATTTGGTGCTGAGACCAGTAAGCATGTGCTCCTAAAACTCTGTCCAATAGCTCCTGAGGTACTGGCTCTCCTCTCCTTTGTTGAGGGGAGATTTTTGCAGTGTGCACTAGTGTTTTCCATTTATCCTGCAAAGACAAACAATATCATGTTTGGTTAAACAGCTTAATTAAGCGCTTTATAGAACGAGTACTTAACATATAAGTGCTTATGTATAGATATTTATGTAACAAAAGATAAAATAAAGTCAAACTACCACGGCATAATGTTATACTATCGCTCGTAAAAGTCAAACACAATGATAACCACAAAACAGAAGTTCTAGTTGGACTGGTTGATCATATATCCTAGGTACCAAATATCAATTGAAAATTCTTTAGAATCAAACAAAACATTAAAATCAACAAATATGAACACAAGGGTTAAATCTACTTATATATGTTATCTTTCTAGTTAACCATGTAAAGTTAATCCCTTGAGTTAAAGGAAAAAAATTTACCTTTAAGTCTACATAAGTTCTATGATCTGCATTCTCAAAAGCTCGCAACTTAACATCACGCCACCTGCAGGACATAAATGTTATCAGCACGCCAGTTTTATAGTGTATCTGCAGGTAAAACTTATATTAATAAATAATAAAATCATACCTTCCGGTCCCAAGTTCTTCAACTGCATGAACAAGTGCTTCTACCTCAGTCACAGAGAATGGCCTCCGGGTTCTACGATTTGCAAACTCAGAGCGCTTGATTTTCTGACTCACAGGAATCACAGCTAATGCTTCGGTACTAGCCGGAAGTGCAACTATGGCTCTGGATTGATCTGGTGTTACTTTGTCAACTATAGTGTCAGTGGGAGAATAAGTAGAGTCATGATTATTTTCCACTAGGTTGCCTGGATTTATCGGCAAATAGGAGTCACGTATGGTATCGGTTATCGCTGAATCTAATGCGGGAGTTTCTGGCGACCTAATATTTATTAAATGATGATATTAGCTATAATGTCTCAAATAATAATAATACCAAAAATAATTAACTGAGTCATAAGCGGATTTTGTTAACAAGCACTATCATTTGAAAAGAAACTATGTTATAAAATTTAGCTCACCTGGTAGGTTCGGATGTTTCACATTGAGAAGAAGGGTCACCAACACAAGAAACAGGAGAAGCTATTAGAGAACTAGGCTCCAACATGAAGCTGAGGGTATCCAGATTCTCATTGCAAGATAAACCGGTCTGCTCAAGTGTTCTATTGTCATCTCCAATTTCTTCCCCCTGAAGAAGAACACCTACATGCATACTGCCTCCAATTATAGCCATCACTGCCTCCATGACCGTCCTCTACAAAAAATTGCAACAAAACACAATTCAAAGGTTAGATCCTTTACTTTCTTTTTAAAAATGACAGCAAATGTACGGATGAATCTTCGACAACAATAACAATTTTTGAAACCAATGTTTATACCTTTAGTGAACCAACAGTTGCAGATTCGGGAACCTCAATGTAAAGCTCGGGTATCCTGAATGATTTAATGCTAAACTTCACTGTTCACAAGGAATATACATCACATGAGTAACCATTTATTGTACTGAACAATCAAGATAAACAATGAAGGAATATCAGAAAGTTAGTTACCACGAGAATCCTGGGTTACTTGCAGTTTTGAAGAAGAGCTAGGTTTGTGTCCATCTGTTCCTTTCTCAGGCGAATTAGACACACTCTCGCTGCTGAATCCTCCATCAGAAGTTACCCCAGAAACCCGGTCAAAAAATTTCCTCTTAACATTAGTGTTGTGATGAGAACTGTCGGATTCGTTACACATCTTCCTCTTACGGTAAAGAGGTATTTCAAGATCTGCAAATTCAATATTACTTTCGGTTAAAAAAAACACAATCAAACTCAAAGACATAGTATGCACTTGGTTCTACACTTACCAGATCTAGAAAGTTCACAGTCCTTCAACTTTGGAGCAACGTTCCAGTATTTAGAAGACAGCAGATTCTTGATTCTGCGGTGTGCCATGCGTCGTGGAGACCTAAAAGCCTTCGACTTAGTACAAACCTTCGTGCACCTTAAAAAGTTTTCGTCATCATCTCTAAAATCTAACTTAATGCTATTCCCATTCTTGGTAAAGGTATCAGTGGGAAATGGCTTCCTATGAAGTGGATACTTTACATTAATTTTTGGGTCAACCGGAGCAGGAGACATATACAATTCCAACCGGTCCTTCAAACCACATTTATTGGATCTGAATCCTTTCTTTATTTTCCTGTTACAAGACTCCCTGAATTTTTCTGGTGTTTCTACTAATCTATTAGAATAAATCCTATCTTTATTATCTGATTCAACAGCTTCGATCTTCACATTAGCTTTTTCAGCTTTTTCCAATGAAAAATCAGTCTCGGTATGTACAAGAGGTTTCTGATCGAGGTTTTGTGAGGCTACCTCGGTTGTAAAAATACTTTCTCCAAAGCTTCCATGATGAATTCCCTCGGTTATTGATGGTTTAGCTTCATCTTGTCGATCTTGCACAATGACGCCTTCTCTAAAGGAATGCTGATTATTTCCTTCAGATGCATTGCTAGAAGCTGAACTTTCACTCTCCTCCAACAACTTGCCAGCTATAGATGCCAATATTTCAAAAGCACAAACTTGATTATCCTTAACCTTTTTGTTCAATGGACTCCTCCCCTGAACAATTATCAAACTTAAAGGGATTGACATAAAATTCAAAGCACGAAATGAAATGCATAACACAATTGCGAAGAATGCATCAAGCACTTACTCTTGCAGATCTAGGAGCTCTAGGAATAACCGGAACTTGAAAGCCATTGAATCCATGATTTGCCCTCTTCTTAAACACCATAATTTGAACATATATATACTCTTCAAATAATCAGACGCATCAATACACCAGATCCTCGTCACTGTCATAAGATTGAAGGAGATTAAAATCACGCTACCGCCGTAACATTCTCAACTATTTCAAATCAACGTTTATCATATAGTCAAACAGTTAATGATTCTTTACATCCAAGGAATGCAAGTTGAATAATCTAATCTTCAATTAAACCAGACGGTTACTTTTCGAATAAAAGCAAAAGGGAATATTCACAACATTAATTTGGCAACTAGCATTGAAGTACAAGATAAATAAATATGATTCAAAATCACAAAAACCAAGAAGAAAGACAGGCATCATCAGAGAAACCAAATCTGTCATAAAATCCATCAAATTGTAACAGTTGAATATAAATTCCCCACAAGTGAATACACAGGGAACAATTAAGATCAGATTAAAAGCAACTCAAAAAACTACCAACTAAACTCATGGATTTAATTTCATTAAACATGACGTAACAATAACAACATAAATTGGCTTGCAAAGGTTGAATCCAGATCACATAAAGTAACATAAACCAAAAATTGATCGCGTAAAAGATCGATTATGGATTCAGATGAATTCCATGGAATTTCAACAAACAATTCCAATTACATGGTAATTTAAGGAATCATCTTCAAATCCATGATCAAAATCAAAAAGAAAAACACACACCACAATGGATCATGAAAATCTACATCATCAAAACTTTAAGTAATTGTTGATTAGTGCTAATTGTTGAAGATCAACACAAAACAACCAAATTCATGATCATCAAAGTTCATCTGCTCCATAAACTGCATCACTTTTCTTTTTTTGCCAAATCAAACTAGTCCAAAAACCCCACCAAAAAAAAATCAATTTTTTTTCATTTTCATATTGAAACCAACGAAAAAACAGCTACATACGACAAAAACACCTTAACTTCCACGATCGGATCTCAATTCTCAATCCTCAACACAACCCCATATTTTTTTCACACAAAAAACAGAATCTTTACATCTTAAAACAAAAACCATTTTCACACGCTACCACAATTTCTTCATAATTCAACCAAAAGTCCACAGATTCAACAAAAATTCTTCACCATGATAAGATCGTAACAACAACATAACACAAAAAAACACCAAAACCCATAATTCAAACAAAAAAAAAACTCACCTTGTAAAAAAACAACATTCGAATTTCGAAGAACGATCCGAGGAATCAAATTCTGATCACGTAACGAAAATTCCGAGGTAACCCAATCAAAAGTGCAAAGTGTCGGAAAATGCTCGAGATTGAGATCTAAACACAAAAACCTTAAATTCTTGTCACTGTTTTTGTTCTTGAATAAAAATGCAAATATTTTTAATTATTATTTATTTAAATGAAATGTTTGTGATTGTGAAGAAAGATAGAATAGTAGATAGAAGAAAGAAGAGTTTAAGACACAAAAACAAAAACCCACACAATACCCACGAAATAGTAGCCTTAAACCCTTTATAGCTACGTTATTTTCACCACATAACTTGTTTAGTAGGTTAAAGTATTTGTGTTACCGGTTATTATAGGTTGTTTTTGTTCCACCAAAAACCTCTTTAGAACCCACCTAAATTCTTTCTTTCTTTCTTAACCCCTAACCCAACCCAAACCAAACCCATGTTAACCCCCTATGACACGTGGAAGAGAAGAGATGAGACAGAGATAGAGGAAACATTGAGATTTGGCTTTTTGTTTTATCTCTTTTTTATGGTCCATGTTTCTTTATCATTTATTTACACCTTTTTATTTAGTACATTTATTTTTCATTTTGATGAATGAATTTTGTGATTGTGGCTCAATTCATTTACTTGTCTTTTCAAATAACTTTTCCTTTTTTTCTATAGGTACAAGAATAATAAATTTTCCCTTTTGTTATTTATATTGCAATCCAATTTATTTATGTCTAACTTATATTAAATAAAATAATTTCTTAAAGGCAAAATGTATACAAAAAGTTTAATATTTTCTTTTGTCTCGAGTATAAGATAAAATTCTTTTTTCAGTTTTATTGAGCAAATAATATATCTATATAAATCAGATACATTATTTTCACAATAAACTTGAAAAATAATAATTTTCTTTTATGCTCGAGATTGAAAGGAGTATTAAGTTAATATTCTTTTTGTTAGTAAAAGAAATTTAATAGCAGTTTTGGTCCTTCTACTTTTAGTTGTTCATGAAATTGACTCCCTTATTTTAAAATTTATCAATTTTGGTCTCTTCATCAAATTCATGTATTAAAAATGGTGATGTGTCATATTTTAATGACGTAACATTCGATTTGATTTGATGATGTAAATTCATCCATGTGAATTAATTATTTATATGTCATTAATTAAATTATCAAATTGAATGATTCCTAAAGTTGAAATAAAGTTTTAGGAGGTTTTTTTTGATAAATTTATGAGTATTGATCATTCTAAGTCATCAAGTTGTGTCTCATGTCATATACAGATTCAAATTATTTATGTTTGAATTATATTAAAAGAAATTACTTAAATACAAAATGTATAAAAAAAGTTTAACACATAACCTTTTTCTTTAAGAAAACATTTCTTAATTAATTAAAAACATTGATTATTTTTTTATTTAATTTTTTAAAGGAGATTAGTTATTTCTTTTGTCGGGTAGTTTAGGGTTAGAATTCAATCTCAAGAAGACTTTTTTTTAAGAAATTTTTTCTTAATTAATTGAAAATATTGATTATATATTTCTTTTGTCGAGGTCGGGTAGTTTAGGGTTAAAATTTCACTCTTAAGATGAATAAATGGAGAATTTGGATATATAATGAAATGTTTCCTATCAATTGTGCTATGATCATCATGACATTAATTACTTGTTTCTAATAATGGATATATTATATATACATGTAAAAATGGTACTGAGATTTACGATCATTATCATAAACCATGCAATTAAATATTTAATATATTTGAGTATGGAAATTAGAGAATATTCCTCAAACATACTTATTTAATTCGTTAGAAAAACATATTGTTTTATTTATTTCAATTAAAGGATATATACATGTAAAAATGCTCGTAATATTTTCAATTATTATCATAAATTATTGGCAAATTCTGAACTACGAGGTTTTGATCCATCATGGGTATGTAGGCAAAGGATATTCGTCCTTCCAAATCAAACATAAATCACTACCAAAAAAAAAAAATATTGGCAAATAAAAATGTAATTTTTATTTTTACAAATATAATCTTTTTTTGCGGTGTCCGGAGTTCGAACTCAGGACCTTGCATATATTAAGCTCCAAGGACATTTTTACAAATATACTAATCATTTGTCAAATATAAGGAAAATCTCTAATAAAAAATAACCATTTTTATAATTTTAAGATCGGTTAATTATTTAAATTGATCATGTAATATATTTGAAGTTTAAAAAGTGAACACGTAAAAATAAAATTATAATCCTGTAATTTGAGATTCTTAATATTTTTGACCTTTTGTTTTTCCATGTTGATATAAAAAATAAAATCCAAAAAAGTTATCTATGAGCTGAATGTTTCCATGAGTTTTTGCAAGAATGTTTTGGAAATAAAAAAAAATCACGTAAAATTACAATTTTCTGACAAAGGGACAAATTAATTATAAATTTTTAAAGTGTCAAAAACTAAAAAAACGGAAATCAAGATCTAAAAATCAAATTTTTTGTTTTTTTTCCCAGACATTTCTATAAAAAAAAATACATAGAGGGGATCTAAAAGTTTCATAGTATTCCAACTACGCCTCAATTTATTTTGATTTGTCAACCAAAACGTGTAAAATTTCAATATTTTTTGAGTGACCATATACTCATGAGCTAAATTTTGTTTCTTAATTTGTAGGCATGGTTAGAACATCATAAGATTCATCCAACACTAAATTTTAGAGTTTTTAAACGAGGAACGAATTAATTATGAATTGTTTCTGAAATTCATAACTATGGGGATCAATAATTTAATAATTAATTTTTCTCTTGTTTGAAAAATTTAAAATTCAATGGTGGAGGTTCTTATGACGTTCTAATCATGCTAGATAAACTACGGAACAAAATTTGACTCGTGAGTATATGCTTACTCGGAACAAGATTGGAATTTTGCATGTTTTGGTTCAAAAATTAAAATAAATTGAGGCATAGTCGAAATGCAACGGAATTTTGCAGATCCTCTATATATATGTCCAACAAAAAACCAACTCAGTTTGATTTCAAGGTTGAGATTCTGTTTGTTTTGTTTTTTGATTTTTTTGCGCTTTAAAAATTCATAATTGTTTCGTTCCTAGTTGAAAAATTATAATTTTATGTCGAAAGTCATATTTTAACGTAATAAACATGCCTGCAAAAATCATGAAAATTTCAACCTCTATGTCACATTTTTTGACTTTATGCGTAGAAAGAAAAATGTGATATCAAAAATAGGAAGAATATCAAATTATAAGGTTATAATCTGTGTTTTTTTACAGGATCACTTTTCAAACTTCGCCTATAATATAGAGGCAATTCGAACAATAAACCCTTTTAAAATTATTTATTTAAAAAAAAAATCTCACGACCCAGCTGCTATTGAATCCACGTAAGGAGATGCTGATGAGGGTACAATAACAGAGAAGAGAAAATAATTAGCTCTGGTTCAAAGCTTGAATCATAATATCCTTCAGTCACTCCAGGTGAGAAGTTTGGCTAAGCCGGAAAGAGTTAGATCGTCTTTGAGATGAGATGCGGCAATGTCCTAATCAAAGCAGGCGCAAGGTCAATGATTTAGCTCAAATTATCTTATAATTTACATTTTGATATTCATAAAAATGGGTAAATAAAAATATAAAAAACTTTTCCACGCATAACATATGTCAAATATATACTTCTATGTGAACCCAAGGGCATATATCAACCACTTCATCAAACGACACCTAACTCATATTGCAACCTGGGTTTTTTTACAATGAATCAACTATCAACTAATATCATTAGACATACCTAGAACATATTTTGACTTGGATGACATACCACAACATCCAAACATCCAAACAATCTATACAATCCTTGTTTGAGTTCATTATCTTAATAATTAGACGAAACTAACTTATCAGTTCTGATAATCCTAATTATAATCAATTTTTATTAACCCCAAAATCAATTTCTATAACATTTAGAGTATTTATGTTTTACATCCTAAAAAACGATTTTTTTTTTGTGTCAAATAATCTAGTGACTAGAATTCACCATTTTTCAAAGTGAATAAGTGAGGTGTCCGGGGTTCGAACCCCGGCCCCCTACATATAAAAAAACGATTTCTATTAACCAAAAAAATGGTTTTCTAGAATCCAATAGCATAATTACTTCTAAACCTTGATTAAACTTGGTTCAACACTTAATTGATCTATAATTTACATTTTGACCTTTAATCTAAGTCCTGATCATCACTGACTTCGGTTTCTAAGCCTTATTTCTCATAAATTGATTTTTGCTAAGTCAAAATTCAATTTTCCTAATCAATTTTTCCAAATTCTTAAAGTTCATCCTAAAAGTCAATTTCTAAAACCCGATTCTTCAAAGGTTTTTTGCTGAATCGTTAACGTTCATCCTCAAAGACGATGCCTGAAACCTAAAAATAAAAATCCATTTTTCCAAGTTTGTTTTCTTGGTTTTTCTAATCTTTAACCCTAAAATCAATTCCACTCATCCTAATATCGGTTTCTTAACTCAGAAACCTCTCAAAACATTGGAGAATCACACAAAAATAATTACATATCATATAAAAACTAATTTAACGTCAAACATACAAATAAATTAATTGTCTACCTATACTAGAAATTTTTCAAAACTCCCGATACGATACGGCCTTGATACATTATTAAAAAATTAAATTTAAAACTAATAGTACAAGTGCGCAATGTATAAACATAACTAAAAATGATAATAAACATACATTTACATTAATGAAAATGATCAAAACAAGTGACAATTACATTTTTTTTTGCACAAATTAAAATATAGCTAAACATCATTAGTACCATCCAATTAGAACATCATCGGTACTATAAGAAAATAATACCACAGGAGAGAAGAGAAACAGAGTAGAACTCATCGAAAGTGTTGACGGAGGCAATCGTGATGCTGATTTTAAGATTGAGTTAATCAGTGGTAATGATTAGAAGAGGGAATAGCTCGGCGGTAATGATTTAATAGCGTTGCCGGTCTTTATGTATTTTTTTTTTTTAAAGGGAATATGCAAGAGAGAAGTATCCGTGTTGGAGTATAAGTTAGCCGTATCCGATATGTATCGGTCATTTTTTCTTTCAAAAAAACTAAATATTAATTGACTGATACTTCTCCGATACATGTATCAAGATGTATCAGTATCGAATACGTGTGAAACATGATTCTTCACTATTTTCGAGGTATCGGAGTTTCAGAAACTACACTAGAACTTGATCCTGTACTGTACACTGAAAAATCTAAAACTTGATCAAACTACCGGCAGTTATATGTAAATCATCTTTTCTTAGACATTCAAAAATCATGAATGATCACCAAAATTTAATTTCCCTTTTGCGATTTCTATAGTGAATAAATTCAAGTGATTTAAAGAGTTTAGTAGTAATTAAAATTCGAGACTTCAAATTCCTACAGTTAAAGAAAAAATTTGTCAACTGTACTATACAAGTTGATGATTGATGATGATACTGACATTACACTTTTTATTTTTAAAAAAAGTGGTGGTAAATAGAATGCAATAATTAACAAAATAATAAAAAAAAATGAATGGTTGAAATTAAAGGTGGTTCATTTCATTCATATGGATGGTTGGAGCAAAAAAACAAGGGGCCAAAAGTTGTTGATAGTTATTTATCCATGCCTTGAAGATAATAGTTTCGTGTCAAAGTATGCTTGGTGTTATTAACATTTTTGATTTTATTTTATCACGTTATCTTATCTATGTTGCTGTGGGTCGCATGCATTATCACCTTCCTTGCAAAAGTGCAGTGGGTCCATAACGTCTTTATTATTCGAAACGTGTCATTTCGTCAATTAACTTTCGGGTCAAATTTATAACTGTAGTCAAAGGGATTCGGGTAACCCGAATAATCATGGTGTAGTATATTGTGTTGCTTCTTCCTAGTTCTTGTGTCTATAAGTAAAAAAAAGTTCATGTGTCTTTTTTGCATTCGTTAATGATTTATATGCATGTAATATTTGATATATAGAAGTTATTCATATTTTTAATGTGGTAAAATTTTGGATGGGGAGAGAGTATAACAACTCTATTTTTATAGTCCTGAAACATTGATTTATTATTGCTTTTGACACTTTCATGACCTCCGTATAAAGTCGTGATAGTGTTATGAGATTCTATTACAACTTCAATACTCATGTTTAGTATGGGTATGTGTCCAATTTTCATATGTTATACAAAATTCGACTCTAATACCTACTAAATTGACTTGGATCTCACATTGTCAAAATTATGGGGTTGTGCAATGTATATATAAGCTTGGATGCCCACATGTTACGAGAGCTAGATTTTAAGTGTGAGATTCAAATCCATTTAAGATGTTATGAGATGATATCATATGAAAAAAATGGAAGTGAGGACACAAGGTAGCGGTGGGATCAAGATAATTGTATAGGACTATAGTGCGAGGTTTTTTATTTCAATTTAATTACTAGCTTGTATTCTTTAACTGAATTTAATAGAAATAAATTACATGTAGTTACACGGATTATAAGAAAACATATTATTAAAGGTTTTTAAAAATGTCTCGAAGACACTTGTTAACATTGCTCTATTTACATATATACATATATATATATATATATATATATATATATATATATATATATATATATTTTTTTTTTTATTTATTTTTTTTATATATATATATATATATATATATATATATATACTGCTTTTACTATTTGAATTTCCGATATATATTTGAAGTATATTTTGAACTATTAATGATATCATCGACATGGATTAATTTTTTTTTGTTGTCAAGTAGTCTAATAGTTAGTAATTCGAATAAGTGGAGTATTCAGGGTTCTAACCCCGACCCCTATATATATTATACAATGTTCATACTAACTGAGTTAAACTCACGGGACATATCAATATTATACACATATACATAGTTAGATAAAATTTACACAAGTTTATGTATTTTGTTAGATAAAATTTACACAAGTTTATATATTTTGTTATTGAAATTTTAAACTATTATTATTTTTTTGGTTATCTGATAAAATTTACTATCTTTTTTTAGCAACATAAAATTTACTTTATATTTTGAAAAAATGTTCAGTACATTTTCATTTGATTTGAATTTTATGGGAAAAAAACATATAGTTTAATATATGCGTGGTTTTATATAGTTTGGTTACCTTATTTCAAAAAAAATAAATATATATATAGTTTGGTTACCAATTGCTCCACATACCAACATTTTTTAGTTTGTCTAAAACAAGTAAGCAGGTTTAGCAAATACATACCCGTATTTCCTAGCTTTGGGTCTTATTTAAAGTTTGAGAAACGTACAAGCTACAAACTTCAAAATGCTGATTATTTTATTAAGAAAATAAGGTAAATTTTTTGTTTTCCCAACACTTCAATATCAATAGTTATGCAGCCTTCTACAACTCTTTTGTTTTGCCATTGACTCGTTTTTCTCCTTTTGAAAGAGTGTCAAGTTTCGTAACTTTCATAATTTTGGAAAGATTATAATAAATCAACATATCCTTTTTTGGATGAGCTTAGAATAATCAACATAACATAGCAACTAATACACCTCTAAATAAGTTCTAGGAAAAAGTAAATAGGTAGGAGATGCGGCCAAATTTAATCTGTCATAAGATCTATGTATCATCGTAGCTAGATTTTAAGATTCTAATTGTTTTTTTTTAATAACAAATGTTATTACCCCCATAAAAAACAATTGTTATTAAAAAGAGTTTGTTCCTCTTTGTTTGGATTTAAATCAAGAACTTCAAACTCCTTATCCTCTAACTCAAATCAGTTGAACTATTCATAACCCAAATTATAATTGGTTTAGAATTTTTGACGTCATCTTTTCATCCAAGTTAGATGATATTTCATTGTTTTGCTATTGAATTATGATGTCAATCGTCAGCGTTCGATGTGTGATTGCCTGCATGGTTGGGACCGAAACAAAACTAAATATATTTACCGGATCAAAAGAAAATTGGTAGTTAAATATTAACAAATTAAAGTTAGAATAATTAATTCAAAATATATCTTATCATGTCATTACGAGGTATACACCTAAAACATGATATGATAAAATAACAATATCATGTTTGTTATCAAGTGCGTATCAAACAAATGATAGAATAATTGATTATATTGTCCTTATTCTATCTTATTTTTGTTGTATTTTATATCATATTTGACCAAAAAAACGAATCATTAGAGTGTGTTTGATCTAGTGAAAAATAATAGAATTGATAATACAACTTTAATCGTATCGTGTTTGATTTTAAATCTGTTGATGAGAATAGACAAAATGGAGAGCAATGGATTGAACAAAATATGAAATTTTTGTCTCTTACTAAAGCATGAGACAACTTTATGTCTCAAATACAAACTATTTAAAAAACCAAAATACTCTTTTATTTTATACTAAAAAAAATTGGCTTAATTGCATGTTTGGTGAGTTATGTTTATTTTAGGTTTCAAGTTGGTCCCCTATCTTTTAAAAGTTTCAAAAGTTGATCCGTTACGTTTTAAAGGTTTTAAGTTTGTCCAAAACGTTACTCATGTTGGAATAAATTAGACCATTCTGTCACTTGACCGTTTAAAGATTCAGTTGACAATATGGATGATGAAATTTAACTTATTTAGAAACCAGTTTTAAAACATTTTTTTAATTTTTTTGTTTTATTAAATTCAATATCATGTCGCGGAAGGGACTAACTTATTCCAACATGACTTACATTTCAGACCAACTTGAAACCTTTAAATTGTGAGGGACCAACTTTAAACTTTTAAAACATAAGTGACCAACCTAAAATCTAAAATAAACATAAGGAATCAAACATGCAATTAAGCCAAAAAAATCTCTCTCCCTTTATCACACACACAAATCTTCTCCCTCTCTCTCCCATCTCCTCTCTCCCCCCTCTCTCTATCATCTCTCTCTTTATTATGAGCATTGTAGTAAATTCTACCATATTTTATTTATGTCGTTGTTCATTGTCCAACAAACATCTTACACGACTTAGAAAAAAAAAATCTTAATAAAAAGTTGTCCAATAAATATTAAAGGCATGTCATGTGTTGTTTTGTCTAATATTTTCCATTTATCAATAAAACAAACTTTAAGATCATCCACAATGACGAATGCTTCATCTATTTAACATTAAGTTAAATAGACATCATCATTGAAGAGTAAATGAATTAGATGCCTATAGAGAAGCGTATGGGAGAACCCCTCTCTTTCTAAACTTTTTTGGAGAATTTGATAATATGTTTTAAAATAAATGAATTTTATTAAATATATTTTGTAGGATCCATGTTTATAATTTTTTTTGAGATGATGAGTTGAAGAGATTAAATGTTTATTAAGTTAAGTAGAAACGTTAGAAAATATAAAATGATGGATGTGGATACTCGATACTTATTTTGGTACTCAAAATGAAGTGTTTCATTGTGGATGGTCTTATAGTCGGTGAAAACTCACATTTGTTTTGAGAAATGAGACTTGTGCAATCATTTATTGATAATTTTAGTTAATAACTTCTATTTTTCTAATAATACTGTAATTGCTTCTAGCTTAGGAAGATGGTCCCTCTCATGAATTAAAATTTTGCATTACCTTTATAAGCTTTATTATTATCCGTTGATTTGACTAAATTAAGGAATAAGGAACATTAACATATATTTGTCAGTTGTGGTCCTTAACTTAACATGAGCATTAGTTTTCAATTTTTTTTTAATGACCAACAGACGAAGACTAAGGAATTTAAAACATTTTCCCTAACTGGGTTTTTTTTTTGCATGTGCTGGTTACACCATCCAGATCACGTTTCAAATCCATAAAAAAAATAAAAAAGACAAACTAGAGTTAATTTTTTTGATAGAGTTAATCTTACGTTGCCTTCCTTGAGAGTAAATTAAAG
>Ga0228711_1002282_pt1 | contig 29370 bp, 10 predicted proteins | sample MedpolnodulmetaG_2_FD_177996 | JGI IMG/M metagenome (GOLD analysis project Ga0228711, IMG submission 177996) | Root nodule microbial communities from Medicago polymorpha collected in Santa Monica, California, United States - brown nodules | ecosystem: Host-associated > Plants > Roots > Nodule... | reverse complement strand
AGGTTATCCTTGTTATTGGAATTGTTGTTGATTTCTGGGTTGGAGCTCCAAGAAGCATGCCTTGCCTAGATTTTGTTCTAATTAAAAATCAATTATTTTATCTAATTTATTTTAATTCTGCAATTTTGTCTTTTAATGTGCCACGTGGCATGAAATAATTGGTCCACATGGCACACCGTTAATTTTAACTTTTTTTTAACATGAGGTTAACACAAGGACCAATGACAAAAGTTTTACAAAGTGCAGGGACCAATGTCAAACAAAAAAAAGTGCAGTGACCAATGCCAAAATATGATCAAAGTGCAGGGATCAAACACACATTTAAGCATACATTAAATGATATCAAGCAGCCAATAACCCATTTGTGTTTTTTGATTTTTTTTTTTTTTTTGTTAAGAAATACTACATGACCACAATAAGGACTCTAATACCCTTATTTATCAAATTTAATCAGCAAAATTAGACTATAATGCATTAGCACAACTATTTGCTTCTCCACGGATATGACTCACGTATGTTGGTGAAGAATATGAGAAATCTCTCTGAGCAAAGGTTATAAGGTATTTCTTGACCCAAAAAAAAAAGGTTATAAATCATGTTTACAATGATGATATAATCAAGGTTAAAAAAAAAGGTTATAAATCAAGGTTAAAAAAAAAGGTTATAAGGTATTTAGTTTTGACAACCTTGTTATAAATCATGTTTACAATGATGATATAATCAATTTAAAAAATCACATTGTTCATTCCTAATTCCCTTGCCAAATAGATTAATGCCCCGGTGAGCAGAGCTTTCACAAAGTTTCCTTTATCAATTTTGATAATGCCTCAGCTGAGAGACTATTAGAGTAAGTCCCATTTGTGTTAACTTTTAACATATCCTTCATGTGGAAGTTAACAATGATCATGCATCTTGAAATCATTGTCATATCTTGAAGCAAGAGGAATCATTATCTCTTTATAACATGCACATGATTAGTAACCATTCCCTATAGGCTTACTCGCATTTTATTCTCCTGAGAGAAAATAAGAGAGTTCCTATCTTTCCAAAGACCTCATAAAGCAACAACAATAAGAAGAGACCAATTAGTGCGGATCTTATCTAACAATTTAGTTTCTAGATTCCATTCAATCCAAGCATGCAGTTCAAGGTTGAATTTTTTTTCATTGATAATTCTTCAATTTAGTTTCCTGCAAAAAAAATCTGGATTCGACGTTCTCCTTTTAAAAAAAACTTTCTACTACTTTTTTTAGGTGGCATTTAACATGGGAAAGTCTAAAACTTTCCCACCATGGGAAAGTAACTTTTGATCACAAGATCAAAAGAGGAACACCTTCTTATCATACTCTCTTAGCATCAGATTTTTTCTTACACCATATTCCATCACCCTTCTTCTCTCTCTTTTGATGTTGAGAGAGTATGATAAGAATGTGTTCCGCTTTTGATCTTATGGTCAAAAACCTACTTGCCCATGGTGGGAAAGTTTTAGACTTTCCCATGTTAAATGCCACCCTTTTTTTTTAGAGTCTACTGCTAATATATTAAAGTTAATGCCTACAAAAATCCTTAATTAATATCGGTTAAACTCGTAATTTTCTTATTTATGTGGGTTTAATGTTCAGTTAAAACTAAATGGGGTGATTTATGTCTTAAAAATCGATAACAAATTTTGTTGTATTTTTTAAATTTAAAAGCAAAAAATGGATTCCATATTCTCTTTTAAAAAAAAAAAAGTTGTCATGAGAGTTTAAGTCGTAAAAACCGATAATTATTTTTTAAATTTAAAACAAGTTCTCCATAGAAAAAATGTCATGGGAATATAATTTGTTAAAGTTGATAACAATTTTTTTATTTTTTAAATATATAAAAAATTCTACTACTAATATAATCAAACTAATGTCCACCTTTTTTTTCTATTAAAACTGTTTTTGTTATAAAATAAACAAACATTTTAAAAAAACAAATATTTAATAGAAATATTATATTAATTTTGATATTTTAAAAAGATTCTGAATTTTTAAAATTTAATATATCGACTATATCATATTGGGACATAAAAAATTCATAGATATAAACATTAAACATGGCTTTTCCATGGCCCCCTTCAAAAAAAAAAAAAAAAAGGACTTTTCCATGGTTAATTTATACTCCATGTTTGACGGAAATAAATGCTAAGAAGTGTCCCTTGGTTTTTGTGTGTGTTATCGATAGGGGTGTTTGCGGTGCGGTTTGCTTCGGTTTTAAAGGTAAAAGTCATTCGAACCGCAAGATAAAAAAGCATGCGGTTTGGTTTGGTTCGATTGACTTTAAAAATAACATCCAAACCAAACCAAACTAATGCGGTTTGGGTTGGATGGTTGATGCGGTTTTTTTTAGACGATAAATTTTTTTGTTTCCAACATTAAAATCAGGTTAAAAAGTTAATACACAACATATTTTTCAGCAATGTTTTAAATTTCATCAAATATTACAATTTTATTTTCATTTTACAATGTTTCCAACATCATAGACCAAGTTAAAAACATGGGCAAAACGTAATCCTATTTTTTAAGAAATGGAAAAGACTAAGATTTTAAATATAAAAAGCAAAGAAGGAATCTAACAAGAGAAAAAGTATGTAATTTTATAAAAGTTTCTATGAGTATATATGTTTAATTAACATTTTTCTTATGTTGCGGTTTGGTTTGGTTGGTAAAATGAAAACCGCAAACCAAACCAAACCATGCGGTTGAGCAAGAAAATGATCTGATTACATCTGAACCAAATGCGGTTTTTTGTGGTTTCGGTTTGGGTTGGTTCGGTTTGCAGTTTTCCTATTGGATTGGTTCGGTTTTGAACAGCCCTAGTTATCGGTGTTCAAAATTTCTACTCTTCAATTCTCCAAAGGTGCAAAACCACGCTTGTAACAAAAATCCCATCATGAATCTCCCATCTCCATCACGACGTCCTACCAACATGTCACCAAAATTTATTCCTGGTGAGCACATCCCCAACTTGCTTTTCCTCTTTCCCGTCAAATCTCTTTTTCGATTTAAGTGCTTGAGTAAGTCACATGACTTTCTCATCTCTGATCCCACCTTCATCAAATGGCACCTTACTCGATTTGCAAGGAATGCGGACTTCACACTTGTATCTACCTCTGATCACAATGTCGTATTCTTCACTGTTTTTCGTTTGCTCCAGAACCCTCCAATCATTACCAATCTTCCAAAAGATCCTAACCATCAACTTACGGACAAGGACTGACATAAAAAATTCATAGATATAAACATTAAACATCTGCAACGAATGAATTACATATATTTAACAGATTTTACATAAAAATATTAATAAAAATACAACATTAATATTACTAATTTTTATTTAATACTAGCGAAAAGATGAGCACTCACGTGCTTGTCTTTCCGTTCTTTTTATTACGCTAACGTTTGAAAATTATGAATGGATTTTTTTTTTTATGAAATTTTGATTTTGATTAAAACTAAAAATATAAATGTTTGTTGCTTTCAAGTTATAACAAAACAAACTAACCATGATTATCCACCATTTCAATGACACCAACAGTATAACAAAAAAATATAATCTAAATTTTTTTTTCTTAATGAAACCAACATATAGAAAAAGTTGTTTAAGGGTTTAATTGGGATAATGAAAAAGTAAGTATAAATATACTCATCTAGTTTGTTACATTTTTTAAATGATAAAGAAAAAAAATAGACAAATATGCGAAAAGACGGGCACTCAAACGTGCCAGTCTTTCAGCTCTTTTTATTACGCTGACGTTTAAAAATTATTAACGGTGTTTTTTTTTAATGAAATTTTGATTTGGATTAAAACTAAAAATATAAATGTTTGTTGTTTTCAAGTTATAACAAATCAAACTAATCATGACTATTTATTTCAATAACACCAACAATATAGCAAAAAAAAAATCTAAACTCTTTTTTTTAATGACACCAACAACGACCTTTATTATAGAAAAAGTTGTTTAAGGGTATAATTGAGATAATGAAAAAGTAAATATAAATTTACTCATCTAGTTTGTTACACTTTTTAAATGATAAAGGAAAACAAAAACCAGACATAAGAACAAGTAAAAACCCTAAATTTTTCTCTCTCTAAAAACATCTCTCTGACCTCTCTCTAGATCTCCACCGTCACCCTCCTCCCTTTCAATCCAACCTATATCCGCCGCGATGTAGATTCAATTGTTGGTGGTGCGATGATTGGCTTGGGTCGTCCGCATCACTCGGCCACCGGTTTCTCTAAGCAGTTGTTTTTTTTGTCGCTGATGTTCATGGTGGTGTTAGTTTGCTGCGTTTTTGTGGTGGTTTGTGATGGTTTTCGGAGGGGTTTTGTGGTGGTTCTCGGCGTAGTTCGTGGTGGTTTGTGGTGAGTTTAATAGGTGGTTTTCTGTTGATCCAATTTTAGGGTTTTCATACCAAAATGGGGACGAAGGCAAAGAAAGTTACGAAAAAGAAGAGTTTGAAAAGGGTCAATGCTATCAATAATAAATCATCTAAGCACTTGATTTTTTGCTTATGTTAGTGCCTTTGGTGTTAATTTATTTTAGTTGGCTTTGATTTATTTTTTTTTGTGTACTGCTATGTACTGTCAGTGCCTATTCTTTAGTCTGGGAGCTAGTGTTTGATGCAATAGTATGCTTTGGTGGGTTCTAGTGTACTGCCAATGCTATTTTGGTTCATGCTATATTTTTACCCCTTTGTATGTTTTAGCTTCAGCACTAGTTGGGGGGCGAGCTTTTTGGTTTGGTTTTTTGCGGTTTCTGGAGTTTTTTAGTTTGTATTCGGTGTTCCGCCTTTGTACGGTGCCGGTTTGTTTGTTCCTTATCGTTTTATCCACGAGTGGTACGGTTTTAGTATAACTCGACGTGAATAAATTTTGGTGAATCAAAAAAAAATCGGTGAGTTTTGTTTGTGGTGATGATGTTGAGGAGCTCATATGTTGCTTTTTTGTTGTGTTGGTTTGTGATGCTGATATTGGGTCTTTCTTGGTGATGCTCATGGTGGTTTTTGGTGGTGATGCACGTGGTGGGTGGTGTTGGTTTTTGGTGGTGATGCTGTGGTGTCTGGTGCTTGTTTTTGGTGAGGATTATTGGTGGTTTTGTGGTGGTTAATGGTAGTTTTGGTGGAGGTGGTGGTGCTTGTGGTGGTCATGCTTTTTGTGGGTTTTCTTCTATGAGTTTGATGTGGCTTGTTTAAGGTGCAGTTACATGGGTTTTTGGTAGGTTTGATGGTTATTTTGGAGAGGTTTTTCAACGGTTTCGTACAAGATTTGTTTCTGCTATTGCGCAGGCGTATAAACTTTGGTTTTTGAAGATGACTTATTGGTTTGGTGTCTAGTTTTTATTGGTTTCGAGGGCCTCAGTGGTGGGTGCTTTTGGTTTGTTTGTAAAAGTTTGTATTTGATACATAGATGTTTGTTTGGACATTCTGCATATATACGGAACACTTTTCCTTTGTATGTTGCTTTTTAAGTCTCTAGCCTAGAATTGCTTGTGCTTGCTAGGATTCTTTGTGTTTTAAATAAATTTCATTTTAGCTTATTCAAAACAAAACAAAAAAACAGACATATATATATATATATATTCATATCGTGTTTGTTACATTTTTTTTACTATTTAAATTTAGGCTTAAATGCACTTTTCACCCCTTATGTTTCAAAAAGTTGCGATTTTGGCCCCCTTATAAAAAAATAGATTATTAGACCCCCTAACTTTTGCCTCTCTTTTGAATGGCTGATTTTGACCAAGTCAATGCCCATGTGGCAGGTCACTTAAGTGATTTGGCAGACAACGGTGTAATTTTCATTTTAAAAATTAATAGTAATTCCAACCATGTAAATAGGCAATTAAAAAAATTAAAAAAGGAAAAAATAAGAGAGGCAAAACTATACTCTTCCCTCTTCTAGACCATCTTCTTCCCTCTTCTTGTCTTCATCATCTTCAAAACACTATACTCATATAAACCCAAAAAATCAACAATTAAGTTAACCAATGAAACAAAACAAAACTCAACATCTTAATTAACTCCTCTGATCATCATAAAAAAATTCATTTCTTAAAACCCATTTGATTAAGTGAATCTCAAAACCCTTTTCTCAAAATCCATTTGATTGTTTCAAAAATCCAGTAAGCATCAAAATTATCAAACCTGCAATCGATTTTTTTTTTTTTTTTTTTTATATTTGAAGGATTTGTGGTTTTTTAAAGTGAGAAGGTGTTGATCAGAGAAACATCCTACCGAGTTAACCCTTTCGCTTCAAGAATCATCTTGGTAGGTAAAAATTCATTTCCAAACCTTTTGATTCTTATGTGATTCTGCGCCCCCACTGAATGTTGTTATTGGGTTTGTCATTCAAACGAAGAAGAGGCAAATAAGTGGAAGAATAGATGTAGATCTGGCTTCAAAACCCCTTTGTTATCTAGGAAACAGATTTATGAAAAGGAGGGTGAAATGATACAAACATTATTTTTACCTTTCTGCAAATAATTGTTTCTTATGAAAACCCCGTTGTTGTGTCGTAGCTTTGGCTTCTAAGCTCATAAAAAATGGAGTTGAAGATTAGATGGTGTTGATAAGGAAAAGAAAAATAAGATGAAGTTGTTTGAATTATAAGTTGAAAGTGTTTTTTTTTTTTAAAAACTTTTTTTGGGTTTTTTTTTTTTCCTTCTGTTTTTCTGGGTTGTATGTTGAAGGATTAAGAAGATGAAGAAGGAGGGGAAGAAAGAAGATGAAGAAGGAGAAAAAATTAGAAGCTCACATGCATCTTTCTTGTACTTTTTTATTTTTTAAACTCTTAAAATACACGCATGGCTTTTCTTTTTATTTTTTAAATAAAAATTGCACAGTTGTCTGCCAAATCACTTAAGTGACCTACCACATGGGCGTTGACTAGGTCAAAATCAGCCATTCAAAAGAGAGGTAAAAGTTAGGGGGTCTAATAATCCATTTTTTTTATAAGGGGGCCAAAATTGCAACTTTTTGAAACATAAGGGATGAAAAATGCATTTAAGCCTTAAATTTATTCTTATCTATTTGTTACATGTGTTATTAGTATTCAAAATTGATGACATTTTTGGAGAGAGAAAAGTCAGCCCAAAAAAACCGAAAGGGGTTGTTTTCTTTATGTATTACTAGCGAAAAGACGGGCACTCGCGTACTCGTCTTTCCGCTCTTTTTATTGCGATAACATTTGAAAATTATGAACGGGTTTTTGTTTTTTTTATGAAATTTTGATTACTTTGATTATCTATTTCAATGACACCAACAATATAACAAAAAAAATATAATCTAAATTCTTTTTTTTTAATGACACGAACAACAATCTTTCTTATAGAAACAGTTGTTTAAGGGTATAATTAGGATAATGAAAAAGTAAGTATAAATATACTCATCTTGTTTGTTACACTTTTTAAATGATAAAGGAAAAAATATATATATATATATATATATATATATATATATTCATATCGTGTTTGTTACATTTTTTTAATATTTAAATTTATTATTATCTATTTGTTACATGTGTTATTTGTATTCAAAATTAAGAGCATTTTTGGAAAGAAAAAGATCAACTTAAAAGATGTGTAATGAGTTTTTTTTTTTTTATATATATAGTATAGATTATCCCGAAAGATTTTACAATATTAATAAAATAATTATTTGATATAGGATAGATTATCCTGAAAGATTTTACAATATTAATAAAATAATTATTTGATTTTGTCAAAAAATATAATTATATTTTATAGGGTCTTGTTAATCATTGCGCTTAGGTAATAGTTAAGGAAGTCAAAAGTAGCATGTTTGCATTAGTTTCAACAACATTTTAACTTTTAAAAAGTTAAATTTATCGTTTTTCATCATTTTCCAATACTATATTTATATTTTTATCCCTTTATCCAATGCGCTCAAGTGCAATGGTTAATATTTTCTTTTTTATATAATTATTAGGATACTGTGAGATCCATGAAATTTGTGCATAAAAGAGGTTAAAGCCCAGATAAAAAAAAGGCTGAAACAAATTAACCCGTGTGTTGTGTCGATAGCTCCTCTCTCTCTCTCTCTCTGATCTCAGTCGCGGTTTCGTAGATCTTCAACAAACAAACAAACAAAGAAGTAAGTTATTGACAAATTCATTCATGCTTCAAATTTTCAATGTTTCATCGTTACCTTATTTTTAATTTAGTACTTATTATTTTTACGAGGTTAGCCATGAAAAGAAAAAAGGATTCAATTGGGGATACGAGCAATGAAGCAAAAGGGAAAGCAGAAAGTTGTGAGATTTATCCTTATTTTGATAATCTTCCTGAACCACTCATCACCCAAATTCTGCTTCAACTTCCCATCAACTCTCTTCTCATTTGTAAATGTGTCTGCACTAATTGGAAATCACTTATTTCAGAACAACGTTTTGCTGAGTTACACTTTCAACAAGCACAAACTTGTTTCATGATTCGTCCCTCAGAATATAATAGACTAGTATCAAGAACTCTATACCTTCTTGAGTCTGATCCTGAAAATTTTTACATTGGAAGCAACAATCATGTTAAGCTTGCGCCTATATTCAAACTTCCTCTTCGTGATGTCAAATTTAAAAAGAAGAGCGGCAAATTCCTTTATAAGTTTCATGTTGCGAATTCTTGCAATGGCTTGCTTTGTTTGTGTCTGCCATATAACGGGAACCCTTTAGTCATTTGCAATCCAATCACTGGGGAGTTCATAAGACTTCCTGAAGCTGCTACTGTAACTCCTATTGGGTTATGCCCATATCATGTAAGCATTGAAACAATAGTTGGTTTTGGTTTCCAACCTAAAACTAATGAATATAAGGTTATAAAAATGTGTGTGATAAATGTTAGGCGTCTCATGAACTCGTCATTTCAGCGATTGACCCTTCAGATACTCGCTCTTGGAACACTATCATGGAGAAATGTTGAAGTTGATCATCAGCTTTTTATTTCAAGGCTTACTCATCCCACCTGTGTGAATGGTACAATTCATTGGATCAGATTTGGTCGTTGGCAAATATCAATATTGTGTTTCAACTTTGAAAGTGAGAGTTTGCAATCATTCCCTTCTCCTCCACACATTTTTGAAAACAATAATGAAATTTTTGATAAATGCTATATCAGCATGGGAGAATTAAGGGGATTTCTTTACATATGTGATGCTTCTTCTCCACATGGTGTTACAATGTGGGTTATGAAAAATTATGGTATTGGAGAATCATGGACTAAGGTTTACAACATTGATACTTTTCTCAGCAATGATGTTTCTCCACATTTTGGTTCATATTGGCCGGTAAAACACTTTGAGGAGGGTGCTGCCATATTGTCATATCATTCATCCAAATGTTTTATATTTTTTGAACCTGGGAAGTATGGATTCAAAGTTTTTCGAATCCATGGGATTCAATCAAAGTTTTTTCAAGTAATTCCTCATATTCCAAGTCTAATCTCATTGAAGGATGTCGTGAAAGGAGACAATGTTGAGGTGCTAAACATCCACTCAAGGTAAGGGTGTACCTTCTAATATTAATTTTTATTTTATTATAATAATTTTTTTAGTTGCGAAGTAGTTGATGGATGTTCAAAACTATTCTAACCATTTATGCAAATTGAAGATTTTGCAACTTTTCTTTATCATTGTTGGCTAATATTGTTGTAACTTATTTAGGTGTGCAAAATTTAAATTGCGGGAAGAAAATGAAGTTTTGTCCTTGGTGCAAGAGTTTGTTTGTGACTTGGCAGGTACATGTTCTTAATCATCTTATAGTAATGAATTCGGTGATGACTGGTGAGCATGCCTCCTAAGAAGCGTATGTCTATTTCTCCCATTGATTAGTATTACTCAACTAGGAGCTTCATTTTGACTAGAAATATAAGGTTGTTAAGTCATTTTCTGACAATTCCACTTTTTTGGCAAGCTTATTCAACAACTGTTTATTATCTTTTTTGTGAAATTCGTATTTGATTGAATTTCAGACATATTCAACATAAGCTTCACAATTATGCCTGAAAGCAATAGTATATATTTAAGGCTCATGCTAATAGGTGTCCTTTACGGTTACGGCACTTGTTAAGGAACCCAAGATAGGAAATTGTGTTGGAAAAAGCCTTTTTTGGACTTTTAAATAGCTGACTAGACAACTTCAAAGGCAATATTACTATATATGAATCCTTAACAACTGTACTACGGCCACTTGTTAGTTGTTAGCATTTTCCTATCTTTAAACTTGTTTGGAGATTAAACTGTATTCAGTTCTTTTATCAATGATAAGTTATCACTGCTTTTTATATGGTAATCATTAGAGAAATCAAAAAGGAAAACGTACAGCAGGTAGTAATCAACGGTTGTCAGGCTTGTTTTATGATATGGTTCTGATTCATCCAAGCGTACGTGAATTCCCCTCCCCTTGTGAATCCGATAGTGAATGCTAATTTTCAAATTTCTTTTAAGTTTTATATGTTCTTCCTGGTTGTAAATTCCTTTGGAAATTCTAGTTCCCTGATTTTCATTAGCTGCAAAGTAGTAGATATTATGAGAAAGAGTAAAACTAAAATCAGATGTTGGCGATTATTCTCACCCCTACTTACTGCTGTTTTAAGCCTGTTACTTAGGCATTGTTACTATTACTGTTTTTTTTTTTTTTAGGAATAATACTGGTGTTATTTTATATAGGTGTGCAAAGTTAGAATCGTGCGAAGAAAATAAAGATCTTGAATGATGACTTGACAAGTATCCTCCTCCTCTAGTGGTGAAGCTTTTGGTGAAGAGTACAGTTGCCAAGAAGTAAACTATCACAAGTTATGATTTGGATTGTTGTGTCTTCGGAAAATTTCAGACCTTGTTTTGGGATGCAAATGATATATTATTTTTTTAAAACTTTAATTTAGATGTTCACTAATCATTATAGTCTATGGTTATATGATTCAGATATTATATATATTATTGTCTTGGTTTGTATACCAATTCACTCTTCATTTGTTTAAACTACTCATATTTTGGGTCTGGATTGTGTTTTTAAAGGAGAGGCGAACTAATTACGAATTATTTAAGAAATTCATAATCATGGGAAATAAAAATTCATAATTAATCAATCCCTTGTTGAATTTTTTTTTTAAAGCCATATTTTAACGTCCTAAAGATGACTAAAAAAAATTAACCTTTAACCAACTTTTTTACACTATACTTACATTATAGTGTTAAAATATGAAAAATCTTAAATTACATGGTTATAACATGAGTTCTTTATTTTACAAGGTAATTTTACGGACATCAGGTAGAATAGGTTACATGGTCAATTTGAACAATTAACCCAAAAACTATTTTCAGTTGTCTTTACGACACTTTTACTTTTAGAAGGATGTCATTATTATGAAATGCTCCAACTTGATGCGACATTTCAATTTAATACTTCATTCGTTTTAAAATGAATGCCGTTTAATGTTTTTAAACATATATTATGAAATGTAATTATGTTGTCATAGGACATTACATTTTTACTAAAATAACTTTTGTTATTTATTGGTGCATTTTCCATCATCGTAAATTAAAGTAGAATATGATGCTTTAAAAGTAGTGTACATGGTGATAATCAGGGGTACTAATGGAAAAAGTTAATTAATATTACATTGAAAAATTAAAACGACATTCATTTTGAAACAATTTATTTTTGGATAGTAGTCATTTTGGTCTTTAAATGTGTAAGGAGTCGTCACAATAGTCCTTCAATGTATCAAATTCCTAAAATAATCACTGATTGTGCACTTTGTTAGTCAAAATAGTCTTTGACACTAAAATAATCTCTCGATACTCTTAATAAGTTTTTCATATATGGACTTAAATGACAATAACTAAGTATACTGAAGGACTAACATGACAATATTAACAAAATATTTTAATGTCAAGGACTACATTAACTAACAAAATGCACAATCAGATATTATTTTGAAATTTTGATACATTGAATGACTACTGTGGCTACTTGTTAGACATTCAAAGACCAAAATGAGCATTACCTCGTTTATTTTTGCTTAAACGATATTCATTTTAAAACAGAGGGAATAAAGAACATGCCACGACATTTGAGACTTGAAGCGAGAAATGGAAAATATTCAATGAATTTGAGATTAGGCAATTTTAGTGACTTAAATGTATTTTAGATGAGAGATGTAAAATAAAGTCACAGCGAGAAATGCCACTTAATAATAGCAATCATAGTTCCATTTCCCTCCCCCATATTTTGTTCAAAAAGCATACACTTGAGCCATAAGGTATCTCATTCGGAGTCGTGCTCTTCTGTTCCCTCCATTGTTCTCACATTCATTTTCCCAATTTGGAGTCGCAGACCCTAAAACCTTGTTTTCCTCCACCGTTCCAATTTCATCATTCCCTCACAGCACAAATCACGACGGAACCACTGTTTTCCTCTGTTCGCTCGCACAAATCACTCCGTTTTTCGCTTTCTGGTATTTTTATCTTCATAATTTCTCTCCGAGTTTTGTTCAATTTGATTAGGGTTTTGAATTTTTGCTTGCTTCTATGTTTCTAGGTTTTCGTCTTCAATTCCTTCCGCCTTCTCGTCTGACGAGACTCGGAGACAGGGAAGTCCCTTTGCTACGGTTACCTCAACCTCTCCTCTCTCCTCAAGAAGGTAACAAGAAAGAACCATTAGCAGTAATTGAAATTGATTGCATTGTTGTGGAATTTTCTTTTTATTTGATTTATCTTGCGTTTGAAAAATTACTTATGATGGAACGTATACTCGGCTCAGTAATGGCTAATTTCTCTGTTCCTCCAATCGTCACGTTATTTAATGCTTATTGGTTGTGTTCATATGCGTTACAATAGGATAGTTTTAGTTTTAGGTATAATAGTTAGGTCCTTACTACTTTTTTGCCTTTGCTCTTTTATGTCATTTCGAGTTATGCAGCATGCTTGTTTTAGTAGGCTATGTGTTTCAGGTTCCAAGTAATTGTGAGTTCTGAATCATTAAATATGGAAAGTTGATTATTGTTGATTAGCTTCTTCTTTTTGTTTGCTTTTGTTTTCCATACATTTTTTTTTTCATATGGTATTTTTCAATTAATTTTTTTTTCTTTTATGAGGCCAATAAGTTTGTAGTCAGTAGAAATGGCTTATTGGTAGAAATGGTGTGTCAGAGAGAGGAGTATTCAATATTCTTGCTTTGTTGAAAACCATTGTCTAGGAAGTAATTACCAAGAGAGAATTGTGAGTTGTGACTAATTTCTTTCCTTGAAAATAATTGTAGAAGGTAAGATCCTTTACTTTTCTCTCCATCTATATCTTGTATGACTTGATAACATGCACTACCTATAGTCTCAAGTGTCTCTTTTCTTCTTGTTAACAAATAAAACTTATGTAATTTAAAGAAACATACTTTGTATGAATTTGTATGTGATTCCTCTATGAACTTTGAAAAATCAAGTATCAACACCTGCCTCAGCGGCCTCAGTGCCATGCCTGGCCGCCGGGAGAAGAAACATTACTAAAAATGATGTGTGAATATATCAATTTTGAGTTTACGTGGGAGAATTTTTATTTATCAAATTAGGGAAGCTGGGGTCAAGTGGGATAATTAAGGATTCTTCAACTTGTTTAGCTTAATTACCAACTAAACAGCTCATTTCATCTGATTCATTTAATTTTTAATCTTATTTTTTCTAAATTTCACTAAAATGTCTCCCGCCTTCTTGTCTCTAGAGACTCGGTGACAGGGAAGTCCCTTTGCTACGGTTACCTCAACCTCTCCTCTCTCCTCAAGAAGGTAACAAGAAATAATCATTAGCGGTTCTTGAAATTGATTGCATTGTTGTGGAATTTTCTTTTTATATGATTTATCTTGCGTTTGGAAAGTTACTGATGCTGGAATTGATGTTTCCTTTTCTAGCCGGCACCGGAAACAACGTTTACTCGGCTCACTTGCAATTTCAGCCTAAAGACTGACTCCTTCTCACTGCCAATTGCTTGCTGGACAGGTAATGTAATGGCTAATTTCTCTGTTCCTCCAATCGTCGTGCTGCTTATTGACTGTGTTCATGTGCGTTCCAATAGGATAGTTTTAGTTTTAGGTATAACAGTTAGGTCTTTACTCCTTTTTTTCCTTTGCTCTTTTATGTGATTTCGAGTTACGCAGCATGCTTGTGTTTAGTAGGCTATGTGTTTTAGGTTCCAAGTAATTGTGAGTTCTGAATCATTAAATATGGAAAGTTGATTATTGTTGATTAGCTTCTTCTTTTCTTTTGCTTTTGTTTTCCATGCATCTTTTTCTTTTTTTCATGTGGTATTTTTGTTCAAGATTTTTTTTTTAGGCCAATAAGTTTGTAGTTAGTAGAAATGGCTTATTGGTAGAAATGGTGTGTCAAAGAGAGGAGTATTCAATGTTCTTGCTTTGTTGAAAACCATTGTCTAGGAAGTAATTACCAAGAGAGAGTTGTGAGTTGTGACTAATTTCTTTCCTTGAAAATAATTGTAGAAGGTAAGATTCTTTACTTTTCTCTCCTTCTATATCTTGTATGACTTAAATACCATGCACTACCTATAGTCTCAAGTGTCTCTTTTATCCTTGTTAACAAATAAAACTTATGTAATTTTAAGAAATGTAAAATACAAAACGTTTTCACAAAGTAAACAGGCCCTAACCTTTTGAGCTTTTAGGTGGTTATTTGTCTTAACATCATTTTATTATAAGTAGACATTGAGGGCAAGCAAAACATTGAGTGCAACAGATTTTTTTTTTTTCAGCATTTGGACACGGGATCTATATGTTATTAGCCTAAACAACTATTGAGTATATTTTTATTTTTTATATAATGAATAGACCATAGACAACATGTTTTGAGATACCAGACTCTTGAAACGAAAAATTGCACGCATCTTTTTGGAAATGTGAAAACATTGTTTTCATTATTTACAAAAATGCACCATCTCTAACTAGCATTTCATATTCGTTTCATCACAATTGTTCCTTTTAAGGGTCTCACATATTCTTATTAGTGAAATAAAATGAACACATATTTTAGAACATAAAACAGTTTCTCACAAAGTAAACGGGTTCTTTTACTTTTCCTATTTTATTTCATTTTCTGTTTATATTTCAGACATGAAAAGAGTAAAGAACGCATCTATAAAAGGGAAGCAAAAAGTTGATGAGGCATGAAGTGAAGAATTTGTGACTTATTTTAATAACGTTCATATTCCATTAGAAGTCACTTCTCAAATTCTGCTCAATCTTCCAATCAAATCTATACTCAAATGTAGATTTGTTTGTAAGAATTGGAACAAATTGATTTCTTCACAAGGTTTTTCCAAATTGCTTTGCTTGCGCGCCCCAATTGGTTTCCTGCTTCGAACTGAAAATTGTGAGCTTGTTTCGAGAACTCTTCATCTTCTTGATGGGTCTGAGATTGAATTCAACGAAGAAGTAATCAAGCTGGAGCCTATCTTCAAGCTTCCACTCCGTGATTCGAATTATGATACCAAGGAAATGTTGTCTGAGCGTCCTCTTCATTGTGATGCCAAATTAATTTTGGACAAAGACAAGCTTGAGTGTAGTAGACAAAGGCTTAAAATTGCTTGCAGCCCAGATCGTGATAAGTTTCTGGTAGTGAACTCCTTCAATGGCTTGCTTTGCTTGTGTGCTCCATCCCAAAAGAACCCTATAGTTGTTTGCAATCCTGTTACTGGTGAATTCATAAGAGTCCCTGACCCTCCCCCTTGGAAGAGACCTAACACAACTCATAAACAAACATGTATACATATTGCTTTTGGCTTTCAGCCTAAAACTAATGAGTATAATGTGTTAAAAACTTGGTTGAAACGAGCTAAAGGTGTCGATAGTAGTGTTGTGTACGATGGCGTGGTTGCTGAAATTCACACACTCGGAACACCAACATGGAGGAATCTTGAAGTGGACCCTGCACTATCATCATCATCTTTTATTGATCTTACTTTTCTCACTTGTGTGAATGGGGCACTTCATTGGATTAGTAAGGGAAGGTCCATATTGTGTTTCAATTTTGAAAGTGAGAGGTTCCAATCTTTTCCTTCTCCCCGAGTGTTTGAAAATAATGTTGGTCTGGAGAAGGGAATGGAGGAGCATATCAGTATGGGAGAATTAAGGGGGTTGCTTTACATATGTGATAAATCTTCTTTTCAAGATGTTGCAATGTGGGTTATGAGTGAATATGGTATTGAAGAATCATGGACTAAGGTTTACAGCATCGATTTTTTGCCAAGTCCTTTGGTCAAACCAGATTCGTGTTTTGGTTTTTGTTGGCCAGTAAAACACTTTGGGGAGGGTGCTGCCATATTGCTATATCATTCCTCTGGCTGTTTTGTTTATTTTGAGCCTGACAAGTGTGGATTCAAAGTTTTTAAAATTCATGGGACTCAATCACCAGTTGTTGACATGATTCCACATATTCCAAGTCTCGTCTCATTGAAGGATGTTGTGAAAGGAGACAATGTTGAGGTGTTGAGTGTTCACTCAAGGTAAGGATGTAACTTCCAAATAATTTATTGTTATTGCATGAATTGTATTTTTATTTTGATATGTCCGTTTTAATCTAAGGAAAATGCATCCAATGTCAGTTTTTATTCTCGTTTTCTGTTAAGCTCCTATATTGTTGAATCCACTGATTGCATATCATTTAGTTACCCTCTCTGCTCTTACTCAGAGTTGCCCTATTAATGATGATTCCACTTTACTTAAGCATTGTTCCCTAATATTGTTGTAATTTATATAGGTGTGCAAAGTTTATATTGCGGGAAGAAAATGAAGTTCTGTCCTTGGTTCATGAGATTGATTTTGACTCGGCACAGCAAGAAAACAAAGTTCTTTCCTTGGTTCAAGCGAATGATACTGACTCAGCAAGTACACATTCTCATGCATCTGATGGTGGCTCGTCAAATACATCTTCCTCCTCATGGCATGGTGAAGTGTTCGGTGAAGATTGAAGAGCATGCATCCTAAGAAGAGTACAACTGTTTTCACATTGACCGGTATGACCTAAAACTAAGATTCATTCCAAGTAGAAATATTTGAGTTCATGTTTGATTGAATTTCAAACAGATTTTTGCATCCTTTTTTTTTTGTATAGTAGGATCGCTAGGAAACTGTTATTCAAAACAAAATGTTATTTTTATATGTATAAAAAAATCAATGTGTATTGTTTGCAGTTTTGTGTTTAGTACAATAATAACTACTAGTTTTGATTCATATGGTTAGATAAAATATTAGAAGCTACCTTGCCTAGTGGATCGTTTTAGTTTTGCCTTAAACTTTAAGCTAATCAAAATTAAGCAATTGGACTTTCACAACTAGTTAAAGGAATTCTTTTGAATAATAGTTAAAGGAATTTGATTTCAATTAGTCATAAAACTGAATCAGGCAGGTACTGCTGTAATTATGATACACACACACACACACACACACACACACACAAGTTATAGAACATTTTAATTTGAGCTATGGTTACTGGTTTAATACAGTGGTAAATTGTGCAACAATTTTTCTACTCTATGTTGCTACTCATTGAATCCATTTCATTTTGACATTTTTTCTGGAAATACTTTTCCTCTTTATTTGCTGTGCAACTTAAACAAGAGAGACTAAGTTGTGCAGCTTCAGTTTGTTTTTAAGCTTTGGTTGCTTATAATTTTCGTTTTTGTTGAGCTCCTAATATTCTTGAATCCACTGATTGTGTATTTATTGAATATACAACTGTATCTTTTTTTGTTGCTTATTTCTGTTTGTCAAATTGATTGCAGATATTGAATTGGAATAGTTCATAAACGTGTCTCTCTCTGCCTAGTACTGTGACTGCAGCAAATGAATTCATGTTATTGAAAATTTTCAGACTTGATGACAGTTCATAACAAAGAAAGGGAATAAAGATTTTTGTATGTTCTTGCTTTCACAAGGATATGAAAATAGAAAGTTTAGTGCATAGAAAATAAAAATGTAGTATAATGAAATCAAAGACCTTATCGTCTGTAATGTAAGTAACTTTGTTGGTGACCACTTATACTAATAGCTTCTATCAATTTGTTAACCTTTTGACGATCATTGCTGATTATTTGGCGAGCATCGTATTCTTCTTACATGAAATTATTGTGTTGATAATCTAACTATGGGCCTGTTTGGATTGAGCTTATTTTGAGCTCTTGAAAATATGTTAATTCATAAATTGTTTTTGCAAAAACTACCTAACAAACTTATAAATAATACATTAATGCTTATTTATTTATATAAGTTGTTCTGCATAAGTTCTAAAATAAGTCAATCGAAATGGACCCTATGTTTGGGGCAATTGGCTTAGATAATTCGACCTTTCATGAACCACTCTTATCTTTCCTTTGCTCGATTTTAAGATGTTACAGGAGTGTCCGACTTCCTTTCTATCATTGCTTTTTGTTTTAAATCTCGTGTAACTAAAAAAACAAGTAAAAATCTAATAAATACATTGTGACTAAACATTGAAGAGTTTATTTTAGAAGATGGGGTATGTTTTTGAACAATTTCAAAAGTGAGATGAGTAATTTCCAGAATTTTAAAATCACGCATATTTTATATAAACATCTTTAAATAAATAATGTAATTTAAGTTTCAATAGACTAGAGGACTAATAGATCAATTAGATTAAAAGTCTATTCTTTCAGTTACAAAGCTAATAGATTAAAAGCCTTTTTGATATTTAACATGAATTTTTAGAGAATTTGATTATATATTATATATTATATCATATTTTCATTCTAGTTTATAATTATACATTTAAATACACAAAATTAGTGCATATTCATAATCTTAAATTACTGAAAAATGTTAACAAGTTTATAATTTAATTCAAAGTAGAAAATATAATAAAATAGGCATCATGAGCTTAGCTCAGGACATTGAATAATAAAATAGGCATCATGAGTTTAGGGATTAGGATTCGAACGCAAGACACTTCACTTGTTCACCTTAACAGATAAATATCTAGCCACTAAACTATTTGACAAAAATATATATAATAAAATAATATTAATAATAAATAACAATGTTCATAATTATTTAAGTAGACTGATATGATAAGCTTAAGATGTTTTTTTTCATGCTTGACCTTTTTAATTATATAGACTTATAAAAAAATTAAGTAGTTTCTATTTTAAAAAAAAAGTTAACAAGATCTTTCTTATTGTAGGTCCTGAAATATACCTGAAGTCCGAAAGAACGACCCTGTAAAAATAAAATAAAAAATTCCACCCTTATAACTTAATATTTTTTCTATTGTTGACCCTATAACATACACGAAGTTCAAAAAAGTGACTTAGACGTTAAATTTTTTCGTGATTTTTTGCATGTATGTTTAGGATATTAAAATATAACTTTCCACAAAACACTTCCAATATTCTAACCATTCCTACAAGATTATGGAACGAAATTCGACCATAAGTATATATATACTTTGAACAAAATTACAAATTTTGCACGATTGATTTGAAAATCAAAATAATTCAAGACGCCTTTAAAATGCTATGAAAATTTGAAACTTCGTAAGTAAATGTTTTTCACGTAATTTTTTTTATAGATGTCTTTACAAACAATTGACTCAACATTTGATTTCTATGTCAAAATTTCAATTGTTTTGTTTTTTTACACTTTATTAGGTGAAAATTTCTGTTGTTTTGTTATTTTAAGTTTTTTACGCTTTAAAAATTCATAATTAATTCATCCGTTTTCAGAAAGTTCTAATTTTGTGGTAAACAAACTTCATAATTTTCATAAACATGCCTAAAAAAATGCCTAAAAATTCAATGTAAACTGAACAGCATACTTAAAGCCTTGGGTCCAAACAAAATTGAAAATAAAAATATGAAATTCAAACAAATTTGTTAAGTAAAAGTTTTATAACTTAGGGAAGGGGAAAAAAATCCTCAAATTACAAGAGTTGCTCCTTTACAGTTGATCAATCTTGCTGGTTTTACACTAAATAAAACAAATGAACTAATGGTACAAATGATAAACCAATGGCTGGTGATCCCCTCAAAAAAGGTAAAAAACAACCAACTAGAAAAGGCTGCTGACTTATTGTGAACATTCTCAATTTCGAAGAGTGGAAAATTCAAGCTCGCTCAATCCAGATTCAGTCATGTGTGACCAAAATATTTGCCTGTAATGTCCAAACCATATTTTTCCTTCTATTACGTAACACTGAACACCCTATAATGTCCAAACCACATTGTCATTAAACTGATGAAATTATTTATGGATCACCAAGATGTAGAATGATTGTTTACACCCGTTATTCAACGCTATCAGCTCCGATTGGTGGAACAAATCTGTAATTCTCAAGAGTTTGCTCAAAGATATGTCCCATTCTCAGCAGCTCTCCCTGCAAATAAATTCCAAGCCAAAAAGGATGATTCTATTTTTTTTTTGAAGGAAAAAAGGATTGGTTAGGAGGAACAAACAATCGAAGTTCTGCAACATCTTTCTGTAATTGAGGGAGATTGAAACTCTTATAATAGTATAATACAATATCAGGTGCTTATCGACTGGTATTAGAGCTTTGGACCAGTGACTCGATCCCACACAAGGGTTCATAACAAGAACATCAGACAGTGGAATCCTGATGGGACTCAGACGGTGGGAACCTTGAGGACAAGGAGAATAATTGCGAGGGGTGTGTTGTGAGGTACCTATTAGTAACTGACTAACTGTTAGCAGGAGAGCAGGTTAGTTCAGCTGGGAATAGAAGAAATAAGGCATGCTTCTCATGTATAAAGATGAGGGGTGAGAGGGAGATGTATCTTGTCATTAAGGGAAGGATTGGGGCTTTTCCCAGGCTAGTAAAGAGTAGAAACTTTAAATTCTGCAACTCCTGTAATTTTGGGGGGGGGGATTTTCCCTGTTTCTTACAATAAGGCATATAAAGATTCTATCACGAAAGTTGGAGAATAACATCCATGCTCAATGAAATGTAGAATTTTGGAACAGAAACCTTCAAACCATTCCCCAAGAAAGAGAGGAGAGGCAGACCAACATCAAAGCATAAGACCACCGAAATTTTTACTTGATCCCTCTCATATCGTTTGTTGTTTAATGTAATGCACGTGTTTTAAGGAAATCATTAATTACACTCATTTTCAAGGTAAAATAATCTTTTTTGACTAACACATATTTAGTGTAGTAAGAGTTAGGTCAAATGATTAATTATTATGGGATAGTTTATATACAATTAATTAATAAGGGTATTATTTAAAAAGTGTAAATAATATTATCTTGATATTCTAAAGTGACAAATATTCCAAACAAGACAGTTAATAGGGGAGACAGAGAGGATACCTTTTATACAACTATCTCATTTGATGGATGAAAAAAAAAAAAGGATCAAATTCTTTAGGGAATAAATTATTCCTGGTAACTTTTTTCAACTAAATTACCTCATTTTGATTCCCAGCAAAAAGGGTGGGAGTGATTCATTCCGAGCGCTTAACTTTCTTTGTTTCTTAAAAGGCCATTTATACCCTCCTAAGTAACTGCAAGTTCCCATGTTTATAAACCAACATGTGTGCCACGTCTATTTTACATGATAAGGGTGTTTTGATAATTATATCATTTCTTTAAGAAACTATGCACAGGAAAACAAATCATCAACTGAACAACGATTTTTAAACTTTCTTTGGGAGAAATTTCATGTGTGATATTCCAGGGACAATCAATCCTGGGAATAATTTTGGTGACATCAAACTAACGTTTCCTTAGGTTTTAACCATCTCCCTCATTAATGCTCTTTAGAAAGGTAGACCGAAAAAAAGAAAAAAAACTAGAGGATGCATAGAGAAGCCTCGTCAACACGAAGTTCAGTGTATTCGATAAGAAAACTCAATACCTCATTAAATGCTGCACCAATCATTTGCAGACCAACAGGAAGGCCTGTCGGTCCATTCTCAATAAATCCACATGGTAAAACCAAGGCAGGTAGTCCAGCTAGGTTGACATTTACCTATAAAAAGAGAAACCACCAATAAATAAAGGCAAACATTATGCCCAGCATGCTCATGTAAACTGAGTAGCTAGAAATAAAATTACAGATAATGCATAAAGAAGATGAAGCTCTAAACCACTGGGTGCACAACCAGTTATGCAACCTGTTGAAAAATTATTCACATATATGTACTTATTGTATAGGATTATTGTATTGGCATATTGTATCATATGATATCAAGTAAATAGGAAAAATATCTCCTATATTTATGTTGTAATTATTGTCTTTAGACTATATAAATTTGACTCTGCCGTGTAGTTGAAACGCATGGTTTCAACATCTATAATTCAACACAACTTATGCTAAATGATGACTCAATTCGCCAGGATATTCCTTTATGGAGTAACTAGAACTCACAATAATATATACTCGACAAATGTTAAGGTACTAATACAATGCAACAACCCTGCAGTTATTGACTAATTAAGATATTTCTTGGATTGTTTAATTGATTATCTATTATCTAAGGCATAAACCAGCAGTTCTGTGGCCTGCTCAACGGCTCAAAGCTCTATAAACTTTAGGAACTCATGTATGAATCAAGCTTAAGTTCAATGGAGTTGAAGTTCAATAGCACACGTCCAAACCTCAACTTAACACAATTGTCTAGTTAACATTAACATAAATTAAAATCAGAAGTATGAGACAGAAATGTAGCCAATAAGAAGAATGAAATACTTACGGTCATGATGTCACCAGCATACATAGCCAAAGGATCATTTTTCTTTTCACCTGCAAATGTCAAAGACAAAGAAACAATTACTATAGCATGCACTAACATGCAATAATGCAAAAGGAAAGCTACACAGATGCTTACCAATTTTATAAGCAGCTGAAGGAGCTGCAGGGGAAATCAAGATATCATATTGATCCAGTGCTTCCTTAAAGCTATTCCTTATAATGGTTCTCACCTGTTACATAGAACACACATAAAACGCCTTGTAGATCCCAAACTTCTAAAATAAATGAAATTCAAAACGTCGATAAGACAATATAGGAAATGAAGCAAGAGATTAATTTAACTATCACATCAATATCTATGTTGAGTAACATCATATTCGAAAAGACACATAAAGAACAAGAGTGGATGTATATCGTGTCTGGATGAAATCTTGAAACATTATAAATTTCTTTAACCAAAAAATATTAAGCCGAGTCATGTGACTGAATTCATGATCATTGAGCTAAGAAGACTTGAGAGGTATATCAGGCCCACAAAGAAATACATAAGTACCTGCTGTGCTCGTTTGTAATATGCATCATAGTAACCAGCTGAAAGGGCATATGTCCCCATCAAAATTCTCATTTTCACCTGAAATGTATTAAAAAGAGAAAGACAGCTCAAAATACAATACATACAAAATTGGATCATTTCTTTTATACATATATATGCATATATAAGGCTACCGTAAATCTTGCAGCCAAATTTGAAATTGAGAAGGATTGGAAGGTGTGTACCTCAGAACCTAACCCTTTGGCTCGGGAATCTCCATAGAGAGAGTCTAGCTCATCAGCATAAACTTGGTTTCCGTATCTAGATATAGAGAAGGTGGATCCAAGCCAAGCAAAATGATTTATCAATGAAAATAAACAACACAGAATAAAATATTGTGTTCGGCTGTGTGCATACTTGGACGAAGAGAGCGAGAGGGGTACATGGGGAGTCAGCCACTAACCTAATACCATCATAGCGAGACAAGTTGGAAGATGATTCAGACAAAGCGAGGACATAGTATGCTGGCAACCCAAGCGAAAAGGATGGCAGTGACACCTTTAAGTTAATGGACAAATGAAAAGGGTTAAATAACGGATGAATAGTAAATTGCAATAATATAAGCTTGTAGAGCAACTTAAAAAATTATCATTCAGATCAGAGTTTTAGACAAAAATGAAGTGGAGGACCTCGTTCACAGAGCATCCTAATGCCTCAAAATGTGAAGCAGCATCACGAATTGTAGAAACTACTCCAGCATCAACACCATCTTCAATAGTTTCACGGATCAAACCAATTCTCAGACCTTTCAAGGGCTTACTTTCCAAGAACTTGCAGAGTTAAAATGAGATAGAAAGTTGGGCACCTCCTGACAAATTACATTATTGATTGTTCATTGTTGAAAAGAAATTGGCTTCATAACAAGAAGGAAAAAAACAAATAAACACTAGCAATAACTTCAGCAATTATCCATCATATTGAACAGAGACTATAGCAAACATAGTGAATAATCATTGCTAATAAAGAGAATTTATAAAGCTTACAACATTTGGACCAAACACAGTGAAGTGAAGAACTCTTACCTGCTTACTTGAGGTGCCATCAAATCTATCATGACCAGCAATTGCATGGAGAAGTATCCCAGCATCAGCGACCGATGAACCAAAGCAGCCAATGGCATCAAGTGATGACGCATACACCATAAGTCCAAATCTTGAGACACGCCCATATGTTGACTTCAAACCTACAACACCGCAAAAAGATGCCGGCTGCCTCACACTTCCACCAGTATCACTTCCCAACGATACAACACACTGCCTGGCAGAAACTGCAGCTGCCGATCCTCCTGGCACCCTGGAAACATCCCACGGGTTGGCAGTCACCTATTGAATGAACATATGCATCACCTGAGTAAACACATTCCAGTTATAAATGGGCAGTACAAGTAATGAAGCTAGAAACCAAACTCTAAAAAACCATAGCCAACCCGCCAACATACAGAGAACAAACAACAGAACCCCACTTTTTGCATGTCTTGTAATAACAAAAATATAAACTTAGCAATGCATCACTATATGCATCATCGGGTCACTCATCCACAATTTTCAACTGACCCAGATCCTCTATAATCTCTCTCTAAATCTAATGGTCCCTACAGAGACTGCACCACCCGGATCCTCTACAATCTCTCTCTAAATCTAACAATCCCTACAGAAACTGCACCATAAAGCAATTGTAGGCGATCCAATTTGCAATGCAATTATCATTCTGCTCATTTTCTCTCCCAAACAAATGTTGAACTCCTGCTCACAAACTTAATTCAATTGCTAAACACAAGATATCTTAAACAAGTAACCACATAATGTCACCTTTCACTCATACCTTCTCATATTCATTACTAATATTACAAACAGGGCATTTCAAATTTGGAGACATTCTTAGATGCATACAGCATAAGACACCGTTCTTTTATTACGCAGCTCAACATGTGCTACATCAGCCAAGTAGACCATCAATCATCATGATTCCTCACCAACACTAACCCCACACTAATGGACTTTCCCATATTGAATACTAGATGTTAGATAATAGTATATTGCGTTTATGGCCTTTTATATTTCTAAGTTAGTAGTCTAGTCATTTATGTTTTATTATATTTTCTCTTTGTAACCCTTATTTCCATAACCATTGTGATATGCACATTATTGAAACCTTAGTCTTTTTCTCCATCCCTTATTTTGCTATCTCCATTATTAACATTGAATACATCCAAACTAAAAACTAAAAAAAAAAAAATACTATATATCTAAAAACTAAAAAATAAAGTTAGAATACAAACTTAATTCTAATTCAGCGTGAATGCCCATCCAAACTGCAAAAGAAAAATACACTGATCCTCAAAATCAACAAAACAAACAAACAACTACCGGATATAAAAAATAACAAACAGAGACACACTACGGTGCAAAGGAAAAAAAAGAATATGAAATGGATTGAGTAAACCACCAAACTAGTCTCTGACTTTGTAGGGTGCTCTCAATTAGATCTCTGAAATTAGAAATATTTCAAAAAGTTCCTGAATGTATTAAAACTTACAAATCTCGAATTCTGATGCATTTACTCAATTCACTTGGATTTATTTTCTGAAAACAGAGTCTGATGCCCTTAAATTTTTAGACAATTCAAAAGCATGGTGGAACAGAAGTTTAACTTACCCATCAAAGCCTTCCAATCAGATCTGTTGAAATTTGGGGCCTAACTCATCCTTACAAAACCGGTTCATAAGGTGAGGAGTGCCTCCTCTTTATAAACTCTTATCAAGAGTCTTATCGACTCAATGTGGGGCTTGGGTTTTCCCCAATACACCCCCCTCATGCCCAACTCTTTTTTGGGCTTGGTGCATGGATAGGTAGGTGGCCCTTGAATTCGACAAACTCTGATACCATGTTGAAATTTGGGGCCTAACTCATCCTTATAAAACCGGTTCATAAGGTGAGGAGTGCCTCCTCTTTATAAACTCTTATCAAGAGTCTTCTCTACTCAAAGTGGGACTTCGGTTTTTCCCAATAAGATCAGAGTGGTGAGTTTCTAAGCAATATTTAAATACTTGGCTGATTTAGGCGTCAACCAGTAACCACTGTTTAATTTTCCCTTATACTCACTTTCAAATCTCGGGAGCCTATTTGAGAGCGCCCTACAAAGTCAGGACCAAAATGACTAATAAAAAATGCACGGGTGAATGTGTTTGCAATTTCAATACATTCATGGACGAATGTTTTAAAGATTAGATTAAACACAGTCATAGAAAGAACATAAAATCAAAACTCACTTCAAAGTATTATTAAGGTACATGAATAAAAAAAAAAAACTTGAAATAGAGCAGATACATATAGAGAGAGAGAGTGTTAGAACCTGAAACGCAGAAGCTTCAGTGGTACTCCCCATACCAAACCTCAAGTATCCTCGACCCACCACCAGTGGACGGCATGTCAGCGGTACAAATATTATCCTTAACTGCAACAAGAACACCAGCAAGAGGACCAAGTTCCTTGCCTGCAGCGATTCTGCGGTCTAGGTCATGTGCTTGAGCGATGAGGGATTGGTCGGAAGGGAGGTGGAGGAAGGAACGGAGGTGGGGTTCGGTGAGACAGAGACGGGTGAGGTGGGAGTGGCGGAGGGTGAGAATTTAAGAGGTGGGGGGTGTGTAAGAGTAGCTTGGGTGGATGATGGAAGGGAGAAGCGTGAAAGAGCGGAACAAAGTGGGGTTTGGAGTGTGGATAGCATTTTCATCTTCACTTCTAGAGTGAGAGTGAATGAGTGTAATGTAAGTTTCTCTCCCAAACAGGTAGTAAAAATAACAGAAACATAAAAAAAAACCCTCATAATCCTCAATTAAAGCTAAAATCTATCAAAAGGGTCATCGTAAAATACAAAAGGATTCAAAATTGAATAAAAAAAATTCAAGGTCATGGATCATTGAAATTATGAAAACAGAAGCTAATTTAAATTGAACAAAGATACATGGGAATTTCCGAAGTGCTTACAGATTCTGTTGAAGCGAAGGTGGATCAGAAACGCTGGTGAACCGAAGCAGAGATGGATAAAGAGACTGTTTTTGTTACGGTTGCAAGAGTGGTTACTCAAGGAGATGGAAAAGTTACAGAGAGGAAGACATGGTGGATATTGTTAATGAGACAGCACGCACATGTTTGAGTTTCTTATGATTGGTTTTGAAGATTTGGTTCGGTTCAAAACGGATTTGATAGTGATTAGTGAGACTCATACTGCTTTTGATTCTTCAAAGCAATTTAGGAGAAGGAAAGATATATGAGTGGCAAATGTGGTTAGGCAAATGTTGTTGTACACGGGTTTCATCAAGTGCAATAAGACCATTTAGGTTTCAGGCAGTTTGGAGTACGGATAAAGATTATCATGAGATTGTTAAACAATGGAGGAAGAATACATGTAATATTTCAGTTTCTCTAAAAAATGTGATGGAAGAGTCTCAAGTTTTCAATAAGGAGGTATTTGGTAATATATTCAGAAAAAAAGAGAGTATGAAGCTAGATTATAAGGAATTCAGAAATCTCTAAAACAAGTGGATTCAATATCCCTCATTATTCTTCAGCAAAAGCTTCTAAAAGAGTATGAAGATGTCATTTTTCAAGAGGAGACCCTTTCGTTTCAAAAGTCTAGGGAGAAGTGGGTTAGACTGGGCAGTCGTAACACACCCTTTTTTCATACTCAAACAATCATTCGTCGAAACAAAAACAAGATTCACGCTATTACATTGCCTTCCAGAGAAAATGGTGTACAGACCAAAGTAGTCAATAGCGACCGCACGTAGTGTAGCGGCGACGAACCGCTACATTAATCCTCATAGCGGTGCAAAATGAGATAGGGGCCGCTTCAGCTGTTATAGCGGCGTAGCAGATAGTGGTCGCTTCAGCCGATATTTGATTTTATTTGAAATTAACGGTGCAAAATGAGATAGTGGCCGCTTCAGCTGTTATAGCGGTGTAGCGGATAGTGGTCGCTTCAGCCCATATTTGATTTTAGTTGAAATTTCCAAATTGACACTATTTTTAAAACATTATGGTTTTCAAATTTCCAAATTGATTTTACAACATTTTTGGGGATTTTTAAAACCAAATTGACTTCGTTGTATGGTTTCTCTGTTCTTTTTTTCTTCCTCTACTTTCTTTTGTTTTATGATTTTTTTTTTATTTGTTTCTCTATCTTTTGTTTTTTGGTGTTTTAATTTATGAATATCTCATGAGATTTGAGTGTTATATTTAATTTTATAAGTTTTTTTTTTTAGAATTATATATGTTTGTTTATACTTTACTCCATTATTCATTTAATTTGTTCAAAAAATAATCAAATATCGGTGACCGTTATTTGTCATACCGCTATACGCTATCCCGTTATCTCACTTTTTTAGGGACGGCCGCTACTTGATAATATTACTCCGAAAGTTTCCCAAAAAATCAGAAGAAAAAATTTTCAGGGATCAGAACTCCCCTTGTAGGACTTCATACTGGACTTCACCTCTCAAAATCTAAAATTCAATTGTTTAGACTCATATTTCATTTTTTTAAAAAAAATTTCTTCATATTTTCAAAAAATATCGGGAAAAAATTGCATTAGTTTCATTTGATTTTTAGAATTTTTCGGTGGTAATTTTCTTTTTTATTTGACAAATTTTATCAATTTTTTTTTTTGTTCAGGGAAATGAGAGAGATTCTGATTGTTGCTTATATATAAGCATATTTCTTATTATAGAATCCAAAACTATATGTACATTTTTGTAAAAAAATAGGACGCGCGAGAAATGGATAGAATGAGGAAAAATAATAGTCTTACAATTATTAGATATAAGATTGATTAAATAGTCTTGTTTTTATTTCTAGATAAATGACTTTTCAAAGAACATTGATTATAATTCTTAAAAAAAAAAAATTGATTATAAATATCTTATCAATGATTTTGCAGGCAGGGGCGGATGTATTAAGAGGCTATGTGGGGATAAAGCCCCACATCCAACTTCCTTTTTTTTTTTTTATTTATATTTGGG
>Ga0228711_1002281_pt1 | contig 29370 bp, 11 predicted proteins | sample MedpolnodulmetaG_2_FD_177996 | JGI IMG/M metagenome (GOLD analysis project Ga0228711, IMG submission 177996) | Root nodule microbial communities from Medicago polymorpha collected in Santa Monica, California, United States - brown nodules | ecosystem: Host-associated > Plants > Roots > Nodule... | reverse complement strand
GTTGTATTGTCGATTTCCCAAACTATTAAACGATACAAAAGCTTTGAGTTCCAATATTCAAAGTGATTATCAAAACCTAAATTCCATGTCTAGAATTAAAGTTTTGCTAGATTATTATTCTAACCCTGGATTCAAAAGCATCTTTCAACATCATTTCAAATCAAAGATATAACATTAAACACAAGAGTAAAACTAACATCAAGTAAAATATTGCTAGAATCATATATTTAAGTATCAAAAAGAGTACATATTAACTTGATCAAGTATCTCTAACCCCAAAGGATAGATTTAGCTACTTACTATCATAGTAGCCTTGCAAAAATGGAAGAAAAGATGAAGATTCATGACAAGATTCATGATGTCTCAACAAATCTTGGAAAGAATCCACTTCTATCACTCTTGCTTCATGTTTCTCTCTCTAGAAATTCTCTTTCTCTCTAAAAATCGGAAAAATATCAAAAAAAATGAAGAAGAATATCTGAAAAATGAGAGAAAGACTATTTAATTTGTTGAATCTGTCCCGTTCGCTTAAGCAAACGGGAGGTCGCTTAAGCGAACGGCTGGAAAATATTTCGTTGGCCATTTAGAAGCTGCCATGTAGCCTTATCCTGCTGTGCTCGCTTAAGCGAACAGTAAGCGAGTTGTAAGCGAGCTGACTTTGTGCTCTTTGGAACTTGTTCGCTTAAGCGAGCTGACTTTGCGTTTTGGTTGATTTTTTGGTCCTTACTTATATTTTCCTGCACAAAAAGGGTATAGTAAGGCACATAAAGCATAAATGACATATTTGCAAAAAATTAGAGCTTTTCCATAGATAATCTTACAAAACAAGTCACTAAAATGCCTAAACTAACACATGAAATATATCACTTTTGAGCACTTATCACAGATAAGGAATCCACAACTAAGGAACAAAGTTTATCCCTTAGCTTTAATCACTTGAAGAAAGAATTACACCTGAGGACACAATTCGAACCTCGGCAAAAATCTTTTCATCAACACTTTGTAAATGCTTTTAGGGTATGTTTGTTTTAAAGGAAAGAAAGTGATGAGGAGAGAAAGGTGAGGGAAATAAAGAGTTTCCCTAGTTTAGAACTCTCCAAAAAGGTTAAGGAAAGAAAGAATATATGTGGGACCTTGATGGAAACTTTTCCACCCACATGAAAGCTTGAGAAACACAAGTGTTGTGTTTAAAATGTCCAAAATGCCCCAACTTTTATTTATTTTTTATTCATTTTACTAGTTCTATTTTTATTTTTATTTTTTCAATTCATGCCTAACTTCTTTTTTTAAAAAAATAATTCACTACTTAATTGTTTGTTAGTAGATACAAATGTTTTATGTCATTTTATTTTTTCACTTAACTATAGCCAACTGTTTATTTATACTAACATATTATTTTTGTTTAAGGGTATTTATGTCAATTACCAAATGTAGGTCTTTCTTTCCTCTAACTTTCTATTCCAATTTCTCTTGTACCAAACAACCAAAACAATCATCTCACTTTCTACTCTTTTTCTTTCCTTAGACAATCTTTCCTTTCTCATTCTTTTCTTTCACTTTCTTTTTGCATCCAAACAAAGCTTTAGAGCCATAATGTCTTCTTTGTCTTGGATCTGAACATCATCCCCTCGTCTTAAATTTTGATTATAAAATACCCATATATTTATCTTTGATTATTTAGAAGAGTATAAATATACTCGGTTATAAGAAAATCAAATCATCTTAATTATAATAAGTGTATAGTTGAAAAACAAAAGATATATCTTAAATTTCTGATTTTCTTTTAATTTCATAGATATTTTTTGTTTGAGGTAATTGTATTCGAGATATAGTTGGACACTCATGTATATGTGTGTCTAACTCTTAACTTTAAGAAAATGAGAAAATTTAAATCAATCCATTCAAAGTAGAATTTTCCTATCAAATTACTCATCCAAACGAATAGTCGAATACCCACAAAATCGAGCTCATTGTCATGCCTATTCTCGAACAAGCCTTCATCAAACAGTGAAATGTGTTTTTTGGTGAATCAAATGGTGACATCCAATCATATGTATTTGAAATAAGGTTGCATATCTTAAATCGAAACTACACCGATATTAACATACCGTTCTTGTTCATAAAGTAGATAATATATTCCCCCTTAGAAGGTTTAATTACACGCAACCAGCACGCCAATATATACCTATTATACAATAGCAAATTTTAGAAAGAGACCCCTTATAAAAGGTGATTGGCTATGCACACCTCTTATATATGGTTCAAATTATTCATACGTGTTACATCGATGGTGTACATTTCTTGCAAGTGAATTCATTTTAACTAGGATATCACTATCTTTGTTGAGACTAAAAGTGACAAAACTTATATCTTTTTATATTGGACTGTACTTTAATATGATTTAGTTTAGTGTATCAACATGGCTGAGATCGTCTCAATTTCTCAAAAATAAAATAAAAAAGTTTAATTTATGAAAGACATAAACACAAATATGATATTGATACAATTTCTTTTTCTTAAAATATTTTAAAATTGTGTCACATTAATATTTTATTTGTGTGTCTATCTCTCTTATGAATTGAGTTTATGGAGATGATTTTTACCAGTATCAAAATTGAAAATGGCCTATAAAATAAAACATCTGAAGAAAAAAACGATAACAAGGTTTAGTTCATAAGCTAAAAAAAAGCTTTAATATACATGCACTAATAACGTAAGTTTTTTAATCGTTTAAGTATATCATAATTTTATTTAGTGTCAAGAGTTTAATTTTATAATCTAAAGATACTGAGTTTGAATCTCTGTAAAACGGTTGTAAAATAATCATTAATATCATTTTAATTAATAAAAATTAATCCCTCCTTTCCTCCATTTTTTAAAATTATTTTCTAAAGTACATACAGTGCAAATATGGGTTAGTATTATTATGGTAAAAACAATTAAGGCACAACCATATTTTTCAAACCCAAAAATGCAAACAATGTATCTCGTAGGTTGAAGAAACAAATCACATTAAATTGAAGACTTTCACAACATGAAGTCTCAATTGTTAATTGTACATATCCATTTAATCGTTCAATTTCCAGCAATTGCATGTACTTTACTTTGCCAAACTTGCGGCGACAGCCATATTTCTGGCTCAATTTGTTAGCTAGCTGTGGAAATTAAGATATCTAAAAAGCAGCCAAATGAAAACAATTAATTACATATATCAGTAAGCTTTGAGTTTCCCTTTAGAAAGAAAAAAAAATAAAAAATCGAGAGTTTGTAAGGAGGACCAAAATGCTCTTAGAAAGTAACAATGAACTTACGTTACGACCGAAACATTCGAGTAAAAATTAATTTCATAGTTGATTCAAAGAAAACTTATAAGCATACTATGTGGATGTGTCAAACGCCATGCTTACTATTATTATAGTGGTTTTCTACCCAAAAAAAAATACACTACATGGAAACGTGAGGTAGTTGACGTGGACTTTTTGAACCGTCCGTTTCAGAAGCATCGTTGGATCCAGCGGCAACCAAGGCAAACAAAATGCTATTGTATTTGTCCTTTTACTTGGATGTTTAGAATTAGAGGGTTGGCATCGGTTAATGTTGCACTTAGTAGACTCCACCTAACAAAATACTGCTAATACTAATACAACAAAATGTCGTGGAACTACGTTACGGCACATTCTCGTATTCATGCATATAATAACGGTGGAGTTTAACATGGAAAAGGTGAATCATTTCCCACCATAAGAAAGTTACTTTTAAACCATTGATATATTATTAAATGTATTCAACGGTTCAGATGATAAACTGGTTACTTAATCTTAACATTTTTGTTGATACACTTAAAACAATAAAAAAAGGAAAATAGTATTTTAATTCTGCAGCCAACTCAAACATAACATTTTAATTCCAGTTTTTTTTTTCAAATTTTTTTAATCCCAGTTTTATAAACAGGAAAATTTAACTCTACAAAAGAGTTTGATTTTGTTAATTTTTGGATCTATATATAGTTTGTTTTTTTTGTTTACACTACTAATAAGTGGTAAATATTATTTTTTTTTAAAAAGGTGAATTAGTCTATCGAAACTAGTAAATATTATTTTTTTAAACTACTAATAACTAGTAAATATTTGTTCTTATAAGTATTATAAAAATAATATGGGGATGAATATTTTTCATTGATGTATAAAAAACATAAGACAAATATTTGTCATTGATAATATAATTTATTTTAAAACACGAGACAAGTGTTTGTTAGTAATCTATAAGTTAATTTTATTAATTTTTCATATGTTCTAAATAAAAATGAGAATAATTCTAATATAATATAACAAATTTCTAAAATAATTTATATTTTTACCTTAATACAATGTCATTTTAGAATAATTTATTATCTTAGTAAATAAGGTGTCCTCTTCGTTTCATTTTAACTGTGACTTTAGAATTTTTTTTATGTCTCAAAATAATTATATTTTTAGAATACTGATGCAACATTTTTTTTTCTTCACAATAATATACTATTATTTATTGAATTTGACTTTAATTAACTACTCCACTAATTTTTTTTTGAAGAACTACTCCACTAGTTATAATTAATAAAGATGTTTTAAATTATATTAATTTTATTATTAAAATCAACTTAACTAATATTTTTTAGTAAACAGTCACAATTTTAAAATGACAATTAAAATAAGATGGAGAGAAAATAGCTTTTTAGGATATGTAAAAGTGAAAATTGAAAATGGGGTGGTTTTTGTCCGATAGCTACTAGCTAGCATGATTTGAAAAACAGGATGTGTATTAGTAATGTCGTTCTATTGTATTATATTTTGTTTGGACGATTGAAGAAATTAAAATATGGTTATAAAACTGGCTTAACTGCCACCTGCGAGTCACAATCTAAGTGCGCCATGGTGGAAAAGTTTTCCACTTTTCCATTGTAAACGCCACCTATAATAATAGCTGAATTTCAGCATGTTAAAATCATAGAATATGGGTTTGAGGGCTTGCGTGATTGGTGTACACTATTTTGAATTTTGATAACACATGCTTGATTTTTTTTTTATCTGACCCTATTGCCAAAAAAATGAAACTTTTGACCCCCTTTCACATTTATATACAAAAATGACCCACTTTCAAAGTTTGGTTTTTTTTTGTCCTTTTCCTCGTTATAGCCAATTGAAATGGCAGTAATGAGCTGCTTTTCTGACAAGTGGCGGCATGTGATAGGAGCTGCTTTTCTAGAATTAAAGTTTTGCTAGATAATCTTCTAATTTTAAGATATACTATTTGTTAAAAAAATGACGTGGTAAAATAGTGAACTCTTTATGTCGATAGAACATTCATTCAAAGAAAAATGTCGATGAACATACACTTTAAATTTGTCTTAAAAATTAAGATATGAATATTTTTTAATAGCATCTGTATATACTAATATTTTCCTCCCCTTAGGAATATATACTTATTACTACATGATTTGTTCGTAATATTCTTTGATTCTTTGGGAATCAGAGTTCCATCAGTAAGTAAGGTTGTGGTTGAAACATCCGTATCGCACATTAATGTACTTGTTAATGAGAATTATTAATATTTATAGAAAGAGAAATTAATACTAGAATTGAAACAAGAAAGAGTATTCAATTTGAGTTTAAAGGAAAGGTTAACAAGTGCTTATGGGGAATTTTTTAAGACTTTTAAATGATAAATTTTTATGATAATGATTGTATTTAATGAATTGGAAATTGAAAATTGGCTTTTTTAGTGTATAATTTTTTAAATTAGAATGCTTAAAGAGTTTAACAAAACTCTAAGTTTTAAAAAAAAATAAAAATTCAAGACTTTAAGTATAAATATGTTTTTTGTCTCTATAAATATTTCAGAAAAAGAGTATCATAAAAGTTTTTAGGCCGATAAAATGAAAAAGTTGAAATATTTTTAGAGTAAAAAAATCTATTTAACCCTTAAATTTAATTTGATAAAGAATATGATGATAAAATAAATATTAATACTTTTTTTGTTAAAATATTAAATATTTCATTGGTATAGAAATATTAATATTTTATTGATATTGGAAAACAATTTGTAATATAAATTATTATTGAATATCATTTCGAGTGGATGTCTATTAGTGAGTAAACACTATATTTTTTTGTCCACAGTTTACTTGTGTCCTTCTCTCTTACATCTTAAAAGATTGTACAAAGAATTGTTTATTTATCACTTTTCCTTGTCATTTTAATAAGCATCATTCATTTTTTAGCTCATCCATCACATTATAATGACTTTTCTGAGTCTTTCACACTCGTCCCTTCTAATAAATTTATTATTCAATCATTCCCTTTTTATTATGTTATGTGCCCTAACAATGGCGCCGTCTCCCGTGCGAGATCGGCATGGGTCTCGTATGCATGCGAGATGATTTTGTTGTTATGTTACCTTCAGCTGTAGGTCCAAGCCTTATGTTTTACCTTTTATAGTGGGTAAACTTTATTATTGAAATTAAAGAAATTGTTTTTGTAAATATATGTTACTATCATAATTATAGGCGCAATTTGGATATTTCAGTTTAATTAAAATAGCCATATCAGTTTTTATTTTTAAGAAGTTAAAATGAAATATATTACTAAATAAAAGTGTTCTTCCTAGCACAAGGTATACCAAGGAAGAACAACAAGGTCTAAACAATATTTATATAGGGAAACAAAAACAGGAAAAGAGATGCAAATAGAAAGAAACTATTAGCCTATGCCCAGCATGGTGAACGGACTAAGCCACCAGCCATGTAAATTGAAGGGAAGAGTAACGTACTTCGCCTTCAACCACATATAGGAGATGGACTTAATCCTATCAACCACCTGATAAACGGGGCACTCTTTGCCTTTGAACAGCCTGTTGTTTCTTTCCTTCCAAATTTCCCACACCGTTGCAAACCATATAACCTGTAAAATTGAGCGCCGCCTCTTTCCGAAACCACCACAAAAGCCAAATTGATGAAAATGATCAGGCACATAAAATGGGTTGGTCACTAAGACGTCAATCCAACTATAAATCAAGTGCCAAACAGTACCAAAAATATTACAATGTAAAAATAAATGATAAGAGTTTGTTGTGTGATTAAGGTACTGTTTGACCTGACTTTTTTTCAGCTTCTCTACATTTTTAAGGAGAAGCTAAGCCAAATATAATATCAATGAAGTATCTTTTAAAAAAAGTAATTTTTTTTAAAATGCAAAAAATTGAATGGAATGAGTTTTGACCAAAAGTTGTTAAATGCTACTTCAAAAGTGAATGTATTTGGTCAATTTTTTAACTAGATATATTAACTTTTGTTGACCAAAATTTCTACAATAAGTGAATGTAACTGGTCAACTTTTTTAATCATGTACATTAACTTTTGGCAACCAAAATTTCTCAAATAAATAGGACAGAAGAGAGTAACTATATAGTCATGTCAATTATAATTAATTTTTTATTTAATAAATGTAAAACTATTTTTATTTAGGGTTGAATACGTAAATGATCCCTCTAAATATACCAACATTTGATTTTAGACCGCCTAAAATATTTCTTAGGCTTTTGATCCCGCCTAAATCTTCCTTACATGAAATTAGTCCTTATAGAATATTTAAAAAAAAAAAAGATTTAAATAAAAAATTAATTAAATATGAATTTTTATGTTTTCAGTGCTTAAAAAAATCATATTAAAATCATGTTTTGTTAATAAAATTTACTTTATTTTGGGAAAACCCTATTCATAATTTTCTACACATTTTCGAAAAAATTCATTAAAAAATATCAAGGTTATACATGAGTTGACTAAAAAGTGTGGACTAATGTCATAGATAGCAGGTCATACAAAGATTCTTATATTTAGTAGGTCAGTCTTTGTAAGATTCTCATCTCTAGTAAGTCAGTTTTACAAAGATTCTCACATCACTGAGTAGTCGGTCTTTGTAAGATTCTCATCTCTAGTAAGTCAGTCTTACAAAGATTCTCACATCATTGAATAGTCGGTCTTTGTAAGACTCTCATCTTTAGTACGCCAGTCTTACAAAGATTCTCATATTTAGTAAGTTAGTCTTTGTAAGATTCTCAAGTCATTGAATAGTCATTCTTTGTAAGATTCTCATCTCTCGTAAGTCAGTTTTACAAATATTCTCAAGTATAATCAGTCTTTGTCAGATTCTCATCTTTAGTAACTTAGTCTTACAAAGATTCTCATGCAATGGATGGATATCATTTTGTTTTTTGAATCAATTTTTTGTGTTTTTTATAATAACAACATAACTTTAATATTCTTTCAATCTTATTGCATTCCAGTAATCTAACTACGATACTAAATATACTTTATCGGTCATTTTGATAAAAAAATAAATTGGTTAATAGTCTGGACATATAAATTAACTTTTGCTGACCCATTGTTTTATTACAAAAAGGACAGGAGGAAGTAATTTATAAGGATGTTGAAGTAAATGAAACACATTTTACCTTTAAAATCAACATTTCCAATCATTTCTCTAATACACATGTAATATTAGTCATCCGAAATATTATAGTTTCTAAAAATAATCCCTATTTTGAAATCATTTTACAAAAAATAAATACTTTTAGTCCTCCAAAATAATCTCTATAAAATGCAAACATCATAAATTCATGTATTATTTAAATATTCTTAGTTTAATTCAGGGATAGATTCCAAACAAACAAAAAAAACATAAATCTTATTCTAGAAAAATATTTAGTCTTCCGTGTGTATGTTAGTGTTAGGACCAAATAACACTAAATTTCTTTTATGAGTTTTTATTTTGTAAAAACTTCTATGAAAACCATCCGTTAGATTCATACATTGGTTATATCAAACCAAAAATAAGCATTTTAACTCTAGTGATAAAACCACGATGGTGGTCAAACTCTTCAAATATTCAATTTTATTTATTAAGACAACAGAATGGATGTAAAAAAAATTTAAATCCTTAATGAGGGGGTTATGGTTGAATATGAACATTGCTGGTTGGGATTTTCACTAAAAGAGAATACATGGAACATAATAGGTTGCTGGGAATTTTTTTTCCATTTTTCAACAATGATAAAAACACCTTTTTGAAAATTGAATCCAAAATCAATTGCTTTTATTAAATCAATATATATATATATATATATATATATATATATATGTGTGTGTGTTAAAAATAATGCAACCATAGTGGATCATTTAACCTACTAATCTCAACCATTGAAAATATTCAACTTACATTCAATGGATCACATCCCTTTTGCAACAAAATAAAAAAAAAAATCAAGTCATGCACCGGTAGGAGACCCACGACGGTGATGCACCGTAGCCTCTGCCCCTAACAATCCCCATAAGTTAACATTCCCTTTCCACCATCTCAATCTCAAATTCACATTGAGAAGCAACATAGCATAGCATAAAGACATTTAGGAGAAAGGGTAACGTTTTAGGAGCAAACTGACCTAAACCTTGTAACTCAAATCCTTATGGACCCACAATAACACAAACCCCCTAACACAATAAAAGAAAAAATAATTAAATAAAAAAATAAAAGCAGGCCATGATTTTCCAAAGTGTGAGAGAAAGTGACAAATAGAAACGTTTGAAAAACCAAAATCCACAATAAAAGGGTTAGAAAGAAAGAGAAAAGTGTGAAGAAAGAGTAGAAGAGAATGCAAATTGCATGAGAAGAAGAAGAAAAACCCTTTTATAACTATAACTACTCTTTCTTCATTTCTTCGTATTTCTTCTTCAATGGAAGAAAACTCTGTTGTTTTTCAATGGAGCGTAATCAGATCTCTCTTGTGTATTCTTCAATGGTGGACTTTCAATGTCACCGTTATCATCGTTAACAAGTGGATCTTCCAGGTTTCTTCTAATTCCATTCTTCTTCTTCTTTTTTTACTTTTATAAATGCTATGCATACTTAATTTCATGAAATTCTGTGATTTTCAATATTAATTTTCTAATTTATCGATTCTTTAAGCATTTTTTCGTTTTATGGTGTTAACTTAGCTTTTGTGAGTTAGTTCGCAAATTCATCGTTTTTGTTTTCCAGCGATGTTGAATTTGTGTTTGTATCTGATGTACTCTAGCAATTTGAATGAATGATGTTGTTTCTTTTTTATAGGAAAAAAACACATCATGCCTTTGAGTCACTAGTTGGGTAGAGGGGGAGGGACTTTTGTATTTGTTAATTGCTATTTTTGGTGTTACCTTTAAATTCATAGAATTTTAGTTTTTCTACTATGTATGCTTGGTTATGGGGTGACAATAATTGATTTCAGGTGAATTGGTTATGTAAAATTGATTATGATTAAAAGTTAGTTGAAGGTTAAGCAATTTGTGTTTGGATGCATTTATGTAAAAGTAAGTTGAACCAATTCTAGAATAAAAAGCTACAAACCCTAGCTTTCAAGTAGAATCAATTCTTGAGGCAAAATCAATTAAACTTAAAAGCAACCAAACAAGTTTGAATCAATTCTACACTTCTAAAATCAATTTTGGCCCTTCGAAGTGGAACCAGCATACACAAAATCTTTTGTCCTTGGCTCCATTAATTCTATTTTTTAAGTAGTTTGTAATTTTATATAAAAAAACAATACTAATGTTGTTTTTCTCCCAAAATCATAATCAAGCGTCCTAGCTTGTTCATTGAACTGGAGCTGTTATGGTTCCAAAGCTGTGTTTTGTTGCTGATCTGCATACTCTTATGTTACATGTCCTAGATTTCCATGAAGTCTTGAGTTGTTTAGCTATTCAGTACATGTGAACCCAGTATTGATTTTCTCGGATTTGAAAACTCGGATGTTTGGGTTTAAATCAATCTAGGCGAGTTTTATATTTGATTTAAAAATCCAGCTGATCGATTTTAAATCAATCTTGGGTTGCATCATATGAATCAGAACCATGAAACCAAAATATGCTAAGAAAAAAACTTTATGTAACTGTCAGTGTTGTCAAATATCGTCCATGCGGATTACAGTGGCAGATTTTTGCCTACCGCCATGGCCAATTTGTTAAAGACGGTGTCGCCATATGGCAGATTTTTGGTTTTCCACTATCCGCCATAGATAACACTGGTAACTGTTCTAGACTGCGGTAGAACACAAGTGTGAATTTGATTGTAAAATGAATTAAAAATGGTCTTGATAGGTGGTATGTATTATGAATTTCTGAACAAGTATGGCATCAACCTTTCAGTGCTTATCGAAATGTATCATTTTTCTTATGGAGATTGGCTTTCTCCCAATGTATCTTAAAAAGGTCTGTGTTTTGATCGTCAAAAAAGGTCTGGTGGTTTCTTAGGCTGTACTCTTGGTTCCCAGATATCAGATCTACATCTGGAAGGGGGTTGTTATTATTTTTTTTCAGAGAAAAGAAGGGAATTATATTTAAAGGATTCTTTAATGATGGTACTGCAGTCTATAAACAAAAAATTACGAGGACCTAGATGATTATAATCACAAGACTGTTTAGATCTTCTATGTTTTTGTTCATTTTATGGTGAAGAAAAGGTTTATCAACCTTTATAACTTCCACAATCCACATTGGTATTTAAAATTCCTCAATCCTCACCTTAATCTCCCAATCATCATTGGTCATAGTAAAGACTTCTATGGATTACAGCAAGTATTTTATTTTATTTTGTTTTCTATTTGCAGAAATTGGATTTCAAGTTTCCCCTATCTGTATCATGTGTCCACTTTATCTGCTCAGCCATTGGAGCATATATAGTAATTAAGGTGCTGAAGCTTAAACCACTGATAACTGTTGACCCTGAAGATCGCTGGAAAAGAATCTTTCCGATGTCATTTGTGTTCTGCATTAACATAGTGCTGGGGAATGTGAGTCTACGATACATTCCAGTTTCTTTTATGCAGACAATAAAGTCATTCACACCTGCAACCACAGGTAAGATTCAATAATCGGTTTCTGCCACCAGCTTTATATTCAAACTTTAGAATATTTTCATCTGATCTTGGTGAACTTGCACAGTTGTTTTGCAATGGCTAGTGTGGAGGAAATATTTTGACTGGCGTATTTGGGCTTCTCTTATACCCATTGTTGGGGGGATTCTTCTCACATCTGTAACTGAGATGAGCTTTAATATGTTTGGATTTTGTGCGGCCTTACTTGGCTGTTTGGCTACATCTACAAAAACTATCCTTGCAGAATCTCTTTTGCATGGATACAAATTTGACAGGTATTATCTTTATGCTAGCAATTTCTATTGTTTGTGACTTCCTATTTTTATTTTATTTTTTTCTTTTCTCTAATTTGTCTGGAATTCTGGATTCTCCCCTGTACAGACTATCCACATACCTATTATTTTTGTGTCAGTATTCAGTAATAAAACTAATACCGCATCCTTATAATGGACAACAGGCTTTTAACTCCTGCGTTGATGTTGTTAGTCCATTTTATATCAACTTCCCTCCAATGTAGATTAGGAAGTATTCTACATTGGAGCTAATCACATCTATCGGTGCTGCTAATTTTGATTGCAGCAAGCCAGCAAATGTTATCACAAATCAGTATCTTGCAGGCATAACAATCAAATGTATTTTAAGCTATGATTCAAAATTTACTGAACTTTACCTCTCACAAAAGTGGCTTGGGAATGGGTAGTTTTGTTATGAAGATATTTAATATAGAAGGCCCAATAGAACCCGTGGTTCTAATGAAAATGCAGAAAATGATCCAGTAACGGGTGTGGTCCAATTATTGGGTCAGCAATAAAAAGGCCCATGGTATGGAAGGCTGTCCTTGATTGTGTTAAGTAACTGAGGTGGCAGTTGGGTAGCATTGGAGGGAGATGATTCCACTTGGGAAAGGGGTATTTAAGACAGGTGTATACATGGAGAGAAAAAAGGTAGTTTTTTAGATCAGCTGGGAAGAAAATATTTTATGAGGAGCTTAGGCTCCGTTCTTTCCTTGTCATTGTGAAGGCTCTTTGAGCTTCGTTTTAATTCAATGAACATCTCTTTGAACTGGTGTCGTCTAGGGCAAGGCATTGATAATAATGCCTTACCAGTGTGCCATCAAATTGAAATTGCACCATACTCATTCTTTCATTTATGATTTGTTTCTCCCTTTGCCCCTCCTTCACATGTCTAGATTTTTTGAGAACCTTTGCATCCTCAACATCCTTCCCTTCAATCGCTACCTCCCAACAATGAACACCAATCTTCTCAGTGAATGTTCTATCCTATCTATTCCCCTGCCTCGTAACATCTAATTGGTTACTCTCCATACCGTCAAAGTGGCATCCCACCATCTCGATATCGTGTCGGACATATCCTGTTTAAATTTTTTTACTTTCTTGGCAGTGCCACTGTCTTGTCCCATCTATTCCTCTTTTTTCTGCGCCTTTTATGGAGCAGCCTTGGTGGTGGCCTGGTCCTCATTTGAATGGCCCTCAAGGTGTCCTTCAAAATTATTCAATGTGTTTGAGAGACGATGTGTACAAAAGAGAATGCTCTGCTCGATAAAATATCCCTCCAATCCCCTATTTATTTATTGAAAATAAATTACTACAAGAGTTTTCATCCTATAATCCCCAGAGCAAAGCTCCTTCCGAGGATGAATATTCCTCATCTCAGCCACAGCCGAAAGATACAAAGAATACCAATGAATCCCCACTCGAGTCCTACTCCTATCTCTATTATCCCCCTCTTAACAAACTCGTCACATCAGCACTACCTTCTAACTTCCCCCACTCACATATCTGCAGCATGCCGAAACTCCCAACCTAACTCTAAATTCAAGTCAAGATTCACTCTCCATGGCTAAAAATTAGATGATTTTGAGTTCTGCCTCCCACCCCAGTTTCTTAATGATGTTGGAGGACATTGACAGTAATAACACCACTGCCTTGAATCCTGAGAGGGACAAGAAATGCCGTTTCGACGTCATTTCAAGGGCACCGATTTCCCTACTTCATTTCCGCAGTAGAGCTTGTGGTAGAGTCTGACAAAACTGAGAGGAACATGATAAAAACATGGCGGAGTTAACTCGTTGAATGTCCAACTCTACCTTCAAACTCAATATAAGTAATCTTGTAACAACTGTTTCAGCAAAAGGATTCTCCTTCAAATTGGACCTTGGAGTGGTGAAGGAAGCCAGCTAATGAGCAACCTAATTGTCAATGGCATTGAGATTCTCTTTGTCCTAGTTTGTGAGGATGACTTGCATCCCATGATAAATTGGTATCAGGGGCTTGACCGGTAACTTCAAATAGAGCTGTCATGGCGATGGCAGCGTGTTTAATTTGTAATCTTCGGGGTTTCCAGGTTCAGCGGTGCTTCCAGTGCTAGTGAGGGTGCAATTGCACTAACCATTTCAAAGGTTGGGTGTTGAGGACAGAGTTCTTTATAGAAACAACACCGTCTCTCATCACGCCTAAAGATATTGATGTAGGGAACTCAGAAGATTGGGGACTGGGTTGTAATTAAAAAAAATAATATCTTCTAAAATACTATTTGTTAATTTTATAATGGATATATCCAATAATATTTAATAATGGACCACTGGCGAGGCACCTAGGATGGTAGCTCACCCTCTGAACCAGAGTTCTATTCTGGGTTTCTATCAGTCCTTTGCATAGTGAATGTAAATTTGTAATCATTGATGATCAATGTTTGTATTGCACAGTAATGTTGTAATAGAGAAATGCTTTGTAGTGTAGACAAGACACAATTGCACATGATTCTTAGCTGTAATCATACTGATCAATAAAATAAGCAAATGTTTTTCTAATTAAAACCAGGCTGATTTCATCTTTGCATGTTTGTGTGAAATAATTCCTTTCTATCTTGATGTTGCCGATGGGTATAAACTATCAAACCCATTGAATGGACCAACTTGTGTTAGAAAATGCAGGTGAACTTATTGCAAAATACTTGGTCTTTTTCATGTTTGCATTTGAAATTTGCACCACAGTGACATGCAATAATAGTGTTGCATCGAATCAAATGTACCAGTCTATCATATATTACCACCAATGGTAAAGTGCAACAGTGTAGCATTTTGTATTATGCTTTTTGGATGCTTGTGAGTTGTCCTCTTTTCTTCAAATCGACCCTATCCTATAGGTAGACCTACCTGTGTGTCAAATGATCTTTTAGTTCATTGATGCAAGATTTTCTTTTCCCGAATATTTCTTTCATCTTCTATTCTCGCATCCTAGACTTTTTCTCGATTACTTCTCTTCGCCTTTTATTCCTTGCATTTATCTTAGACATGCCTTACTTTTTCTATTCTATGAACGTGTTGGTTTATATGAATTGCTTTACCAAACTAATATTTCTTTTCATGTTATCTTTAGCATAAACACGGTTTATTACATGGCACCTTATGCGACCATGATCTTGGTGCTCCCTGCCTTGTTACTTGAAGGCAATGGAGTTCTTGAATGGCTTAATACTCATCCATATCCTTGGTCGGCTCTCATCATTATTTTTAGTTCTGGGGTGCTGGCTTTCTGTCTTAACTTCTCCATTTTTTATGTGATCCACTCCACTACTGCTGTAACATTTAACGTTGCTGGGAACCTTAAGGTGAGATATATAAGGCAATGTTTCAAGCCAATAACTATATTTTTCAGTCTTTTAACATTCAAATTCTCCTGGTTAATTGGTTTCAATTCATGGTTTCGTCGTTCAAAATTCTTCAACGTTGCATTTTAGTCACAAAATGCATTGTGGGTTGTGTAAATGGATTATTGAATGTTATTGTTGAGGTAATATAGTGGGTTGGTGATGGTAAAACGAAACTATGATATTTTATCAAGTTATTTTGCAATTTTGAAATTAACCATCATGTTTTTTTTACAGGTTGCAGTTGCTGTCCTTGTTTCTTGGCTGATATTTAGGAACCCAATCTCATATTTAAATGCTGTTGGATGTGCCATCACTCTTGTGGGTTGTACATTCTATGGTTATGTTAGACACTTGCTCTCCCAACAACCACCAGTTCCAGGAACTCCTCGGACCCCTCGGAGTAAGATGGAGTCGCTTCCACTTGTAAATGATAAATTAGAAAATAAGTTCTAATTGGTTTAGTTACATATATGGGGTTTCTTCTGCCATTTGAAAGGCAGTTATAACTATAGGTATATGAAAGTGATTTGGTTAGAATACCCCTAAAAATTTGAATACAGGGTTCTGTCTTGTTTCTTTAACCCTACTTTTTCAATTTTCCTTTTGTCTAGCATAGAATTTTATGGGTTGTAGCCCACGGGCGTTGATTGTTAAGTTATTGTTTTTGTAATTGCAATGAGTTGGACTTAACATACCTAACAGTAATTTGTCTAGTAGTGTTTCTAATGCATGTGATACAATCGTACAAATATAGTTTTGGCATTAAATCGATGCAGGATACTTATTTATTTTCATACGTGTGGTACAATTACCAGTACAATTACTAATATGCTACAATGACTAATATAGTTATAGCATTAAATCAATGCAAGATACTTATTGTATATTTGTAGAACAATTAGCAATCTGCCACAATGATTTTTTTTCCCTCTAGATCTTGCGCCAGAGAATAATCTTACCCATAACACCATAACATGGGTGAAAATATTATTCACTAGCATTGGCAAGTTGGTGATTTTCAAACATGTAGTTGGTCCCAATTACCATAGTGCCTTCAAAGGACAAGGCTTATTACATTAGTAAAAGTACATATATAGTTAGAAACTTAGAATTAGTTACATAGTGAGATAGATTATACTAGATGATGATACAAATATCAAGGTTAATTTATTTCCCCATTTTCCCCTCTTATGAGATCTAAAACTAGTACCAGCAGATAAGTTGCAATCTAAGCCAAAAGCCAGAAGTTCTTCTGCCACCTGGTGCTGATAAGGTAGCCATTATTGCCTTGGCTTCTCTTCCTTACACCTATTGTCAAGCACTCAGCATTGTTGATACAGTACTCCACAAACTCCTCTGTGCTGCTGCAGCTTCTGCTACTTCCACAGAGACTGTAAATAAACAGTAATGTTTAATTACAAACACTGAATTTTTAAAAACTCAAAATACCCAAGTAACAAGAGAAATTTTGGAAGTATGACATTAAAAGGTTGCAAATTTTTTAAAACCAAACAATTGGGGTGGCGGAAACTATTGTCAATTAAAGGATTTGAACTCTGTTTACAAGTTCAAGCTCTATACACTTAGCTGACATATCATGGACTGTTGCAAAATTAATATCAATTTACAATTTTCAACAGAGGATTTGAACTCTGTTTACAAGTTCAAACTCTGTACCACTTAACTGACATATCATGGACTGTTGCAAATTGCTTGTGTTTGGATGGTAGGACTCTTACCAGCTAAAGAAAGAAGATGGCTTCTTTTGGCCAAGTACCAGGATAGAGACCTCCAATTTCTTTACCTGGCTCATCACTGTGGCCAGTTTAGGTCCTTGAATCACAAGTGCTTCCACTTCCACCTATGTCAGACCATAGCAATATCAGTAACCTTTTTCTTTGTATTGAGGATAAGGGGACAAAAAAGTGAGAGATGTTAAAACTTAAAAGAAAAGTTGAAAATAAATCAAGGGACTAGTGCATGCAGCTCAAAGTTCAGACACTATGCCATCTAAAGAATAGAAAAGTAGGAAAATAATTAATGGCAAAAGAAAAATTAGTTGAAACTTGAAAAGAGAAAAGGGGAGTGAGTATCATAATCATAATAATTCTTAATTACTCCAATTAACTATCATTGAACAACATTGAAAATTCACATAATTTTTTGAGTAAAGATCTACAAAGCACTATGAAAATTGAGAAAAGAACAAAATCTAATTGAACTAAAAAACCAAACCAAGTTACCTCTGGCTTGCAATCTTTGCAAAGGGACCCAAGATGATTAACAAGGTAAGTGGAAGAATAAGACTCAGAAGCACTTTGAGGAGAAACAATGTAAAGCAAAGTCAACAAATCACCCTTATTAACAACATGAGTAAGTGCCCAAATCATTGCATGTTTAGAATGTGAAGTACCATCAACCACAACCATAACTCTCTTTCTCACCATCATTCCACAACTCTCTTCATTTCCATACATGTTAATGTTAAACCCTTCCATTTGACTCAAATTTGTCTCACAAGTCACTCCTAAACTATTGTTGTTGTATGTGTTTTTTCCACTCCACCTATTTGATGTTGATTTCCAAGTCTCCTTTGCACTTAATTGCCTCAAAAATGAAGCTGAACTTGGCATTTTCACAACTTCTTGTGCCTTATTTATGCAACCACAAATGTAACTATTATTGCTAGTTGAATAGCTGAAAGAGGGAGTGTTAGGGAGCTAGAGTGTAGCAGAGGTTCAGTTTGGCAGATTATTACTTACTATAGATGGGAAAACAGAACTTCTTAGAGAGAGAGAGAGAGAGAGGACATGTGAGGGGGAAACGTAATAAGTAGGGGTTTTATTTTTTGTGCAGATTAAAGTGTCACGGGAATCTTTGGTCAATTATGTGCATGATGGAAAAAAAACCACTAGATCTTTGTAAAATCTCTTTCCTCTATTTAAGATTCTTTTGTACAATTGTATGTATTATACATGTTTTGTCATTGTAATTGTAATCTTTATTTGTTTTTAGATAGATTTTGGTCATTATAATTTATAATCTGACTCATAAGTATTGATAATAATATTAACAATAAAAAATTAGATTGATAAAGAACAAAAGTTACCCATAACATATGATGAGTTAATTACTTCATGTCACATGATGCACATGATGTAGAGGGGTCCATCAATAAAGACTAATGTCATTAGTTAGATCTGTATTTTATTGTTGCATTGTATTTATGGAGAGAGACTCCACACTTTGATAAGCAAATTTCATACGCATGGATCTAAAATTCAACGTTTGCTTGCATACATTCTCATGATTAATCATGATGATACATTTTTATATCGTTAAATGATGTAAGTTTGATGCATCACCATAACAATATGTTTGGATTTAATCGGTTTTTTTTATAAAAACAATTACTTTTTTTAAGTTTAAATACGAAAAATTAGTTATTAATGTATGTTTCTATACTTATTATGTTACAATATTTTGAGGTGGACATTAAGGCAATGCAGTTCACTTTAACCAAATTATCAATCAATGTCTCAAATAGAGCTAACGTAAGGGAAACATTGATGTATTTAGAATATGGAGGTATAGTACTATTAAGTTGTTTTGAAATTAATTAAATAATTAATTAGTTAGTTAAAAACAAAATCTATTTAAAAAACGTTGATGTGGGTATGCTAGCTTTATATTTTAGGAAATGTGTCATGCTAGCTTTAACTTCATCGTCCTAGTTTTTTGTTGAAGATGGTTATGATTTTTAAGTTTTCACCATTCTAGCAAGCTTCGTTGAGACAGCCTCACCTTCCAAAAATAAAATCAATTTATTGGCTTAGAGATCCGAGCTGATAGACATAAAAATTTCAATAAACATACGATAAAATAACATTTAAATTTTATCTTAAAGATAAAATAAATAAACATTTAAAAGTATAGTTACTGGAAAAAGTTCAATAGTTCTTAGATTTCTCTGTCAGAGATAAAAAAAAATTGTTATAAGGTACCCTGTCAATTAAAAATCCTACTATAAATCGTCATCCTTTGGTGGGTATAAAGCATAAACAATGAATAATACAACAATAATAACATGCGAGCTTAGTTCGTTGATAGAAATATTGCATATTATATGCAGAGGTCAAAGTTTAAGCTCCAAATAATCTACTACTCTATATTTAAAATAAGTGAACTCGGTTATTGAACAACTTACAAAAAAATAACAGCATATGGAAGGACAGCATAGTAATATTTCACTGCACCAATTTTCTAAAATAATAAAAAAGAACGGTTTCTTTACTTCTCATTCACTCGTTTCAGAAGTCAGACACAGAAGTAAAGAATCCGGACCTGCTACTTATTTATGATATATTTGAATATAGTAATATCTGTTAGTTCACTGGTTTATGACAATAAGTAAAAAATAACACTATTCTTAAATCTCCTTAAAAAAAACACTATTCTTAAATCTACTATTTTTATTCTGTCTCGTATTATAAGTTTATTGCGTGTGAATGTCTAAGCACTAATTTTTTTTTACAAAATGTCCAAGCACTATGTATTTAGTCTTATGACCAAAATAATAAATAATTATTAACATTAATTGTTCTTGACTATACTTTTGGGTTGGGGAAGACCCAATACCACACTCATAAACACTGACGGAGTCAGAAATTTTATAGAGTTTGGACAAAACATTTATCGCAAATTCACATGTGACATAATATATATTAGCAAAAAGACAGACATGAGAGTGCCCATTTTTCCGCTCCTTTTATTGCACTAATGTTTAAAAATTATGAACGTAATTTTTTTTTATGAAATTTTAGTTTTGATTAAAAGTAAAAATATAAATGATTTTTTCCTTCAAATTATAATAAATAAACTAATCATGATTAACTATTTCAATGACACCAACCATATAACAAAAAAATATAATCTAAAATCTTAATTTTTTTAATGATATCATTAACAATCTTTATTATAAAAAAATTGTTTAAAGGTATAATTAGGATAATAAAAAAAAGTAAGTATAAATATCTTGAGATAATACTATTCAGAACATTAGTCATTTAACAAAATTTAAAACTAGATTTATATCTTGAGATAATACTTTTTTGGTTTAAAGAGGTCTTTCGTCCCTGTAAATATAGGCCATTTGAATTTTCGTCCCTGGAGTTACTAATCATTCCATTTTGTCATTGCAAATATTAATCATTTGAAAAACGGTCCTAATTACATCTGATTAATAACTTCAGGGACGAAAATTCAAATGACTTATGTTTGCAGGGACGAAACACCTATTTAAGCCGCCCACCTCGCCCAATCATCACTTGCCACATGGGCACCACATCGTTAATGACAACCCACCTCAGCAAAAAACATAATCAGGACAAAAAGTCAAATGATTAAATTTTGCACTGGCAGATTGGAAGAATTAGTAACTTCGGAGACGAAAATTCAAATGACCTATATTTGCACGGATGAAAGACATATTTAAACCTACTTTTTTTAAAAATATGAAGGGAAAGGATTTAACATGTCTTATTTTTTAATACTAATACTAGTAAAAATATGCAAAATCATGTATGCAGATAAAGGAAAAGGGTGTCAGAAAGGAATAGAGACCCCTCGTGAATTGGGTTTTGTATTTTGTTTGATATCGGGTAAGTAAATGGTGACGGGTGAGTGCTGTGATCACAACTCAGAACTTTGTACTTCCAAATAATTGCTCCCGCTTACATCGCTGAACCAACTCGAGCACTCAACTCAATTATACTTGCAGAAGTTTCAATTCAGTATACTTCATCTTTAGTTACCATCTTGGCCTTTCCAATCTGTATTATTGTTGACCACACATAACATGCTCATTAATTCAAATCATTTTCAGACGAATTTTGGCTACACAAATGATATAAGTCTAAGTTTTAGATCCTACACAAATTAGTTTGTAATATTTAATCAATAATTTTATAATGGGTGTTTACAGGTTATATTGGGTCAAATTTGGTCGAACTCAACACCTAGGCCAATCAATTATCGTTGGTTTAGTTCATCATTTAGGTTGACTTGATGATTGTGATTTAGAACGTTAAAGTATACTCATCTTTAAGGTCTTAAATTTGATTCTTATCGATCAAGCTAGATGGACAGGTTTAACTTCTTCAATTTTTTTTATCATTGATTTAAGTTAAATATCCAACTCTTACTTTTAACATTTAAATGGAATCAAACCAACTCAATCATCAATTAGATGGATTGGATTCAGGATCATGCAAAAAAAGAATTAATTTTTAAATTTTAAATAAAAATAACAGTTCAATTAACACATTTGTTGTACTTGAATAAAACATATGATTCCATGCTTAAAAATTCTGCTACAATTAGATTCAAGTATAAAAATAATCCAAAAACAAATATTATCCAAAACAAAATTGAAAGAGTCGAGAGGTCCGTCAATTTGAATTTAATGTTGAAGTGAGTTCAAGTCAAATATATGACTTGAACTCACTTCAACGTTAAATTGGACTTTGAAAAAATAATTGAGTTTTGAAAGAAAATAGGTCAAAAAAATGACCCATAAAAAAGAAAAAGTTTTTAAAAGTCAACTTTGAGTTTACACGAGTTTAACACGTGTTAACTCGGTCAAACTTGTCAAACATTACGATTTCACCAAAAACTGAGTTTACCTTCGAATTAACATGTTTTTGACACCTAAAAAAATAAACTTGAACGAATTTACGTAAACTCGGAGTTAACACTCAATTTATGGAACATCGGTTGAAAAATCACACTCTTAGAGCTGAAGATGGTAGTATCATGTAGTGAATGTTTATTCCTTCAAAAAAAAAATGTAGTGAATGTTTATAAAACTTTTGAATGAAATGAATTTAAGTGTATTCATTCATTTCGTTAAAAGAAAAGGTGTATTAATTTAACTTCTTTTTTTGACTCAGTGTATTAATTTAACTGAGATTTAAAGGTAAAATTAATTTTGATAACGAAATAATCAAACCTAACGAAATTGCTTTTGCCGTAGGAAGATCACTTTTTATTGAAGAGAAATATAGTGGTAAATTTGTTGTCAGGTAGCATTAACATGAATTCCTAAATTGGTGGATCATATTTAAAAATACTGAAATCAGTAGACCATCCTTGCCAAATTCTCCACTCCCTAGTCTCTATGGTATTTAACTCACTAAACACTAAAAAAACCAAACGAGTTGTTAATGCATGGATGTGTGCAGCAGCAATTACGTGCATATATGCGGCTCATGCATTTGAAAGTAGGGGACATCGCCTTCATTTTCCTTCATTGCACTTACACTTTTAATTTGATATTGTTATTTTCTATAAGTTAGACAATACTACCTTGATCCTAAAATCAGGAACTTATCTGTTCATTTCACACAATTGAGAAAGATGTATATATAGATTGATATTTTTACTAAATTATCTTATAGGTCAAATGTATTATAGTATTTTTAAGTTTAACGTTTGTATTGGATTAGTCATTTTAGAGTGCATTTGATATGCTAAAGAAATAAAGAACATGACAGCTCCAATTGTAATGTGTTTCCTTGTAAAATTGTTCAAAGGATATAACAAAGTAGGGGGCAAGAGACATGACAAAAACTAATAAAATTATCATTCACTAAACTGCAACACAACTTTTTGTCTTAAATATAAGTTGTCTAAACTACCAAAATAGTCTTTTGTCCATCTGATCTGTCCGATGAGGATGGATGAGAGGCAACGATGGTGAAATATGCTCTAGTACAATGGCGACGAGTCTTCGTGGTTGAACGAAAGGTGCCTGCAGGCACGTCAGCACTCCAACGCTCAAGTTTGTAAAGGAACTAAGAAAGAGTGTGTAGAAAGTGTTGTGAAAAGTGAATCATACCTTGAAGGTGAAGCAATATCACTCTTATATAGGCGCACGTTGAGAATAACCGCCTCCGGATTTTGTGGCTTATGATTAGGAACAGTTAGAGGACACGTGTAGGGTGATCCTCGCGCGGGAGCACTCTTGGACGCGGTGCGGTGTACTAAAGTTGGCGTGTTCCTTCATGTACGGGGCCTTAAGGCCGTGTAAGTTTAGGCCACGTGTCAGCGTGAGATTGCTCTTATGAGTGGTCCAGAACAGTTGCCCCCAAACCGTTGATGCCTGTATAGCGCAGTGACTTTTAGTTGTAAAGAGAGGCGTCCGTTCGGACGCCTGCAAACGGTGGATCCGAAGTTTTTGCTTATACAAAGTTTATTCCGTCTTGAAGAAGGTAGCGATCACGATGAGTTAGTGGGGGCAGTTGGCATTTAGTGCTTTTGAATTGAAATGTTCCTTACGTGATGGATGTTCAATTTTACTTTCCACTAGATTGCACACCCGTGCGTCGCACGAGTGAATTATATGTAAAACACATTGTTGTTATTAATTGACTTGAATAAACTTTCAGTTATGAATCCAATTCAAAACCAATTACTTATTGGTTCAAAATTATTTTTCTCTAAACAAAACTAATTCTTTACATCGGCCCCCATTTTATTCTCAGAATGAAAGTTCAATTAAAAACGACAACATCATGAACTTCCATACATACAAAAATACCTATATATTCAGCAACCACAATTGGAAAACCAATTGAGGGACCGTTTGTTACAACTGCTATTAAAAAGTGTTTTTAATGTATTTCATCATTTTGTTATAATTATTTTAAAAGATAATTTTTAAAGAAAACTTCAAATAAAACATTGGATTAAACAGTTTTACAATATTATTTAAGAGTTAATAATTATTTTGCTACAATTTTTTTAATAATATTTAAAACAAATGTTTAAATGAAAAGATATTTGCGTAGTTTCTTATAAAAAATCCTTTTTAAGAAATCTCTATTTGAAAAATATGTAATTTTTTTTTGAAGAGGTTAAAATGAAATATATTAACACATGAAATCGCTATTCCCGGCACAGGGTGTACCGAGGAAGCAAAGTCTGTACAATTAATTACAAAGGAAACCGAAACAATAAAATGAAAGCAACTTAAAAGAAGCTATTAGCCTATGCCCAGAATGGTGAATGGACTAAGCCACCAGCCATGATAATTGAAGGGAAGAGTAATGTACTTCTCCTTCAACCACATATAGGAGATGGCCTTTATCCTATCAACCACTTGAAGAACAGGGCTTTCGGAGCCATTAAACAACCTGTCGGTTCGTTCCTTCCAGATTTTCCAAACTGTTGCATACCAAATAACCTGTAACAACGAACGCCGCTTGTTCCCAATTCCACCGCTGTAGCTAAACTGGTTAAAATGATCAGGCACTGAAAAGGGGTTGGTCACTGGGACACCAATCCACCTGTAGATCGAATGCCAAACTGAACCCAAGATATTACAATGTAAGAATAAATGAGAAGACGATTCGACTAGGTCGCACCCTGCCACACACGTCTGAGAAGCATGATTAATAACACCTCGCCGGAGAAGATTGTCCTTTGTAGGCAACCTATCCCGAAATAACCGCCAAGCGAACAACACCACCTTGAGGGGCACATCCTTATGCCAAATCGAAGCAGCATCAACAGAAAGCTCCACCTGCGGTTGTATAGTAAGAAAACGATAGAGACTATGAACTGTGAATATCTATGTTGCTACATGTCAAAATTAATATTTTAATTTATAACAAATGAGATCTAAGTAGATTTTCTATTTTTTTAATAAATTCACATAAAAAACTTTATTTAAAATATATATTTTAATCTATAATAAAAGGACCTTAATTACAATATCAATTTGTTATGATTCAATATAGCATTTGAGGAAATACACTTGGCCTTATAATTATTGGTTGAGATAAATGAACACATGTCTAGTGATCCTAAAATAAAGGAACTTTGGATGTGTATAAATAGTGAAAGGAGGATCAACGGTGGGTATGAAGAAAAATGATGAAAGTCTCTCCTCTCTCCCTCTGATACTCTCTGGTAGAGTAATGTCTTCTATCTTTCCTTTTCTTCTTTTATGTACTAAGAATACCAGCTTTTACTGGGATCTAATCTATCACTTTTATATTTGATTGAATAGTTAATTTCCAATTATCCATTTTATTACACTATCAATCAATTGTGCAACTCATTACACAATTATCTGCAGTTTGTGGTGTAATTGGTGAACCGTATCCAGAGTTTGAGTAGACCAACGAAAAACAGTTTAGAAATTGATACTTCCATATCGCCAAGTACCCCGATAATTCCATGAATTTCAATGTTAACATCATTATTAAAACAATGCATGTGTTGCACAAACCCACCACAATTTGTACCATCATATATTTCCATTTACTTAGTTATGTCAGCTTCACTCAACACATACATGTATCTACTTGCCCTGGATTTGCTCCATTGTCCTTTTTTATTTTATTTGAGAGATGCTCCATTGTACTTGATGGACTATAACAATGAAGTTTCGGATAAATAAAAAGTAACTAATTTATCAACCTAATAGAAAAAAAAACCTCTTCAAAACAAATAAATAAAAAACATAGAAAAGTTTGCTTTGAAAATTAAATTACTTACGTTTACTATAAATTTAAAAAATTATCTAAATAAAGTTTAAAAAATAAATTATGGTTAACGTTAATCATAAATTCACTTTTTATGCAACAAAAATAATGTCCAAGACTCTAATAGAGCAAGAGGAAAATTGTTGCCAAATCGAAGTAAGATGATGACAAATTAAATGTTGAAGTAACAAAGTAATCATTTTCCCTCTAGAGTTTTGACTTAAGTGTTCATGTGTATCCCACCAGCAGTTCATCCACCATAACATTATAAGTAAAATATACATACTGCAAGTACACCTACTACGGATCAATGGGGGAGACCTAAGAAAAATTAATGTATTTACCATTAGCATAATTTTTTTTGGACATATTAGACTGATTCTAAGCAAAGGTTTTCCAACCATCTGTGCCTCATTTGGATGCTTTGTTAACACTATAAAGAATAGAAAATAAAAATTTACATAGCGGTAAGAAAGATCATGAGATCCAAAAAAATTACAATTATGAATTCAATGAAAAAACAATTGTTATGAATTCAATTAAAAAAACAACAACAATCAAATAAACAAAAAACCACTAAACAACATAACATGTAAGTTCCATAAACAAAAAACCGTTTCCAAACAATGAAAAATGAAAATCTGAGTATTCAATCTTCAGAAAATTAAACTAATAGAGAAAAAAAAACATGAAAATAGGAACTGAATGTTTACCGGCTTAGAATAGTTCAAATTTATCATTTAATAGTTAAAGAAGGAATGAGTGGCTTATCATGTTCTAATATGCTCAATGAGGACTTGCCAAACATGTCAGAATGTATATATCGTAATTTGTAGATAACAGATTGCTCCATCCATATGCAGATCTCTCCATGCAAACTGCAAGCATTATTAAACGTTCTTTCAAAAAAAATAATGGATGTGAGCACTGAGCAAATACTGCAACAGTTGAGAAAGGTTTATGAAATTAGTCTACGTAAAATCTCATTTCTCAATTCAAGGAACACATGATAGGCATTAAAGGATATTTGCTTTGTGAAAAGAGGAGTTATTGGAACACAGAAGCTTGAAGCCTATTGTGGGCAGAACCTCTTAAGTATTAGTAATACTTTCATGCATTGGGAGTATGCATTTTCAATACTTATTTTTAGGGGAAATGAATTCTCAATTAATGAATGGCACAATTTTCATGTATTTATGTTTAGTGGCTCGGTACATGAATAAGGCATTGGAATGTTGGGAAGAGGTAAGAATAAGGCTTTGTGAATTTGAGATTTGAGTGATGATTAGGATAAACACTTAGTAGAATTAAATGCTTGTAAAGTGAAGGGAAAAATTAGGGTAAACAATAGCTTCAGGGGATAAGTTTTAGTAAGAAAGATGTGTCTGCTTCGTGATTTGCATGCGCACTGGGTATTATACTTTACGCGTTCGCCACTTAAGTATCCTTCGTGGCTCGAGGCCATCTCCTAGTCGTTGGATTGAAACCTTTAGTGCCTGTTTGGTGCGCTGGATAAGGAGACATGATATGATTAGAATATCCTATCCTGTCTCAATCCGTTGTTTGGTGCGTCCATAGGAAATGATAAGTTTAACCTATTTTTAATCATATCCTACCTCTCCTTTGTTATTTTAATCCTTTATTTTTGGTGGGTTACAAACCTGATAGGATTAGAAACGCTTTCACGCTTCAGCCGTCACGCTTCACGTTTTCACCGTTTCACGTTTCAGCTCTCCCTCTCTCCCGCGATCCCCTCTCTCTCACTCTCAGGTCAGTCCTCCCTCTCTCTCTCTCTCACACACACACACACACACAAAACCTTTAGGTAGGGTTTTCCCATGAATCACTTTCTTCTTCTGATTGTTTGTATTCTTGTGAAAATTTGTAATTATTGATAATAAAAAAAAATTGAATTTGTTAATTGGAAGGAAAATTGAATTTGTAATTATTGATAAAGGAAAATTGAATTTGGTTATGCTATTATCATGTTTAATTGAATTTGTTAATTGAATTTGGTTCTTCTTCAAGTAGGGTTTTCCCATGAATCTGTTTACATGTTTCATTTTTTTCCTTCAGTTTTGGTGCTTTTTTTTTCCCACTCGGGACTGTAAACAATAGCATATTATCATTTTGAATATTTGTTTGATTTCTACAAAGAAAAGTTTGTGTGTTTGTTTGTTTTAATATTGTCTGAATGGTTATTTGAGTACTCTCAGAATACTTGTTCCTTTTTATAGGTAAAAATGGATGATTTACAGGAACAATCGAATGATGCTACATCTAATTTTGCAACAATCGTTTTTAGATATGGTTGAACTTTGTTTTCAAATTTTAATGATAGTGAGTCATTCTTCAATATGGCTTTATGAAAATCATTGCATTAAGCATCATCCAATTGATAGGGAAGGATTAAGGGGGGAATTCCTAGAGTCTATAATCAAGAGAGATGATGTGATATGTGTTAATCAACTTCGGATGGATATTAGATCATTCCGTTCATTGTGTTGTCTCCTTCGTAATGAAGGTAAATTGAAAGAAGATAGACTGATATGTACTGAAGAACAAGTGGCTATGTTCTTACACATATTGGCACATCATTCTAAGAATCGTGTAATTAATTTTCTATTTAAACGATCAGGAGAAACCGTTAGTAGGTACTTTAATCTAGTGTTGAATGGGATCTTAAGATTACATGAAATACTTCTTAAAGCTCCTGAACCTGTCCCGGAAAATTGTACAGATGAAAGATGGAAATTGTTTAAGGTATGTTTCTTTTTAGGAACTATTTTGAATTTTGTATGTGTTATTTTCTTTACTACAAAACATTCAATTTGTAATTTGATATTTGTTTATAGAATTGTCTTGGGGCACTAGATGGAACACATATCCAAGTTAATGTACCAGCAGTTGACAAGCCTCGATATCGTAATAGAAAAGGGGATATATCTACCAATGTCTTGGGTGTATGTTCTAGGGATATGCAATTTATTTATGTGCTTCCTGGATGGGAAGGATCAGCATCAGACTCGAGGGTATTGAGGAATGCTATTAGTAGGAAGAATGGGTTAAATGTTCCAACAGGTTAGAGAAATCATGTAGATTTAAAATTTCAATAATGAAAAAATATTTTTATTTGACAAGTGTGTTTTATTATAGGTTATTATTATCTTGTGGATGCTGGGTACACAAATTCGGAAGGATTTCTTGC
>Ga0228711_1002280_pt1 | contig 29372 bp, 11 predicted proteins | sample MedpolnodulmetaG_2_FD_177996 | JGI IMG/M metagenome (GOLD analysis project Ga0228711, IMG submission 177996) | Root nodule microbial communities from Medicago polymorpha collected in Santa Monica, California, United States - brown nodules | ecosystem: Host-associated > Plants > Roots > Nodule... | reverse complement strand
AAAAAAAAAGAAGAAAGAAAACTAAGTCCTTGAAAAGGATACGCCTAAAGCATCGTCTAGTAAAATATGTGATAAACACGGAAGAGACTTAATGAAATGTAACAAGAAGTCTGAATTATTAGCTCCCAACTTAATCAATAAACAATAAAAATAAATATAATTATTTGACTGCAACAAAAAATAAATACCAAGACATAAGTTCAACTAGAGTCGCAATCAAGTTAACATTGACACCGACATGAAACAAAATATAAATACTGAATTTAAAGCTTAAGTGATAGATCATGCCCACAAGATTCCGAATTAGAGGATTCATCTTCAATGTTGGACTTTGATTGATGAATATCATCCTTGGTAGAAGTAAGATCCATACTATTTTTATCGTATATGATTGAGTTTGAACTTGTATCAACATTTGTAGAAGAATATCCAAATTTTAGAATTGGAGCAAATTTGTACCATCTTCTATCCTTGAAGTAGTCACACGACTAAATCCTAAAATTCCAGCCCCACTATAACTATTACTACCCTCAAAATTTCACAAACTAACAAGAAAAGGGTTTAATATCTCAAACTCAAAACACCATTACTATACTCAATATTACCAAAACTATGTGGCGTAATCCTAGGGTTAATATAAGATGGGTTTTGGATCATAGGTTCCATTCTAACACCGACTGTCCTATAATACGGGGTGTAAAAAAAGTATTTGGGTAACTAAAATAAGGGTTAAAGTGAGGTTGCCCTAAACCTAATTCATACCTTTGGTTACGTTGTTTTTCTATGCACGTTCCACCTTATGAACGTTTTGGTGCCCTCTCAACGCTTGTGAAGTAGAAAATTTTCTCTTGCAAAATAAACATGAAAAAGACCTTAAATCCAAATTTTTTTTCTTTGTTCTTTTTCTCATTCTCATCTTTTTCCTCTTTGAAAAAGCAAATAGTGGACCAACTTGCTTAGTGCTAAAAAAATCATGCTCCGGCGCTTTCGTCCTCTTAATCCAATCATCTTTTGATAGCTTCAAGAAATCAATAGACTTGTTAGAATTTGAGTTTGAGGGTTGATCTTGTTCGGGCTCCTTCATGTCCACAACTTTTTTGTATGTTGGAAGATTCACTAGAGATGATAGAGGCTTCAGATGCCATGAAATAAAGCATAACAAACTATACCTTATGTTCCTTCAAAAAAAAAAAACTATACCTTATGTTGGAGAATGTACACGTGATTTTAAGATTTGAGGAAAAGAGAAGCTTATAAGAAAGGGTTATTTATTTAGAAATATTTGAGTTAATGCATGTATCTATATGAAAAAGAAAAAGAGATATCTCATACATATTTTGCTGTTATTATTTGAATCATAATTATACTAGCTATTTTTTTTGTTGAATCATACTTATAATTTTTTTTTTTGGGAAACATACGTATAATATTTAATCCGTCAAAAAATAATTATAAAATTTAAGGATTGAAAATTTGAAACAATAGGAGGACGGATATTGCTCCTATTAATTTGTGCAAGAATATATTTGCCTCCCTAAAATATGATTAATTGTTTATTTTGTTAGTCAGATCTTTAATATGATTAATTTCTTTTGGTGATTTTAATAATATTATTAATTATTTATATTTTATTTAGTTCAATTGTGATTTCAAACAGAAACAAAATTGGCAACTTGGCAATAATTTGGGATGCAATTTTGTCTACATCAATGAATGATACTTGTATATTTTCTTCAACAGGGGTTAACTAAGGCTTTCTTATAATTTGAACATGTTCAAATCTTATTGATTTTCTATGGACACAATTAAAATCATATTTTTTTGGAAAATTAAGTCTTACTCGATAAGTAACTTATATTTTAATTCAACTGAACTTTTTTTCCCGTAAAAAAAAGGCAGAAATTTTTTCTCAACTTTTTTTATGTCATTAATCCTAGCCACTGCTTTACTGGCTTGCACTTTACAACCTTTCAAGCAACAACTATAAAAAATAATGTTATATCATTTGCTGTGACAAAATCAAGACATATTTGGATAACATGCAACTCAGTAAATAACACATCACCTCCAACTTCATAGTGAAGAAAATCAATTATTCAATCTCTGTCGTGGTTGCGAACAACGCCAAAACACCCAGAGCCTTCTAGAAAACTACCATTAACATTGAGTTTGAGAGTACCTTCAGATAGTAAGAAATGCATTCATCATGCAAAGAGAAGGCCTTCCACACCACCTCATGAATGCTCCAATGTTAGTCCTTAAAAATAACATATTTTTTTTCAACACCAAGCATACCATAATCTCGTGACAAACAAAATAGAGGAGACACCACATTCCATCTCATAAAGCCAAAGCTTGACTGCCTTGGCATCAGTTTGGGAGATTTGTTTTTGGTAACATCCGATATTCAAGCTGAGTCAAAACTCTCTAGAATGCGGACAATTACATAAACAATGAAGAATATCCTCTATGAGCTTGTAACAAGAAGAAGAGAAAATCAATTCGTGTACTTTAAAATTCAACTTATATTCTCCGTTGGTGTAAAAAAAGAAGTTTGAAGTATGAGCGTAAGTCTGAAAAATGACATACAGTTCTAGAGGGACACTTATTAAAGATGAAAATTTTGGCCCTTCTGCAATGGCTTCATTTTTACACAAGTTGTAGGGTTTGAACAAGAGATGTTGGTTAGCTTTTTGGTGGAAGGAACCATTATCTCATGTTTGTTTCTGTTGTTGGTATGGGATGACTTGGAAAAAATAACTCTTGCTAAGCATGTTTTTATAACAAGTTAGCGAAAAGAGAAATACTAGTTATTACGACTAGTTTGCCACAAGAAAGGGAAGAATTGATATGTGCCCCTCATCTTATTCCCACACCACCTCATGTATTGTGCCACAATCTGTTTTGTTTTCTTCATTAATATAAGTGTAATTCTTCGCTTTTGTGCCACAAATTTTCGTACACAATAGCAATGCTCTAGCGAAAAAGCACTTGATTGTTGATGTTTGGTCATGATTTTTCAATTCTATATTTTGAGAGAGATGTTGATTAATATGGTGATGAAATCAATGAGCCTATTTCAAATGGTCTGCAGAAGATGAAAGACACAACATTGATTGATCATGTCGGGCAACATCTTCAATTAAAGAGGTACCTAGTCTTTTTATGATGTCTGGAAATATATTTTTTGATGCGATTAAACATGCTATGATTAGCAATAACAAAGGAAGTAGAATCATTGTGACAACTAAAATGATGCACTTAGCTGAATATTTGAAGAAAACTTTTCAAGTTTATATTCACAAGCTACAACTTGTCTCCAAAGAAATCATGGGAACTTTTTTGCAGCAAGGCATTTTGAGGGAAGTGTCCTGAAGATCTCTTATGAAATGTCCTATGAAATTGTTCCAAAATGTCGAGGCTTGCCATTGGTCTTCTATCGACCAAGGCGAACAACATGTTCGAGTGGAGAATTGGAGTCAAAATCTGAGATTGGAGTTAGAGCGCAACTCACGTTCATTAGTTTATACGATATGATACAAGTGTATGTCTACTTCACTAAGCGCAATGTCGTGATTCTAACAAATCAAATATTTGTGTAAGTTTGGTAGCATCAACAAACAAACAAACACTATTAGTATCCATTTCAATTATTTTTTTCTGTATATAAAAAAGACAAACATAATCTCAATATTAAGTTAATTTTCTACATGAAAAGTATAATAATGGCTAACAACAAGTAATTAACCATGTTTAGATAAATGAAGTTGCAATGAAGATAACCCAGTGGTACCAGGGTTATTAAGCTGATCAAGCTGTTTATGGCCACGGCGAAGTAAATATTCAATGTATTGAAAATTCTTCCGATCAACTTGTTTTGAATTGAGGCGAAATTGTTGAGATACTAAAGATTCTATGTTGCGGCGTTCTTCTTCGGGTTTGGAACGTGCTGCGCGTAGAAATCCTCTGTATAAACTAAGCACTTGCTTTTGCATTCCAGATAGTCTTTGCACTCTGGTTCCTCCCATTTCATCTTCTTCTCCTCTTTTCTCTGCTACAATGTAAACGCAGAACATTGAGAATTGCAAAGAAAAAAGCTGTTTAAGAATTGAAATTGATTTTACCTAAGAGGAATGAGAATGAGAACGAGAACGAGAAGAGCGTAGGAACGAAGTTGAGATTTAGATTCGTTAGGTGCTTTGGTTTTGCGTTGTTGTTGCGTTTTGGAACACAAGAGTTTAGAACAGAACAGAGATCTGAAACGGGCTTAACATGATTTCCGCTTATTGGTTTTCGACACTTTAAAGGTAATTGCTTTATACGCCCCTCAAATTTCTAAGCCCATGAAAATAAACTTTTTGGGAGTTACAACCTCATAAAGAAACAACGATCAGATCGTAACTTCAATAGATTTATCCGATCGAGGTTATGATACGATAATTTTCAGGGGAATTATGATTTGAAGTTACTTGAAAAAGTTCCAAGAATTTTGTGAAAGCTTAATTTATATTTTTATCATAATTTCTTAAGAGAGGTTGAGAAAAATGGGCACAGACGGCTCTTGGTTTCCTGCAGTACAAAAACATAGCATTCACGCAATCATCATGTCGGTGATTGTTAGATCGAGATCAGACGGTGCAGATTTAAAGGTCGGAAGTTTAGTTTTCTCTAAATACTCAAAAATCTGATTGAGATCTTCACCATCCGATCTTGATCCAATGGTCACTGACGTGGTGAATGCGGGATTTCACCCGACTGTAGTGAATCTGATCAACATGCAGGGAAGAACAAAAATAAAGAGTTACTTGTCAATAATAATTAACATGAAATATTGCTCATCCTCGCTAAAATGTTGAGTAAGTTTTCATTTCAGCTAGTTGTTTCTCTTGTTGATACTGTCTACATAAATGAATACAATGTTTCTCAAGTCCCAAAAAAAATAAAAATGAAATAAATAGAATAGAATGAAATGAAATGTCTCATACATGCAGCCATGAATAAAATAAAAATTAATAATTGTGCTAACTAATGCAAAATTAGATGATTTCATCCACAGTATAAAAGTAAGGAATCAACTCTTTTACAAAAATGCGATGAACACAAAAGTTTTCTGTTAACAATTTCTGTTGATGACAGGCAGAATGTTAGATTGCTGTTTTAGTTCTGTGCAATATATAAGATTACAATATTTGGCATTACATTTCTTGTTTTGTTATATCATGTTTCAGCAAAGCTTCTGCTAATCTTCTCTTTCCTTCCCTCCACAACAGGCAATAAAGCCAATCTTGAAAGTTTCTTAGCACTCACAACTTCTAGTTTCTCAGAAATTTTTTTGTATTGCAATATGCATTTGTTGCAGATATTAAAAAAACATAATCAAGGAAGCAATCAAAACATTATAATTAAATACTAATAATTGCTTTTCTAAATATATATATAATAATGATGTAACAGCAACAAGAAAATAAATACCAAGATTTATTCAACTAAAAAGTAGCAATACATAAATTCAACTAGAAAGTAATAATTTTGTCATAAAAAACAAACAAACAAACTAGAGAGTAGCAATCGAACTAACAGCAACATTGAAATGAAATCAAAATATAAAAACTGAATTTAAAGCCTAAGTGTGAGATCAAGCCCACACGAATCATAATTGGAGGATTCCTCTTCAGCACTGAACTTCGATAAATCAATATCATGCTTGGTAGTAGTAGTAGGATCCACACTATTTTTATTGTTTATGATTGTGCTTGAACTTGTAGAAACATTTGTAGAAGAATCTCCAAATTTTATAATAGCACCAATCTTGTTATTCGTACCATCTTCAATCCTTGAAGCAATTGCACCATCAAATCCTAGAATTCCAGTCCCACTATTACTATTGCTACCCTCCATATTTCTCAAACTAACAAGCGAAGGGTTTAATATATCTTTCAAACATAAAGCACCATTACCATACCCTAAATGGCCACTAATTCTGTTATGTGTACCATCTTCGATCCTTGAAATAGTTGCACCACCAAATCCTAGAATTCCCACCCAACGATTACTATTACTATACTCAAAAGGGTCAAAACCATGTGGGGTACTCCTAGGGTTAATATAAGATGGTTTTTGTATTATAGATTCCATTTTAACACCGAGTGTACTATAATTAGGGGGTGTAAAAAGAGTGTTTGGATAACTAAAATAAGGGTTAAGAAGAGGCTGCCCTAAACCTAATACATACCTTTGTTTAAGTTGCTTTTGTAATGCACGTTCTGCCTTATGAGCGTTTTGGTGTCCACCTAACGCTTGTGAAGTAGAAAATTTTCCCTTGCAATATAAGCATGAAAAAGACCTTGAATCAACTTTTTTCTCTTCATTCTTGTTCTCATCTTTTCCTTTATTGTTGTTATTTGGAAAACAAGATGATGAACCAACTTGCATAGTGCTAAAAGATTTGTGCTCTGGCACCTTGGATCTGTGAATCGAATCCTCTTTAGATAGTTTCACAAAATCAACAGGCTTGTTGAAATTAGAGTTTGAAGATGGATCTTGTTTGAGCTCTTTCATGTTCACTGCTTTTTCTTTGTGTGTGGAAGGAGAAGCTTATAAGAAGGGTTGTGAATTTTGTGATATTTGAGAAGCTTACAAGAAGGGTTATTTATTTAGAAAATTGTTGAGTTAATGCAAATATCTTCATGAATAAGTAAAAAAGATATCTCATGTATATTTTTTTAGAGAATAAAATGCCTAAATATCTTTTTTGAAGATTGCAGATATAATTATATTTTATATTTTTATATTTGAAATAATATATCATTGGAATTTATAATATATATTTCTATTTACAATATTTTTAGAATTTGTTTTTTATTTACATATATGTTTTAGAAATATGTTTTGTATTACATATAAGTAAAAAATATCTCATGCATATTATTTTAGAGAATAAAATGCCTAAGTATCTTTTTTGAAGATTGCAGATATACTTATATTTTTTATTTATATTTAAATTTAAAATAAGATGCCATTGGAATTTATAATATTTTTAGTATTTGTTTTTTTTATTTGAATACATGTTTTAGAAATATATTTTGTATTACAATTAATTTCACTCTATATATAGAGCCACAAATAAATATTTAGCTTCGTACAAAAATATATCTCATATAGTATATGTAATACAATCACACAAAAAAATAATTCATATTTTGCTGTTTTTTTTAAATACATATTGCTGCTATTATTTGAATCATAACTATAATAGTTTTTTGTTTTTGTTTTTGTGAATAATAATTATAATAGCTAGGGTTGAAAAATTGAAACGATACGAGGAAGGATATTGCACCTATTAAGGTACCGTTTGACCAGACTTTTTTTTGGTCTAAAAGCTACTTTAAAACAAAGTTAAAATAAAGCTTTTTAAGGCAGAAGTTAAAGATGTTTGGTTTCTTTATTGTTTTTTAGTTTTGAAGTTATTTTTAAGTTAAAAGTTGTTTGGCAAAATATTGTACCAAACTTTGAATTTATTACTTTTTTGGTGGCGTCCAAGGTTCGAACCTCGGACCTTGCATATATTTATGCGTTATCTTTATCAACTGAGATAAGCTCACAAGGACAAAACTTTGAATTTATTATGAATTAACATACTAAATAAAAAAAATGTTTAAAATATTTTTTGAAGGTAAAAAATGTTTAAAATATAAAACATATATTTTTACAAATACTATATTTACACAATGACGTTTATTTTGTGTAACGTGAAAGAATTGTGGAGCTGAAGAATATATCTATAATATGTATATGTGTGTGTATATATAATGAGAATAGTTGGTTTTTTCTTTTTCAATTATACTCTATAACAAATTTTGTTATAAGAATACCATATTTTTAGTGTCAGTCAAAAAGATAAGAATTTATATTATATAATATTATATTTGTTACATTGCTGGTGTCATTGAAAAAAATATGTTTAGTTTTTTTAATAAGAAAAAGATATGCATAGTTTGTTACAATACAAATGTGTAAAATATATATAAGTATAATTTTTTAGGCAACTACACTTGTAATTTTAATTAAAATCAAAATTTTATAAAAATAATTATACGTATTACGCAACACTAAAAAAATTATACGCATTAGCGTAACAAAAAAAAAAACAAACAGACGGACGGACATAAAGTATTATTCTAAACGTTAATGTCTGTGTATATAATTCCAAGGTTGAAGAAAGGGAATAATAATATTCGGTGTCATTCAATGGCAGCGTGAATAAAAATATTTGCGAGATTGTGATAATTAAAAGATATTGAAATTAATGTATAAGTGATAAAAAGATAATTAAATTCCTTCAAAAATAGATAATAAAATTAAATGGATCCTCCTTAAAAAAATAAAATGGACCGGTTCAAAAAAAATAAAACAAAATAAAAATTATACGCATTATCGTAACAAAAAAAAAAAACAGATGAACATAAAGTATTACTCTAAACGCTAATGTGTGTGTATATATTTCCGAGGTTGAAGAAAGGGAATAAAAAATATTCGGTGTCATTCAATGGCAGCGTGAATAAAAATATTTGCGAGGTTGTGATAATTAAAAGATATTCAAATTAATATTTTTTTTTGAGAGAATATTCAAATTAATATATAAGTTATAAAAAGATAATAAAATTCCTTCAAAAATAGATAATAAAATTAAATGGACCATCCTTAAAAAAATTAAATGGATCGGTTCAAAAAAAATAAAACAAAATAAAATAGAAGAAAAAAACATATTGCAAAAATAAAAGAAAAGGTTGCCAGCGTGAGTCGAAGAGAGGTGCTTGTGAAATAAATTGTCGAGAAGTAGTTTTTTGAAGTAGCATTTAACAACTTTTGATCAAAGCTCATTCCATTCAATTTTATGCATTCTAAAAAAAGTACTTTTTTTAGAAGGTACTTTATTGATATTGTGTTTGACCTAACTTCTCCTTAAAAATGTAGAGAAGCTGAAAAAAAGCCGAGTCAAACGGTACCTTGAGCAAGAATATTTTTCCTTCCTAAAATGATTTACACACTATGTCTTAATCGGTAAGTAACTTATGATTTATCCCCAAAAAAAAAGTAACTTACGTTTTAATTTTTTAAGTGAACTTTTTGCTTCTCGTAAAGAAAATATTTTATTCTCAATAAAAAGGTATTTTTTTTTTTGACCAAATAAAAAAGTAAACTTGTTTTCAATAAAAAAAAAGGAACTTTTTTCTCTGCAGGCTTGCAATTTTCAATTTTGCGTTGGGTTTTTAAATTATAGGTTAAACAAAATATTCTTATACCCAAGAGTGTTTGACTAAGATGGTAAGAGACCCCCTTAAAAAAAAGATGGTAAGAGATGATATTAATTGATTTTTTTTTTCTTCCTGTAAAAAAAAAGCTTTTTGTTAATAAAAAAGGAAACTTTATATTCAATACTAGGCATTTGCAGTTTTCAATTTTATGTTAGGTTTGTCCTTAAAACAAAAATTGTGTTAGGTTTGTAAATTTCAGGTTAAACTAAATATTCATGTATCCAAGAGCATATAAAATGTGATGATAATTCCCTAAAAAAAAATGATGATAATAAATGTGATTAATTTTTTCTGTACTACAGACGATATTCAATTTTTTTTGCATAGTGTAACAATCGAACCCTTAACTTCATCGTCACCCCTAACTCTCTCACCCCATACTTTTTTAAAAAATAAATAAATTCAAACTAGTCCAATCTCTTCAAAAATATTACCATATTATATTATTATTAAAAACCTCATCCTTTAAGAACTTTTCGTTTGAAGGAGAGATATTTATCAGGTCATGTATTTCATAAATAATGTATATTATAAGGTCAAAAATCTTTCTTATCTTTTATTGACTTAGTAGTCTTTCTTATCTATATTATATATAAAGAAAACTACCCCTTTCAACACACTTTTGGGTTGGACTTTTCATTCCAAAAATACCTTTAATTTTTATTTTTAATTTTAAATACAAATAACACATGTACAAATAGATAAGAATAAATTTTAATTTAAGGAGAAAACTTACCCACAATTTCTTATGAATTGTTCTTATTACTACCCAATTATAAAATAACATATGGATTACTAATCCATGTCACTAATCGTCACCGTTAACCCTCTCTTACCTCCGTTAACCATATATCAAACTAAAAAAAAACTAACATAAAACAAAAACTCATGTTACTTTCTTATCAATCGATTTTATGTTGTACATTTGTGTTGTTCCCCTCAATACAACCGACAAAGATTGCCAAGTATTTTCATATCCCTTCTAAAAAAAAACAGTATTTCAATATTATTTTATTACTTCTACAAAAAACAGTATTTCCATATTATTTTATTAAGTTACTCTTCCTTAGCCTTTGATCAATTGTAACAAACGCAACCAAAAAATAATGTTAAAGATTGAACTTTAAATCCTCTAAAAAAAATATTAGTAAGAAACGTGATAAAAAAAAAATGTTAAAGATTGGACTTTAAATCCTCTAAAAAAAGATTAGTAACAAACATGAGGAAAAAATCATGTTAAACATTGAACTTTAAATCCTCTCAAAAAAAGATTAGTAACAAACGTGAGCAAAATATAATAATGTTAAAGATTGAACTTTAAATACTCTAAAAAAAAGATTAGTAACTGTTCTGGACCGGTCAAAAGGAGTTTTGGCCCATCTACTCGGGCCCAATACAATCCAAAGCCCAAATACCAAATTTGATAACATTACTTGCGATACACCCTTTCCCCACGAAGGGGGTGCACGGACAAAACGAGACTGGTTCAAGCAGACCCCAACGTCTCTTTGCACGTTCCCACAATAATCTCTCTGGCGGTTACGCTTCCCACGATTTCGTAACCGCCAAAGCCTGGTGTTCCATTACAACGGCTCTGCAGCCCTCCACCTCTATATATAGGGGACTCGTAGCAATCCCCAAGGTAGAATCTTCTCTCTCTAAACCCTCACTCTCTGATCTCTACTTACTTGAGCGTCAGAGTGTCTGCAGGTACACACCCCCTCCGTTCCAAGAAGCCTTCTTGAAGCATTCTACCACCACTCAAACCACCGCATTCAAGGCACTGACAGTCACCTTCTGATCAGGTACGATCAGTGACAAACATAAGCAAAAAATAATGTTAAATATTGGACTTTAAATCTTCTGAAAAAAAGATTAGTAACAAACATGAGCAAAATATAATGTTAAAGATTGAACTTTAAATCTTCGAAACAAAGAATAGTAACAAACGCGAGCAAAAAATAATGTTAAAGATTGGACTTTAAATCCTCTAAAAAAAGATTAAGACTCAAAATATTTTAGAAAAAGATTTGTTAGCACTATATTAAATATTAATAAGTAGGGTTATCACAGTTAATAGTTCGTTCCCGCATTGTTTAGTTTTTCTCAACCTCTCTCAGCTCTCTGCATCAGAATTCAGAATTAACCTGTAATTTTTTTTTTCATTTTCTTTCATGTTACAACTAATCAAAGTCGATTAATTTTATGGATTATATTTTACTTTGTTGGTTTATAAGTGATTATGATTCAAATTGTTTACGATTAATTTTAAGGATTATTTGACTTTGCTGGTTTACAATTGCTTATACAAACTATGCTAGCGTGACTTTTTTTAAATAAAGAGAACCGTGGTTTTTTTTTTATTTATTATTAAATAAAGGGAAAATAAGCAATAACATCCCTTGCCGTTAAGCTCCTTCCACTAACGTTTAAAGGAATAAAAACATCGCTTTTTTCTGTGATTCCAAACGTTCTGCATGTATACTATTGATAAACTGCTCCCATGGCCTCATCCAATATCCAACAAAATACAGTAAAATCAAAGTGTTAAAACCATTTAAACAATTCAAAATTGTTAAACCATAATCACACTCATGTTACCAACAACTAAAAACAGAAACACTAGAAAGCTTCAAACCACCATCTTTTGTTTTTGGTTACATTCAAACCACCATCTGAGAGGCCATTAAAAGAGAGGATCACTAAGAAGTATGGATACGAACACCGACACCAGATACAACACAGATACTGACACGCCAATAACGTTGATAATTTAAGAAAATCGCATAATTTAGGGTAATTATATTTGTGGATGCGGATGCAACACATGTTCAGACACATCTAATATGAGGAGGGTATGTGATTCATAGGCGAGGAGTAATATCATAATTCGTAATCATAATATAAAAGAGGAAAAATAAAATAGAAGTGGAAATAGAACAAGTGGATTAAAGATAGATAAATAGGGTAGAAGGAAACAAATGACTACACTATCATATCAACAAGAATTTCTAAACTCAATTGTTCAAGGAAGTATCCCACAATATATTTAAAGGTAAAAAAAGGTGCACTTTTGATGTTGTTGCGAAACATAGACCCTAGATATGGCATGTGTAAAGGGACACCATTGATATATCGTGGTTTATTTAAGAATATGTTGGATGTGGAAATCCTAACAGGAATAAATGCTGGAAAAAGAGCATTCTTGCCCAGAAGTAAATTAAAAATAAATGCGAGTTCAGGATTTCCCTTTGTGCTTAGCAGAAAACAATTTTACGTTAGACTAAGTTTTGCTATTACCATAAATAAGTCACAAGGGCAGACCATTTTCAATGTTGGAATCTATCTTCCACGACATGTATTCAGCCATGGTCAATTATATGTAGCTCTATCAAGAGGAGTTTCTCAAAATTCAACAAAAGTTCTCATTAAAGAAGGAAAAATAAAAGGAGAAGATGAAGACTTTACGAAAAATGTAGTTTTTAAAGGTATTCTTTCATCGCAATCATAACAATGTTTCTTTTACATAACATGTCATTTATACATTTATGTTATGATGTTACTAATTACTATTAGAATAAACAATAAATGATCATTATTTTATCTTAATTTTATATGCAGGCAAACTAAAATATGTTGAGTTCAAAAATAATTTTGTTAGACCATCCACAATGGTGGGTGCTTCACCTATTTAACACCACATTAAATAGGTACCCCCATTGTGGAGTATAATACATGGGTGGTTATGGAGAAGGGTGGTTATGGAAGCACCCTCTTTCTCTCTTCATTTTTCATGGGTCTCATTTAATAAATCATAATAAAATAAATAAATTTTGTTAAAATGTAATGATATGAAATTATTTGTGAGACATATTTAATAATTTTTTTAAGGTGCTGGGTTGAAGAAAATTGGTGCTTATTAAGTATTACGGTAATATGAATGATGAGGACATATGAATACAATTTAAGCACCCAATTTAGGGTGCTCTGTTGTGGATGGTCTACCTTGACAATATTTTGTTTATAAATCAATATATCAATAATTTCCATTAATATTTAAAAATTTAAAAAATTTAATCAAAATTATACAAACAAACATAATAAAATAATCACATATGTTAGCGCAGTAGAAAGAGCGGACAGACGTGCCCGTCTTTCTGTCGTTTTTATAAAAAAGATACCTTTTATTTTAATTCTATAAAATTTTATTTATTTATTTTCTTCTTTACATTAACACAATAGTGTGACTAAAATAAATAAAAGACACCTTTCTTATTTATTTATTTTCTTTCTAAAAAAATAACACAATAGTTTGACTAAAAACAAACATTTTTTTTTTCATGAACAGATAATTTAAATTTTTTATGGAAGCAATTTTTTTTAATTCTATAAAAAAATAGTTAAACCTGTTTTTTAGTGAAGGGTGCTTCTACTAATAAAGTTATTTTCTTTATATAAGTTTGTATTTTAAATTTATTTTCTTTCTAAAAAAATAACACAATAGTTTGACTAAAAACAAACAATTTTTTTCATGAACAGATAATTTAAATTTTTCACGTAGACAATTTTTTTAGTGAAGGGTGCTTCTACTAATAAAGTTATTTCCTTTATATAAGTTTGTATTTTAAAATAGTTCGACTGCTTTTTACAATTGAGACGATGACTTGATCGACGTCTGTTCAACAAAAACAGTTCTATTGACCTTTAAAGTTGAGACGATGACTTGATCGATGTCGATTCAACAAAAACAAGAGAAAGTATGTGTTTCAAAATTCAACTTTTATTCTCGGTTCATGGAATAAAAAGAAAGAAGTTTGAAGTATAAGTTGATGTCTGAAAATTGTCCATGCAGCTATGGAGGGACTACTTTTAAAGAAGAAAATTTATTGATTCCAAAATTGCTTCATTTTTCTTTGAATAGACACGATAGTTGTACTTGTAGGGCTTGATTCACCAAGAGATGATTTCCACTACAAGCAAACCAACGAAAACGAACGAATAACACTACCTATGATTTCCGCTACAAGCCAAAACTGTGTTATTTTAATATTAAATAAAAATCTATAACACGTTTCTTTCTATCATTATTTTTCGTTTTTTTTGTTAAGTATTTTAGTGGTTAGACTCACTCGCTATAAACGAAGAAGCGAAGAATCCCAGGATCGGACTCCAACGTTTACATTTCAATGTCTATGGAACTATCAACCGAGCTGCATTTACATGACATTATTTGTTGTTTTACACCCGTATCAAATAACAAGACTCTTTTGTAAAAGCTAAAAATATGGGGAGCCACGTCCTGAGGGAGTTAGCCTTGGCTAAAAGGACGCCATGTCGTGTCTTGCAACGAAGAAAAGGCGTTCCCATCTCCCAAATGCATGGCTTAATGTGCTATCAAGTGATACCATGTTATATTCTGCTGTTCCTGTTATAAGTACAACTGATTTTGATGACTCTGGATAGCCCTGCAATGAGACATTCTGCCATGACATTGAAGTCCAAATGTTCAGGTCAAAGATAAACATGCCAGAGCAAATGACAACATTTATGGACTATGTAGCACCGACACTTCATATTTGAAGGTTTGTTTGGTGTCTGTAACGTAAATCTGTAAGGGTCTTACAACGATGCTTCATATTTTAATACAAATCATTAATATTGAGAACATTCTGCAACTTGATCTATTGAAATAAAAGGAGTATTGAAAAACAAAATCTAAATTAATTGAAGAGTATTTTGAGAATGATATCTATAAATGAGGTGTAATTTAGTAGACTATATATCAAACACGCTATTAAGTAAACCATGTTCGAATGGAGAAAGGTGAGTCAGAATCTGTGAATGGATTTAGAGAGCAACGCACATTTGACTACTGGTATATAGTATATACGATACGAGTGTTAGGTCTACTATACATACCGAGAGCGATGACAAAGCAACTTAGCCTTTGTTTGTTTCTGTAGTGGCATCATGCAATTCCTTTAAGAGATTTGGATATCCTTTGCATTCTATAAAGCCTTTGCCCTGATCTAAATCCTAGTTTGTTGTCTATTTCGTGGTGTAGACTGTAGACTCTTTCGTTTTTACAAAAGCCTTAAAAAGTACTTTTTACTTCTATGCTTTCAAAAATCCATATCCTCATTTTGAAATGTTGCGTAATCTTACGTTGCTAAAACACATCTTCATCTGTTTTTTAATGGTTGATATAGAGTGTGTAAGTGTTGTAAATTTTATGGTATTGATAAGAAAATAGTCGGCGCGCAAGGTGTGCAAATATCGTAAATTTTAAAGTATTAAGTTTGATTTTTATTGATAAATAAAACAAAAGTAACACGGTCAGTTAAATTTCCCCATTAGTTCTTACTTCTTATGTCAATAAGTCCTTTCCGGCCATGTTTACCTTCTATATATCAAAGTTGATAAACAAGACATGGAAGATGTTTGTGTAAAACTGGCATTGGAAATAAATCCGAGTCTCGAGCATTATGATGTATTGCAATATGCATTTATCATAGATATTAAAATAACTTCATCAAGGAAGCAATCAAAACATGATAAGTTCTAATAATTGCTTTTCTAAATTTATTTAATAATTTAACAGCAACAATTAAATAAATACCAAACCATAATTTCAACTAGAGAGTAGCAATCCTCTCAAAAACAAAAACTAGAGAGTAGCAATCAAATCAACAGCAACATTATTTTTTTTGACAAGAAATCAATAGCAACATTGACATAAAAACAAAATATAAAAATTGAATTTAAAGCCTAAGTGATAGATCAAGCCCCCACGAATCATAATTGCAGGATTCTTCTTCAACCTTAAACTTAGATAGATCAATACTATCCTTGGTAGTAGTTGGATCCTCGCTATTTTTGTTGTTTATGATTGTGCTTGAACTTGTAGCAACATTTGTAGAAGAATCTCCAAATTTTATAATAGCACCAATCTTGTTATTCGTACCATCTTGATTCCTCGAAGTAGTTGCACCACCAAATCCTAGAATTCCAGCCCCACTATTACTATTGCTACCCTTCATATTTCTCAAACTAACAAGTGAAGGGTTTAACATATCTTTCAAACACAAAGCACCATTATCATACCCTAAAGGGCCACTAATTCTTTTATGTGCACCATCTTCAATCCTTGAAGTAGCTGCACCACCAAATCCTAGAATTCCAACCCCACAATTACTATTACTACTCTCCATGTTTCTCAAACTAACAAGAGAAGGATTTAATATATCTTTCAAATGCATATCACCTTTACTATTATCAAAAAGGCCAAAACCATGTGAGGCAATCCTAGGGTTAATATAAGATGGTTTTTGAATCATAGATTCCATTCTAACACCGAGTGCCCCATAATTAAGGGGTGTAAAAAGAGTGTTTGGGTAGCTAAAATAAGGGTTAAGAAGAGGCTGCCCTAAACCTAATTCATACCTTTGTTTTAGTTGCTTTTGTAATGCACGTTCTGCCTTATGAGCGTTTTGGTGTCCACCTAACGCCTGCGAAGTAGAAAATTTTCCCTTGCAAAATAAGCATGAAAAACTCCTTGAATCCATTTTTTTCTCCTCATTCTTGTTCTCATCTTCCCCTTTATTGTTGTTATTTGGAAAACGAGATGATGAACCAACTTGCATAGTGCTGAAAGATTTGTGCTCTGATACCTTGGACATGTGAATCGAATCCTCTTTAGATAGTTTCAAAAAATCAACAGGCTTGTTGAAATTAGAGTTTGAAGATGGATCATGTTCGAGCTCTTTCATGTTCACAACTTTGTTTTTTGTGTGGAAAAAGAAGCTTATAGGAAGGGTTGTGATTTTATGATTTGAGGAAAAGAGAAGCTTATAAGAAGAGTACTTTTTTTTAGAAAATAATTGAGTTAATGCAAATATCTTCATGAATAAATAAAAGAGAGATTATTTAAAAAAAAAAAAAAGTAAAAGAGAGATCTCATGCATATTTTTTTAGAGAATAAAATCATTAAATATATTTTTCGAAGATTTATAATATATATTTCTATTTAGAATATTTGTAGGATTTGTTTTTTTTAATTTAAATACATGTTTTAGAAATATGTTTTGTATTACAAAAGTAAAAGAGATATCTCTTGCTTTTGTCAAAAAAGAAAGAAGAAAGAAGAAGAGATGTCTCATGCATATTATTTTAGAGAATAAAATGCCTAAATATTTTTTTTTGCAAATTGTTGATATAATTATATTTTAGATTTTTATTTATTTTTAAATTTAAAATAAGATATCATTGGGATTTATAATATTTATTTCTATTTAGAATTTTTTTAGGATTTGTTTTTTAATTTAAATATATATTTTAGAAATATGTTTTGTATTACTATTAATTTCGCTCTATATATAAAGCCACAAATAAACGTTTAGCTTCGTACAAAAATATATCTCATATAATTTATGCAATAGAATCAGAAAACAAATTATTTATAAAAAAATCACAAACCAACACAAAATATTTTGCTGTTATTATTTGAATCATAATTATAATAGTTTTTTTTTTGTGAATAATAATTATAATAGCTAGGATTGAAAATTTGAAACGATATGAGGAAGGATATCGCACCTATTAATTTTGAGCAAGAATATTTTTTCCTTCCTAAAATGATTTTAACTATGTCTTACTCGGTAAGTTATGATTTTTTTGAACTTTTTGCTTCCCGTAAAGAAAACATTTTTTCTCAATAAAAAAGTAAACTTTTTCTTTTTTACCAAATAAAAAAGGGAACTCTTTTATCTACTGGCTTGCAATTTTCAATTTTGTGCCAGGTTGGTAAAGTATAGGTTAAACAAAATATTCTTATACCAAATAGTGTTTGACTAAGATGGTAAGAGATGAGATTTAGTCTATCCTATAGTCCGCAGATTTTTTTCTTTTCTTTTTTCGAAGTGTGACAATGAATCCTTATTTTCATTATCACTTCTAACTCCCTCACCCCGTATTGTGTTGTCAATATTGTCAAACAAGTCCAATTTTAAAAAATATTACTATATTATTACAAACCTTAAGAAATATTTATCAAGTCATATATCTCATAAATAATATACATAAGGTCGGTCCATGTGAGCATAGCTTAAGTTATAAAGACAATGATTTATTATATTTACATGTCGGAGTTCAAATCTTGAATTTCTCACTTATTTACTTTAAGGATGAAATTATACCATTAGACTACTTGACCAATAAAATATACATTATAAGGTCAAATATCTTTCTTCTTTCTATGAAAAGATACCTTTTTATTTTTTGGGTACCTTTTATTTTAATTCTATAAAATTTTATTTATTTTCTTCTTTACATTTAACAAAATAGTGTGACTAAAAACACACCTTTTTTTTCATGAACAAATAATTGAAAAAATAATATGGGGACTATATAAGAAATAAAATAGTTAAACCTGTTTTTCTAGTGAATGACGCTTCTACAAATAAAGTCTTTTACATGAGAATGTATTCAAAAACAATATTACTGATCTCTACGGTTTAGACAACGACTCAATTGATGTTGGTTCAACAAAAACAAGAGAAAATTAACGTGTTTTATTCTCATAGAGGGACCATTTTTAAAGGTGAAAATTTTATTGATTGTGGAATTGATTCACTTTTCTTTGAATAGTTGGACACACTCCAATGAAATCAACATGCAAGAACTAAACAAAACACTCAGTTATTTGTCAAAAATGATTAAAATGAAAACATTTGTCCCTCGCTCTCCTTGTTAATTTTTTTTCATCCAGCTAGTTGTTTCTCTTGTTTATATTGTCTTCATACATGAATACAATGTTAATCAACAGCAACAAAAACAATTGAAATAGATAAAATGAATGAAACTTTTCATACTTGCATACATGAAAAAAAAAAGGCAACAATTGTGCTAATTATTGTAAAATGTAGATGATTTCATTCACAAACCTAAAGTAAGGAATCAAATATTCTGATTTATAAACTAAATACAAGCGGCAAAATTGCGATGAACAACTTCGTAACAGTTTAAAAAAGACAGGAGCTGGAAATACTGGTTAGAACAGTTTTATGTTAACAATTCCAGTTGATGACAGGCAGAATGTCAGATTGCTATCTGTAGTTCTGTACAATATAAGCTTACAATATTTGGCTTTACATTGCTTGTTTTGCACCCAAAAGGGAAAGTTGGTGTTAAAGTGCTTTTGTTATAGCATGCTTCAGGAAAGCTTCTGCTATAGCACATTAAGGGCGAGATTGCAGACAACCTTACGTTACTCGTTGTCGTTTCTAATGCTTTCTATCGATTGATTTGCAGCAATTGGTTTGAAAGTCCTTTGTATTCCAATTGCATTTCCTTGGTACAACATAGCTTCCCGAATAAACTTCTTCTTCCTAATCTTCTTAATCTTCCTCAGCAGTCGAGGATCAGTCTTTTTTAGTTTTTCCAACTTCTCTTTCCTTCCATCGACATCAGCTTGCATTACTTTACTTCTCTTATCATCAGGCAATAAAGCCAGTCTGGAAAATTTCTTGGGACTCACAACTTTTAGTTTCTCAGTAATTTCGTTGAACGCCGGAACTAGGCCACGCCTTATAAAACATCCATTGATAAGTTGCATTGAGTTTAATTCGGGAAGAATTGGGGAGTCTTTTAACTCAAGATCTAAGCAAAATGAGGAGTCTTTTAGCCACATCCTGAGGGAGTGCGCCTTAGCTACAAGGACGCCGTGCCGTGTCTTACAAGGAAGAAAAGGCGATCCCATTTCCCAAAGGCACGCCTTTAATGTGCTATCAAGCGATACCATGTTATATTCTGCTGTTCCTGTTATAAGTACAACTGATTTCGGTGATTCTGGATAGCCCTGCAATGAGGCATCCTGCCATGACATTTAAGTCCAAATGTTAAGGTCGAACATAGACAGGCTGGAGCAAATTAAATAATGAAACATAGCTGAAAGCTAGGCTCATGCAAAAACTCAGAATTTGATGTGTTATCACCATGAAAATAACATATTTACGAGCATGTATAGTCATAACCCTTGAACCTTAGAAGTTAGAAGCAATAATTGATAGACAAAGGGAAAGAGAATTTACCTGCATATGGTCAAGCCACAATGTAAGACCAACAAGAGCTGAGCCAGCAGATAGCTTTCTAAAATCAGCACCCCAGTCCTTTTGAGCAACTCTGCAATTGATAGATACAAGTAATAAATAAGCTAACCGAGGCTGATAGAACCCGTGAAATCTAAGAGGAAATATGTGTATTATTAAATGGTAAAAAGATGAGCTCAGATGCTCTATAATGGTAGAATAACAAATGAAAGAGATAAACCATAGTTCAAGAACTCCTCACCAGAGCAATATGCTCTTAACCAGAGAGAAAACTCTCCTAACCAACTCAGCAACACTTCTGAATGACCCTTCCCGACTCTCTACTCACAACATATTCTCATCCTCTAACAAAATCTCCTAGAATCTAGCTACACGTCACAAACTAACTTCCATTCTCTCTTTCATGGCCCCACTTCCTTCTAGAATATACCTAGGTTTCCTATCAGAGGCAGTAGCATTTCAGTTGAAAATTGTGACAAAGATACTCCCAACAATCCAGAATATAATACAAAATAACAAACTTCTCACTAATAGAGAATGTTAGTTAAATCTCATTTAGTTTTCTTAATATCATCAATAAATAAATTATATTTTCTAAACTGCCCTTCATGAAAATTTGTTTTATCGAAATAAAAGGGTTATTGAAAAACGAAATTTAAATTCATTGAATAGCGTTTTAGGACTGACATCTTTAAACAAGGTAAAATTAGTTAATATTTGCTTATATTTTAGACCATCAAACATAAGTTTGTTGTTGTATATATTCAAGACAAAAGTAGTATAAACTGTGTCTAAGCAGTAGTTTACAACTTCAATAAAAGTATATCTTTGTTAAGAACTACGAAGAAGGAGCTATAATGCTTACCTAAATATATCATGGCGATAAATGCTTCTTTTGATTGCTAATTGGAAAACCCATGATGCAGTAGCTCGGAGTTCAAATGCCCACAAGAGATCCACCAAAGCATTAACAAAGTTAAAAGCTGCATTATCTTCCACGTGTTCTAGTCTCCCCAGACATTGATCAACCTCAGAAACTAGCGACTCAGATTTTTCTCTTAGAAGCCTATATAACAGTTAGTATAATAAATTAACTAGAGAAATATGACGGACCAAAAATATTTTGCTTCCTCTCAACAACTTAACAAAAACTAATCGTTTTGCATAAAATAACTAACATACCTAATTGGGAGATCAAATCCAACACCTTGGAGTGCATTTAAAAGGTTGATGGCGTCATTTACTTCGTCAGACAAGCTTGCAGCTCTGATAAAGCACGTCCATATTCGATGATCTGGTTCTATGGCTGCTTCCTTCATTTCTGTGAGCTTTTCAATCCCAGCTTTCACATCTCCTTTTTTGAGATATGCATCAATTACAGAGCTATAAGGTAGGGTATCCAAAACTGCTCCCATTGTTCTCAAGTTTTGAAGGACTTTGTCAGCTTCTTCAGGCTGCCCAGATTTCCCATAAGAAACCATTAGCAAATGCATGGTGGCGGTAGTGGGCTCTATCCCTGCTTCTTTCATCATTTCTAGTAGATTTTCAGCTTTCTGATGTTCCCCAGAAGTTCTATACATTTTCATCATTAAATGATAAAAGGAGCGATCAAGTTTATAACCATTGGATCTAAGCTCTTCAAAAAGTTCCTCAGCCTGGTCATACAGTTGTTGTTTACTAAATGCTGCAATCATACTTCTGTATGTGTCTCGCTTAGGTTCCAAACCAAGACTTTTCATTTTATGCATCAGCGACAAACCTTCTTCTGGTCTATGGTCTCTGCAGTACATTGTAATAAGTGTATTATAAGTTTCTTCGTCTGGTGTAAGACCAGCATCTTGTATCATCTGGTAGATGACACCCATGTTTTGAAATTCTTCAATACTTGAATATAGTTTAAGTACAGAATTAAAAATTTGAAGATCGGGCTTAAACCCTGCCTCTCCCATCTCACTCAACATGGCTCTCACATCCCGTACTCTTTTGAATCTGCACAGCAATCCAATCATAAGTCTGTAAAGATGCATGGTAGGAAAATAACCAGCAGCTTTCATTCCATTGTATACTTTCTGCACCTCAAATAAGTTCCCTGCTTGAGCAAATGCTTCAAGCATCAAAAGAATAGAACTTTTACTTATCTTCAAGTCCATGTCTTGTAACTCCTGAATTACAACATAAAGCTCACTCAGTCTCCCGTCAACAATTAAAGCTTGTAAGAGACCATTTACAGATTCTACAGTAGGGGAAGGGCCTTCTCTCATCATTGTATTAAAAATAGCTCTAGCTCGTTCGTAGCAACCGCTGAATGCATAAGCATTTATTAAAGCATTCCAGACCTTTCTGTCCATTTTTGAACATCTTTGCCTAAGATTCTCCACTATACTTTCTGCACTTTGCCACATCTTTAACTTTCCATACGTTTCAATGATATCAATAATATGAACAGTTACATTATCCAGTATAATGTCATTTTTCTCAGCATGATACAACAAATGCTGTGCTGTCTCAGGGAAGCCTATTCTACAGTAGACAGACACCATACTTTGGTACAGACATTCAGATGGCTCAACACCGTTGAATCTCATGTCAGAGAAAAGCTGAGAAGCGATGTCAAATTGTTCACTCTGCGTGCATTCCTGAATAAGTGATTCATACATAGTACAGCTCCTAAAAGTACCAAGTCCTCCTCTACTTCTGTATTCTTCCAAGGCTGCATCTAACTTTCCAGCTTTGCAAAGTATAATGATGAGTGCTTCTGTGATCATTTGAATGTCATCGGGAGCGCGTTCTCTAAAGAATTCAACAAGTTCACATGCTTCTGAATATCTAGCAGATGAGCTATATGAGCTCATAATGGATAAAAAAATCTCACGATCTAATTCATAGCCATTGCTGATGGCAACTTTCAACATTTTAGCACCATGATCGTAACATCCCCCCTTAACAAGAACCGATGAAATATCATGTGGATTCATACCACTGAGTTCTTTCGTATCTTGAACAACTCTTTCAATAACATCCCCCATGTTTTCTCTCACAAGCGCAGGTAGCATGACCTCATAAAGACCAGTATCTGGTGTAAAGCCTGCTTCAATCATTTCCTGATACAACGCCATAGCCTTTTTAATCTCGTTGAATCTCAAAAAGAAATCCAACATAACTGAGTATGCTAGATGATCAGCTTTGATCCCTGACTCACGCATGCGATTAAATGTCTCTTCAGCCTCTACTCGCCTCCCAACCTTCGCATAAGCACAAATTAAAGCACTGTATGTGTGCAAAGTGGGCTTAACACCCGCATCCAACATTTCCGACATCACTTTTGAAGCTTCCTCAATCTTACTTGCTTTCCCAAGCAAATCTATCAAAACAGTATACGTAACCGCATCAGGGTTCCTGCCAGATGACTTCATGTCTCTATAAAGCCGCAATGCCTCATCATGTCGGCCATGCTTTCCATACATGTGTATGATAGTGTTGTATGTCATCTCATCCTTGCCAAATCCCATTTTCACCATTTCTTCAGAAATATCCCTTACCTTTTCCGTATTTCCTTCTTTCGAAAAAGCATACAACAAAGAGTTATATGTGACAGCATCAGGTGAAAATCCATTAGACTTCAATTTTTCAAAAAGATGCTCAGCTTTCAAAGCAAATCCACATCTACCATAAACTGAAATCATAGCATTGTAAGTCCAAAGATCCGGTTGACAACGGTTACTCTCCATGTGACTAAAAACACGAATTGCTTCCTTCAAATTAGACTCTCTAGAACAAGCACTTATAAGAGTATTATAAGTTATTATATCCGGTCTAAGACCAAACTTCCCTACTTCATCCAAAAGCTCAATAGCTAAACCAGGCACCATAGCACAAGACTTTACTTTCGCATTAATCAAAGTATTAAAACTAACAATATCAGGCTCACACCCTCTTTCACGCATTAAACCAAACATCTCATTTACCTTCTCAAAGTTACCATTCCTTGCATAAACACCCATCATAGCATTATATACTTGAACAGTACCTTCTATAACCGACTCAGCCTTAGCGAAAATTTCAACAGCAATTCCCTCTTGATTAGCTTTTCCAAGCACACCTAAAATAGTTGCAACCATCCTTGCATTAGTTGCATACCATTGCTGCATATTCAAACACTCATAAAGCTCGAGCGCGCGTTGCCAACTACTTTGACCAACTGATTTCACCACAAAACAAAAATCAGTTGGTGAGAACAAAACTCTATGTTCTTCCAACACATCACCAACAAACTCATCACATTTCAAACTCAAAATTCTATCAGTTAAAAACTTCACTCTTTCCCTCCAATTCATCTCTTTTTTCAAGGCCAATTTGTTCATCTTTCTCACCTTCATTTTGCTGCTACGGTTCCTCACAATTTCACGCGTTTCTTCTTCATCTTCTTGTTGTTCTTCCCCTTTGTGGGTTTCATCTGGGGTGTCCAAAGTTTGAGTCTTTTTAGCAAAAACATCGTTTTGAGGCAAAAGGGTGTCTGTGGAAGGGTACATATCAGTGAGTTTGGAATTGGGCCATCGAATTGAAGGTGATGCTCTGTTATAGGTGAATTTAACAATAGTGACAGTTTTATTGTTGTCATTGTTGTTAGGATTATTGTTGTTGAGTTGTTGTGGAGAGGAATTTGATGTATCTTGATGGGTTGAAGAAGAAATTGAAGATGAAACAGTGAGTTTAATGGAGTGTCTTTTAGAAATTGAAAGTGAGGAGGGGTGTGTGGGTGTGAATATGGGGGTAAGAGTTAGTAATCCTGGTGAGGAGACAGACATAGACATGGTTGGTGTTTGGATTTGGTGATGTATCCTAATAATACGTTCATGTTTGGCTACAACAGCATTTAGATTCTGTGCGTGTTAAAAGGATTGTGGAAAGAGGGAAGAAAATGTTTGTGACTAGAGGCACAATATGTATTGCAATTTGCAATATCTATTTATCGTATATACTGAAATGTCGTTAATCAAGCTAGCAATCAAAACAAAGTTTATACTGCATATTTATTAATACTTAAGCTCAACCAGAGAGTATCAATACTGATCAATTTAAAATAGCAGTTATATAGAGTATCAAATAAAAAAAAAATATACTAAGACTTAAGTTTAGCAATAGAGTGTCAATCAAATTAACAATAATAAAAAGTATTAAGACTTAAGTTCAACTAGAGAGTATCAATCAAATCAGCAGCAACATTGACGTGAAAAAAAAATATAAAAACTAAATTTAAAGCCTAAGTGACAAATCAAGCCCACACGAATCATAACCGGAGGATTCTTCTTCAGTTTTGAACTTCGACAAATCAATATCATCCTTGGTTGTAGTAGCATTCACAATATTTTTATTGTTTATGATTGCATTTGAACTTGTAGCAACATTTTTAGAAGAATCTCCCCATTTAAAAATAGCACCAATTTTATTATTTGTGTCATCTTCAATCCTTGAAGTAGTTCCACCACCAATACCTAGAATTCCAGCCCCATTATAACTACTCTCCATATTTCTCAAACTAACAACAGTATGAGAAGGGTTTAATGTCTCTTGCAAACACAAAGCACCATTATTATACCCAAAATGACCAAAACCATTTGGGATAATCCTAGGGTTTTTATTATCTATGATTGAGTTTGAACTTGAAGCAACATTTTTGGAAGAATCTCCGCACTTTAGAATGCCACAAATTTTGTTATTTGTGCTATCTTCAATCCTTGATGTAGTTCCACCACCAATACCTAGAACCCCAACTCCACTATTACTATTACTACCCTCCATATATTTCAAACTAACAAGAGACGGGTTTAACATCTCTTGCAAACCAAAAGCACCATTACTATGCCCAAAAGCGCTTGAAGTAGTTCCACCACCAATACCTAGAATCCCAACTCCACTATTATTATTACTACCCTCCATATTTCTCAAACTAACAAGAGAAGGGTTTAACATCTCTTGCAAACCCAAAACACCATTATTATACCCAAAAGGGCCAAAACTATGTGAGGTAATTCTAGGGCTAATGTAAGATGGTTTTTGAATCATAGATTCCATTCTAACACCGAGTTCTCGATAATAAGGGGATGTAAAAAAGCTATTTGGGTAACTAAAATAAGGGTTAAAGTGAGGTTGTCCTAAACCTAAATCATACCTTAGTTTACGTTGCTTTTTTAATGCACGTTCCGCCTTATGAGCATTTTGATGCCCTCCTAACGCTTGTGAAGTAGGAAATTTTCTCTTGCAAAATAAACATGAAAAAGACCTTGAGTCCAAATTTTTCTCGTCATTGTTTTTCTCGCTTTTTTCTTCCTTGTTCTTAGAAAAACAAGATGATGAACCAACTTGTATATTGCTAAAAAAACCGTGCTTTGGCACCTTTGATCCGCGAATCGAATCGTCTTTTGATACCTTCACAGAATCAATAGGCTTGTTGGAATTCGAGTTTGAGGATGGATCTTGTTCGATCTTCTTCATGTTCACAACTTCTTCTTTTTTTGTGTGGGAAGAATCACCCTGATCTTGTGCAGTGGCAATGATTAATGATAGCAAACTATAACTTAAGTTGGAGAACAGGGTTGTAGATTTTTGATTTGAATAAAAGAGAAGCTTACGAGAAGGGTTATTTTGATGGGTTTTTTTGTGTTTGTATTGGGAAAATTATGAGATATAGTTTTGTGTTTCTCTAAACTTTTCATGACTCTATACATAGAGAAAAATTGTAATGCAAAACATATTTCTAAAACATATATTTAAATAAAAAACAAATTTTAAAAATATTTTGAACACAAATATAAATTATAAATTCTAATGATATCTTAATTGTGTCTTCTTTGAAGAAATCTCAATGATGTCTTAATTTAAATTTAAAATCTTTATGAATAAGGAAAAGATATATCTCATGCTTGTACCAAAAAAAAAAGAAGATATATCTCATGCATATTTTGCTGTTTATTTGAATCATATTTATAACACTATTTTTTTTCAATAATAATTATTATATTAGATTGGGATTGAAAATAATTATAATAGTTTCGGATTGAAAATATGAAACGAGGAGAGGAAGGATATTTCACCGTATTAATTTGAGCAGGAATATATTTGCCTTCCTAAAATGATTTAAACCGTAAACTATATACAATGAGAGATACTGGTATATTGCAATTATGTAATTAATTACCTCTCTTCTCATGCATTTGATAAAGTAATAATACCAAATACAAGTAAGGGGTCTGATCGTTTTTTGTTTTGTTGAAAGAACATCACAGGACCTTCAAGTCTGCCTGGTATTTCTCGACTTCTTTAAGGGGACGTAGAGATGGCAACTTAAAATTATTTTCTTGATTTCATCTCACTGAGGTTAAGTTTAGAACTATAGAGTTAGTGTCTATAAACTTATTCCCTTGTTCATAGTTGTTTTCTTTGCAAACTTGTTGTATTTTCAGCTTCTTACTCATATTCCATGTAGAAAAATAATGAATTAACACATCTGCCTAGCTTTCTTAGTGGAATCTGATGTGCTTGATTATATTTGCATTGCATGCCACCCTACCCTATCCCTATAAATAATTCGTTTGCAATGACACTTAAGCAAGCTAACGACGGCTAACTACCTTTGAAGGTAAATGTAATTTTAGGGTGTTTGAGAGCAATTTTAAAAGTATAAAGAGCAATTTTCAAATAGTTTTTTTTTTAAGAAGCAATTTTCAAATAGTTTTTTTTCTTTCAAATAGTTGTATTGTACATTTCATCACTTTTTATAAAAAATAGTATACTTGTCGGACTTACCCATCGGGCTGCATAAATTATTCATGTTTGATTTCTGCTCTTCCCCAGTATAAAACACTCGCACCCTGCAACATGCCCAAAATGCTCATGTGTTAGTTAAGTAGCGCAAGTGTTAATCGTTGCGCCACTTAACTAACACTGCGTGAGTTAACTTGTGCCGCGCTAGTTAACTCACGCTACATGCTGTCTTAAAGAAGACATAACACCTCATTTCTCATCTAAAATCTCAAAAAATCTCAAAAATCTCTCTCAAATCACCCAAACCCAAAATTCGTTCAAGTTCAAATCAAACAACACTCCAATAACAAGTAAGTCTTCATAATCAAACACCATTAACCTTTTATGTTTATATGTTAAATTTTTTCTCTTAAATTAGAATTTTTTTAGATTGAGGGATTGTTTAAATTTTGGTTTTTTTGGCAAGAAATCATACAATGTGTACATGATAATGACTTGTGTTGCTTAAACGTTTAGATGTTTGCATGTGTATATTGTAGTTTTTTTTTTTTTTTATATATTTAGGGTTTGTTTAAATTTTGATCTTGCTTGCAAGAAATGATACAATGTTATATGTAAATGACTTATGTTGCTTAATTGTGGTTAGATGTTTGCATTTTAATGTTGTAATTTTGAGTTTTAGGGTTTATGTATAATTTGCACTCCAAGTGTTTGATGAAATGTTTGAATTAGTTTTTCATTGATTGTTTTTAATTTCTCACTGTGTAGATTTGAAGCAATGGCGGGGTGGATCGACGTTCATGCACAATTCAACGGCGGAGAACCTTAGAGGTTGAAGGTTCGTTGCCTTGGTGTAACGTTTAGAGGTCTCAAGGATCAACTTAATGAATTCAACCAAGGAGTCAACCCCAGAGACACAAGGAGGGTGAAATACGTTCGGTATAAACGTCCAATGCTCGACGAGAGGAGAATATCGTTCACTTGGGTGGAATTAACGAACGACGAAAACATGAAGAGCATGTTTTGGGAGCACAGCATGTTCCGGTGGATCGATATGCGTGTAATATTGCTGAGATCAACTGAAGATATAATCAACAGTCTGATTCCGCCAGAAGATCGTGATTAGGTAGGGAATGCACCTTCCAACTACAACAATTATCTTCCTCTGGATGGGGTAATTCAAACTTGTTAA
>Ga0228711_1002278_pt1 | contig 29375 bp, 11 predicted proteins | sample MedpolnodulmetaG_2_FD_177996 | JGI IMG/M metagenome (GOLD analysis project Ga0228711, IMG submission 177996) | Root nodule microbial communities from Medicago polymorpha collected in Santa Monica, California, United States - brown nodules | ecosystem: Host-associated > Plants > Roots > Nodule... | reverse complement strand
TATATATATATATATATATATATATATAACGACAATATTTTTAACTATTAATAAAAAAAACAAATGTTTTCCTCAGCTTATTTCAATTAGTATGGACAATCTATTGTAATATAATGGATTGAGGTTTGAAACTCTAGACACCTTATTTGTTCACTTTTAACATGTGAATTTCTAACTATTAAACTATTTAAAAAAACAATAATTTTAACTAGTTGAACACAACAAAAAGTTTAATTATATACGAGTTAAAAAGTTTATATTGTCCTTATTTTTTCTAGGTAAGTTCATATTGTCCTTGTTTTATATTAAACTCAAAAAAAAATAGAAATTATAAAAAACCTCGATTATTCTATCAAAAAAATTTGTTTTTTTTTATGAAGGAATATGGTTTCACACAATCTTCATAAAAATTATAATGATAATATAATATTCTTGTAAAACACTTATGTACAAAAAGTCAAAAGGTTGAACTTATGTTTAACTTCCGAAAAGTACGACAAACTTGAGCTTCTCAATCTAAAGTCAAAAGGTTGCGATTACGCCTAACTCAAATGAGAATTGCTCCTCCAATAGAGCAATTTTCCTTAATCATGTCAATCAAAAGTTTTGAATCATTCTTCATAATAAGATGCAAAATATAATCTCTCCACCATATCCAAGCTTAAATGTAAGCCCCACATTTTTGCATGAAGAGCATCACACAAGCCAATTTTCATGAAGTAGCCTTTGATCCACCTCTAATCTGAATTGCAAAAAAGTCCTCCGCACTTTGTGGTGTCGCTCTTCCCGTTGAAATTAAAGCACTATCAATATTGAGTTTGATCATCCCTTAAACAACTCTTCCAATCAATATAAACCATCTCCGTTTTTTTTTTTTAAGATTCTGATAAAGATGATGATAGGTATTCTAATTTATGTCTTTAGGATAATCTCATCATCCCTCACACAACAAATGCAAGTAGGAGAAATTTTCACTCCTCACTTATTCCAATCTAGTTTTCTGTTTTACTTCTTTTTTTTAGCTGAAAATTCTGCCATCTACTTTTCTTCCTTTTTTTGGGGGTATTTTTCTTCCTCTTATAAGGTTCACAATACATTTAGATAATTATAAATTAAGAACAACTGAATCGAATGACCTCTTCCAAATAATTTTTTAATTATATATTTTAAATCATAAAACTAAACATCGACCATTATCTACACTAGTTGTCTATTTCGAATATATGTTTTCTTTTCCGTTTAGATTTGTATTCTTAGTTGCGGTTTTACAAAAATGTTATCTTTCCGACATTTTACCGACAATGTATTTTAATTTTATTTCTACTATGTTGATATGTTGAAGAAATGAATATTTTATTAGAAATCTAATTTTTGTCAATGTTCTGCATTTTTGTTAACAAAATTCTTTAGTAGCGTATAATACTGTTAATTATCACATATGAGTTGTATTGTCAACAAACAAAAAAAGAATCACAAATTTTAACCAAATTAGTTTTCAAGATTTTAGAAGATTTGTATGATTATAGGTATTGACTTTTAATTATTTTTTATTTTTTAAAGAAATTTAAGGTTTTTTTTTTGTAATCCAGATTTTTTTTTTATCAAAGCTAGAAAAATTAAAATTGCAAATCAGGAGTAGGTCTGAACCTTATTACAACATATAAGCAGGACAACTATGACCAAACTCATCTAAAACAATTCTCAACTAAAACAACATATAAGCCAAGAATCAAATCAACTGTCTAAACCAAGCTCTCAATTATCACATATTTAAGAAACTTCTCCTGGCCGTCAAGCATATTTGGGGTTGGTTTTGATTACACCCTTTTTTAGACGAGTTTGGATGTGCTCACTACTTGTGATGCCACCAGAACCTTTTCCATTATGACTCTTATGTTTTCTAGACTTCCTGTCGGGTTTTGTAATATATGGATAAGTCTACATACATTACAAACTATATAAGCTCCTGCCATCTCTATACAAGTGACGGTCCTTCAGTGAATTAATATACTCCCTTCGTCCCACAATAACTGAGTCATTTGCAAAAAGAAAAATGTCTTAAAATAAATGAGCCATTTCACTTTTCAATACAATATTAATTATTTTTCCCCCTTATAACTCTAATTAATACTACTTTCACCACTCCCAATTCAATATAGGAAAATTCTATGGTGAAGTCATCAAAATGACTTTTTTAGTAAAGTTAACACTATAACATCAAAAATGTAATGAGTAACACCCCATTGTTTATACAATGACATCAAAAGTTCAGTCCTCATAGTATCATCAATTCATCAGATATATAAGATTACACTTAATCTAATTTTATTCTACCTTATTATAAGTGTAACACCCCACAAAGTGTAACACTTAAGACTATCACATAATATCATCAACTCTGTTTGCATGTTAAAGATTCCAACGATAAAATAGTACCTGTAAGTCCAAGATGTTGCAAGCATTACCAGATGAATTACTATTGATCATTAATCAGTAATCAACAATTTAAAAATGAATCAAACATTAAAATCAAAATTAACTTTTTCAAAAAAGTCAGTTTCCCAACTGCACCGTAGAAGCTCCCTTCAATATATTTAACTTTACATTTATGATAAAGAAGAATGCACCAATACTTGATAAAGACACTCAAAATCATTTTTCTCTCTCTTTCATTTGTACATTTTTCTTAATCCATGTGAAATGAGAAAATAACTCAATTAAACTGAAAAGGGGGAGTACTTACCAAATTGAAACACCTTTTCAATCCTTGACGTTATCAAAGCTACCAAAATTCATTGGTTTGAAAATCGCAGCAGGCAGTCCCAGTCCGATACACTATCCCTGAAAAAGTCTCCCTGACTGAATAGAAAGAAATGAAAAATGACTTGACTTGAAGGATGATGGACAAAAAAGTCTTTGAAGAGAAGAGTATGAGAAAGTCCCAAATGTGTGGGTTTGAATGTTTGATTGTTTCATGAATGTATTTCATCTCACAAAATTCACTCTGCACAGCATTCCCTCAAAATCTTTGCACTTTTGAATAAAAATAGAGATTTTATAAGTTGTGAAATTTTTTAATTTCATATCACCGAATTTTATTATCCTCGATAATTTTTTGATTGAATACTGCAAAGTTCTTTTATTATCAAAAAGTCCTTTAATAAAATCACGTGAAATCTCATTCTAATACACCCTCTTTATACTATTTTATTTTATAAAATGCATTTTTAGTCTCTTATTTTTGTTGAGTCACAGTTTTGTTTCTCCTATTTCTTAATTTGTAAACATAATCCTATGATCTTTCAAATTTATGAAATTTTCTCAACTACTTAACTTTCTAATTAGATATGTTGAAGAAATGAACTAACGGGTCCATCGGTGATATGACTATGCATATTTTCTGAGAAAACTAATGTTTGTGAACGTTTTGCACATTATCATTTTTTTTAACACAATACTCCAAAGGTCATGCTAAACTAGTGTCTCCAAAACACTAGTTAAAGAAACAAAAAAAAGTAAATTTTACATTGAAAACAACCATATTTTCTACACTTTTTAATATTTGTTTACATAAGTTCTAAGAAATTCTTAGCATACTTATTTCTATAATCATGTTGTAGGACATTAGTTAACATTTTTCGTAACATTGAAAATAAGATTTAGTTCACCTGTTGCATTGTCAAAAAAAAATTCACACATATGAGTTGTAAGTTGTCACACACTGATGTGACTTTACATGTTATTCTTCAAATTTTCATAGCAGTAAATCCAAACTTAGCCTTTTTTTTCTTTTAAAAATTAATTGCGTTGACCAAAAGCCAAATCAAATAATCAATTATCTAGAGACAAAAAATGCGTCCAAATGACCCTGTAGCATGCATGATTTGAATGACTTCATGGAGTAGTACCTTAACTCCAAATTCAAAGGAGCATCACTCTTTTTTAATCTTGATAAAATTAGTTTTTTTTTGTTTTGTTTATAAGATACCGGAGGGTACACATCATATCATATAATTCAACATATGACACTCACACACACCATCAAAAAATAATCACAATAACCTTTTATTTTTCAAAAATAGTTGCGTGACCACAAGCCAAATAATTGATCTAGAAAACTTGGAAAACTTATCCAACGACTATATAGAGTAGTGCATTTACTCCAAATTGGACAGAAAAGTTAAGAGAACACAATGGTACTCATAATCTCTTCAATCTTTCTCATCCTTTTTCTGCTAATAAAATGGTACTCCAATTCTACAAAAAGCAAAAACCTACCACCTTCTCCTCCAAAATTACCTATAATAGGAAATCTCCATCAACTTGGCAGACTCCCTCATCGTACATTTCTATCTTTAGCTAAAAAATATGGCCCTATCATGCAACTCCATTTTGGTAGTGTACCAGTTCTCGTGATCTCTTCAGCTGATGTAGCACGTGAGATATTGAAAACCCATGATCTTGTTTTTGCAAACAGACCCCAAAAAAAAAATTACAAGATACTAATATATGATTGCAAAGATGTTTCAACTGCTCCATATGGAGAATATTGGAGACAGATAAAGAGTATATCTGTTTTACATCTTCTCAGTGCTAAAAGAGTTCAATCTCTTCGTGCCGTGAGAGAAGAAGAAGTAGGTTTAATGATGGAGAAAATAAAGCACTATTCTTCTTCTTCATCACCTGTGAATATAAGTGAATTAGCCTCCAAAATTACTAATGATATAGTTTGTAGGGTTGCTTTAGGAAGAAAATATGATGGAGAAAGTGGAAAAGGATTTAAGAAGTTGTTGAGGGAATTTAACGAGTCACTTAGTGCTTTTATTGTTGGAGCCTATGTACCTTGGCTTGATTGGGTGACCCATGTTTCTGGATTTTATGCAAGAGCAAAAAAAGTTGCTAAACAATTTGATGAACTTTTGGAAGATGTAGTTGAAGATCATATCAATCGTCAGAAAGGAGTCAATGAAGACCATGATGACTTTGTTGATGTTTTGCTTTGGATCCAAAAGACAGAATCACTTGGCTTTCCTATTGATAGAACAATTATAAAAGCTCTTTTATTGGTAATTGTAAAATTTAGTACCCTTTGAAGTTTTAAGCTTACTGTATTTTTTTGTACATTTATCTAATCATGTTTTGTTATATAGATGGGTGTTGATATATTTTAAAAAATAATATAACAAATCAGTACTCCAAAATATGAACATACATAATTAATATGAACATAGAAAGTAGTCACACAAAATTAATATGAAATTTGAGACTTCAAGACACTCGTACAATTTTCCATGTTTGTAAATGCTTTATGTCATTAGGTGGTGTTATGTTTTAAGTTGTAATGATTATGCAAATTTTATTGACCATGTATTTGTTTCTATTTAGGACATGTTTATTGGAGGTACAGACACCATATCCAGTTTGCTAGAGTGGGAAATGACAGAACTCTTGAGGCATCCAAATATCATGAAGAAATTGCAAGAAGAAGCAAGGTGGGTGGCTAATGGTAGAAAACACATAACTGAAGATGATTTGAGTAACATGAAGTACTTAAAGGCAGTGGTTAAAGAAACCCTACGTTTACATCCTCCATTTCCATTACTAGTCCCAAGAGTAAACACACAAGATATCAAATTAAATGGTTACCACATTAAAGCTGGCACACATGTTATTATCAATAATTGGACCATAGCAAGAGATCCTACAAATTGGAATCAACCTGAAGAGTTCAAGCCAGAGAGATTCTTGAATAATTCAATAGATATTAAAGGAAATGATTTGATGTTGACTCCATTTGGAGCAGGGAGAAGGGGTTGCCCTGGAGTAGTGTATGCTATAGCTGCCAATGAAATTGTGTTAGCCAACCTTATACATCAATTTAGTTGGGAATTACCTGGTGGTGCTAAAGGATTGGAGACATTAGACATGTCTGAAACAATTGGCTTTATTGCACATAGAAATACTCCTCTTGTGGCACTTGCAACTCCTAATAAGAAGTAGATTACATGAGTATTAGGCAATAATGAAATTTAAAATGGAAAAAAAAAGAAGTTGTAATGATACTAATAACTAGTGGGTTTTTTCTGTGTTATCCTTGAAGAATTGTGGGTAATTTATTCATCAGTCAATCAATATTAGCCTCATGAACAAATTTGTAGGTAAAGTGAAAGTTAGTTTGTATCACTTGCATATTAACTCATTTGGCTAATTTTAATTGGTTGAATGGTAAATTATCAATGATATATATTTAAACATGGATATGTGACTATATAATGTGAAATATAATTTAAATAAATTGCATTTGAGATTGGATATTATTTTATGTACAATTGTTATAGATTATGTCACAGACGAGATATGTTATAAATTTTCATAGAAGAAACTTGAAGAAATACACGTAAGTTTTTAGAAAATAAAAAATTGAAACATAACAGAATTTCGTGAAATAAATATTCTCATAAGTAAAATATGTATAATAGGGGGCGCGAGGTGGAGGTGGAGGAGACGGTTGTGGGTTTGGGAGGAGAATATGTAAGGAGAGTGTGTCATTTTAGTTCTCAATGTTTCTTTTCAGTTTAATGTTACATATTCTTGGAGGTGGCAGTTGGATTCTATTGGAGGCTACACGGTTTGTGGCGCTTATCAATATCTAGTATTAAAAAAATTGTCAAAATTTTGTGAAGGCAGGATCCCACACAACCTTGTGTGTGGCTCCACCCCTGGATAAAGTAAAGGCCCGATGAGCCAAACCCACTTTGATAGCTCTACAGGTGATGCCTCCGAGTTGAAGAGGTTGGGAGCCGAGCTAGAGAAAATTCACAAGTGATAAATTCGTGAAGGATCTTCGTGCTCAACTGGAGTATGAAAGTAAGTTTCGCGATGAGGTTCAAAACTGGCTTCTAATACAAAAATTCAAATCGAGGGTTTGACACTTCAGATTAAAGGCTTGGAATATGAGTTTAAGGAAGGTAAAGTCTTGCCGAAGTATAATGTTGAAGAGGCAAAAAATATAGTTTTCAACGCAGAGAAATTAGTCCAAGAACTTGAGGTAAAGGTTGTTGTTGCCTGTGTCTATGGTTTCAAAGCGGAAATCTGGAAGGCCAGAATGATAGTGCCTAGAGAAAAATTCACCGAGGCGAGTTATTCCAAAACAATTCGAGGTGACCGAATCGTGAATCACGCTGAGGAGGACGATGAAGACAAAGAGGAAGAATAACTTGATGACGAACTTATTGATGTAATTGCTGAGATGAATATTAATGTAAGTAAGTCTGGTGAAGAGAAGAATAAAAATCAAACAGACTTGTCTTGAAGAAGAGGTTGACCCCATCACACCTGGTTCCAGCTATAAGACTCATTACACCCAGAGAACGTGATTGCCAAGTCTTACGGGTAAGAAATGTTTAATTTTGTTTTGTTATGATTTTGCCATTCACTTGTTGAACATGGCGAGATTTATGGTCCTTTTCACAATTGAATTTGTTGAAAAATGACTCAAAGTTGATGTTGTAAATTCTAAAAAATTTAGGCGAGATTTGGAGCATCCGTGACATGATTTGGTGATGCTAGGAGCATGTTTTGGCACGTCCAAAGTTGTGGCGTGATTTGTAAGATCGTGAAGTGATTTGACTGATGGCAACTTTGTACGTATTGTATACGAAACAATGAATCATGGGGCGATCAACGCAAACTGTGGCGTGATTTTATCTGGATATGAGCACTATATAAACATTATTTGACCCATTTGATGAGTAATCTCATGTAACCAAAGGAGGGAACATTTGAGAAACAATTGTAAACATCTTGGTTAGTGAAATCATTGAGTCTCTTGGTTACAAGAAGATATTTGAGAAAATGGTAGAAATTTGGATTACTCTTGGAGAGCTTGTTGAAGCTAATTTCTTGTAAGCATTTTGTTTCTCTTAAAAGAAACTCTTTGATAGTGAAGTTGAGAGATATTTCTCCACCATACGCATGTCATTGTTGGACTGAACAAATCTTGATGTGTTTGTTTCTCCTCTCTTTATCTTTATGTTTTGGTTTTGCTTGTGGGTTGCGCTTTACACATAATTAGGTCTGATGTTACTTTGATTATTGGTTACATATTACTTCCTTTTGCCCCACACATCTAAGTTGAATAGTCACACTTACGCCTAATTAAATGAAACATTGCTTTGAGTTTTTGTAAAAAAAACATTACATTAATCGCTAAAAATTATACGCTCAAAAACTCTTTCCCTAAAAGACATGACATCACACCCTCTAATAAAGAAATCCACATTCAAATTTTAAATGGATGAGTAGAAAAAACTTAAGTTCAAATATAAAATATAATATACAATAAATAATTTAAGGTTTTTTTTTACAAGAAATGATTTAGGGTTTTTTCTTTTCATTCTTGTCCATTTTTCATAAATAATTTTAAATCAGGATAAAATTTCAAACACAGTAAAAATCAAATGCTTACATATGTGTTGAATTCAAATTAATTTCTGATGCACGCCAGCAATATGTATTAATGTTTAAAATAAATAAGTTCTAAAAAACAATTGAAACTTTTTTGGTTAAAATATGAAAACAAGTTTATTAAATAAAACGTTAACTTTGAGTGTGTCATAAAATCATTACTTAGAATTTGCTTCACTGCATACCCTCTCCGATTATGATATAATCAAAAAGTCTTTTTAATCAAATATCATAATGGCTATACTCACACACGATTAATATGAAGAAATGAAGAATCTAAAATTTGAATCATAAGTTATGCATGCCAATGTTCATAAACTACCAATCAAGATTTACTTACAGGTCCCTAAAAAAAAGATTTACTTACAGGACAATAAAAAAAGTCTTTTAGAGAAACATGGACAATATCCTCTAATAAAGAAATCGGCATTCAAAGCTTAAGTAGAATATTTAATAAAAAAAGCCTTAAGTAGAATAAGTAAAATAATAATAATAATAATAAATTTGAATGACACTATTTACATAGGATGGACACGACCACATGAAGGTTGGATCAAGCTCATCAGCAATGATGCGTGCAAGGATAGGGGTCATATTTTTAGTTGAGGTAGTCTTTTTCGTGATTTAGATGGTAAATGGATTAAAGACTACACTTAAAAGATTGGAGTTTGTGATGTCTTACATGCTGAGATGTGAGAGTTGTATTTAGATATAGACATGGCTTGAAGGGAGCATTTAAATCATCTTATAGTTGAAAGTGAGTCTAAGATATTGATCGGCATGATTTTTGACAATTTCAAGTTTAATAAGAATATTCCTATTTCTTTTCATCATATCAGGAAGCTGGTGAAAATTAATTGGCATTTGCAAATTATCCATATTTGGCGTGAAGAAAATATAAGTGTATGACTTGCTAACTTTAACATTTTTATGGATCATTTTAATTTGATTGTTTTTTAGACTCCTCCTAGTAAGTTTGAAAAGCTTATTTTTTATGATATTTTTTAGACTTGGATGTTTAAGAATGTCCGTTTTATTTCGGTAGTTTTTTATATTGGGTTTTGCCCTCTTTTGTACAAAAAGAAAGTAAGTAAAAAAAAAAAATTTGAAATAAAACACAAAATACAAGATACAGTAATAAATTATTTAAAAGTCAGCATAAAAGGTTCAAACATAATGACCATATAAAAGTCAATTCTTCAATCCAAATTAATTATGGATCGCCTACGCCAGTTTGTTATTAGTATTCGTATTTTTTTTCTTTCATTTATCGATCGGCATTCTTAGTTGCGGTCCCAACAGAATGTTGACTTTTGAATTGAGTGATATACTTCTATAGTTTCATTTTATTTTTATTTTTTTTCATACTGACAAGTGTTCTAAGATTAAAGTTATGTTTAAGGAACTCATAATTTTAACACATTTTTTTGTCTCGTTTTTATATGGATTGATGCATTCGGTCACTTATTTTGCTGAGTCGCAAATTTGATTCTCCAATTTCTATATTCGAAGAAGGTAATCATATAATTTTTCAAATTTTGTAAACTTTCCATCCCACTAAATTTTGAAGTTTTTTTTTACTAATGGGATATGTTTGAAGAAACAAGCTGACAAGTCAATAAATGATGTGATATTGTATTTTTTTTTTGAGAAACCTGATTTTATTTTATGTTTTAGTTTGTTTATTTTAAACTTTAATAACTAGGTTAACGTTGTCAAGTTAGGCCTGAGTCAGCAAAAAAACAATGCATTTACTACATTCAAGCTAAAACGGTCATGGAGGGGACAAGTAAGCAATGGCGACAATAGTAACGACGGAAACGGAAATATCCCACATTCTATCCTACTATGCCCACTAATTCTTCGACACATTAGTTTGTGCATGCTCATGCAAGTGGCAACATGATCCATAAGATCCATATCTAGGCATGACAATGGGGCCGGGTGAGGATGAGTTTTGTCTTCCCCATCCTCATCCCCTACTTCCATATACTTACCCGTTACTCTACTCATACCCAACGGGGATGAGCAATTAAGTCCCATCCCCATCTCCATCCTCAATGGGTTTGGTGTATTCCCACCTCATCCCCGTCCCCGCAGTGAATCAATTTTTTTAGTAAAAACAGACTTTTTTTTAAGCTTCAGTGGTAATGTTGTAATGCATTATCAAACAATTTGCGTTCATTTTAACAATTCCTTACTGAATAATTCGGTTGATCCTTTAACTATCAATGGAAATTCTTATATCATGGCAATTATCAAAACAAATAACATGACATATCATTATCAACCTCCTCCACAAAAACAAAAATCTGACATTTCTACATTCGGGTAGGGTTTAGGTATGGGTTCGTAGTGGATACATATATCTCTGTTACCCGTCCCGTACCCGTATTTTGAAATCGGGGAAAACCCAAACCCCGTCAAATCGAGGTTGGTTTGGGCGAGTACCCATGGGCACGGGTTTTGTTGCCATGCCTATCCATCCACTACAAAATCCATCAAATCCATCCATTAAGCAAAAAAATTTGTTAATGGATTGGTTTGGGTCAATCCATTAAAAACTATGGATGGATTTGATCCATCCACCTTATCTTAAAAATCCAATGGATCGCCTTTTTAAAATAAAAAAGTCCAATGGATAACTTCAAAAAATATTAATTTTTATATTTAAATAATTATATTTTTGATTATCACCTAATTTTTTTAACTAAACTTTTTTTTTTTAATTAAATCATCTCTCTCACTTTTTTTAATTTCATAAAATAAAATACCAAAACGAATAATTTTTAATGCAAAATAACATTTTATGATCTTTTTTTAAAAAACAGCTTATTTATGCAAAAGAACTTATTAAGATATATTTTTTTAAAAAAAAACTTATTCAAAACATCTTATCTATGCAAAACAGCTTATTACACTATATTTTTAAAGAAACAACTTATTTATACAAAAAAAATTATTAGGATCTCTTTTTTAAAAAACAACTTATTCGAAACAACTTATTTATGCAAAACAGCTTATTACGTTCTCATTTTAAAAAACAACTTATTCAAAAGAGCTTAGTTATGCAAAATAGCTTATTTGAAACAACTTATTTATAAAAAAAATAGCTTAGTAGGATCTCTTTTTAAAAAAATCAACTTATTCGAAACAACTTATTTATTGAAAACAACTTATTACGATCTCATTTTTAAAACCGCTTATTCGAAACAGCTTATTTATGCAAAACAACTTATTAAGATCTCATATTAAAAAAACAGCTTGTTTATGCAAAAACATCTTATTGCGATCTCATTTTAAAAAAGCTGTTTCGAATAAGTGGTTTTAAAAAAAGAGATCCTAATAAGTTGTTTTGCATAAATAAGCTCTTTTGAATAAGCTATTTCGCATAACTAAGCTCTTTTGATTAAGTTGTTTTTTAAAATGAGATCGTAATAAGTTGTTTTGCATAAATAAGCTGTTTCGAATAAGCTGCTTTTTTAAAGAGACCATAATAAGTTGTTTTGCATAAATAAGCTGTTTTTTCAAAAGAGATCGTAATAAGTTGTTTTGCACTAATAAGTTGTTTTTCAAAACAAGATCATAATAAGTTGTTTTGCATAAATAAATTGTTTTTTAAACAGAGATCGTAATAAGTTATTTTGTATAAGATAAGTTTTTTTGAATAAGCTATTTTATATTTTATATTTGGAATTTTGGTTTATAAAATTTGGTTTACCAGAATTTTAATTTATAAAAAAATAATACACTTTGATTTATGGATCGGATGGATTATTCATCCATTAAAATAAAATAATGGATGAACTTTATTCTAATTGGATGGTTTTTTTTAAAGAAAAAAAATAGTGGGACTAATGGACCTTTTTTGATCCATCCATTAAGATCCAAATCCATCCATTTTACTACCCCTGCTTTAGAGTTCAGTCAACTTTGAAAAAAAAAACCTTGACTTTAGCATTGCCATATACAGATACTAATAGTGCGATAATATGCATTCGAAAAATGATAGAATGTCTTGTGTAAAGTCTGGTTTTAGAGGAATAAAAGAGGTTGTTGTGATAGAATGATATTGGTGGAGTAAATAGGCAATTACCCTCCTGAAATTGTAAGTTTCGTCAATTACCCCCCTGAAATTAACAAAACTTTAATTACCCCCTGAAATTTCACAATGTTAATCAATTTACCCCTCCGTCAAATTTTTATGTTAGTGAACATGATGTTTTGCAAATACCCCCGAAGTTTTGCACTTATGTGAAAAATGCCCCCCGAACTTAAAAATTTATATTATTTTTTTCTTAAAGGCAAACAATTAACATTTAAATATTAAAGCTAACTATTAATTTTGAAGTTTGGGAAAACTACGTGCATATATACATCAAAATAGGCTTGTACATGTTTACTTTTTCCATAATTTTTTTTATAAAAAAATTGGGGAAGGGAAAAATGCGTATTTTTTAAAGTGACAATAATGTTTATCGTTTGGAAAAGTTGTTCCTGGCAAAGAGGCTAGATACTAAAATGTCCGCAGAAATAACTTGAGAAGTAGCAACTGGATTTTGAATAGCAGGCGGAATCACAGGATTAATCCATTCTAGAGGATTAGTACCATTAATTAAGACAGGTATAGTCAAATAACCTTCACCAATAGGATTTTTCATGACCCCATATCGCAGGATCATAAGCATAAACAGTGTAAAAGATGAGGCAATCAGAACTCCTCCGTACAACTTCTTCATCTTCCCTTCCTACAAATGAAACAATATCCTACAAATGAAACATTATTGTCACTTTAAAAAATACACATTTTTCACTTACCCAATTTTTCTTTTAAAAAAACTATGGAAAAAGCAAACATGTACAAGCCTATTTTGATGTATATATGCACGTAGTTTTCCCAAACTTCAAAATTAATAGTTAGCTTTAATATTTAACTGTTAATTGTTTGCCTTTAAGAAAAAAATAATATAAATTTTTAAATTCGGGAGGCGTTTTGCACATAAGTGCAAAACTTCGGGGGTATTTGCAAAACATCATGTTCACTAACAGAAAAATTTGACGGAGGGGGTAAATTGATTAACGTTGTGAAATTTCAGGGGGATAATTGAAGTTTTGTTAATTTCAGGAGGGTAATTGACGAAACTTACAATTTCAAGAGGGTAATTGCCTATTTACTCGATATTGGTGAATGAAGTGATTTCATTGAATGTCAATATGTTGCCTAGCACTTCGTTTATTTCTCATGTGGTACCTGTAAGTGTTTCTCTTTTGACTAGGCAAAGTTTGAAAAAATTGGTGCACCAAGCTTTGAAGATATTGAACCAAGCATTTAATGCTTATGGCTTTGCATCCGTATAATATTTTGACTTTTCGCAACGATACATTTGTCCAACAGTTGAAAAAAAGCGTTTCTAAAAGGGTTTTTTTTCTTTCTAGAATACCATTGGATGTGTCATGTAGGTGTAGTTATTTTATATTTTTTTTATGGAATGTAGGTGTAGTTTTGTTGATAGCTCCATTAATACAAGGGTCGGAATTCAAACCATAGATTCTCGACTTCACACAAAAAATATGTGGGTTTAATGGCTTCATCTCAATATTTTGATCAATAAGCCACTAACAATTTTCTTGACTTAGTTATGCTCCCATTAATTGATATCCAATATCAAATGTCCTTTTTAACAAACCATTAAATCTCTTTTTTTTTTCTCACTATCACAATCACTAAACCTGCATTTTTCCTAAAAAAAAATGTAAACCCACCACTAAACCTAGTCGAGAAGCCATTAGACGAGAATCTATAGTGGACAGAGAAACCTGCACTTTAATTTTTTAGTGATTGTGATAGTGGAAAACAAAAAATTAAAATGCAGGTTTCCGAATCTTAAAAATTAGACATGTCATTGAATTGATAAAAACATTGACTGTTTTAATTACTCTAACAATATAACTAAAGAGTAATTAAAACATTGACCGTTTTAATTACTCTAACAATATAACTAAATGGGCAGAATTGGCTATAACAATATAACATGTTTCAACTTGAAATTATAAACTATGATATTTCTACCATGTCATATGTTGCAAAAATATCCATATAATTGTATAACCAATTTGATGTTTATATGTAAAACTCTAAAAAACTCGTTGATCGCACGGGCTAGGGTCTAGTTTTTAAAAAAATAATCAAATATGAGAGTGTACAACTTATTGTTAAACAGGCACGTCACACGTAACCAAAAAACAGGCATGTCACACTCACACCAGCGAAAATTAATTAGAATGACCTTTTATTTTTCAAAACATAGTTTAGTAACATTTCTATATTTTCAAGCCGATTCAATGATCTAGAAACAGAAAACTTGTCCAGATAACTATGTAGAGTACGTGTAGTGCCGTGAGTATATGTGTTTATAAGATTTAATTCACATAAGTATATTGTAAAAAGATTTAACTTTTCCCATAAAAGTTATTATTGAACTTTTCATAGGATTACATCACAATAGCCTTTTTTATCTTTTAAGATTAGTTGCGTTGACCTAAATCAGATTCAATTATCTAGAAACAAAAAATGGGTGCCATGCATGATTCGAATATGTCTATATAGTGTAGTGCCTTTACTCCAAATTACTCCAAATTGGAAGGAAAAAGGAAGAGAACACAATGCTACTCATAATCTCTTCCATCTTTCTCATCCTCTTTTTGTTAATAAAATGGTATTCCAATTCTACAGAAACCAAAAATTCACCTCCAAAATTACCTATAATAGGAAATCTCCATCAACTTGGCCAATTCCCTCACCGTTCATTTCAATCTCTTGCTAAAAAATATGGCCCTTTCATGCGACTCAATTTCGGTCGTGTACCAGTTCTAGTGATCTCATCAGCTGATGCAGCACATGAGATAATGAAAACCCATGATCATGTCTTTGCAAATAGACCCCCCAAAATAAATTACGACATACTTTTATATAATTTCAGAGATGTTTCATCAGCTCCATATGGAGAGTATTGGAGGCAGTTAAGGAGCATATGTGTGTTACATCTTCTTAGTGCTAAAAGCGTTCGATCTTTTCGCGCTGTGAGAGAGGAAGAAACGGGTTTAATGATGGAGAAAATAAAGCACTATTCTTCTTCCACTTCATTACCAGTGAATTTAAGTGAATTAATGGCAACAACTACGAATGATATAGTTTGTAGGGTTGTTTTGGGAAGAAAGTATAGTGGTGAAAATGGAAAGGGATTTTCCAAGTTATTGATGGATTTTACGGAGTTACTTGGTGCTTTTGTTGTTGGGGACTATGTTCCTTGGCTTGATTGGTTTTCCCATCTTTCAGGATATTATGCAAGGGCAAAAAAAGTGGCTAAACAATTTGATGATCTTTTGGAAGGTGTTGTTGAAGATCATATCAATTATCCGAAAGGAGATAGTGACGAGCATGAGGACTTTGTTGAGGTTTTGCTTTGGATTCAAAGAACAGAATCACTTGGCTTTCCTATTGACAAAACGGTCATAAAGGCTCTCTTATTGGTAAGTGTAAAACTGAAATCTCTATTATCCTTTGAAGCTTAATGGACTTTTTTTTCGATAAGTAATTTTTTTTATTAAAGGGTCTTTTTGTACATTTATCTAATCTAATCATGTTTAATTATAGTATAAGTTTGCTAATATATTTTTTAAAAAATATCATAACAAATTAATACTCTTAAATATAAGGAATGCATGTTTTGGTGTAGTACTTTCCTTCCAACTATAACATTCATTAAACCTATTGTATTTATTTACAATCTTATCCTTCTTGTTATCTTATTTAAATCTTTAATTAAAAAAGTACTAAAATTTTATTATAATATGAGCAATCCCATCACAATAGAAATAATATAAATTAATTAAATCTTTATTTGATGGTATATTCCAATAAAAAAATTATAACCAATTACAGGAAAACATGGATGACACATTAATATCTGTCTTGACGCTAATTCTATAAGTGCATATATCCATTAGGGTCCGTTTGATGGTCAGGTTATGATAAACACAGGATATGATATGAAGCTGGATAGAGACATCATATGATATGGACAAGATAACACTTATCCTATTATGTGTTTGATGTGCACATGATAACAATTAAGATAACACTATATATATTTTATCATAATAAATGACACAACTACCCTTTTATTCAATTACATTGTTTTTACAAGTTTTCTAATTATAGCACCCATCAATGTAGAAGAAGACAAAGAATCCAAAAGTAATCCCATCTCCACTATGTTGTGTGTCTTTGCACGTGAAGGGAAAATCAATTGGTTTCACCATCGACACCATGTTCACCTCAAAAAGCTTCTTTTTTTTTAATGCAGTTTCTCTTTGATTTAACAATCTCACGTATATAATTTTACATCATCATCCTTTGATACTATTTCAATCTTCAATTTCCTTTACGATTGCTTTGGAATTGGGTTGTTCTTCTTCGTTTCTCTTCAATTTCCTTTGTAGCATATCTAATTTAATTAGGGCTGGATCTGGATTCGATCAATTGTTGGAACAAAAATAATGGAAAGAGGAAAAAAAACAAGAGGACTAGTGGTGAGAGGTTGGAGAACAGTGGAGGAGAGAAGACGCGGAGATAAAAGAAAATGAAGAGGCAGAGGAAGAAGACAAACATGTTGATAGAGAGAGGAAGAAAAGGAGAGGGTTGAGCGATGAGTAGAGGAGAGAAAAGAAGAGAAGGTTATGAGTCATGGGTATATCAGTCAAAATAATAAAAGAGTTTCCAATCCTTGAAAAGGATAACTCTAACCCAATCTATAGTCAGGATAGAAAATACAAAGGCTGATCAGGATAGGATTAATAACATGATTAATGTATCATATCCAATTGATGCATCAAACGAAAGATATGGGTAGGATATGATAGACTTATCATATCATGTGTTTTTATCCTGACCATCAAACGCACCCTTAAAGTATACCCTTGCAAGTGATGATGTTCTATTAGCTAGTTATATCTATCTCCGACCATAGAAAGGAATCACACCAGCATCTCCGGCCTAAGGATTAAGCTACTAAAGCCATTGCTTTACTAACAAAATATTATTTTTTGTTAGATATTATAAACAAAAAAGACTCTTATGCAGACAAAAAAAAAAAGTCTCGTATATTAAAATTTGTTTTAAGCCTCACTCACAATTAAAAATTATTGAACGGCCCTGCGCACCAAATTAAATAATATAATGTCTGAGACACCTTTAGGCACTTGTATGATTTTCCATGCTCGTAAATGTTGTATGGCATTAGGTGGTGTTATGTTTTAATTGTCATGATGATAAATTATAATTTGATCATGCTAATTTTATTGACCTTGTATTTGTTTCTATTCAGGACATGTTTATTGCAGGTACAGACACCATATCCACTTTGCTAGAGTGGTCAATGACAGAACTCTTAAGGCATCCAAATACCATGAAGAAATTGAAAGAAGAAGTAAGTAGAGTGGGTAATGGTAGAACACACATAGCTGAAGAAGATTTGAGTGACATGAAATACTTAAATGCAGTGGTTAAAGAAACCCTACGTTTACATCCCTCAATTCCATTACTAGTACCCCGAGAAAGCAGACAAGATATCAAACTAAATGCTGGTTACCACATCAAAGCTGGCACAAGAGTTTTTATCAATGCTTGGGCTATTGCAAGAGATCCTACACATTGGGGTCAACCTGAAGAGTTCAAGCCTGAAAGATTCTTGAATAGTTCCATAGATGTTAAAGGAAAAGATTTCCAAGTGATTCCATTTGGAGCTGGCAGAAGGGGTTGTCCTGGGGCAGTGTATGCTACGGCTGTCAATGATCTTGTGTTAGCCAACCTTGTACATCAATTTAACTGGGAATTACCTGGTGGTGCTGAAGGATTGGACATGTCTGAATCATTTGGTTTCACGGTGCATAGAAAGATTCCTCTTATGGCAATTGCAACCCCTAACAAGAACTAAATAAGGGAGTAGGGGGAAATAATGGAACCGTTTTGTTATACTAATAATGACAAATATAAGTAAAATAAGTTGTTGTACCAATAATGAGACTTTTTTTTTTACTTTTGTACTCATGTGTCTTTTTTGAGGAACCTAACTAGTAAAATACCAGATTGGAACGTTTTTGCTAGGTTGACTTTATATATTTAGCAGTGATGTAAATTAAATTTCTTTTTTCCATTGAATTTGGTTATAAATATTATTTAAGATGTTTTTGTTATAAATTATATGAATCAAAACAACAAATTATTCTATTAAAATAGATATTATAGAACTTGACAAAAAATTGATATTATTGAATTAAAATATGGTCATGTTAAATAGTGTCCTTAAGACACGTGTAACTTGTAAGGAACAAAAGAAAGTTTTGTATTGAAAAATAACACTTTTTAAACTTTAAAGAATTGATGATATAAATTTCAAGATACATTTTAAAGTTTGTTAGCATTTTCCGTAACAAATTCCTTAGACATATAATGCAAAAACAACAAAATTACCTATAATAGAAAATCTCCATAATTTTATGAGAGGATTAAATCATAGCCCTTTAGATCAATTTAGATCAATCTTTACTGGGTAATTTCACTTTTAAAATTACAGCTTATAATCTTTTCATTCCCCTTATGCATGTATCTTCTCTCACCTTCTCGCCGGTTGATGTTGTTGTTGCTTCTTTTCTTAAAACACTAGACGAGAGACCCGTGCTATAGCACGGATAGCGCGGGTGCGCCGCGCGTTTAGGAAGGACATAAATATGACATAAAATTATAATTTGTAATTAAGAGTAAATGAACATTTTATTAGCAACAATTACTGAAATAAATGTGCAGTTCACTAATACATAGTTCATATACATAGTTCATATAGTTGAAATATTTAAAATACACATAACTTTAATACAAATAACATGAAGAAATAAATAGATAGGAATAGCAAAACGGATTGTAGATATTGAATAGAACAAACACTATAATTAAGATGATGTTAAAGTATGAAGGAGAAGATCTGATTTGATATCCGAAAACTAACATAACTAATAACATTACTGACAACTGCCTATAAAAAAAATTAACCTTTTTTTTTTGTTCACGTATTATTAGTATAAAGTTTTCATCCGCCGTTTAGAGATGATTAACCTAAGTTGGGATATGTGGGGCACACAAAGTTTAACGATTTAATTAAAAAAAAGTAATTTTTTTTAGGGGAAAAATAATTTTTTTATGATAAATACATTATACATTTGATAAAAACAAAATGAATTTTGCTCAACAACTTTCCTTATAACAATAGTTATGGTGGATGTAACCACAACAATACAATGATTTTACATTTTTCAATTCTGTAATGGTTTCCCATCAAATGTATATGTAAGATCAATTCTATTTCTTAATGAAATTAAGGCATATAGTGGATGAAATAGCAATCCACAATCATACATCGGCAAAGAACTGATACTTTTGGACGTTGTTGATTATGAACCGAAGAGCTGAAATTGTGGTCGCTATTGTAAGTAGGAATGAAACGACAATGTTGATCCAATGCCACACCTTCTTCTCTGTTCTAGCCGTTTTTCCCTTTATCTTCATTTAAAACAAAAGCATAAACAAATTAGTCATATTACAAAAACAATAATGTTTGAGAGAGTTTATTTTATATTTAAGGATTGGTATAGCAACCTTAAGGAAGATCATGCTTGGGAACATGAAGGTGAGAGGAACTAGTGAAAATGAACCTAGCAAATTTACAAAGTCACCCATAAAAGGAAATGCTGCAGCAATGAATGTGTTGCCAGTATAGAAGCACATCCTTAGAAGAAACAAGCGTTTCAAATTCTCCCCTGAATGCATACCCTTGCCAATTTCTAGAAATCTAGTATCCAAAGCCTCATGAATTGGTACCACAAACAACTGCATAACAAAAAAGTTAAAATAATACACTTACCTTACAAACAAGTAGCAAAATATGTATGTATATACTCAAACTGAAAAGATAATTGTTGTTCCCACTTTTGAGTTTGTTAAAAAACTCACCTGGCGGCAGTTAACTGCCGAAACTCCTTGTTCCACAGCAGTTAACTGTCGAAGTTTCATTTTTTTAGTGTAAATCTGGCAGCAGTTAACTGCCGATTGAGGTAAATGTGTAGTTTCCTGGTGTTTCATAGCAAAGGCCGAAGTAGGAAAAGCACTCATCAAATACTTACATGTTGAGAAACTGCAGACTGAAGAAAAACGATGACATTAATGAGCACATTGATCCATCTAGGTCCACTTAAATTTTCAGGAAGATATGAAGATACCATTGAGCCATAAGCCCAATATCCAACAATAGTAACACCATAATAAAACAAGGCTCCCACTGTATATTGTGAGTACAAGGCTTTCCTCATGTTCTTCACAGCTGGCTTACGTAGAGTGGACTGTATTCATTAATTTACCAAAAAAATTAATTACAAAAGGTGGAAACAAATTAAAGAAAAATAGTTCAATATTTATTAATTATGGAAGCATAGAATATGATATATGACCTGTATCTCAGGAAGCATGCCACTAGTGTTGGTAACAATGATAGCAGAAATAGCACCAAAACTGTTGAACACTTTGTTCACTTTGCTTCCACTAACGTTAAAATCCTTGTTTGAATTTGATTTTCCTGACAACATAAATGGATAAGGCTGGATTAATTTAATGCTATGGTTTTGACTAGGGACAAAAATATATAATGTTTAATTAGTTTACCATCTTTGACTGCAACACTGACAAGAAATGCTATGTATGCTAGGGTGACAACAGCAGAAGCTCCTAGCCAATTTCTCATAGCAGATATTGTGGGAATGGAGAAGGAAAAAATGAAGTATGCTGCTCCTGTTACAACTATGTAGTATTGAAGCCTCCAAGGAGAATCACTAAATTCTGCGTTGATTTCCTATCACCAAAAACAACCACTTTATCTAAAAAAATTACTCATTTAGTTGGTCCAATCATGTATATTTGTAAACTTTATTTACCTTAAGTGCCTTGCCTCCAAGGAGGATGAAACCCATGTTTCCAAGAAGAAGGGTCAAAAACTGAGAAGTCCATGTTAGGTGATACATCTTTGTTCCTAGAGAAATTATGGACTAATAATTCCATTAAGAATCTTTTTCACGGTTTAAATTAAGAGGAATATATGATTGAAGTTTGAAATTAAGAAAAAAAACATGTTAATTAGTTTAAAGACAAAGGCGTGTTTTTAGGAAACAATTCCATCTTAATCATTAATCTAGCCACGAAACCTTAATTTTGTATGTATACGCACATGATTTTGGCCATATAGATCACTATTTTTTTTTTATGTAGTCACATAATTTGATTATAGAGATCTCAGTTTTTTATGTGTCGATGAATAAGTTGCATGATCTAGGTCATGACTTCGTGATTTTCTCTATGTCTATGCACTTTAGTCACATGATTTTGGTCATACACATCACGATTTTTTATGTTTCTACTCATGAGTTCCATACTCTAGGCCATAACATCGTGATTTTTTATGTCTTTACAAATTAGTCGCATGATTTAGTCCATACCATTATAATATTTTATGTTTTTGTCCATTCGTCACATTTGATCGGAATTTTTTGCAATATTAAAGATTGTGACGTGATCATGTGGCCTCAATTTCTGCAATACAAAATTTTGGACAAAGAATTTAATAATGAAAAAATAATGAAGAACTGACCGTAAACAAATCCCATGAGGTCTCTATATCGAATGAACCTACGACCATCGATGAAATGAAAAGCTGCCAAGAGCCAATTAGCATAAGCTGTGTAGAGTCCAATAACAAAGAGCAATATGACACCCCATGTCCAACCTAATGGAACCATTATCAGGTTAGAGAAACTGAATATCCAACCACAGTTGAAGCCTGTCACCAACATCAACCCCACTTGTTGCCATGAATCTGCAAATTGAATGAAACACTCATGAATGATGTTAAAAATTATTAACAAAACAGCATAGAAAAACTAACCGTCTAAGAGAAAAACATGTATAAGACAATAGTTTACTTGAAAAAAATAAAAGAAACATAAAAGTTAAAACATAATTTAGCTGAGAATAGAGTAATACCTTTGTCAATAGTATGAGCAGTAGAAAGGTCGTAAGAATCATTTGGGATATTCTTGTCTTCTTGACCATGTTCTAGGTTGACAGTGAGAGAGTTATCATTGCTTGCTCTACCTTCAACCTCCATGGTGAATATGTTAACTCATTCCAATTTCCAAAAACACAAGAGTTTGGTACTCATATATATCTAAAAGGTTCGAGCACACTAAAGTGGAAGTCTATGTCAGACTCAAATAATTTGGATAGATAAATAATCAGTGGGATTATTTATCGTTTAGTGAAGACATTCAAACTTAGATTTGAAAAATATAAAGAAACAAAGAAAAGATGAGATGAAAGTATTTTCGGTATTTTATTTCTTGGGGACTAATTTGCTTGCATTTTTTGTTGTCTAATAAAGTTAGTGGTGCAAAAAAGGTAAGTGAAAATATGTCTTTATAGATAAAATTAAGAGATGATATAGACGTAATTTATCTAATATATAATTAAATTATTATGTCTTTACAAGATTCTCAATCCATGAACAAATGTCGATTACAATAATTGCCTAAAAGCGGTGAGAATTTTTTTTTTTAGTGGGATATTTGAAAAATGGAGCAATTTTATAAGAGAAATGATATTTATACAACGACAATTTTATTTTTCATACTCACATTATGTTTTTACTTTATCTCTATTGTTTTAATTTTTGAGTCAATAATTAATTTTCTTTGTAAATTTATATGTACATTTCCTTAAATATTTTTCCTATAATTTCTTCTAATTTATAAGTTTCCCAATGTTTATTATATCTAAAACAAAAGTGTATTCTTAGTAAATCATACGAAAAACATATATAAAAATGTACTTAAGTTTTTAACGCAATCGGAAGTGTATGCTAACAAACGCTAAATCTAGATTGAAAAGGAATAAATTCGCAAGCGACAAACTTATAAAAATAGGGTTCCGGAATCCACCAGAAATTGAAAAAACTCTCTAAAATATTATCGAATGAATAAAAGTTGCCTTTTAGAAGCTGCAACGGTTAAACTTAAATAGGAAAATAACAAAACTGAAAACAAACAAATAATAAAATTAGACTGAAATATAAAACTATTAAGGAAACCCTCCTACTATCAGTTTTGTCCAATAAAAAATTAGTCGCAAATCATTAGTTTAATTGATTTTCAATATACTCTCACATGATCTCAAAACTGTCATGTTTTCTTAAGAGAAAGTTAAATTGCATTTCTATGATAAAATAAAGATAATGTAATTAAAATGCCATGAACATTTTTCATCCATATTATGATATCAATATTCAATATGTGATTAAGAAAGCCAGGACCAAACTCAAAACTGAAGATATGTATGCCTCCAGATCATAAAGTTCTTTTATTTTTTTTAGTCACTTGACATTTTTACGTAAAGGTTGAACAACACGTCACGTATCATTTTAATATATTTTATTAATTTTATAATGTTTTTTTTTTATATATAAAAAAAGAACGTAGTTTATACTTAATTGTTGCATCTATGGTATCTTAAAGATATAATTGTTTCTCGTGATAAGTTATAACTAAACAAAAAATTACATTTAAATGGTTTTTTGTTGGTAACCCAGATTCTTTGTTGGTGGTCGGGGTTCGAACTTAAAATCCCTACATTTATTCTAACTATGATATCCTGAAAATATAAGGTTGGTCGTGATAACTAAACAAAAAAAGTGGTACATCTAAAATTATTACTACTAACAACTAATTTTAAATTTAAATTGTTTAAATATTTATTCATTTATATTTTATTTTATATAGTAAGCCAATCGAAATTAATTTTGCATAATTTTGAAAACAAATGGTCATACTTACAAGGTGACTACTGACTACTCTTTATAGACATGATGCATAGGGCTCCACGTGCCCTTCTATTCTTGAATTAGTTCCAAGAGCAATATACGGCAATCCATGAGTTTCTAATTTGAAGTTCATATAAATAGCAATCCAAAATAGACTCTAGAGAAGTAGGCAGAAAAAAGGGAATCTCAAGTTGCAATAATACAATTCATTGTTGTTGGATCTCTCATTGTGAAAAAACTTTAACTATTTATAGCAAAGAGAGAAACTGAAGGGGATTAGTCTTTTCCGATTATGGTGTTTCTTAAATATGAGACTTCTAAACAACTGAATGATTCACTTTTAACAATCATATAAAGCTCAAATTGAAAATCTTTAATTTCTATATCTTCATAAGAGTTGTAGGTATTGACTGATGCTAACTTTCACATGACACGAGTTTCAATCAAAATAAATACTGTAGTAAATGATAGATTTTTTACGACATGAGAAATTGTCGATACTTCACGTGCACCAACGTTAGCGAATTTTTCACCAAGGTAAATCCTATGTCGGTTTTAGTTTTGGTTGTAGAAATATTAGTGAAATCTATTTTAACAAATGGACTTCATTAACCAAGTTCATTAATCTTTCTTTTTTTAAAGGAAAGTTCATTAATCTTTTATTTGTGTTTATCTTTTCGATAGTCAGGTAGATAAATAAAACAAATTCAAATTCTGTTAATAATAAGAATTGATCCCCTATTTTTGAAATTCATCTATCGTACTTCCTCCGTCTCACATTATATTCTTCTTACTTATTTTTTCTTCTCTTAAATTATTTGTCTATTTTATATTATCAATACAACATTAATTATTTTTTGCTACTAACATACTTTTATTTATTGTATTTCAATCATTTATAACTACTCAACTAACTATAATTAATAAGAATGTTTTAATAAATGATACATATTGAATTTTGTCATTAAAATCAAACTATTGATCATTTGTTTAATAATTGTGTAAAACTCAAATGAAACACCTAATGTAAGACGGAAGAAGTAACTAAGTGCATTAATTAATGAAACTTGTTAGGGAAGCAAATATAATAATTATATCTTAGAACATACTCCCTCCGGTCTCAAATGTAGGAAACAAAAAAATAAAATTGGTGGTCTCAAATATAAGAAGAAGTATAGTAAAATGAACATATTAAATGCCCAAATTCCAAGTTTACCCTCATTAAACACACCTCATTAATGTCTTTACTACTCCAAGACAAGAGTAAAATTAGAAAAATATCACTTTTTATATAGCTTAAATGTGGTCAATCCACTTTCTTAATATGTGTGCATTTTTTTTTGTTTCTTGCATTTGAGACCGGAGGGAGTATATAATCAATACTTTAAAAGTTAAAAAAAAAAAAATTATACTGAAAGCAATTTGAGCAACACCCTAGTTATACTGAAATATGATAGATGGATTTTAAAATAGGGGATCAATTCTGCAAAATAATAAAAATAAAAAGACTAAAATTGCAAATTTTTTTTTCTTTTAATTATTAAACAGTCCTTATAAATAGCACCCTTTAAAGTAACATATACAATTTTTTTTTGAAATATTTAAAGTAACATACAATTCTTTGTATTCAATTTATAAGGTTTTATTGTTCATTTTTTTCATCAAAATAATATGTTTGGGTACCCGTAAAAACATATGATTAGGTGAACTAGCAGAGACAACCATTCACGTATACCTTAACTACTCAACTAACTATAATTAATAAAAGTATTTTAATAAATGATATTTTACCATTAAAATCAACATTATTAATCATTTGTTTAATAATTGTGTAAAACTCAAATCAAACACCTAATGTGAGACGGAAGAAGTAACAAGTGCATCAATGAAACTTGTTAAGGAAAAAAAATAATAATTATATCTTAGAACATATATAATCAATACTTTGAAAGTTAAAAAAATGTTATTTTCAATACAAAGTTTTCATTTTTAAGTTTCTTAACAAGTATCATAAAGCAACACCCATAGTTATACTCGAATACGATAGAGAGATTTTAAAATAGGGGATCAATTCCGCAAAATAATAAGAATAAAATTCCAATTAAATTTTTTTCTTTAATTATTTAAAAGTCCTTATAAATAGTACCCTTTAAAGTAACATACAATTCTTTGTATTCAATTTATAAGGTTTTATTGTACATTTTTTTCATCAAAATAATACGTTTGGGTACCCGTAAAAACATCCGATTAGGTGAACTAGCAGAGGCAGCCATTCACGTATAATTTGTCATTGGAAAGAGTGGTATCCCTTTTACTCAAATTTTCTATCTATTTTATCAAGAAAAAAACAAATCCTCTATCGAAATATCTGTTTTTGCTGGTAAAAGAAGGCCCTTTCAAACAAAAAAGACAGTAATTCAATGGTTATAACTGTGATTTTGATTTTGATATTGATAATAGCAGCCATTCAATTCTGTTGTTGTTGATTGAAACAGCCATCCAATTAATTATTAGCTGGACGCATTCCTGAAATTATCATGTCACTATGTCAGTGAGGCCCCACACAGAAACAAGAATGATATTTGATTTCAATGTCGTAATTTTTTATATATGGGTTTTTTATCATGTCAAAATTTGCAAGAAGTTTAAAGTAGTAATTTTGACTTGAAATTTATGTTTTTTATATTAAACATGTAACTTTTAATCAATAATTGTTGGTTTTCAAAGAAAAGATACTACTTTTAGTTACCTTAACATATGCAATATTGCACATGTTAGACAAACCATTTATATATTCATTCCACGTCTTATTTTATCTTTATATCATTTTTCTTATTAGATCATCAGCGTATTATGTTTATCACATCATTCTTTTCTTTCTTTATTTATTTCATGATGTACACACTCTTATAGGATGAACGTTAAACATTTTTCAAAGAAAACATATTACTATTATACAACATGTATATAGACTTTAACGGTTTGTTTGTTTAAACTATCACTATTCACTACGAGATACGGCGGTCACTTTAAAAAGTAAAAAAAAAATGATTTACATGGTCTTTGAAAGGAGCAAATTGTTACATATTTAATCATATGTTGGTTATTATTTAATACAAAAAACATTACTATGAAAATACCAATTCAGCATTCAGAATCACAATGACCGCATAATTAATGATTTAGTCCCTTAAGTTATTTGTTGGTTACATTTTAGTTTCATAAGTTATTAACGTTACAATTTGGTCTCTTAAGTTAGTATCTGTTAGCCAAATAAATCCTCACCGACAGTCTTTTGCCAAAACATTAAATAGGCACATGTGAACGGTGACGTGAAAACTTGCAATGTGTATCCACCTTAGACATTGGCTTAACGGTTTTGACGATGAGGATTTATTTGGTTGATAAAAGATGACTTAAAGGGACAAAATTGTAACGTTAATAACTTATGTAACTAAAATGTAACCAACAAATAACTTGAGGGATCACATCACTAATTAAGCCTTTATTAAAAAACCTGGAAAAAAATTCCACGATGAAAAATATTGAATGCCAGCAAATTACAAATATTTTTCAGACATTTATATATATATATATATATATATATAAACAGGTGACATCATTTAGTATATTTGTTTTTTATTTTATTTTAAGGAAAGAGCAAATTTGTTATAATGTGAATAAAATGAAATAAGATTATTACATAAGTGGAAATAAAAGGTGTTGCAATAAGAAAAAGCTTTTAAAAAATAACATATTTCTAAAAGAATTACCCCCAGTGACAAGTATAGTTCGATTTTGAAACGAAAGACATGAAGATCACATGTTGAATGAAGGTGGTGAAGAAGTTCAATGTTTTTGAGATGAAAATGACAACTGATTGTAAAAATAAAGATAAAAAAGATGAGATTTTTCTTTGATATAAGTAAATTATCCTCAATTCATCATAGGGTAACGTAGAAAAAAAATCTTATAACACTCATCACTGCCTTTTAATAAAAATATGGTATACACACCAACACGATTTTGGTCTAGCCAAAGAGGGTTAGATACCCATAATATGACAAACAAATAGTTGAAATTCGATCAAAAGAATTATCTACCTTTAATGTCTGACGCTTATAGAATATAATTTGAAAAAAAATAGTAATAAACTTTTCTTAAAAGTTAATGATGATTAGTTTCCTCAACCAAAAAAAAAGAAAAAGGTTTAGGTATGTACGGTGCCAAAAGTAATTCAGCAAATTGGTTTATTTTTTCTTTTGAAGAATTCAGCAAATTGTTTATTTATAGTTCGAGAAATACTTAATATAGAAACGCACCTAAAACTTCATTTTTGCACACCCAGTCAAAAGCTTCTAGCACATTAAATAATAACAAATATTCTTCTTGGTTGAAAGTTTTCTTCTCTCCTCTCTCTCAGACCACCATATGTCCATATGGTTTACCCTAGATCCATCGTGACGTCGCTCAGTGAAACGTTGAGAAACCATTGTGCCATTATTGTTGTTGTTGTGTATAAGTGTGAGTTATATGTCTCACATCGGATAAAAGAGTAAAGGTTAAACACCTTATAAGTAAGAGTAAATTACACTTCCCTCCCCTCAGAGATGCTTGAATTACACTCATCTCCCCTCTTATGTTAAAATATACACTCCCCTCCCTTGAAAAATAAAAATTAATACTTCCCTCCCCTATAAGATGTTTGAACTTCCTCCCTTAATAATTAAATATGGATTACACTTTAATCTATTTTAACTTAAATAAATATTTTTGTAATATATATTAATTTTGAATCACCGCTTAAAAAGTATAAATTCATTTCTTTATAATTTAGAGTATAAAATTCACTTTTAAATAACCATACTTAATCGACTTTAGTAATTTTTCACATATTTTATAATAGGGTTTAAAACTATATGTTAATGAAATTGTGAA